>Ga0208826_1000245_pt1 | contig 61165 bp, 58 predicted proteins | sample AD_UKC115_MetaG_FD_184451 | JGI IMG/M metagenome (GOLD analysis project Ga0208826, IMG submission 184451) | Active sludge microbial communities of municipal wastewater-treating anaerobic digesters from Hong Kong - AD_UKC115_MetaG (SPAdes)... | ecosystem: Engineered > Bioreactor > Anaerobic >... | reverse complement strand
CAAACGCTTCGCGCCCAAGCCGGGCTGGGATTCGACCGGCCTGCGCCCATAGCGGCCAGTTCAACGCGTTGCCTGCGCGGGGTCACACCCGCGCGCCGGCGCGCTCCTCCCGCGGCGCCGGCGCCGGCGCCGCTACCAGTGCACGCCACGCATCAGCGCGGCAAAGGCGATCTGCTCGTTGGTGGGCTGCTCCATCTCGCTGCGCCCCTTCATGCCCTTGGCCGCGGCCGAATCCGGGAACAGGCGGAACGCCGTGTTCATGATGATCTCGTAGGCACGCGGCGCCAGTGCGTAGAGGATCGAAGCAAAGGTGCCGAGGCGCGTGGCGATGCGCACCGGGCGCTCGACGATGGCCTCGACGATCAGGTCGCCCGCCTCGTCGGGAGAAAGGGTCGGCACGTGGTCGTACATCTTGGTCGGCGCGATCATCGGCGTCTTCACCAGCGGCATGTTGATGGTGGTGAAGTTGATGCCGAGGTCGGAGTATTCGGCCTGTGCACAGCGCGAGAACGCGTCCAAGGCCGCCTTCGAGGCCACGTATGCGGAGAAGCGCGGCGCGTTGGTCAGCACGCCGATGCTGGAGATGTTGATGATGTGGCCGCGGTGCCGTTCCGCCATCGAAGGCAGGAAGCCCATCACCAGACGCAACGCACCGAAGTAGTTCAGCTGCATGGTGCGTTCGAAATCGTGGAAGCGGTCGTAGGACAGGGCGATCGAGCGCCGGATGGAGCGGCCGGCATTGTTGACCAGCACGTCCACGCCGCCGTGCTCGGCCAGCACGCGCTGCACGAAGGCGTCGCAGGAGGCGAACTCGGCCAGATCCACCACGTAGGTGTGGCACTCGCCGCCGGCGTCGGTGATTTCCTTCTTTGTCGCGGCCAATTCCTCCTCGCCGCGGGCGCAGATCACCACCTTCGCCCCCGCCGCAGCGATCTTCAGCGCCGCCGCCTTGCCGATGCCCGATGAGCCCCCGGTGATGACCACCACGCGCCCCTTCACCTTGCCCGAGAGCGAATGGTCGACGAAGAGGTCGGGGTCGAGGTGGCGCTCCCAGTAATCCCACAGGCGCCAGGCGTAGTCCTCCAGACGCGGCAGCCTGATCTTCGAGCCCTTGAGCGCTCGCTCGGTTTCGCGGCAGTCGAAGCGCGTCGGATAGTTGACGAAGTCCAGCACGTCACGCGGTATGCCGAGATCGCGCAGCAGCACGCCAGTGAAGCGCTTGATCGGCGGCAGGTTGCCCAGGGCGGCGCGGATGCCGCCGGGGATGAAGGCGAACATGCGGGCATCCAGGCGCATGGTCATTTGCGGAGCGTGGCCGGCGCGGGCGAACACGTTCAGCACCTCGCCGATGCGGCGCGGCGCAGGATCGGTGAGGTGGAAGCAGTGTCCGTCGAGATTGGCCTTGTGCGCGATGTGATCCATCGCATCGGCCACCCAGTCCACCGGCACCAAGTTCAACCGGCCGCCCTCCAGTCCGACCGTGGGCACCCAGGGCGGCAGCGTCTGCCGCAGCTTCTTGATCAGCCGGAAGAAGTAGTAGGGTCCGTCGATCTTGTCCATCTCGCCGTTGCGCGAGTTGCCAACGACAATACCTGGCCGATAGATGCGCCAGGGCCGCGTGCACTCCTTGCGCACCAGCCCTTCCGAGTCGTGCTTGGTACGGAAATAGGGGTGGTCGAGTTCCTCGGCTTCGTCGAACATGTCCTCGCGAAAGACCCCGGGATACAGGCCGGCCGCCGCGATGGAACTGGTGTGGTGGAAGCAGCCCGCCTTCACCGCCTCGGCCAGGGCGACGGCATTGCGCGTGCCCTCGACGTTGGCAGTGACCTGGCTCTCGGCGTCGGCGGAGAGGTCGTACAGCGCCGCCAGATGGAAGAAGTGCTGCACCTTGCCCGCGAGGTTCTTCACCTGCGCCGGAGAGACGCCGAGTCGCTGCTTGGCCAGGTCCCCGTGCACCGCCACGAGCCGCTTCTCGTCGGTGCCGAGGCTCTCGCGCAGCTGCTCGAACTTGTCCATCGACCCCCTGCGCACGAGGCAGTAGATCGTGCCCTTGCGTTTGAGCAGATTGGCCACGAGATGGCGGCCGATGAAGCCCGTGGCGCCGGTGACGAAATAGGTCATGCTGCTCCCCTGACTGTGGTGTTTCACCGCTTCCGCGCGCGGCGCTCCCGAGCCGTGCACGGCTCATCCAGGTTGGAGAATAGTCCCGCCGCCACTTCGCTTCCAAGTGCGTTTCAAGGGCCTGTTCGGGCGCGTTGACCGTCCCCGGGGTGCATGATAAAAGCTCGCTCTCGCCGTCTCCCGCAACGCACCACACCGTCTCCCGCCACGAGTCCACCCATGTCCGACCTCAAGACCAAGTTCGAGCAAGCGGCCAAGAGCGCCATGAATCTCGCCGAGCGTCCGGACAACGACACGCTGCTCAAGCTCTACGCGCTGTTCAAGCAGGGTTCGGCCGGTGACGTGTCGGGCCCCAAGCCGGGCTTCTTCGATTTCGTCGGCACGGCGAAGTACGAGGCCTGGGCCAAGCTCAAGGGCATGAAGCAGGACGAGGCCATGCAGAAGTACGTCGACCTCGTGAAGAAACTTGGCGGCTGAATCGCCGCCGCGCCCGCGTCCCGCCATGGCCCGTCGCACGCGCGAGCGCATCCTCGAAGTCGCCCTGGCGATGTTCAACGCACAAGGCGAACCGAACGTCACGACCAATCACATCGCCGACGAGCTGGAGATCAGTCCGGGCAACCTCTACTACCATTTCCGCAACAAGGACGACATCGTCGAGCAGCTGTTCGGCGCCTACGAATCGCGCATGGACGAGGCCCTGGTGCCACCCCAGGATCGCCTGCCCAACCTCGAGGACATCTGGCTGCAGCTGCACCTGGTGTTCGAGTGCATGTGGGAATACCGGTTCCTGTACCGCGATCTGGTCGACATCCTGTCGCGCAACCGCAAGCTCAAGCTGCACTTCGGCCGCATGTTGAACCGTGCGGCCACCAGCGCCAGCGCCGTGCTCAAGGGGCTGGCCGAGGCCGGTATCATGCGCGCCACCGCGGACGAGATCCGCGCCACCGCGGAAAACGTGCTGCTGGTGACCACGTTCTGGTTGAACTTCAACGCCGTGCGCAGCTCGCGTCCCGAGCCGGGACAGGACGATCTGACGCAGGGCATCTATCAGGTCATGCTGCTGATTGCCCCGTTCCTGCGCGACGCCGAGCGCCTGCACCTCAACACCTTGGCCCAGGCCTACAGGCGCTGAGCCGGCATTGATCCAGACCCGCCCATGCGTTTGCTCGTCGTAATCCCCTGCATCCTCCTGCCTGCGCTGAGCGCCTGCACCGGCCAGGATTACACCGCCCTTCCGCTCGCCAATGCGGGCTTCGAGGATGCCTCCGCCAGCGGCCGCATTGCCGGCTGGAACTCACAGCTGCACGTGGACGCGACCGCCTACGAGACGGTGGTGGACTCAAGCGTGGCGAAGGAAGGCCGGTTCAGTGCGCGCATCCGCCAGCTGCGCCCCCAGGTGTTCGGCTCCATCGGACAGGTCGTTCCCCTGCCCGCCGACGCCGCGGGACGCACCCTGCGTCTTCGCGCCGCAATGCGCAGCGATTCCGCCCACGGCAAGGGGATGAGTCTGAGCCTGCAGTTCGGCGGCTTGCCCCAGTCGCCGGATCCGCTGTACTCCGCGGCAACCCGGGGCACCACGGACTGGCACGAGGTCGTGCTGCTGGCCAAGGTGCCGCAGGGAGCGAAGGACGTGAACCTGCGGGCCGTCCTGCAGGGCGACGGCACGGGCTGGGTCGACGCCGTGCGCCTGGAACTGGAGAACCCGCCGCGCTAGCTGCCCGGCCGCCGCCGCGCACTGTCCCCGCCTCCGCCGCGCCGCTACACTACGCGCCGCCAACGCCCGCCCCTGACCGCGGGCGTCGGCGCTTATGGCCGCCCGATCAATGCCTTGCGGCCTACAGTTCGCGCTCCTGGTGACGTGGAGACTGTCGTTTCCGCGCCCCGGGCCGCCCTTTCCCAAGTCCGGAGTCGCACGTCGATGATCTTCGAAACCCTCGCTCAGACGGGCCACGAGCAGGTCGTGTTCTGCCACAACAAAGATGTCGGCCTGAAGGCCATCATCGCCATCCACAACACCGTGCTGGGTCCCGCCCTGGGCGGGACCCGCATGTGGGCCTACAAGACCGAGCAGGAAGCGCTGAACGACGTGCTGCGCCTGTCACGCGGCATGACCTACAAGGCCGCTGTCTCCGGCATCAATCTCGGTGGCGGCAAGGCGGTCATCATCGGCGACCCTTCGACCGACAAGAGCGAAGCCCTGTTCCGCGCCTTCGGTCGCTTCATCAATTCGCTCAACGGCCGCTACATCACGGCCGAGGACGTCGGCATCGACGTCAACGACATGGAATACGTGCTCAAGGAAACCGAATTCGTCACCGGCGTGCATCAGGTGCACGGCGGCTCCGGCGACCCGTCGCCCTTCACCGCGTTCGGCACGCTGCAGGGCCTGATGGCCGCGCTCAACGTGAAGTTCGGCAACGAGGACGTGGGCAAGTACAGCTACGCCGTGCAGGGCGTGGGCCACGTTGGCTTCGAGTTCGTCAAGCTGCTGCGCGAGCAGGGCGCCAAGGTGTGGGTCACCGACATCAACCAGGAGCAGGTCAGGCGCTGCGTCGACGAGTACGGCTGCGAAGCGGTGGGCCTGGACGAGATCTACGACGTGCCGGCCGACGTGTATTCGCCCTGCGCGCTGGGCGGCACGGTCAACGAAAAGACCCTGCCGCGCCTGAAGTGCAAGGTGATCTGCGGTGCAGCCAACAACCAGCTTGCCACCGACGCGATCGGCGACGAAGTGGAAAAGCGCGGCATGCTGTACGCGCCGGACTATGCCGTGAACGCCGGCGGCCTGATGAACGTGTCGCTGGAGATCGACGGCTACAACCGCGAGCGTGCCATGCGCATGATGCGCACGATCTACTACAACCTCGGCAAGATCTTCCAGATCGCCAAGCGCGACGGCATTCCGACCTACAAGGCCGCAGATCGCATGGCCGAGGAACGCATCAACCAGATCGGCAAGATCAAGCTGCCGCACATGGGCAACCACCAGACCCGTTTCCTCGGGCGCATGCGCGGGCAGTAATCCGCCCTCGCCGCGATGCGGAGCGCACGCCGCCTGGCCCTGCCAGGCGGCGCGCTGCACGGCCGTTGCCGGCGATGCTTCGGCAGACGGTACAGGCAGCGGCGGGGAGTGGTCATGCCTTGCCCCTGCGCGCCGCACCTGCATCTCGCACCTGCCGACGCGACCGCGGCAGCAACCACCGACACCGGGCCCGTCCCCGCCGCTGACAGCAATCCGGGCGCGTTAGACTGTGCGCGTGACGTCGCCCATGGAGCCCCCTTTGCAGTCTCGTTTCCGATGCAACACCCGCCAGCGGCTGAGCCACACGGGGCGGCTGTGGAACGCGGCCGCGAAACCTGCAGGCACCGGGCTCGCCCTGCGGCACCTCCTGGTCACCGCGGTGATGGCCAGCCTGGCCGTTTCCTGGGCCCCCGCCGCGGCCGCCCTGGCCACCACGGTCAGCATCGGCGAACGCATCTTCGAGGCCGTCCCGCCGCCGGGCGGCGTCGTCACCGGCGTATACCACCCGGAGGTGCAGCGGCAATTCGCGACGGCGCTGCCGCAGGGCGCGCGCCTGGTCGAGGTGTACCTGCCCAAGGAAGACTTCAATATCCTGCACGCCGGCGGGGTGCCGGCACTCGACCGCGTTTACCAGTTGCAGGTGCTCACTGCCACCGAGAACAAGCTGCTCTCCTACGAGGGCTTCGCCGAGGTGGCCGATGCCCTGGCCAAGGGCTTCGCCAAGACGCCGGACGCAGTGAGGTTCGTCGGTGAACGTGCGCGCGAGCCGTGGGCCCTGTTCTATGCCCTGCGCCTGGCCGACGGCTCGCCGAAGGGGGAGACGGAAGTCGGAGCCGGGCTGGTCGTGGTCAACTACCAGCTCATGCAATTGATGTTCTACGTCGACGCCACCCGCCCCCATGCCCGCGACGAAGCCGACAGTGGCGTGCGCGCCTGGGGCGAAGCCCTGCGTGCGGCCAACCCCGACCAGCAGTTCCTGGCCGAACGCGCCGGCAAGCTCGATCTGGGCGGCGGCGCCAGCGTCGACAAGGCGGCCTTCGGCATCGGCCGCATCGCCGGCCTCGGCGCCTTCGTCTTCATCCTGTACCGCATCTTCCGCCCGCGCGCGCGCTGAGCGCGCCCCTGCCCTGAGCCCTGCCCATGCGTCCCTTTCCCCTCGGTGAAGACCTTGATCTGCTGCGCGAAACCGTGCGTGCCTTCGCCGAGAAGGAAATCGCGCCGCGCGCCGACCTGATCGACCGCGAAAACACCTTTCCCGCCGACCTGTGGCGCAAGCTGGGCGATCTGGGCCTGCTCGGCATCACGGTGGACACGCGCTACGGCGGCTCCGGGCTGGGCTACCTCGCCCACCTCGTGGCGATGGAGGAGATCTCGCGCGCTTCGGGTTCGGTGGGCCTGTCCTACGGGGCGCATTCCAACCTGTGCGTCAACAACATCTTCCACAACGGCAGCGAGGCGCAGCGGCAGAAGTATCTGCCCGGACTGTGCAGCGGCGAATACGTCGGCGCGTTGGCCATGAGCGAGCCGGGCGCGGGCTCGGACGTGGTCGGCTCCATGGGATGCCGCGCCGAGGCCAAGGGCGACCACTGGATCGCCAACGGCAGCAAGATGTGGATCACCAACGGCCCCGATGCCGATGTGCTGCTGGTGTACATGCGCACCGCACCGCGCGCCGCCGGGAGCCGCTGCATGACCGCGTTCATCGTCGAGAAGGGCATGAAGGGCTTCTCCACGGCGCAGAAGCTCGACAAGCTTGGCATGCGCGGGTCCAACACCTGCGAACTGGTGTTCGAGGACTGCGCCATTCCGGACACAAACCGCGTCGGCGAGGTGAACGAGGGCGTGCGCGTGCTGATGAGCGGCCTGGACACCGAACGCCTGGTGTTGTCCGGCGGCCCCATCGGCCTGATGCAGGCGGCGCTGGACCTCACCCTGCCCTACGTGCGCGAGCGCAAGCAGTTCAATGCGCCGATTGGCACCTTTGGGCTGATGCAGGGCAAGGTCGCAGACATGTACACCGCGCTGCAGTCGGCACGGGCCTACGCCTACCTCGTGGCGCAGAACTACGACGCCGGCGTGAAGTCGCGCATCGATCCCGCCTCGTGCCTACTGCACGCCTCGCAGAGCGCCGTGCAAGTCGCGCTGGAGGCGATCCAGGCGCTCGGCGGCAACGGCTACATCAACGAGTTTCCGGCCGGGCGCCTGCTGCGCGACGCCAAGCTGTACGAGATCGGCGCCGGCACCAACGAAATCCGCCGCATGCTGATCGGCCGCGAGCTGTTCCACGGCAAGTCCTGAGTCGCGGCGCCCCGCCGCGGGGCGCCTACCCGCTGCAGCCGATGGCGCAGCCCGGCCGACGCCCGGGCTGCGCCTCCGCTCCCGGCGGGAGTAGACTGGCCGCGCGCATCTCCTTGGGGAGAGGACAGGCGTGAGCCTGCACGACGACAGCCTGGAGTTTGCCGCGGAGGCCGAGGCATCCGCCTTGCCGCCCTGGCGCGTGCTGGTCGTGGACGACGATCCGGAGGTGCACGAGGTCACGCACCTGGTGCTCGGCGGTTTCCGCTTCGAACAGCGTCCGCTGCAGCTGCGCAGTGCGCTGTCCGCGCGCGAGGCGCTGGAACTGCTGCGGCACGACGACGACATCGCGGTGATCCTGCTCGACGTCGTGATGGAATCCGACCAGGCCGGGCTGGATCTGGTGCGCCGCATCCGCGAGGAGCTCGGCAACAGCTTCGTGCGCATCGTCCTGCGCACCGGCCAGCCCGGCCAGGCGCCGGAGCACGAAGTCATCGCCGGCTACGACATCAACGACTACAAGGAAAAGACCGAGCTCACGGCGCAGCGCCTCGCCACGACGCTGTACGCGGCGCTGCGCGCCTACCGCGACATGCGCACCATCGAAGCGCATCGGCGCGGACTGGAGCGGGTCATTCGCGCCAGCAGCGAGGTCTTTTCGCGACAGAACCCGCGGGAATTCGCCTCGGCCGTGCTGGAGCAGTTGTCCGAGCTGGTCGGTGTGGAACACGGCGCCCTGTGTTGCCGCGTGGATGCCCCCCGACACGCTTCGGCACAGCGGTTCGCGGTGCAGGCTGCCACCGGGGAATTCCGCCGATTCCTGCGCGACGACGCCGCCGAGCGGCTGCCCGCACCGGTGGCTGCGTCGCTGCGCCAGGCCTGGCAGGAACGCCGTCACGTCTTCGGCGCTGGCCACTACGTCCTGCACTTCGCCGACAGCCACGCGCGCGAGAGCCTGCTCTACGTCGGTGAAAGCTGGAACCTGTCGGCCCTGGACTGCAAGCTGGTGGAGATCTTCTGCACCAACGTGTCGATCGCCTTCGAGAACCTGCACCTCAACGAGGAACTGTTCGCCTCCCAGCTCGACATGGTCCACCTGCTGGCCGGTGCGGCGGAAACGCGATCGCAGGAGACGGCCAACCACGCCAAGCGGGTCGGGCTGCTGGCGGAGATGCTCGGTCGCGCCCACGGCATGGACGAGAGTGCGGCGCGCCTACTGCGCTTCGCCGCGCCGCTGCACGACATCGGCAAGATCGGCATTCCCGACGCCATCCTCAACAAGCCCGGGGCGCACTCGGCCGAGGAGGAGCGCGTCATGCGCACCCACGCCGAGTTGGGAGCGCGGCTGCTCGGCGGCTCCGGGCGCCCCCTGTTGCGCCTGGCGGCCGAAATCGCCCACACGCACCACGAGAACTGGGACGGCAGCGGCTACCCGCGCGGCCTGGCTGGAACCGACATTCCGCTCAGCGGCCGCATCACCATGGTCGCGGATGTCTTCGACGCGCTGGGCAGCCGGCGCTGCTACAAGCATGCCTGGGACAGCACGGAGATCCGCGCGCACCTGGTGCAACTGCGCGCGCGCAAGTTCGACCCATACCTGGTGGACCTGCTGCTGCAACGCTGGGAAGAGGCCCTGCAGCTGCGCGAGCAGTGGCCAGACTGAGTCCGCGTGCCGCCTCAGTCGCCCGCAGGCCAGACCAGGACAAAGTGCACGCCCGCGCCGGGGCCGCTGATGCATTCGATGCGGCCTTTCAGGACCTGGGTGACGAGGTTGTAGACGATCGGCAGGCCGAGGCCCGATCCGCCCTGGCCGCGTCGCGTGGTGAAGAAGGGCTCGAACACGCGCTGGCGCACCGCCTCGTCCATGCCCGTGCCGTCGTCGCGGTAGTCCAGGCGCACCTCGCCGGCGACCAGGGCGGCGTCGATGCGGGCCGTCCCCGCCTGACCCTCACGGAATCCGTGCTGCAGCGAGTTCATCACCAGGTTGGTGACGATCTGCGCCAGGGCCCCGGGCGCGGTTTCCAGCGCGAGGCCGGGAGCGCACTGCAGTTCCACGCGGTGTCCCGAGCGACGCAGCACTGGCCCAAGGGTGGTGAGGATCTCGGCCAGGCACTGCCCCAGATCGACACGCCGACGTTCCTCGCTGGCCTGATCGACGGCGACTTGCTTGAAGCTGCGCACCAGCCGATCGGCACGCTGCAGATTGCGCAGGATCAGCTCCGCCCCCTCGCTGCAGGCGCGCACGAAGCGCTCCAGTTCGGAACGCGTCAGGCGCCCTTCCGCCACGCTGCGCGCGAGGCGCCGCGCCTCTTCCTGCAGGTGCGAAGCGGCGGTGACGCCCACGCCCACGGGCGTGTTGATCTCGTGGGCCACACCCGCGACGAGGCTGCCGAGCGAGGCGAACTTCTCCGCCTCCAGCAGCTGCCGCTGCGCCTGGCGCAGGCGCTCCAGCGCACCGCGCAGCTCGATGTTGGCCATCTGCAGATCGCGAGTGCGCTGCTCCACGCGCGATTCCAGCTCCTCGTTGAGGGCGCGCAGCGCCTCTTCGGCCTGCTTGAGCGCGGTGATGTCCGAACTGGTACCGCTCATGCGCCGGGCGTGGCCGGAATCGTCACGCTGAACCACGCGGCCGCGCGTCAGGATCCACACCCAGCCCTGGCGTCGGTCGCGCGTGCGGTAGGCGGCCTCGAAGGCCGGTGTGTCGCCGTGCAGGTGCCGCGCCAGGGCGCGCTCGAATCCGTGCAGGTCGTCCGGATGCAGGAAGGGGCGGAAGGCAGTCATGGATGCGGCGCCGGCTTCGTGCGTGGCAGCGAGGTGCTCCAGGCGGTTCTCGCGGTGCATCGCGCCGCTCGGCAGGTCGATGTCCCACAACTCCGCGCCGCTACCCCACAGGGCCAGCTTGAGCCGCTCCTCGGAGTCGCGGATCGCGCGTTGCGCCGCCTCACGTCTCCGCCGCTGCGCCATCACGCGCTGCCAGGCGAGGACGGCGAGGAGGGCCAACACGCCGAAGTAGGCCAGTTTCGCGCCCGGCGACCACCAGGGCGCCGGCAGGACCTTGAGCGACAGGCTGGCTTCCTGCTCGCCCCAGGGCTCACCGGCATAGCGGGCACGCACGCGCAGGCGGTATTCCCCGGCGGGCAGCCCGGTGTAGGTGGCCGAGCGCAGGCTGGCGTCGGTATCGATCCAATCGGCGTCGTGGGGGTCGAGGCGATAACCGAAACGCACGGCCGAGGGCGCTGCCGCGGTCGGTGCGCCGAAGCTCACCGTCAGCATGCTTTGCCGGTGGTCCAACACGGCCTGGCCACCGCTCCAGGGCGCCTGCTCCAGCGGCGATGCAGCATCGCGCCAGCGCGGGTACACCGGCTGGTTGAAAAGGCGCAGGTCGGCGATCACCGGCAGCGGCGTGCCCACCGAATGCAGGGCCTCCGGATCGAGCACCGTCGCCTCGGCCGGACCGCCGAAGACGATGCGCCCGTCCGGCGCCTGGTCCACGGTGGTGATGAAGTACCCGGCCGGCGATGCACCCTGGGCAGCACCGTAATTCACGAGCGCGCCGTCGCGCGGATCCAGCCGCGAAATGCCCACCGTCGTGCTCACCCAGAGGCGCCCACGGCGATCTTCGGCGATGCCGCCGATCGAGTCGGATGGCAGGCCGTCGCGCGCGCCCACGGCGTGGAAACGCGGCCGGGCCCCAGCCCGCTCAATCAGGCGGTTCAGGCCACCGCCGAGAGTTCCGACCCACAGTTCACCCCGGCTGTCCTCGTAGAGATCGCTGACGACATTGGCGCCGAGGCTGCCCACGTCGCCCGGGTCATTGCCGTAGGCCTCGACGTGTCCGCTGGCCGGGTCCAGGCGCAGCAAGCCGCTCGTGCCCGATCCGACCCACAGGCTGCCATCGCGTCGCTCCAGCAGGTCATTCACTCCGCCCGGCGGCAGGCCTGCGGTCGGCGCGAGGCCGTGGCCGTAATGGCGGAAGCCGCTGCACTGGGCGCACAGCGCGTCCAGCCCGTCTTCAAGAAAGCCGACCCACAGCGTCTGCTCGCGATCGATGTACAGGCTCTGCACGGTATCGGCAGCGAGACTGTCCACCCGCGCGGGGTCGTGGCGGAAGTGCTCGAATCCCGGCGCGCCCGGGCGCAGCCGATCCAGCCCGCCGCCGCGCGTGGCCACCCAGAGCGAACCGTCGGCAGCGCGGACGATGCGCATGACAAAGTTGTGGGCGAGGCTCTCCGGGCGCTGCGGGTCGTGGCGGAAACTGCGCAGTAGGCCGCGCTGCAGGTCGAAGTGCGCCAGGCCACCGCCGTCGCCGAGCCCGAACCAGAAGCTGCCGTCGGGATCGGCCAGCACGGCCAGCACCGCGGCACCCGGCAGGGCCGGAGGCGCGCGCCCGGGCCGCACGCTGACGAAACCGCCGGCCCGCGGATCGAACACGCTCGCGCCGTTGTTCCAGGTGCCGGCCCAGATCAGGCCGTCGCGGTCCTCGAACAGCGCGTAGACGCGGTTGGCCGCGAGCGAATTCGGCAGCTCCGGATCGTGCCGGAACACCTCGAGCTGGCGCGAGCGCGGATCCAGTCGCAAGAGGCCGGCCGACTGGCTCGCCGCCCAGACGATGCCGCCATGATCGACCAGGACATCGTTGAAGTCGGTGTCCGGGGCGGCCGGATCGGCGCCCGCGGTGTAGCGGTCCAGTTCCTTGCCCTGCGCATCCAGATGCAGGACCCCGAGGCCGAAACTGGCGACCCAGACGCCGCCGGCGGGTTCGCGCGCCAGACCGTGCACGGCCAGGCGCTCCCCGTGCGCGCCGCGCCACTCCTGCAGCCCCCCGCTGGCGCTGTCGCACAACCACAGGCCGCCCTCGCCGCCGAGCAGCAGCCGTCCGTCGTCGAGCTCGGCGAGAGCCAGCAGGCGCTCCAGCGCCTCGCCGCGACACGCACTGTCGCGGAATTGCCCCGCCGCCTCATCGAACCACTGCAGTCCCGAGCCCCGCGCTGCCACCCAGACGCGGCCGCCGCGATCCTGCAGCAGCGCGCCGACGCTGCCGCTGCCCAGTGCACCAGGACGGGACGGGTCGGGGCGGAAGCTGTCGAAGCGGTCCAGGCGCGCGTCATAGCGCGAGAGGCCGCCGTTGGTGGCGCCGGCCCACAGGCGCCCCTGCCGATCCAGCAGCAGCCGGCGCAGGTTGTTCGCCACCAGCGAATGGGTATCGCCGCGATCGTGCTGGTAGATGCGAAAGCCGTAGCCGTCGTAGCGGTCCAGGCCATCCTGCGTGGCGATCCACACGAAGCCCTGGGCGTCCTGGGCGATGCCCAGGGCGCTGGCCTGCGACAACCCTTCCGGCACGCCCAGGTGGCGGAAACGTACCCGTTCCACGCCGGTGCCCGCCTCGCCCCAGGCGCCGGCCGCACTCAAGCACAGAGCCACCCCAACGGCCGCCTTCGCCGCCCGCGCTCGCCACCGGTGCCCCCTGTCGCGCATGCCCGCAGGCTATGCCCCGCTCGCGTCCGGCACAAGCCGCCCGACGTGTCGACGCGGCCCGTCGCAGCCGTGTGGACGGAACACTCGGCGAATTGCCGCAGCGCAACAAGCGGCGCATAATCCAATGGCTATGCGCTGCGGCGCGCTCACCAGCCCACGTGGAGACTTGCATGTCCGACGTCGTCATTGCCGGTGCCAAGCGCACCGCGATCGGTTCCTTCCTCGGCCAATTTGCCGGCGTGCCCACGCCCACCCTCGGGGCGGCGGCGATCCGCGCGGCGCTGGAGCACTCGGGCGTGCCGGCGGCGGACGTGGACGAAGTGATCATGGGCTGCGTGCTGCCGGCGAATCTCGGCCAGGCCCCGGCGCGTCAGGCGGCCCTGGCGGCTGGCGTGCCGACTTCGGCCGGCTGCACCACCATCAACAAGGTGTGCGGTTCGGGCATGAAGGCAATCATGCTGGCGCACGACCTAATTCGGGCCGGCTCGACCGGCATCGTGGTGGCGGGCGGCATGGAGTCCATGAGCAATGCGCCGCACCTGATTCCCAATTCCCGCACAGGCACCCGCTACGGCAATTTCGAGGCGGTGGATCACATGGCCTGGGACGGCCTGACCAATCCCTACGACGGCAAGGCGATGGGCGTGTTCGGCGAGCAGTGTGCCGACAAGTACGCGTTCACGCGCGAGCAGCAGGATGCCTTTGCCGCCGAATCGGTTCGGCGCGCCCAGGCGGCCATTGCCTCGGGCGCCTTCGCGGCGGAAATCGTTGCCGTGAAGGTCGCCACGCGCAAGGGTGAGGTCGAGTTCGCCACCGACGAGCAGCCGGGCAAGTCCGACATCGCCAAGATCCCCACGCTCAAGCCGGCCTTCCGCAAGGACAACGGCACCATCACGGCGGCCAGCTCGTCCAGCATCTCCGACGGCGCCGCGGCCACCGTCGTCCTCAGCGCCACGGAAGCCGCCAAGCGTGGCCTCACTCCGCTGGCGCGCATCGTCGCCCATGCCACGCATTCGCAGGAGCCGCAGTGGTTCACCACCGCACCCGTGGGCGCGATCGGCAAGGTGCTGGACCGTGCCGGCTGGAGCGTTGGCGATGTGGATCTGTTCGAGGTCAACGAGGCCTTCGCGGTGGTGGCCATGGCACCGATGAAGGAACTGGGCGTGGCGCACGAGCGTCTCAACGTGCACGGCGGCGCCTGCGCCCTCGGCCACCCGATCGGCGCCTCCGGCGCGCGGATCGTCGTCACCCTGATCCATGCCCTGCGCCAGCGCGGCGGCAAGCGCGGCGTGGCCGCGCTGTGCATCGGCGGCGGTGAGGCCACGGCCCTGGCGATCGAACTGGTCTGACCCACGCGGCACGGAAACCGCGCGTCAGGCGTCGCCGCGGCGCGATGGCGCGCGTTCAGGCGGGTGCGCTTTAATACGCGGCGCGCCGCACTACCGCGGTTCCGCTCATCCCTGAGGAGAGGAGTCCCCATGAAGCTCACCCGTCTTGCCCTCGCCACCGCCCTCGTCGTCGCCCTCGGCGCCTGCAGCCAGCAGGACCAGCAGGCGGCACAGCAGAAGGCCGACCAGGCCGCCCAGGCCACCAAGGAGGCCGCGCAGAAGGCGGCCGACGCCACGAAGGAAGCCGCCAAGGCCACCGCCGATGCCGCCAAGCAGGCGGGCCAGGCTGTCGCCGAGGGCGCCCAGCAGGCTGGCCAGGCGGTCAGCAACGCCGCCGAAACCACCGCCACCGCCGCCGGCAACGCCGTGGATGCCGCCAAGGACGCCGGTGGCCAGGCCGTCGATGCCGCCAAGGACGCGGGCATGGCGGTGAAGGACGGTGCCAAGGACGCCATGGCGGCGGCCGCGGCCGCAGGCTCCGAGGTGAAGGAAGGCGCCAAGGAAGTGGCCAAGGACATCAAGGAGACCGCCGTGGAAGCCAAGGACGCGGCCAAGGAAGCAGTCAAGAAGGACGATCACCACTGAGGGCATTGCCCCGCCTCGCGTTCCCACCGGCCGCCCTCGCGCGGCCGGTGTCGTTTCCGGCTGTCCTCGCGCCGTCATCGCAAGTCTGGTCACTCCCTCGGCCCTGTGCTTTCATGCGCCCCTTCACCGACTGGGTGCATGCATGACCGTCCTCGCCAGCAAGATCGATCCCCGCAGCCCCGAGTTCCAGGCCAACGCGGCGCAATTGCGCGCCGCCGTGGACGACCTGCAGGCGCAGATGGCGCAGGCTGCGTTGGGCGGCGGCGAAAGGGCCCGCGCCAAGCACACCGAGCGCGGCAAACTGCTGCCGCGCGAGCGCATCCGCGCCCTGCTCGACCCCGGTTCGCCCTTCCTGGAATTTTCCCCGCTCGCGGCCCACGGCATGTACGACGATGCCGCGCCGGGCGCAGGCCTCGTCACCGGCATCGGCAACGTGCACGGCCAGCAGGTGGTAGTGGTGGCCAACGATGCCACCGTGAAGGGAGGCACCTACTTCCCGATGACGGTGAAAAAGCACCTGCGCGCGCAGGAGATCGCGCTGGAGAACCGCCTGCCCTGCGTCTACCTGGTCGATTCCGGCGGCGCCTTCCTGCCGCTGCAGGACGAAGTGTTCCCGGACAAGGAGCATTTCGGCCGCATCTTCTACAACCAGGCGCGCATGAGCGCGCAGAATATCCCGCAGATCGCGGTGGTGATGGGCTCGTGCACGGCCGGCGGCGCCTACGTGCCGGCAATGAGCGACGAGACCATCATCGTGCGCGAGCAGGGCACCATCTTCCTCGGCGGCCCGCCGCTGGTGAAGGCCGCCACGGGCGAGGTGGTGGACGCCGAGTCGCTCGGCGGCGCCGACGTGCACACGGCCGTGTCGGGCGTGGCCGACCACTACGCCGAAAACGACGCCCACGCGCTCGCCCTTGCCCGCGACGTGCTGGCCCACCTCAATCGCCGCAAGACCGTGCCGCTGCAGCTGGCGCCGCCGCGCGAACCGCTGTACGCGGCCGACGAGATCTACGGCATCGTGCCGCGCGACAGCCGCATCCCCTTCGACATCCGCGAGATCATCGCGCGCATCGTCGACGGCTCGGAACTGCACGAGTTCAAGGCGCGCTACGGCAAGACCCTGGTCACCGGCTTCGCCCACATCCACGGCTATCCCGTCGGCATTGTCGCCAACAACGGCATCCTCTTCGCCGAGAGCGCGCTCAAGGGCGCACACTTCATCGAGCTGTGCAATCAGCGCGACATCCCGCTGGTGTTCCTGCAGAACATCACCGGCTTCATGGTCGGCAAGAAATACGAGAACGCCGGCATCGCCAAGGACGGCGCCAAGATGGTGACCGCCGTTGCCTGTTCGCACGTACCCAAGTTCACCGTGGTGATCGGCGGCAGCTTCGGCGCCGGCAACTACGCCATGTGCGGCCGCGGTTACCAGCCGCGCTTCCTGTGGATGTGGCCGAACGCGCGCATCAGCGTGATGGGCGGTGAGCAGGCCGCGAGCGTGCTGGCGACGGTGCGCCGCGACGGACTGGAGGCCGCGGGCCAGGCCTGGAGCACCGCCGAGGAGGAAGCCTTCAAGGCACCGATCCGCGCGCAGTACGAGCGCCAGGGACATCCCTACTACGCCAGCGCGCGGCTGTGGGACGACGGCGTGATCGATCCGGTCGACACCCGCCGCGTGTTGGGCCTGGCCCTGTCGGCCAGCCTGAATGCACCGATCGAGAAACAGCGCTTCGGCGTGTTTCGCATGTAGGCCGTGCTGGCGCCTTCAGCGTCGTGGCGTGGCGCAACCGCTGCTGCAGCCGCCGCAGGCCACCTCACCCGCCGGTCCCACCGGAGCGATGCGCCGCCCGCAGGCGCGCAGCCACGCCGGAGCCGGCGGCTTGAGCAGGCGCAGTGCCAGCCAGATCCTGGCGCGGCGGAACGAGGCCGGCGCCTGGCGCCGCCACAGCTGCAGGGCGCTGCCCAGCACGAGCAGGGCGATCAGCGTGTACTGGAATGCGTCGTAGAGCATCAGTCCCCCAGCCAGCGCGCCAACTGGTAGGTGACGAGGGAGGCACCATAGGCCAGGGCGAAGAGATAGCCCGCGGCGACGCCTACGGTGCGCCAGGAATTCGTCTCGCGGCGGATCACCGCCAGCGTGGACATGCACTGCGGCGCGTAGATGTACCAGACCAGCAGCGACAGTGCGGTGGGCAGGGTCCATTGTGCGGCGATGATGGGCGCCAGCTGACTGGCCGCGGCGTCGTCGCCGGTCGCGGCCAGGGCGTACACGGTGGCCAGGGCCGAGACCGCCACCTCGCGCGCGGCGAGGCCGGGCACGAGGGCCACGCAGATCTGCCAGTTGAAGCCGATCGGCGCGAACACGTAGGACAGGACGTGGCCCAGGCGCCCGGCCAGGCTGTAGTCGATGGCGGGCAGGGTGGCGTCGGCCGGCGGGGCCGGAAAACTCGACAGAAACCACAGCAACACGGTGAGCGAGAGCAGCACCGTGCCGACGCGGCGCAGGAAGATGCTGGCGCGCTCGGCCAGGCCCAGCAGCACGTCGCGCAGGTGCGGCATGCGGTAGGACGGCAGCTCCAGCAGCAGGGCGTGCTCGCCGCGGTCGCGGCGCCAGCGCTTCATCACCCAGGACACGAGCAGCGCACTCAGGATGCCGGCCGCGTACAGGGCGAACAGTACCAGTCCCTGCAGGTTGAACAGGCCGAGCACCGACCGCCGCGGAATGAAGGCACCGATCAGCAGGGTGTACACCGGCAGGCGCGCCGAACAGGTCATCAGCGGCGCCACCAGGATCGTGGCGAGGCGGTCGCGCGGGTCCTGGATGGAGCGGGTGGCCATGATGCCCGGAATGGCGCAGGCAAAGCTCGACAGCAGCGGGATGAAGGAGCGCCCCGAAAGCCCCGCGGCGAACATCATGCGGTCGAGCAGGAAGGCCGCGCGCGGCAGGTAGCCGGATTCCTCCAGCGCCAGGATGAAGGCGAACAGCACGAGGATCTGCGGCAGGAACTCCAGCACCGTTCCCAGCCCGGCGAACAGCCCGTCCACCACCAGGCTGCGCAAAGGACCGGCGGGCAACAGCGCGCCCACGGCATTGCCGAGCCAGGAAATTCCCGCCGCGATGCCGTCCTGCAGCGGCGCCGCCCAGGTGAAGACCGCCTGGAAGATGAGGAACATCACCACGCCCAGCAGTGCCAGGCCCCACAGCGGATGCAGCGCCCAGCGGTCGAGCGCGTCGTCGACCGCGGCGGTGCGTCGCGGCATCACCACGGCCGCTGCCAGCAGATCGCGTACGCGGCCGTGCAGATCCTCGGTGCCGGCACCGGAGTCGGCCGGCGGCGGCACCGCGCCGGCATCGAGACGCGCCACCAGGGCGGCGGCGCCGCCGTGCTTCACCGCCACCGTTTCCACCACCGGCACGCCCAGTTCCCGCTCCAGCACGCCGAGGTCGATGGCGATGCCGCGGCGGCGCGCGGCGTCCATCATGTTCACCGCCAGCACCATCGGGCGCCCCAGGCGCTTCACCTCCAGGGCGAAGCGCAGATGCAGACGCAGGTTGGTGGCATCGACCACGCACACGATCAGATCCGGCACCGGCTCGGCCGGATGGCGCCCCAGGCACACGTCGCGCGTGATCGCCTCGTCCGGGCTGGTGGCGTCGAAACTGTAGGCGCCGGGCAGATCGAGGATCTGGTAATGGCGACCGGAGGGCGCGGTGAAGCGGCCCTCCTTGCGCTCCACCGTCACGCCGGCGTAATTGGCCACCTTCTGCCGACTGCCCGTGAGCAGGTTGAACAGGGCCGTCTTGCCACAGTTGGGATTGCCCACCAGGGCGATGCGCAGGCTGGCGGCCTGGGCGTTCATGCCGGCTGCCCCTGCACGCGCACGCGCGCCGCTTCGGCGCGACGCAGGGCGAAGCGGGTGAAGCCGATCTGCACCAGCAGCGGCTCGGCGCCGAGCGGGCCATGGGTCACCACGCGCACCGGCTCCCCGCGCACGAAGCCGAGGTCGCGCAGGCGCCGCGCGATGGCATCGCGCGGCCCGCTGTCTTCCACGTCGTGGACGAGGGCCACGACGCCCTTGGGCAAGTCACACAGGCGCACGGCCACGGGCTCAAATAAGAATGGTTCGCATTATAGCCGAGACACGGCAAATGGGAATCGCGGCCGCGGCGCGCGCCATCCGCCCGACCGCCGGCCGACCCGCGCCGCAACGCAAGGCGATGCCTGCCGGCTATCATTCGCGTCCCTCTTCCGCCGCGAAGCCGCCGCATGAGCCGTGTCGTCGTCAGCCAACAGGGCCGCGTGGTCGAGGTCCGACTCGACCGCGCCGAGGTGCACAACGCCTTCGACGAGGCGCTGATCGCCGAGCTGACCGCCGCCCTGCGCGAGGTGGACGCGCGGGACGACATCCGCGCCGTGGTGCTGACCGGCAGCGGCGCCACGTTCTCCGCCGGTGCCGATCTCAACTGGATGCGCGGCATGGCCGCGGCCAGCGAGGCGGACAATCGCGCCGACTCCGAGCGCCTGGCCGCGCTGATGCGTACGCTCAACTTCCTGAGCAAGCCGACGGTGGCCCGGGTGAACGGCTCGGCCTACGGCGGTGGCGTCGGTCTCGTCGCCTGCTGCGACATCGCCATCGGCGTGGACAGCGCGAAGTTCTGCCTCTCGGAGGTGAAGCTGGGCCTGGTGCCGGCGGTGATCTCGCCCTACGTGGTGGCGGCCATCGGCGCGCGGCAGGCGCGCCGCCTGTTCCTCAGCGCCGAGGTCTTCGACGCCGGCGAGGCTGCACGCATCGGCCTGCTGCACCAGTGCGTGCCGGCGGCCGAGCTCGACGCGGCCGTGGAACGCCAACTGCACTGGCTTGCCAAGGGCGGACCGCAGGCCCAGCACGAGGCCAAGCGCCTGGCTCTGCGCATGGCCGGCATGGGCGCCGACTCCCAGGCCAGCATCGATGCGGACAACGCCGCCCTCATCGCCCGCCTGCGGGTGTCGCCCGAAGGCCAGGACGGCCTGGGCGCCTTCCTGGACAAACGCGCGCCGCGCTGGAGTCATTGACTCCCACTGCCCTGCAAGAGCCATGACCGTGCCTATCCTCAACATCGCCGACGTGGAACTGGTGGATCTGGCCGAGCGCGCCCGCCAGCGCGGCACGCAGCTGCCGGGCACGCGCTTCGGTGGCCGCATCGGCAGCATCGGCCCGAAGGTCGGCGCGCGCCGGCTGGGCTACAACCTGACCATCATCGATCCCGGCAAGGCGGCATTCCCGAAGCACTCGCACCGGGTCAATGAAGAGATGTTCTTCGTGCTGGAGGGCAGTGGCGAGCTGCGCCTCGGCCAAGCGGTGCACGCCGTGCGCGCAGGCGACGTGATCGCCTGCCCGCCGGGCGGCGCGGAGAGCGCGCACCAGCTCGTCAATACCGGCAGCGCGCCGCTGCGCGTGCTGGCCGTCAGTACGATGGATTATCCGGAGCTGTGCGAATACCCGGACTCCGGCAAGTTCCTCGCCGTCAGCGGCACGCAACCCGACGATCTGCGCATCGTCGGCCGCCTCGGCAGCAGCCTCGATTACTGGGACGGCGAAGCCTGATGTTTTCCAAGATCCTCATTGCCAACCGCGGCGAGATCGCCTGCCGCATCGCCCGCACCTGCCGCCGTCTCGGCATCCGTGCGGTGGCGGTCTACTCCGAGGCAGACGCCGCGGCCCAGCACGTGCGCCAGGCGGACGAGGCCTGGCCGATCGGCGGCCCGCGGCCCGCCGATTCCTACCTGCGCGGCGAGGCCATCCTCGACGTGGCGCGGCGCAGCGGCGCCCAGGCCATCCATCCCGGCTACGGCTTCCTGTCGGAAAACGCGGATTTCGCCGATGCGGTCGAGGCAGCCGGCCTGGCCTTCATCGGCCCGACCGCAGCCTCGATGCGCAAGATGGGCTCCAAGGCCGGCGCGAAGCTGCTGATGGCCTCGCACGGCGTGCCGGTCGTGCCCGGCTACACCGGCGAGGAGCAGGACCCGGGCCTGCTGCAGCGCGAGGCCGACCGCATCGGCTATCCGCTCATGATCAAGGCGGCGCACGGCGGCGGCGGCAAGGGCATGCGCATCGTGCGCGCGGCGGCGGAGTTCGCCGCCAACCTGGAGTCCTGCCAGCGCGAGGCGAAGAACGCCTTCGGTCGCGAACGGGTGCTGCTGGAACGCTACATCGAACGGCCGCGCCACATCGAGTTCCAGATCTTCGGCGACAGCCACGGCAACCTGGTGCATCTCAACGAGCGTGAGTGCTCGGCGCAGCGCCGCTACCAGAAGGTCCTGGAGGAGTCGCCTTCGCCCTTCCTCACGCCCGATCTGCGTACGCGCATGGGTGAAGCCGCCGTGGCGGCGGGCCGCGCGCTCGGCTACGTGAATGCCGGAACAGTGGAATTCATCGTCGGGCAAGGCGGCGATTTCTACTTCATGGAGATCAACACGCGCCTGCAGGTGGAGCATCCGGTCACCGAAATGACCCTCGGGCTCGACCTCGTCGAACTGCAGCTGCGCGTGGCCGCGGGCGAGGCCCTGCCCGGCTCGCTGATCCGCAACAAGAGCGTACCGGCCGACGGCCACGCCATCGAACTGCGCCTGTACGCGGAGGATTCCGAGCAGGGCTTCCTGCCGGGCTCGGGCACGCTCACCACGCTGCGCCTGCCGGCACCTTCGCGCCATGTGCGCGTCGACGCCGGCGTGGCCGAAGGCGATGCGGTCACGATCTTCTACGACCCGATGATCGCCAAGCTCATCGTGTGGGACCGCAGCCGCGCCGAGGCGCTGCAGCGCCTGCGCGAAGCCCTGGCCGACACCGAAGTGCGCGGGCCAAAGTCGAACGTCGAGTTCCTCGAACGGCTGGTGCGGCACGGCGCGGTCACGGGCGCGAGCATCGATACCGGCTACCTCGACCGCCATCTCGATGAGTTCATCGGCGCGGCGCCCGCGAGTGGACGCATCCTCGCGGCCGCCGCCGCGGCAGCCCTGCTGGAGGAGGAACTGCAGGCGCCGCGGCGCGCAGCCGCCGGCAGTGATGCGTTTTCGCCCTGGGCGCGCGCCGACGCATGGCGCCTGGGCCACCCGGGTCGGCGCGTGGTGGTGCTGGAGCACGGCGAATCGCGCCACGAAATCAGCGCCCACGGCAGCGCCGGGTGCTATCGCCTGGAGTTCGCCGGCCATGCCCACGACATCGCCCAGGCGCGGCTCGACGACGGCGCATTGACGCTGGAAATCGACGGCCTCGCACAGCGCTTCGCCGTACGCCTGGATGCGCGGCACGTGCAACTGCACGACGGCGAGCGGCGCCACGTGCTGGCCCGCGGCACCGCCTATGCCGCGGGCCCCAGCGCCCGCGAGGGCGGCGACCGCGTGGTGGCGCCCATGCCCGGCCGGGTGGTGCTGGTCAAGGTCGAGGTCGGCCACGAGGTCGGCGAGGGTCAGGAACTCGCAGTCATGGAAGCCATGAAGATGGAGCTGAGCCTGCGCGCGCCGCGCGCCGGGCGTGTTGCCGCCGTGCAGGCCGCGGCAGGCGACTTCGTCGAAGCCGAGGCCGTGCTGATCCGCCTGGAGGAGACCCCATGAGCCGAACCCCCGTCCACCTCCCGGCGCGCACACACGCCGGAGGCCCACCCCGGCGCCTCGCCCTCGCTGCTGTGCTGCTGGCAGGCGGTCTGGCGCTTGGCGGCTGTACGGAGACGCGCTTTGCCGCGCCGCTGGGCGACAACATCGAAACCTGCGACACGCGCTGGAAGGGCCTGTGGCTGGATGCCGAGGACAGCGAGGCGCACCAGGGCGCCTCGGGCCTGTTCGTCGATGCGGGCTGCCAGGTCGAGGTACTCGACCAGCCGGAGCCCGGCGGCCCCATCAAGCGCCTGCACGTCCCCGTGAATTTCGTGCACGACCGCGGCAACGACTATCTCGTCGTCTCCGATGCCCAGCTCAAGGGTCTGGTGGAGCTGTCGGCGCCGCATGCGGTCTCGCCGCCGCCGGAAAAGTCGTTCTTCTTCGTCCGCTACCGCGTGGCGGGCGACGTGTTGGAGCTCTACGACGTGGATTCCGCGCGCGTGGCCAAGCTGGTCGTGGACGATACCCTGCGTGGCACGGTGAACAAGACCGCGAGCGAGCTGCACGTGTGGGTCGACGGCGACCGCGCGCAAATGCTGGACGTGGTGCGCAAGTACCCCATCTTCTCAGTTAAGCCCACCACCACGCTCAAGCGCAGCCGCCTGGGCCTGGCCGACTACGAACGCAACGTGACGAAGCCGCCGCCGAAGCCGCCGCGCAGGCAGCCGCCCGCGAAGCACTGAGATGGCCGCCACCAGCAACGAACTGTTCAATGACAATGCCTATCTGCGCCGCTGCCGCGCGCGTGTCCTGCGCCACGAGGCGGGCGTGCTGGTCACCGACGCTACCGTGTTCTATCCGCTCGGCGGCGGCCAGCCCGGCGACAGCGGCTGGCTCGTGCTGGACGACGGCCGCCGGCACGCCATCGACGATACGCGCCGCGAGCGGGAGAGCCGGCAGATCCTGCACGCCGTGGATCCCGCCCTTCCCGCGCTGACGCCCGGAAGCGAAGTGACGCTGGAACTGGATTGGGATAGGCGCCACCGCCACATGCGCATGCACACCTGCCTGCACCTGCTGTCGGCGGTGGTGCGTGCGGGTGTGACCGGCGGCAACCTGAGCGACACGGGCGGCCGCCTGGACTTCGACTGCGGCGAGCTCGTACTCGACGCCCAGGCAATCGGTGCGGCACTGCAGCGCCTGGTCGCCGCCGACTTGCCCGTGCACGTGCGCAGCATGCCGGGCGCCGAACTCGCGGCCCAGCCCGAGCTCATCCGCACCATGGCCGTGGCGCCGCCCCTGCACCTGCCGCTGGTGCGCCTGATCGACATCGAGGGCGCCGACCTGCAGCCCTGCGGCGGTACCCACGTCGCGCGTACCGGCGAGATCGGCGCAGTCCACGTGGCAAAGATCGAGAGCAAGGGCGCGCGCAACCGCCGCGTCGTGCTGCGCCTCGGCGCGCCCGAATGACACTCCCAGCGGAACATCCCATGAGCACCCTGCCCTGCGCCGTGCGCATCGTCGAAGTCGGACCGCGCGACGGCCTGCAGAACGAAAAGACATTGCTGCCGGCCGCGGTGAAGATCGAGCTGATCGAGCGCCTGGCGGACTGCGGACTGCGCAGCGTGGAAGCCACCAGCTTCGTCAGTCCGAAGTGGGTGCCGCAACTCGCCGACGCCGCCGAAGTGTTCGCCGGCATCCGTCGCCGCGAGGGCGTGAGCTATCCCGTGCTGGTGCCGAACCTGCAGGGCTATGAGCGCGCCCGCGCCGTCGACGTGCAGGAAGTGGCCGTCTTCACCGCCGCGTCGGAGGCCTTCAGCCGCAAGAACACCAACGCCTCGATCGATGAGTCCATCGAGCGATTCCTGCCTGTACTGGAGCGCGCCCGCGCCGACGGGGTGAAGGTGCGCGGCTATGTCTCCACGGTGTTGGGCTGTCCCTACCAGGGCGAGGTGCCGCTGGGCGATGTGGTGCGGGTGGCGCGGCGCCTGTACGAGTTGGGCTGCTACGAGATTTCCCTCGGCGACACCATCGGCGTGGGCACGCCGCGCAAGGCCGCGGCGATGCTGGCCGCAGTGGCCAGCGAGGTGCCGCTGCAGGCCCTGGCGGTACATTTCCACGACACCCGGGGCCAGGCCCTGGCCAATCTCCTGGCCTGCCTCGAACTCGGCGTCGCGGTGGTCGATGCCGCCGTCGCCGGCACCGGCGGCTGCCCCTACGCGCGCGGTGCCAGCGGCAACGTCGCCACCGAAGACGTGGTCTACATGCTCGATGGCATGGGCATCGCCACGGGCGTAGACCTCGCCGCCCTGGTGGGCACGGGGCGCTGGCTGGCCAACCAGCTTGGACGCGAGACGGCCAGCAAGGTCGGCCGCGCGGCCGCATGAGCGGCGCCCCCGATGCTGCGCAGGCGCTGGCGGACGCCAGGGCGGCGTTCGCACGCGGCGATTTCGCCGCGGCGTTCCTGGCCGCGGGCCGCGCCCTGGCAACACCGAGCGCAGAGGCGCGCGTCCTGCGCACGAATGCCGCCATTCGCCTGCAGGACTGGGACGCCGCCATCGTCCAACTGGAGATCCTGCTGCGCGAGCAGCCGGGCCACGCGCTGTTCCGACGCCTGCTCGCCACCTGCTGGCTGCGGGTCGGAAACCGCCACCGCGAGGCCGGCCGCGTGCAACTGGCAGCCGAGGCCTACCAGTCCGCCCTGGCTGCCGATCCCGAGGCCGCCGACGTGCGCTACAACTTCGGCACTCTGTTGACTTCGCTTGGACGCTTCGCCGAGGCCGAGGCGCTGCTGCGAGCGCTGCTGCAGCAGCGTCCCGACGATGCGGAGGCGGGGCTGGAGTGGGCGCGCGCTGCACTGGGCAACGGCCAGCGCCGCGACGCCGCCGAACAGCTGCGCGCGCTGGCCGGCGCCGCAGCGCCGGACATTGCCCAGCTCGCCCTGGGCTGGCTCGTGGAAGCGGGCGACCCGGGTTCAGCACGCGCGCTGGGCCTCGCCTTCTATCGCCGCCATCCCGAGCGGATGGCGGCAGCCTGGGAGCTGGCGACCGCACTGCGGCTGCACGGCTACCTGGATGACTCCGACGCACTGCTGGACGCGCTCAATCCCCTGGCCGATCCGCGCACCAGGCTGCGCATGGATCTGCCTCGTCGTCTCGGGCTTCCCGTGGTTCCCCGCGACGTCGCAGCAATCGACGAGGCGCGCGCACGCTACGCTGCAGGCCTGGAAGCTCTCGCCCAGCGCTATCCGCCGGCGCGCATCGCCGAGCTCGCGCCCTGCGCCGATCTTCTCGTGTTCGAAAACTTCCTGCTGGCCTACCAGTGCCGTGACGATCGCGAGCTGCAGCAACGCTACGGCGCCTGGCTGTGCGCATCGATGCGGGCCGCCTTGCCGACGCTTGCCGTGCGGGCACCGCCGCGGCGGCGCCAACCCCGCTTGCTGATGGTGAGCAGCTGCTTCCGCGAGTGCACCGTCGGTTCCTATTTCTTTTCCTGGACCGGGGCGCTGGTACGCGCAGGATTCGAGGTCGTGGTGGCGCAGGTCGGGGACCGCCACGACGAGCGCACGCGTGCCTTCGGCCAGGCGGCCAGCCAGCTGGTCCGCGTGAACGGCGAGATCGCGCACATCGCCGCGCGCCTGCAGGAGTTGCAGGCGGACATCGCGCTGTATCCCGAGATCGGCATGGACGGTCGCGTGATCGCCCTGGCCGCCATGGGCCTGGCGCCGGTGCAGGCCTGCGCCTGGGGTCACCCCGTGACGACCGGACTGCCCACCATGGACGCTTTCCTGTCGTGCGCGGAGATGGAGCCGCTCGATGGCCGGGAGCACTACAGCGAGCAACTGCTGCTCCTGCCCGGCCTGGGGACGCGCTATGCCAGCCCGCCCCTGCCCGCGGCGACCACCCGTCGGGACCTCGGGCTACCGGAGGGGCGACCGCTGTATCTCGTGCCCCAGTCCCCCTACAAGATCCATCCCGACAACGATGCAGTCCTGGTCGATGTCGCACGACGCGACCCCGCTGCGTGTTTCGTGCTGTTCGAGGGGGAGAAGCGCGGCAGCGGCGAGCTGCTGCTGGCGCGGCTGCGGCGGCAGTTCGAGGCTGCCGGACTGCAAGCGGAGCCCCACCTGCACGTCCTGCCCCTGGGCAACCGGGCCCGCTACCTGCAGATCAATCGCGCCTGCGACGTCATGCTCGACAATCTGCACTGGTCCGGCGGCAACACCTCCCTGGATGCTCTGCACTGCGGCCTGCCGGTCGTGACCTGCCCTGGGCGCTACATGCGCGGCCGCCAGTCCGCCGGCATGCTGCGGCGCCTGCAGTGCGGCGAGTTGATCGTCGACACGCCACAGGCGCTGGCGGCGACGGCCGTGGAGCTGGCGCATTCGCCCGGCCTCCGCCAGGACCTGGCGCGCCGCGTACAGACCCATTTGCAGGAACTGGTGGGCCGCGGCGAGCCGCTGCAGGTGCTCGGGATCCATCTGCGCGACCTGCTCGCCGCCCGTCACTGACACCCCACCCGGTCCGCGCTATGCTGGCCGGGCTGCTGGGAGAACGCGGCCTTGACCGCAGGGGACCAGGTGCAGCGAGCACCGCGCGACACGTCGGACGCCACTTCCCTGCCGACTTCCTCCGGGAAGGACGGCCCCCAGACTGCTGCCGCGCGCGGTACCTCCCTGCAGGATCTGCTCCTGCGCCATGCCGGCGACGCCACCACCGTGGCGGCCGTGCGCGAGGCCATGCTGCAGCTGGCCCAGCTGGAGCAGCGCGGCGAGGCTGCGGCCCGCCGCTATCGCATCCTGATCGACGCCGTACCGGATGCCGTCACCGTGCACGACGCCGAAGGCCGCATCCTCGAGGCCAACCTCGCCGCCGAGCGGATCTACGGCTACTCGCTGGAACAGCTGCGGCGCATGGACGTGTACGACCTCAACCCCGACCTGCCGCGCGACCACATGCGCCAGGTGATGCACACGCTGCAGCTGGGGCGCACGGACACGGTGGAGACCACCAACCGGCGCGGCGACGGCAGCCGCTTCCCGGTGGAGGTGCACTCCAACCTGTTCATCGACGAGGGCCAGCCGCGCATCATGGCCGTGGCGCGGGACATCGGAAAGCGGCGCGAGGCAGACGCCGAACTGCGCGCCTCCGAGGCGCGCTACCGCGCGCTGCTGCAGGCGATGGACAAGGGCGTGCTGGTCCAGGACGGGGCCGGGCGCATCGTGTCGGTGAATCCGGCCGGCTGCCGCATTCTCGGGCTGTCCGAGGGTGAACTGGTCGCGGTGCGGCGCGAGACCCTGCAGGACTGGCGCTTCGAAGACGAGTCCGGCGCGGCCCTGCCCTTCGAGCAGCTGCCGGGCATGCGCGCGCTGCTCGGTGGCAAGGCGGTCGACAACACCCTTGTCGGCGTCTACCTGCCACACCAGCATGCCTATCGCTGGATCAGCATCGGCTCGGTGCCACAGTTCCTGGATGGGCAGAGCCGACCTTTCCAGGTGATCTCCACCTTCAGCGACGTGACGGCCCTCAAGCGCGTGGGTGAGCTCTTCGCCAAGACCCAGGCCCTGGCCAGCATCGGCGGCTGGGAATTCGACTTCCTGACCGACGCGCTGTTCTGGACCGAGGAGATGTATCGCATCCATGACCTGCTGCCGCAAAGTGGAATCAGCATGGAACGCGCCCGCAGCTTCTACGCGGCGGCCGACCTGGCGCGCATGGACGACGCGGCGCGGCGCGCGCGCGACGTCGGCGACAGCTTCGATCTGGAGCTGCGCCTGACCAGCGCCATCGGCCGGCGCCGCTGGGTGCGCATGCTGGGCCAGCCGCTGCGGCGCCACGGCAAGATCGTTGGCCTGTCCGGCACCGTGCAGGACGTGACGGAACGCAAGCTGCAGGAAGAGCAGCTGCGCCTGCAGGCGCAGACCGACTCGCTCACCGGCTTGGCGAACCGCGACACCATGCTCGCCGCGGTCGAGCGCGCCATCGGCGCCGCCGGCGCGGCCCGCGGTCCGGCGCTGCTGTTCGTCGACCTCGACCGCTTCAAGGTGGTGAACGACATGCTCGGGCACGTCGCCGGCGACCGCATCCTCGCCGTGGCGGCGCAGCGCCTGGCCCGATGCGCCGGCAGCGAGGCGCAGGCGGCGCGCTTCGGCGCGGACGAGTTCCTGCTGCTGCTCGATCTGGCCGACGACAGCGCCGCGCAGCGGCTGGCCGAACGCATCACGGCCGCCTTCGCCGAACCCTTCACCTACGCCGGCGAGGAGTTCGCCCTGACGGTCTCCGTCGGCATCGCGCGCCATCCCGCCGACGGCACCACCGCGCAGCAGCTGGTCAATCACGCCGACGCCGCCATGGTGGAAGCCAAGCGCCGTGGCCGCAACACCTGGCACGCCTTCACACCACAACTCGCTCGCAGCCTCAACGACCGGCTGCTGATCGAGGCGCAGCTGCGCCGCGCGCTCGACAACGGCGAATTCCGCCTGGAGTACCAGCCCACCCTCGACTTGCGCGAACAGTACGTCGTCGGTGCCGAAGCGTTGCTGCGTTGGCACAGCCACCAGCTCGGCGAGGTGGGGCCGGCCGTGTTCATTCCGCATGCGGAGAACTCCGGCGACATTGTGCGCATCGGCGACTGGGTGATCCGCGAGGCCTGCCGGCAGATGCGCCGCTGGCGCGATGCAGGGCTGGCCCTGCGCCGCGTCTCGGTCAACGTGTCGTACCGCCAGTTCCTGTCCGAGCACCTGGCCGGAACGGTGCAGCGCGCCCTGCTGGAGTACGACCTGCCCGGTGACGCGCTGGAGCTGGAGATGACCGAGCGCGTGCTCATCGAGGACGTGCCCGATACCCTAGCCACGCTGGCGCAGCTGCGTAGCCTCGGCGTCACACTCACCATCGACGACTTCGGCGAGGGCTATTCGGCGCTCAACTACCTGCGGCGCCTGCCCATCGACGGGGTCAAGATCAGCCACGCGTTCATGCAGGGCGTACCGGGCGATCCCGCCGATGCCGCGGTGTGCGAGGCGATCGTGCGCATCGCGCGCAGCCTCGGCCTGGAGGTCACGGCCGAAGGGGTGGAGCACACAGCCCAGCGCGATTTTCTGGTGGCGCTGGGCACGCCGCTGGCGCAGGGCTTCCTCTACAGCCGCGCGCTGGCGCCGGAACGTTTCGTCGCCTTCTGCGAGCGCTGGCCACGCCCGGCCTGAGCATCACGGAGCCTCTTGCCGCTGCCGCGCAGGGCGCCTGCTACCATCGCGACTTCCACCGCCCGCCGGATCGATCATGCCCGCCCGCCTCGCCCCCGACCGCTCCCGCGGCGCCATCGTCGCCATCGGCGCGCCGTTCGGTCTCGACCCCGAGCGACGCTGGCTGCGCCGCGTGCTGGGTTTGTGCGGCCAGCGTCCAGCCGTAGTGCTCGCCGTGGCCGGCGATGCCGATGCCCTGGGCCTGGACGAGATCGATGCCGCCTTCCTCGCCCAGGGCGTGGGCCAGCTCGCCCGCATTGCCCTGCGCCAGCGCGGGGACGCCGACCGCAGTGACTACCAGTCCGCGATCGAGCGCGCGGATCTGGTGCTGCTCGCCGCGGCGCAACCGCTGCAATTGTCGACCCTGATCGGCGGCACGCCCTTGGCGCGCCTGCTGCGCCGACGCAATGCCGACGGCGCGGTAGTGGGCGGATTCGCCGGCGGCGCCGCCGTACTCAGCGAGCACATGCTGGCCGCGGGCGAAGGCGGCCTCACGCCGCGCATGGGCGGCGTGACCCTGGCCCCGGGCCTGGGACTCACGAACCGCGCCGTGATCGACCAGGGCGGTGCCGCCAGCAATCGCCTGGGCCGCCTGCTCGGGGCGCTGGCGCTGAATCCCTTCGCCCTGGGCCTGGGCATCGATGCCGACACCGCCGCCATCATCGGTCCGGACAACGTGCTGGAGGTCAGCGGCCACGGTGGTGTGACGGTCGTGGACCCGAGCGACGTGGGCCCGTCGAACGTCACCGAAGCCGGCGCACAGGCACCGATCAGCATCACCAACCTGCGCCTGCACGTGCTGGTACACGGCACGCGCTACGACCTCGACTTCCGCCGCCCGCTGTAGGGCGCGCAGCGGCCGCGCTGCGACCGAAGGCGCATTGACCGCGTCACGGCACCGCGCACAATCGGCGCCTCATGCCACCCGCGTCCGATCGAGCCGTCCATGTCTGCCACCATCCGCCCCATCGACGCGCGCGACGACGCCGCCGTCGCCGCCATCATCCGCCGCGTCATGCCCGAGTTCGGTGCCGACGGTCCGGGCTTCGCCCTGCACGATCCCGAGGTGGACCGCATGGCCGCATCCTACGCGCGGCCGCGCGCCGCCTACTTCGTGGTGGAGGAGGACGGCCGGGTGCTCGGGGGCGCCGGCATCGCCCCGCTCGATCAGGGTGACCCCGACGTGTGCGAGCTGCGCAAGATGTACTTCCTGCCCGAGCTGCGCGGACGCGGATTCGGCGGCGCCCTGATCGAACGCTGTCTCGATGCCGCGCGCGCCTTCGACTATCGCCGCTGTTACATCGAGACGCTCACCGGCATGGATGCGGCGCAGGCGCTGTACCTGCGCCACGGCTTCCGGCGCATCGAGTGCAGCCTGGGCAGTACCGGGCACTTCGGCTGCGACCGCTTCTACCTCCGAGATCTCTAGCCCGCCGGGGAGCTCCCCGGCAGGCCCGACTGACTGCAGCTGCCGGTCCGTGCCGCTACAATGCGCGCCCCGTGCGCGGTACCGCGCGCCGTCCCTGCGCAGGAGCCTCCATGCAACTGGAACAAAGCAAGGCCGTCATCACCGGCGGCGTCTCCGGCCTTGGCCTCGCCGTGGCGCAGCGCCTGGTCGCTGCGGGCGGCAAGGTCGCACTGTTCGATGTGAACGATGACAAGGGCGCCGCTGCGGTGGCCCAGCTGGGCGCCGACCGGGCACGCTATTTCCGCACCGACGTCACCGACGAGGCCGGCGTGGCGGCGAACGTGGCCGCCGCGACGGAATTTCTCGGTGGCTTGAACGCAGCCATCAACTGCGCCGGCATTCTCGGCCCGGGGCGCGTGCTGGGCCGCGAAGGCGCCATGAAGCTGTCCACGTTCCAGGGCACCGTCATGGTCAATCTGGTCGGCAGCTTCAACGTGGCCAAGGCGGCGGCCGAGCGCATGCAGCACAACGCACCCAACGCCGACGGCGAGCGCGGCGTGATCATCAACACCGCCTCGGTGGCCGCCTACGAGGGGCAGATCGGCCAGGCCGCCTACTCGGCGAGCAAGGCGGGGGTGGTGGGAATGACGCTGCCGATGGCGCGTGAGCTGGCGCGCTTCGGTATCCGCGTCATGACCGTCGCCCCGGGCATCTTCTGGACACCGATGGTGGACGGCATGCCCGAGGACGTACAGAAGTCACTGGCGGCGTCGATACCCTTCCCCTCGCGTCTAGGCCAGCCCGCGGAGTTTGCCGATCTGGTCGCACACATCCTCGGCAACGCCTACCTCAACGGCGAAACCATCCGCCTGGACGGCGCGACGCGACTGACGCCCAAGTAGCCGCGATGCGCCGGGCGTGGCGCCAAGGCTGCGCTCCGCGCGGCCGACCGCTGCGGACCGGCCCAGCGCAGACCGTCCCGATTTCCCACTCCTCCCTGCCGGATTCCGCATGAGAGCCTACGACATCAAGAAGGGCAACGTCGTCGAGTACAACAACGGCGTGTACCAGATCCGGGACATTGAGCGCAGCTCGCCGCAAGGGCGCGGCGGCAATGTGCGCTACCGCTTCGTCATGTACTCCGTGCCCGGCGGCGCCAAGCTGGACCAGAGCTTCGACGCCGACGACGAGCTGCGCGAAGTCGACCTGGTGCGCCGCGCGGCCACGTTCTCCTACAAGGACGGCGAGGCCTTCGTGTTCCTCGATGATGAGGACTACACGCCCTATGCGCTGGGTCCGGAGACGCTCGGCGAGGCCGCCGGCTACATCGTGCCGGATCTCGGCGGCTGCTTCGTGCAACTGATCGACGAAGCCCCGGTGGCCCTGCAACTGCCGCCAAGCGTGGCGATCGAAGTGGTCGACACGCCACCAGAGCTGAAGGGCGGCACGGCCACCAAGCGGCCCAAGCCGGCCAAGCTCGCCACCGGCATCGAGATCATGGTGCCCGAATACATCGGCAACGGCGAAAAGGTGCTGGTCAATACGGCCACGGGCGAATTCGCCGGTCGCGCCTGAGGCGCCGCGCCATGCAGCGGCGCGGGAACACCAGCGGACGGCATGCCGCCGGTCAGCTGCTCTGCGCCACTCGGGCGCGACGCGCCAGCCACTTCGCCGCCATGCGCCGCAGCGAGGCATCGCACGTGCAGTCGGCCATCAGGTCATCGATTCGCCGCCACGCCAGCGCGTGCGACTCCTCGCTCACCACGAACGCCTCGCTGCCGCAGGCGCGCACGACGAAGCGCACATCGTAATGCCAGTGTCCGACTTCGACGCCGCGCGGTGGGATCCAGTGGCGGTCGAGATCGAAGACATCCGGTTCCACCGCCAGGTGCGGCAATCCCGACTCCTCCTCGGCCTCGCGCAACGCGACCCGCGCCAGGTCGACCTCGCCGTCCGCATGGCCGCCCAGCTGCAGCCAGCGCTCCAGCTTGCGGTGATGGGTCAGCAGCACACGCAGGCCATCGGCGCTGACCAGCCAGGCCGAGCCGGTCAGGTGCCCGTGCGTGCGCTCGCGTCGCGCGGCGGTGGCGTCACTGCGCATCAGCTCGCGGAAGCGGGCGACGCTGTCCAGCTCGGGCGGCGAAGCGGCGTGACGTTCGGCATAGGCGTCGATCATGCGCAGCCACTCCAACTGGTGCGGCGCGAGCTGGGGCACAGTGGATTCGGGATGCATCGGCCGTGTGTGCTTGCCGGGCTGCGGGGGCTCGCGTATTTTAGCTGCGCTTCGCGGCCCCCGGCCGCGATTTTCATGCCGGCTCGTCGCGTAGCGCATTTCGCCCACCCGCACGTCGCCAGGTTGCCCACTAGCCTCCGGGAGGGGATGGAATGATCTTCTGGCGCGTCAAGCCACTCGACCAGATTCTCGCAACTGCAGAACAGAAGGCGCTCAAGCGCCAGCTCGGTCCCGTCCAGCTCACCCTGCTCGGCATCGGCGCCATCATCGGCACAGGCATCTTCGTGCTGACCGCCGAGGCGGGCCAGAAGGCCGGCCCGGGGATGATGATCGCGTTCGTCATCGCCGCCGTGGTCTGCGCCCTGGCGGCGCTGGCGTACGCCGAACTGGCCGCGATGGTGCCCGTGTCGGGTTCGGCCTACACCTACACCTATGCCGTGCTCGGCGAGGCGCTGGCCTGGAGCGTGGGATGGGCCCTGGTGCTCGAGTACGCGGTCGCCGCGGGCGCCGTCGCCGTCGGCTGGTCGGGCTACGTCAACGGACTGCTGGCCAGCGCCGGCTACGCCTTGCCAGCGGCCCTGCGCACCGGCATCAACGACGGTGGCACCTTCAACCTGCTGGCCTTCCTCATCTCGCTGGTGATCACGGGCCTGCTGGTGATCGGAACGTCCAAGAGCGCGTGGGTGAATGCGGTTCTGGTGACCATCAAGATCATCGCCCTCACCGCCTTCATCATCGTCGCTGTGCCGGCGGCCAAGGACGTCAATTTCCAGCCCTTCCTGCCTGCGGGCTGGGGCACGCCGATGGGTGGCATGGGCGTACTGGGTGCGGCCGCCTCGATCTTCTTCGCCTACGTCGGCTTCGACGCGGTCTCCACCGCCGCGGAGGAGACCAAGAACCCGAACCGCAATATCCCCATCGGGCTGATCGGCTCGCTAGCGGTCTGCACCATCTTCTACCTGCTGGTGGGCTACGGTGCCGTGGGCGCCAACGGCTCGCAGCCCGTCATGGGCAGCAACGGCATGCCGCTGCCCACGGGCAGCCCTGAGCTTGCCGCCGCCTGCCAGGCCTCGCAGGAACTCGTGTGCAGCAAGGAGCCGCTTGCCGCCGTGCTGCGCGGCCTCGGTTTCGCCGGCCTGGGCAACCTGATCGGTCTTGCCGCCGGCCTGGCGCTGCCGTCGGTGATCCTCATGATGATCTACGGCCAGACGCGCATCTTCTTCGTGATGTCGCGCGATGGCCTGCTGCCGGAGTTCCTCTCCAAGGTGCACCCCAAGTTCCACACGCCCCACGTGGTCACCATGATCACCGGCATCGGCGTGGCCATTGCGGCCGCGTTCTTCAACGTCGGCGCCCTGGCCGACATCTCCAACACCGGCACCCTGTTCGCCTTCATCATGGTGGCGATCGGCGTGCTGATCCTGCGCCGCACGCAACCGATCCGGCCCCGTCCGTTCCGCACGCCGATCGTGTGGGTGATCTGTCCGCTCGCCGTCGCCGGCTGTCTGCTCCTGTTCGTCAACCTCTCGGCCTGGACCATCAAGGTGTTTTTCGGCTGGGCCATCGTGGGTGGCATCGTCTACCTCGCCTACGGCAAGCGCCACAGCAATCTGGGCCGGCTGAGCGCGGGCGGCAGCTGAGAGCCTCGGCCAATCAATTGATTTTGAATACGTTTCGGCGAACGGCCCGGAGCCTCTCCGGGCCGTTTCGTTTGTGCGCAAACGCACCTTGCAACTCAATGGCTTAGCGGGCCGCTTCGCAATGGACGTGATGGGGCGGGATTACCCACCGGTCTTCACACCCATTCGGCGAAAATTTCATAACAGATTGATTATCAAAACGAAAAATCGGCTGAAAACACAGCCAATCCACGGCTTATCCCCAGCCTGACGTTAGCCCCGGCGGGGTCTGCTGGGTAAGATGGAGGTCCGCGGGATACTTCACTTGGCAGTGGGCCCCTCGGAATGCCGCTCGGGTGCGTCCAGGCGAGTTAGCTCCTCGGTCTGGGCGCACCCGGGCAGCGACCTCTCTCCCCCGCCTGTGCGCCTCCCCCTGTCGTACTTGCCGCCGTGAGCGCGCTCTGCCGCGGACGCTGGAGCACTCCTGCGGGCTGGGCGGTGGCCCTCTCGACGGCCCGACGCACGCTGCACCGCCTCCTTGCGCCGGCGCAGACAAAAAAAGAGCCGGCTCGCGGCCGGCTCCTGTCCCGCAGCGATGTCGCGCCGGCCTCAGGCCTTGGCGGCATAGGCCGAGCACCAGCCCTTCGCGTTCACTGCTTTGCCCGGGAACAACTGGCACGGCCCGTAGGCGGCGGTACCGCTGAAGAACTTGCAGTTGGCGCAGGTCTGCCCGGCCTTGTGCTGCGCGTACTTCGCCGCGTCCACCTTGGTGGCGTCTTCCTTGTAGCCCAGCGCCACGGCGGTGGCGTCGGTCTCGGCCAGGTGCGGCAGATCCTCCGCCCGGGCCAGGCGCGACAGCGGGCCGGCGATCACGCCCACACCCGCGGCGGCGGAGGCAAGCTTGATGAAGCGGCGGCGCGAAAGCGAATCGTTGGATTGCATGGACGAACTCCGTGGTGGCGGTCGAAACTGGAGTCGCATGCTACTCCTTCCACCGTGAAGATGCCTTGACTTCAGTCAGTCCATTCAGGCGCCAGCGCGAGTCAACGCGACGCCTGCCGCGACGGCACTGGGGTATAGTGAGACGCCGTATCGCCCGCTCCGACACGATGCCCGCCTTGCCCCTCCTCGACTCCGAGCACCTGCGCCAGTGTGCCGGCGAAATCGCCGCTGCCGGGCGCGATCTGGCCGCTCTCGGTTGGACGCCGGCCACCAGCAGCAATTTCTCCATGCGCGTCGATGCCGACCACGCGGCGGTGACGATTTCCGGCCGCGACAAGGGGCGCCTGAGCGCAGACGACATCATGCTCGTCGATCTGCAGGGGCGACCCGTCGGCACGGCCGCACGGCCGTCGGCGGAAACCGCGCTGCACACGCAGATCTACCGGCGCTTCCCCGACGCTATGGCCGTATTGCACACCCACTCGCGCCACCAGAGCGTGGCCTCGCGCCTGTACGCCGCCGATGGCCGGGTGCGCTTCTCGGGCTGGGAACTGCAGAAGGCCATCGCCGGCTACAGCACGCACGACAGCGTGCTCGACCTGCCGGTGTTTCCCAATACCCAGGACATGGCCGAGCTGGTCGCACGGGTCGATGCCTGGCTCGACGCCGGCAAGCCATTGCACGGCTACTTGATCGACGGCCACGGCATCTACACCTGGGGACGGGACATGGCCGAGGCCCGCCGTCACCTGGAGGCCTTTGACTTCCTGCTGGGCTGCGAACTGGACCTGCGGAGACTGCGCGCGTGAGCCGACTTCGAATCTTTTCCGACCGCGACGGCAGTGCGCCGCGCATGAGCTTCAGCGAGCACGCCGACATCACCCGAGAGCTGGCCGCCGCCGGCGTGCGCTTCGAGCGCTGGCAGGCAAGCCAGCCGATCCGGCCCGGCGATGCGCCGGAGGCCGTGATCGCGGCCTACCGTGGCGACATCGATCGCCTGATGCGCGAAGAGGGCTACCAGGCCGTGGACGTCATCAGCCTCGATCCGGACCACCCGGACAAGGCGGCGCTGCGCGCCAAGTTTCTCAATGAGCACACGCACGCTGAAGACGAGGTGCGCTTCTTCGTCGCCGGCCGCGGCCTGTTCACCCTGCACGTCGGCGATAGCGTCTACGAGGTGCTGTGTGAGGCCGGGGACCTGATCGGGGTGCCCGACGGCACGCGCCACTGGTTCGACATGAGCGAGCAGCCCAGCTTCGTCGCCATCCGCCTGTTCACCAACTCGGCCGGCTGGGTGGCGAACTTCACCGGCGACGACATCGCGCAGCGGTTTCCGCGCCTTGCCCCGGAGCGCGCGCTCGCCTGAGTGCGGGTCCGCCCTCCCTCCTGCCCGAGACGCCGTCAATGATCCAGGCCATTCTCACCGACATCGAAGGAACGACCAGCTCGATCAGCTTCGTCAAGGACGTGCTGTTCCCCTACGCGCGCCGCCACATGGGCGATTTCGTCGCGCGCCACGGCGAGGAGCCGCCGGTTCGACGCTGGCTCGACAGCGTGGTGGGTGAGTGCGGCCTCGACCCGGCCGATCGCGCCGGGCTGGTGGCCACGCTGCAGCAATGGATCGACGAGGACCGCAAGCACACGGCGCTGAAGGCCCTGCAGGGCATGCTGTGGCGCCATGGCTACGAACGCGGCGACTTCCGCGCCCACGTGTACCCCGACGTACCGGCCAAGCTGCGCGCGTGGAAAGCTCGCGGCCTGGATCTCTACGTCTACTCTTCCGGCTCCGTCGCCGCCCAGAAGCTGTTCTTCGCCAACAGCGAAGCCGGCGATCTCACCCCGATGTTCTCCGGCTATTTCGACACCGAGGTCGGCGGAAAGCGCGAGCCCGCGTCCTACCGGCACATCGCCGAACGCATCGGCAGGGATCCCGAGTCCATCCTGTTCCTCTCCGACGTGGCCGAAGAGCTCGACGCCGCGCGCGCGGCGGGCATGCTGACCGCCTGGCTGTGCCGAGCGCCACAGCGCTGCCCCGCCCAGGCGCACCACCCCTGTTACTCCGACTTCGACGCCATTCCGGACTGAGCATGCGCACGCACGAAGCGGTCCGTTTGCTCTTGGTGCTGGCGCTCGGTCTTGCCGGCGGCGCGATCGCCCACCGGTACTCCACGCCGACGATACAGGCGCATGTCGGCGCCCCGGGCGCAACGAAGCTGGCGGCGGGTTCGGCGGCAGGCACGGCGCCGACGCTCAAGCCGGCTGCCGCGGAGTCCCCGGAATCGACGCCCGACGAGGGCAGCCAGGCCGAGGGCGAATCGACGGATCCCGGCTTCGACCCCGAAGTGGTGATGTACGACCAGCATCGCCAGATGGAGGCCGCGCTGCACCGGCTTGCCCCGCAGACGCCCGGCAAGACCGATCTCTACTTCCTGGCCTTCGGCGCAGACGGTGCCGAGGACGTGTTCCGCAACGAGGCCGAGTACGCCGAGCGACTGATGGCCTCGCGCTTCGGCGCCGCCGGCCACACCCTGGCGCTGGTCAACAACGCCGCCACTGTCGATACACGCCCGCTGGCCACCTGGTCGAACCTGGAAATCGCCCTCGACGGCCTGGAGAAGGTCATGGACCCGACCGAGGACGTGCTGGTGCTGTTCCTCACCAGCCACGGCGGCGAGGACCATGTCCTGCTGGTCGATCTCGACCCATTGCCGCTCGACCAGATCGGACCCGACGACCTCGCCGACATCCTCGGCAAGCACCACTTCCGCTGGAAAGTGGTGATCGTCTCGGCCTGCTACAGCGGTGGCTTCGTCGCGCCGCTGAAGAACGCCACGACCATGGTCATTACGGCCGCGCGCGCCGACCGCACGTCCTTCGGCTGCGGCAGTGACGCCGATATCACCTGGTTCGGCAAGGCCTTCTTTGCCGAAGGTCTGAACCAGAGCGACTCCTTCCGTGGCGCCTTCGGCATCGCCAGTAACCTCATCCAAGAATGGGAAACCCGCGACGGTGAAGCCCATTCCGAGCCCCAGTTCGCCAGCACGCCGCTGATCGAAGCCAAGCTGCGCACCTGGCGCGACGGCATCCGGCTGGGCCCGCCCCTGCCCTTTGTCGCCCCGCGCGAGACGCTGACGGCGAAGCGCTGAGCTGGCGCGTCGCCGTGGCGACCTACAGGTCCAGACGCTCCGGCCTGTAGGGCGCAGGATCAAACAAGGGCTCGCACCCGCACAGCAGGTCGCTCACCAGATGGCCCGTCGCCGCCGCCATCGACACGCCGAGCATGCCGTGGCCCGTGGCGAGGGTGAGGTTGGCGGTGCGCGGCGCGCGCCCGATCACCGGCACGTCGTCGAAGCACATCGGCCGCCAGCCGAACCACTCCTCCAGACGGGCCGGCCCCTCCGGTTCAAGCAGATATTCAGCCGCGCCGCGCCGCAGCGCATCCAGGCGCAGGCGATTGAGCGAGTCGTCGTAGCCGGAAAACTCCATGGTGCTGCCCAGACGGTAGCCGCTGCTCCAGGCCGTGACGCACACCGAGCGCTCGCGCAACACCAGCGGCGTGCGCGGGCACAGCGCCGGCCGGGCGTAGGTGATCGAATAGCCCTTGCCCGGCTGCAGTGGCAGGCGCAGATCCAGCTGGTGCGCCAGCAGCGGCGACCAGGCCCCGAGCGCCAACACCACTTCGTCGGCCCGCATCTCGCCCTGTGCCGTGGCCACGCCGACCACGCGTCCCGCCTCGCGGCGGAATCCCTCGACACGGCAACCTTCGATAATGTGCCCGCCCTGCTCGCGCACGCGCCGCGCCAGTTCCGCCACGAACCGATCCGGCCGCAGGTGGGCGTCGCCCGGGTGCAGCAGGCCACCCACCACATCCTCGCGCAGCGCCGGCTCGCGCGCCTTCACCTCAGCAGCGGACAGGCGCTGCGTGGCGATGCCGACCTCGGCCAGGGCACGCTCGTGGACGCGGTCTTCTTCGATCGTGCGCGTGTCGCGGTAGACGTAGAGGGTGCCGCCCTGCTCGAACTCGCAGTCCAGCCCCTCCGTCTGGATCAATTCCGCCAGCAGGCGGCGCGAGACGTCGAGGATCTGCGCCCGCTGCCGCGTCGCCCTGGCCGCGTCGCGGGCGTTGCAGCGGTGGGCGAAGCGCAGGAACCACGCGAACAGCTCGAAATCCAGACGCGGGCGCACGTACAGTGGAGCATCGCCGCGCAGCATCCAGCGCAGTGCCTTGCGCACCGTGCCCGGCATCGCCAGCGGCGGCGCATGGCTGGGCGTGATGGTGCCGCAATTTCCATGGGATGCCCCTGCGCCAATGCGCCCCTGGTCGATCACCGTCACGCCACGGCCAGCCTTGAGCAGGTAGTGCGCGCAGGCCAGGCCGATCACGCCGGCGCCCAGGATCAGCACATCGTTGCGGGCTTCAGACATGAACCGAATCCTACCCGAGCCGCGCCGGTATTCGCGCCGGCGCGACAAATCGACTACACTCCGTCGCGTTTTCGCACGTCCATTCGGTTTTTCCCTTCGGTGACGCCTCCCGCGACGGGCTTCGACCCACGCAGCGCCGCCCTTGCCGCACCGGCCCCGACGTGTCCTGCGATGCCCAGGCATCGCCTTTCGCTCGCAGCGCGGTTGAGGAATCGCTCCGGGTTTCCGCATCACGTCGTCCGCAGCGCGGACGGCGCAAGGAGCTTTCATGTCTTTCGAATCCCTCGGGCTGCAGCCCGCCCTGTTGCGTGCGCTCGCCGCGCTCGGCTACGAAACCCCGACCCCGGTGCAGGCCGAGGCCGTGCCGCTGATCCTGGCCGGCCGCGATCTGCTGGCCGGCTCGCAGACCGGCACCGGCAAGACGGCAGCCTTCACCCTGCCGCTGCTGCAACGCCTGTTCCCCGCCGGCCAGCGCCCCGCGTCTGCGACGGCGCGCGTACGCGCGCTGGTGCTCACGCCGACGCGCGAGCTGGCGGTGCAGATCCACGAATCGGTCCGCGCCTACGGCAAGCACCTTCCCCTGAAGAGCGCCCAGGTGTTCGGTGGCGTCGGCATGCAGCCGCAGGTGCAGGCGCTGCGCGCCGGCGTCGACGTGCTCATCGCTACGCCGGGCCGCCTCATCGACCACCTGCAGCAGCGCACGGTGGACCTGCGCGGCATCGACACCCTGGTCCTGGACGAAGCCGACCGCATGCTCGACATGGGCTTCCTGCCGGCGCTGAAGAAGATCCTCGCCGCGCTGCCGAAGGAGCGCCAGACCCTGCTTTTCTCGGCGACCTACGCCGATGAGATCAAGCAGCTCGCCGCGCAGTTCCTGCGCGATCCGGCCGAGATCCAGATTGCCCGGCAGAACAGCGTGGTCGACACCATTGCGCACCGCATCTTCCCGGTCGACAGCGAGCGCAAGCGCGACCTTCTGGTCGAGGTGCTGCGCGACGACAGTCGCCGCCAGGTGCTGGTGTTCGCGCGCACCAAGCACGGCTCGGACCGTCTGGCCAAGCAGCTGTGCGCCGCCGGCTTCCGCGCCGACGCCATCCACGGCAACAAGAGCCAGAACGCGCGCCAGCGCGCGCTGAACGATTTCAAGGCGGGGCGCGTCACCGTGCTGGTAGCCACCGACATCGCCGCGCGCGGCCTGGACATCGAGCAGCTGCCCATGGTCGTCAACTACGACCTGCCCAATGTGCCGGAGGACTACGTCCACCGCATCGGTCGCACTGGCCGCAACGGCGCGACCGGCCTCGCCCTGTCGCTGGTCAGCCGCGACGAGGAAGAGCAGCTGCACGGCATCCTCAAGCTGCTCAAGACCGAGCTGGAAACCATCACCATTCCCGGCTTCGAACCGCGCCAGCCGGTGCGCACCAGCCTGCCGTCGCCGCGTGCACCCAAGGCTGCCCATCGACCGCACGGCAACGGCGCGAGCGCCCAGGCGCCGAGCCAGCGCCCGCGCCGCCGCCGCGGCGGTGGTGGCGCACGTCCCGCCGCCCCCTCCGCGCGCAGCTGAGGCCTGGAGCAGTCGCCGCGCGACGCCGCCATGCGGGCGGCCGCGCGGTCAGCCGGCATCCCGGCGCCGGGCCTGCTAGGCTCGGCGCCAGACTGCCCAGCCTGCCCGCCCGATGCGACTGACTGCCGCCTTCGTCGCCTGTCTGCTGCTTGCCGCCTGCAGCCGTCCGGCGCTGCGCCCCGCGGCGCTGACGCCGCGCCAGGCCGAGACCTCCAATGCCGTGCTGTTCCGCGCCCTGGGCCTGGTCGGCACACCCTACCGCTGGGGCGGCAACACCCCCGAGAGCGGCTTCGACTGTTCCGGACTGGTCGGCTATGTCTATCGCGACGCCGCCGCCCTGGACTTGCCGCGCACGGCCGACGCCATCGCGGCGCTCGAGCTGCCGGCGGTGACCCGCGACGGGCTGCAGCCCGGTGACCTCGTGTTTTTCACCCAGCGCGGCCGCAAGGTCGGACACGTCGGCATCTACGTCGGCGAAGGGCGCTTCGTGCATGCCCCCAACGAGGGCGGCGTGGTGCGCCTGGATCGCCTCGACGGCCCCTACTGGAAAGAGCACTACGCCGGGGCCAGGCGCGCCCTGCGCTGAGCCCCCAGCTGGACCCACGCCCCGGCCAACGCGGTCCGCCCGCCCCTCTCAGTGCGAGTGGCCGCCCGGGCCGTGCACGTGGCCGTGCGCGATCTCTTCCTCGCTGGCGTCGCGGATCTGGGTGATTTCGACGTCGAAGGAAAGATCCTTGCCCGCCATCGGATGGTTCAGGTCCACGTCGATGGCGGTCATGCCGACCTTCTGCACAGTCACGACGCGATGCCCACCGTCCTTCAGCGCCAGCACGGTGACGTCGCCCGGCTTGAGGCGGTCGCCCTGCTGGAAGTACTTCTTCGGCACGCGCTGGACCATGTCCTCGTTGCGCGCACCGTAGGCCTCGGCGGCGGGAACGGTGACCTGGAACGCGTCGCCCACGCCGCGCCCCTCCAGGGCCTTCTCCAGTCCCGGGATGATGTTGCCGTGGCCAGCGAGGATGGTGAGCGGCTCGCCGCGCTCGCGCGAGCTGTCGACGGTCTCGCCGCTGCCGTCGCTGACGCTGTAATGGAAGCTCACTACCTTGTTCTGTTCGACTTTCATGCTGCGCACTCGGCAAAAGGGTCACTAGCGTAGCCGGTCCGCTCGGTGGCGTCATGCGCCGCGGTCGGGCGCCGCATGCCCCCACCGCGCCGCCTGCCCTGCGCAGCGCCTGGCATCGCCGCATTGCGGCTACCATCGCCGCGTCCCTGCTGCCCTTGCCGCGCATGACCATTCCCGCCCCTGCCCGCCTGCCCTACCGAAAACCGCGCGCCGGCCGTGACTACTGGGTCGTGGACGAGGCCCTGCCGAACCCCGATGCGGTGCGCGCCCGCAGTCTCGCCCGCGCGGACTGGATCCACGGTTTTCCGGCCAATCCCGAGGTGACCTGGCCGGGCCAGCGCTGCGCGCCGGCGCTGCAACCCGACGAACTGGCGGCCCTGGAACAGCGGGTGCTGCAGCTCACCGGCAGCCGGCGCGTGTGGATGACCGACGCCGCGCTCGGCGACGCGCACATCTGCCACAACCACATCCAGGTGGTCGGCGCGACCGATTCCACCGTGCGGCCGCACACCGATTCACGCCGCTTGTGCCGCTACGCCGCAGTGATCTACCTCACGCCCGGCGCGCCGGCGAACGCGGGCACGGGCTTCTTCCGCCAGCGCCTACCCGGCGGCGGACTCGGCGGCAACATCTGCCCGCCGCCGCACGCCAACCTCGTTGAGGCCCTGGGCGTTCGACGCCTGCCGCTCGACGCCTGGCAGCTCGATCTGGCCATCGACAACGTCTACAACCGCCTGGTGCTGTACCGCGCCGACCTGGTGCATTCGGCGCTGCGCTACTTCGGCCGCGATCTGGACGGCAAGCGCATGACCGCACTGTTCTTCTGGATGGCCGAATAGGCCCGGGACTCACAGCGGCGCGCGCAGGATCCAGTCGTCCTGCGCATCCTCGCCCATGCGGAACACCGCCTTGCCCACGCGCTGGAAGCCTTGCTTGGCATAGAAGCGCTGCGCCTGCTCCGCGCGCTGCCACACCGAGAGCCACAGTCCACCGGCGCCGCGCGCCCGCGCCGCCTCCCGCAGCGCCTGCATTAGCTGCGCCGCCAGACCGCTGCCGTGGAAGGCCGGCAGCAGATAGAAGCGCGCCACCTCGGCGTCGCCCGGCTGCGCCCCCTCGCCCGGCGTGCCGCCGCAGCGCAACTGCGCGAAACCGGCCCATGCAGCGTTGCGCTCCAGCACCAGGCTGAGCAGGCCAGGATCGGCCAGCTCCTGCGCCTGTCGCTGCGGCGTGTAGTGCCGCTGCAGGTGTGCCTGCACGTTGTCCGCACTGCTCGCCTGCGCATACGCGGCGAGGAAGCACTGGCGCATGAGGCCACTGAGGCGTTCGGCCTGCGCCGGTTCGACCGCGCGCACCTGCCAGGCTGGTCCGGCGGAAGCGCCGGTGGGCGCGCTCATCCGCCCACCACCGCGGACAGACGCCGCCGCCGGCGCATGCGCTCATGCAGCTGCAGGCGCTTGCGCGCGACCTCGGCAGCCGCCGCCGTGCGATCCCCCGCCGCGACCTGCCCTGCGCGCCAGGCGCAGAAATCGCCATAGGCCGCCAGCACGTGCTTCAGGCGCCGCAGCAGCAGCTCAAGCATCACGGCATCGTCGATCAGGCCGATGACCTCGATCTCGTCGGGGATCAGGTCCTCAGGATCGCTGAAGTACACCAGGGCGCGTAGCACATCATCGCGCTCGGCGCCGTGCAGTGCCCAGTCCTCGTCTTCCAGCATGAGGATCAGGCGCTGCACCTCGCTCAGGCGCTTGCGCACGAAGCCCGGCGCACTGGCCAGCGGCAGCGTGTCCAGGGCCTGCTTGGCCGCATCGACGATATCGCACTCGTCCATGTCCGCGGCCAGCCGCTCGGCGCGGCGCAGGGCGTCGTGGAACCGCGCGACGTCGTCGGTCTCCAGTTCGAAAGTGATGCGCATGGCTGATGTCCCCGTCGCCGAGGTTACGCGCCCGGTCCGCGTCGGGGCATGCGCCAGTGGTCATGCCGCAACTGCACGGCCTAGGGCGGTACCAGACAGTCGGCCGCCGCCGCGCGCAGCGCCGCACGATCCGCCGGAGCAATCTCGGCCTCGGCCTGCAGCGGCTCACCGCTGCGCGGTGGCGCCAGCGACAGGCGCAGGCGCCGCACGTCGTCGTTGACGAGCCGACGCACGAAGCCCACCAGTTCCCCCGCGGGGCGCCCCTGGATCGCTTCGGTCGCCAGCACGAACCGCTCCGCGTCGTACCAGCCGCCGATGCCGCTGGACAGGCGCGTGGACGCCGCGCGCGTATCGATGCCCCACTCGGCCAGATCACGGCTGCCGCCGACGCCGTCCGGTCCTTCGAAGGCGTCCAGGGGAAACGCCGCAGCCGCCGCGGCGGGCAGCACCAGGCGCAGGGCGAGGCTGCCGCCTTTGCCGCCGCGGCAGCTCAGTTCCAGACGCGCCGGCCCCAGCGCGCGCGGCCCCACGTGCGCCGCCGCGTCCAGGCCGTGCGTGCGCAGGCCGTGGTCGTCGCCTGCCGCCGGCAGAGCCATGGTCATGCCAACCAGCAGGACTCCGCGCATCGCCAATCGCCGCATCACCCATCCTCCGCATCCGATGACGTTGCCCAGCCTAGCGCGAACGTCGCGCGGCCGGAACGGAGGGCGACTTCCGGCACTGGGCGCGCCGCGGCCGCGGCGTTGGGATGGCCCCTCCGACCCAGCGAGGTGACCGCCGTGTCCCGTGCCGAGTGGCTGCGCGAGGCGCAGCAGATCGAAACCCTGGTCCCGGCCGTGTATGCCTGCATCTCCGGTGCTGCCGGCACGCCACGGCAATGGGAACGCTTTCGCTTTCTGCACCGCCCGGACGCGCGCAGTCTGCGTACCGTGTTGCACGCCGATGGCCGCATCGAGGCGCAGTCCTTCGGCGTGGAGGAGTACATCGCCAACGTCGCACCGTTCTTCGCCGCCAACGACTTCTTCGAGGTGGAGATCGATCACCGCATCGAGCGCTTCGGCCAGATCGCGCACGTGTGGAGCCGCTACGAGGCGCGTCCTTCGCCAGGCTCGCCGGTACTGCTCAAGCGCGGCGCCAACAGCATCCAGCTGTTCCACGACGGCGCGCGCTGGTGGGTGGTCAGCACAGCCTGGGACAATGAGCGCGAGGGGCTGCACTTCGCCCTGTGGTGAACGACACAGGGGTGCAGGGAACCCCCGACGCCGCCCCCGGACCAGCGCTTGACCGCCATCAAGCCGCCGCGGCACGGCTGGTTTAGGATGGGCCGGCCGCATGCGCGGCGAGCGAGACGGAGGTCCGCATGAAGATCCTGCTCCCCGTGGACGGCAGTGCCTATTCGCGCCGCGCCTGCCAGTACCTGGTCAAGCACCGCGCCATGTTTGGGCATGGTGCCGAGCTGACCCTGGTGCACGTCGATCCGCCCCTGCTCGCGCGCGTGGCCACGGCGCTGGGCGGCGAGGCCACGGCGCAGTACCACCGCGACAACAGCGAACGGGCGCTGAAGCCGGCGCGCGGCATCCTGGAACGTGCAGGCATCGCCTTCGGCGAGGAGCAGCACGTGGGCGATCCCGGCAGCCTGCTCGCGCAGCGCGCGAAAAAGGGCCGGTACGATCTTGTGGTCATGGGCTCGCACGGCCACGGCGCCTGGAAAAGCCTCGTTCTGGGCTCGGTCACCAGCAAGGTGATGTCCGGCTGCGAGGTGCCCGTGCTGGTCGTGCGCTGAAGCGGTGCACAGCGCCGCGGGGCGAAGTGCGCGACAATGCGCGCCTCTTCTCCCCGCGCTGCTGCCATGACTGCCGACTCCTCCACGCCCCAGCCGACGAGTTTTGCCGACCTCGGTCTGCCTTCCGTCCTGCTCGAGGCCCTGACCGCGGTCGGCTACGAAACGCCCTCGCCGATCCAGGCCGCCACCATCCCGCCGCTGCTGGCCGGACGCGACCTGCTGGGCCAGGCCCAGACGGGCACCGGCAAGACCGCGGCCTTCGCCCTGCCGGTGCTGGCACGCCTGGACCTGACCCAGGCGCGGCCGCAGGCCCTGGTCCTGGCGCCGACGCGCGAGCTGGCCATCCAGGTGGCGGAAGCCTTCCAGAAGTACGCCGCCAGGTTGCCCGGCTTCCACGTCCTGCCCATCTACGGCGGTCAGGGTTACGGCGCGCAGCTGCACGGCCTCAAGCGCGGCTCCCATGTCGTCGTGGGCACACCTGGCCGTGTCATCGACCACCTGGAACGCGGCACGCTCGATCTCTCGCAGCTCACCACCCTGGTACTGGACGAGGCCGACGAGATGCTGCGCATGGGCTTCATCGACGACGTGAAGACTGTGCTGGAGAAAACGCCGTCGACGCGCCAGGTGGCGCTGTTCTCGGCCACCATGCCGCCGCCCATCCGGCGCATCGCCCAGACCTACCTGCGCGAGCCGGCGGAAATCACCATCGCCGCCAAGACCACCACCGCGACGAACATCCGCCAGCGCTACTGGCTGGTGAGCGGCGCGCACAAGCTCGATGCGCTCACGCGCATCCTCGAAGCCGAGCCCTTCGACGCCATGATCGTGTTCGCCCGTACCAAGCAGGCGACCGAGGAGCTGGCCGAGAAGCTCGAGGCGCGCGGCTTTTCCGCCGCGGCCATCAACGGCGACATCCCGCAGCAGCAGCGCGAGCGCACGGTACAGCGACTCAAGGATGGCCAGCTTGACATCCTCGTGGCCACGGACGTTGCGGCGCGCGGCCTGGACGTGGAGCGCATCAGCCACGTGCTGAACTACGACATTCCCTACGACACCGAAAGCTACGTGCACCGCATCGGCCGCACGGGACGCGCCGGGCGCACCGGCGATGCCATCCTGTTCGTCGCACCGCGCGAGCGCGGCATGCTGCGCGCGATCGAGCGCGCCACCCGCCAGACGATCGAGGCGATGGCCCTGCCGACCGCCGAGACCGTCAACGACCGCCGCATCGCCAAGTTCATGCAGCGCATCAGCGACACCCTGACCGAAGGCGGGCTGGACGAGTTCGAGGCGCTGATCGCGCGCTACGAGCGCGAGCACGAAGTGAACGCCCTGCAGGTTGCCGCGGCTCTGGCCAAGCTGACGCAGGGCAAGACGCCGCTGCTGCTGCCGCCCGATCCGGCGCCGATGGAGGATCGTCGCGGCGAACGCGGGGCGCGCGGGCGCGAGCGCGAGGACGGGCGCCCACAATGGACGCCGGAGACGCCACCGCCGCGGGCCGCGCGCACGCCCCGCGGCAAGCCGGAAGTCACCGACCGGCGGCCGCGCGCCGGCCAGGACGCCGCGGCCACGCCCTTCGCCGAGGAGGCGACTCTGCCGCCCCCCCACGCATCCCCAACACCGCCGCCGGGGCGTCCGCACATGGAGCCCGCAACGGCCCGCTCTGCGGTGGAGGAATTCGCGCCCGCACAGCGGCTGTCAACAAAGCCGGCACGCGCGGCGACACCGCGCGGCGCCGAGGCCGGCATGGAAACCTTCCGCATCGAAGTCGGCCACGCCCACCACGTGAAACCGGCCAACATCGTCGGCGCCATCGCCAACGAAGCCGGCCTTGACGCCAAGCACATCGGCCGCATCGACATCCACGACGACCACAGCTTCGTCGACCTGCCGGCCGGGATGCCGGCGGACGTGTTCAAGCACCTGAAGAAAGTGTGGGTATCGGGCCAGCAGCTGCGCATCACGCGCAGTGACGAAGCGCCCGAGGCCGGCGAACACGCGCGGCCGCGGCGCGCCGGCCCACCGCGCGACGGCGCCGGCCCGCGCGGCGGAGCGCCCAAGCGCGAGTTCGCCGCGCGCGACGCCGGCGCGAAGCGCCACGGCGGCAAGTCGAACGCCGCGGGCGAGCGCCCGCGCACGCCCTTCGGCCCGCGCGACGGCGCCAGACCACCGCGCAAGCCGCGCTGAAGAAGCCGTCTGCAGACGATGCCGGCGCGCCGCCCAGGCGGCGTCCGCCGGCTGGCCCGATCGGACCGATCCATGCAAAGCCTCGACACCCCGCGTTTGCTGCTGCGCCCGCTCCGCCTGGACGATGCCGACGCCTACTTTCCGCTGGTGTCCGATGCGGCGATCAACCGCTACACCGGCCAGGCGCTGGTGGCCGATGTGGAGGGCGCACGCGCGCTCTTGCAACAGCATCCGCTGCGCGACTATGCCCAGCACGGCTTCGGGCGCCACGCGGTCATCGAGAAGTCCAGCGGCGAGCTGATCGGTTTCTGTGGCCTGAAGCGCCTGCCGGAGCTCGGCGAAGTGGACATCGGCTACCGCTTCCTGCCGCGCTGCTGGGGCCGGGGCTATGCCACCGAGTCCGCGCGCGAGGCGCTGCGCTGGGGCCGCGAGGTCCTGGGGCTCACGCGCATCGTCGGCCTGGTGGTGCGCGAGAATGCCGCCTCGGCGCGCATCCTCACCCGGCTCGGCCTCAGGCTCGAATCGCAGCTCAGCCTGCCCGGCCCGCACGGCAGCCCCTTCGACGTTGACCTCTACGCCTGAGCCATGCCCTACACCCCCATCGTTGCCACCCTCGTCTACATCCTGTCGCCCGATCGCCGGCGCGTGCTCATGATCCACCGCAACGCGCGCCCCGGCGATCACCACCTGGGCAAGTACAACGGCCTGGGCGGCAAACTCGACCGCGACGAGGACGTGGTGGCCGGCGCGCGGCGCGAAGTGCGCGAGGAGGCGGGCATCGAGTGCACGCGCATGAGCTTGCGCGGCACCGTGTCCTGGCCCGGCTTCGGCAAACACGGCGAGGACTGGCTCGGCTTCGTCTTCCTGGTCGAGGCCTTCGAGGGCACGCCGCTGGAGCACAATCCGGAAGGCACGCTGGAATGGGTCGACGTGTCCGGCCTCATGGACCTGCCGCTGTGGGACGGCGACCGCCACTTCCTGCCGCTGGTGTTCGACGCCGACCCGCGCGCCTTCCACGGCGTGATGCCCTACCGCGACGGCAAGGCGGTGGACTGGCGCTACAGCCGGCTCTGAGCGCGCGCGCCTAGGGCGCTGCGACCGCCGCGCCGGTCCCGGCGGCGAGGGCGCGGCAGCGCGCCTGCGCGGTGAGCGTGCGCGGATGGTCCTCGCCCAGGGCCGCACGCAGCACGCTCCAGGCCTGCTCGCTGAAGCGCAGCGCCCCGGGGCGGTCGCCGGCGGCCTGCGCCAGCTCGGCGCGGCGCATGTACACATCGGCTGTCTGTTCGGCGCGATAGATCGGCGCCGCGCCCACCGCATCCAGGGCGCGGGAAAACTCCTGCTCCGCCTCGGCGGCGGCGCCGCGACGGGTCAGGGCCGTGGCGAGTTCCAGGTGGGCCGTACCCACCTCGGCGAACGCCGACGCCGAGGAGAAGCGCGCCAGCGCGGCACGCGCCGCGCGTTCCGCACCGGCACCGTCGCCCAGGGCATTGAGCGAACGCGCCAGCGCGGCGTCGACGTTGGCGACCAGCAGCGGCGCGCCCCCCGTGGCGACCAGGCCCTGCCGCGCCTCGCGCAGCACGACCAGCGCTTCGGCGTGGCGGTGCGAGGCCGCAAGGATCACTCCCAGGCGGAAGGTCAGGCGTGCGCGCAGGGCGGGGTCGTAGACGTCGCGGCGGTGCTCCAGGTCGGCGCGCACGGCGGCGATGATCTCGCCCATGCGCAGGTTGGCGGCATCCGGGCTCTCGCTCATCAGGCGCTCGAGGTAGCGCGAACTCGCGACGAGCGAGGCGACCTCGGCACGCGCGATGGACTCCGCCCGCAGCGCACGCGCGCGCTCGTAGGCGAGCCAGCTCACCAGCACCATGAGGGCCAGCGCGGAGGCGCCCGCGACGGCCACGGGCACGCGGTGACGCCGCACGAACTTGCCCAGCAGGGTGTACCAGCGCGCCCGCGCCGCCGTCACCGGGCGCGAGGCGAGGTGGGCGGCGACATCAGCGGCCAGCTCCAGCGCGCTGGCATAGCGCTGGGCGGGATCCCAGGCGGTGGCGCGCCCGGCGATGGCGTCGAGGTCGCCGCGCAGGGCGGCCACCTCCGCGCGCGCGCCACCGCGGCGCGCCAGCACGCGGCTGGGCGCTGGAAGGTCGCTGGGCCCGGCGGCGACGTCGCGCTCCGGCACGGCGCCGGCCAGCAGTTCGTAGAGCACCAGGCCAAGGCCGTGCACGTCGGTGGCCACGGTGAGCGGCCCGGCGCGCCACTGTTCCGGGCTGGCGTAGGCGGGCGTGACGGCGAGACTGTGGCGCGTGGCATCGCCCTCGGGCGCCAGCAGGCGGGCGACGCCGAAGTCCAGCAGGACCGGGCGGCCGTCGGCGCGCACCATCACGTTGCCCGGCTTCAGATCGCAGTGCAGCACCAGGCGCTGGTGAGCGTAGTGCACCGCTCGGCACAGGGTCTCGAACAGGGCGAGGCGCGCGCGCAGGCCGGGGCGCCGCGCGGCGCACCACTGGTCCAGCATTTGCCCGTCGATGTACTCCATCACGAGGTAGGGCTCGCCGCCGGCCGTGGTGCCGCCGTCGAGCAGGCGTGCAATGTGCGGATGCTCCAGCGTCGCCAGCAAGCGCCGCTCGCGCTCCAGCCTGGCCCGCGCCGAGGCGTGGGCCAGGCCGCGGATCAGCTTGACCGCCACGCGGCTGCGGAAGGCGCCATCGTCGCGCTCGGCAGCCAGCACCGCCCCCATGCCGCCCTCGCCGATCTGTCCGAGCACGCGATAGGGACCGACGCGCTCGGGTAGCGCGCCCGCCCGCGCGACTGCGTCCTGCGCCAGGCGACCGACGCGGCCGCGCAGGGCATCGTCCGGCTCCTCGCCGAGCTGCAGCATGGCGTCGAGTTCGGCGCGTTCGCCCGCATCCGGGCAGGATGCGTCGAGGAAGGCACCGCGCTGCGCCGCCGGCAGCGCGGCGGCCGCGTCGAACAGCTGCCGCAGCCGACCGGCCACGCTCAGGAACCGAGGCGTCGCCGCAGGAAGGCGCGGCCGAAGGCCAGGTCGCGCTCCACTGTGGCCACGGAAACCTGCAGGGCCAGCGCCGATTCCTCCGCGTTCATGCCGCCGAAATAGCTGTGCACCACGGCGCGCGCGGCGCGCTCGTCCTCGCGCTCCAGCGCCTCGATGGCGACCTGCAGGTCGAGGAAGGCCTGGGCATCGCCCACGCTGACATCGTCGGCCGCCCCGAGGGTGATCGCGGCAAGCCCGCCGCCGCGCTTGTCCGCCTGGCGACGGCGCGCGTGGTCCACCAGTACGGCCTGCATCTTCAGCGCGCCCAGCGCCAGGAGATGGGCGCGCGACTCGGGCGTGCGTCCACTGCCCAGCAGGCGCAGCACCGCCTCATGCACGAGGGCGGTGGCGCTGAGGCTGTGCGCCGGGTTGCGGCCGACGTGTCCCTCGGCGATGCCCTTGAGCTGGGCGTACAGCGCCTCGTCCAGGGCGACCGTGGCCGCGGCATCACCGCTGCGCGAGCGCTCGATCCAGTCGGAAGCGGTGTCGGCCAAGGGCGGAGCGCGGCGTGAGGGAGTCGCCCGCGAGTTTACGGGAATGCCAGCAAACCCGCCCCGAGGAACCGCCATGGCGCATCGTCGAAGTCCCCCCGCCCGCCTTCTGCCGGGCCTCGCCTTCGCCGGCGCGGCTCTGGCCGCCGCCGCGGCGCCCTACGAGCTGCATCGCGCCCGCCTGGCCGCGGGCGGCGACAGCGCCAGCGGCGGTTCCTACCACCTGGTCGGTACCGTCGGTCAGGCCGAGGCCGCCGACCGCGCCAGCGGCGGCAGCTACACCCTGAGCGCCGGTTTCCACCGCCGCGCCGGCGTCACCGCGCCGGACGATCGCCTTTTCACCAACGGATTCGAACTCGCCCCGAGGACCCTGCCATGATGCTGCGCCGCTGCCTATTCTCCTGTCTTTCCGCCCTCGCCCTGTCCGGCACCGCGCCGCTGCGCGCCCAGCCGGCCTTGGACAGCGCCTTCACCTTCCAGGGAGAGCTGCGCAATGCCGGTACCCCGGCGCAGGGCCTCTACGACTTCGAAGTGGTGCTGTACGACGACGCGAACGCCGGGCATGCCCTCGACACCCTGCATTTCGACGATGTCAGCGTGAGCGACGGCCTGTTCACCCTGCCGCTGGACTTCACCGATGCGCCCTTCTCCACGGCGAGCGCCTACTGGCTCGAAGTGCGCGTGCGCGACGGCGCCTCGCCCGACGCCTACACGCCGCTGTTGCCACGCCAGGCCGTGCGCGCCACGCCCTATGCACTGACGGCCGTGAAGGTCGCACCGGCCAGCATCGGTGCCACTGCCATCAATCCCAGCGAAGTGCAGCGGCGCGTCAGCGGCAGTTGCACCCCCGGCACCGCCATGGGCAGCGTCGGCGCCGACGGCAGCGTGGACTGCCAGGCGGTGGGCGACATCACCGCGGTGACTGCCGGCGGCGGACTGCTCGGCGGCGCCAGCAGCGGCAATGCCACGCTGTCGGTGAACACAGCCGCGATCCAGGCCCGTGTCAGCGGCAGTTGCCCCGCAGGCTCGTCCATCCGCGGCATCGATGCCACCGGTGCGGTCACTTGCGAACCCGACCGCGCCCTCTCCGGCTACCAGGTGATGCACGAGACGTTCAGCTTCGGCGGCGGCTCCGGCGGAACCGCTTCCGTCTACGGCCAGGCGGTGTGCCCGGCCGGTGCGCGCGTGCTCAGCGGCGGGTACGACACCCACTGCGCCGGCGTCTACATCGGCCGCAGCTACCCGGGCGCACCGACGACGCCCGGCCGCGACGGCTGGCTGGTGTGGATGATCAAGCCCAGCGGCGTCGGCTGCTCCAATCCCACCCTCGACGTCTACGCCATCTGCGCCACCCTGCCCTGAGTACAGGGATGTACGAATGCCGGAAGGACAGGAGTCCCTTCCGGCGCCGTCGGGGAGGCACACGCCAGCCCGACCGCACGGGGCGGCGTGTCCCCGAAATCAGGTACGCCGGACGTGGGAACGCCCGCCACGGCGCTGCATCGCTGCCGCCGTGGCGCGCCGCAGCGGCCCGCCGGGAGGCCGCTTCACGACTGTTTGCCCGCACCCGGGGCGCTCTTGCGGCATCGCAACAAAAGTCCGGCTACACTGCGCCGATCGTACTGGCCGGATGCGCCCGATGATGCTGTACCAGCTCCATGAACTGCAGCGCTCGCTGCTCTCGCCCCTGACCTACTGGGCCGAGGCCAGCGCCAAGATGTTCTCCGCACCCTCCTCGGCCCTGTCGCACCTGCCGGGGGCGCAACGCTGGGCCGCCGGCTGCGAGTTGATGTACCGGCTGGGCAAGGACTACGAGAAGCCCGAGTTCGGCATCCGCAGCGTGACCGCGCACGGCCACGAGGTGCCCATCGTCGAATACGCGGTGCTGAAGAAGCCCTTCTGCAATCTGATCCGCTTCAAGCGCTTCACCGACGACGAGCCGACGCTCGATGATCTCAAGGACGATCCGCCGGTGCTGGTGGTGGCGCCGCTGTCCGGCCACCACGCGACCCTGCTGCGCGACACGGTGCGCACCCTGCTGCAGGACCACAAGGTCTACATCACCGACTGGGTCGACGCGCGCATGGTGGCGCTGGGCCAGGGCCCGTTCCACCTCGACGACTACGTCGCCTACATCCAGGAGTTCATCCGCCACATCGGCGCCGACAATCTGCACGTGATCAGCGTGTGCCAGCCGACGGTGCCGGTGCTGGCCGCCGTGTCGCTGCTGGCGGCGCGCGGCGAAACCACGCCGCGCTCCATGACCATGATGGGCGGGCCGATCGATCCGCGGCGCAGCCCGACCAAGGTCAACGACCTGGCCACGACCAAGCCGCTGTCCTGGTTCCAGCACACCCTCATCCACGAGGTGCCGCAGCAGTACCCGGGCCACGGCCGCCGCGTCTACCCGGGCTTCCTGCAGCATGCCGGCTTCATCGCCATGAATCCGGGTCGCCACGTCATGTCGCACTACGACTTCTACGAGGATCTGATCAAGGGCGACCTCGGGGACGCTGCGGCGCACCGCAAGTTCTACGACGAATACAACGCCGTGCTGGACATGCCCGCGGAGTACTACCTCGACACCATCGCCACGGTGTTCCAGCAGCATCTGCTGCCGCGCGGCCTGTGGGATGTGGCCGGAGAACGCGTGACGCCGGCGGCCATCCGCGACACCGCGCTGTTCACCATCGAGGGCGAGCTGGACGACATCTCGGGCCTGGGACAGACCGAGGCCGCGCACGCCCTGTGCACGGGCATTCCGGCCGAGCACCGTCGCCACCTGGTGGCCCAGGGCGCCGGGCACTACGGCATCTTCAGCGGTCGGCGCTGGCGCGAGCTGGTGTATCCGGAAGTGCGCAACTTCATTCGCCGCCATGCCCAGGCTTCGCGCCCGCGGGCCTCCGGTGCAGCGAGCATCACCCCTCTGCGGCGCCGCTGAGGCGTTTCAGCCGCCCCAGGTCACCACGCGGTTGCGCCCCTGCTGCTTGGCGGCGTACAGCGCGCGGTCGGCGTCATCGATGAGGGCCGCCGGCGTGGCCGTCGCCTGCGGGCGTCCGCTGGCGACACCGATGCTCACGCTCAGCCGGTGCACGCCGCGCGAGTAGGCATGCGGCAGGTCCAGTGCCGCCACCGCCGCGTGCAGTCGCCGCGCGCACAGGCTCGCCTCGTCGGCGCCGGTCTCGGGCAACAGCACGACGAATTCCTCGCCGCCGTAGCGCGCCAGCAGGTCGCCGGAGCGCCGCAGGGCCGCAGCCAGCGCGCCGGCCACCCGCTGCAGCGCCTCGTCGCCGGCGAGGTGGCCGTAGCCGTCGTTGTAGGCCTTGAAATCGTCGATATCCAGCACCAGCAGCGACAGGGCATGGCCGTGGCGCAGGGCGCGCTGCCATTCGGCCTGCAGCGCGGCGTCGAAACGGCGACGGTTGGCGATGCCGGTCAGGCCGTCGAGGTGGGACAGGTGCTCCAGTTGCGCGTTGGCCTCCTGCAGGCGCACGTTGGCCTGCTCCAGCGCATGCGATTTCTCCTCGACCAGCAGGTTGGTCGCGCGCAGGCGCTGGTTGGTCATGGCCAGGTGGATCGCGCCGGCCATCTGTTCGGCCAGGGCCAGCAGCACCTCGCGCCGCGCCTCGTCGAAGGCGCCCACCTGAGCCGCTTCGAGGTTGAGCAGGCCGAGCAGGCCGCCGTGGAAGCGGATGGGCAGCACGAACTCGGCCACCACCGCGGGATTGCCCATGACATAGTCCGGATCGGCCCGCACGTCGGGCACGAATTCGGCTTCGCCGCGACGCAGGGCGCGGCCGACCACTCCCTGGTCGAGCGGCCAGTCCTCGCCGCAACGCGCGGCGAACACCGATGCGCCGGCCATGGCGGCCAACACCAGACTCTGCCGGTCGGCGTCGATCAGCAGCAGGGAGCAGTTGAGCACATCGAAGCGCGCGGCGACGAAGGCGGCGATGCGCTGCAGGGTGTCGCCCAGATCGCCGCCCTCCAGGGCCAGACGCGACACCTCGCTGGTGGTGCCAAGCAAGAGCACGCGGCGCTGCTGCTCGGCGTTGAGCCGCGCGGCGACCATCATGCCCGCCACCTGCTCGGCGACGGTCACCAGCAGGTCGCTGGCGGCGGCGAAGGCATCGGTCTGCAGACTCTCGCAATTGAGCACGGCCATCACCTCGCCGTCGTGGCGCACCGCAGCGCACAGTTCCGAGCGCACGCCGACGAGGGTTTCGACGTAGTTGGGATAGACCGCCACGTCCGGCACGTTGACCACGCTGCCGTGCGCGGCCACTTCGCCCACCACGCCGCTGCCCAGCGCGCGGCTGTAGCCGATACGCAGTTCGGTGGGCAGATCGCAGGCCAGCGCCGCGCAGACGAAGCGCCGCCTCGCGGCGTCGATGTAGGCGCACGCCACCAGCTCGCAGCGCAAGTGGGACTTCAGCGCCTCCACCACGCGCTGCAGGCGTTGCTGCAGTGGCAAGTCCTCGCGCGCGATGCGGGCGATGCGGTGGATCAGCACCAGTTGGCCGCGTTCGCCCGCGCCGCCGCTGCCGCTCGACTCCTGGCTGGCCATCACCCGCCCTCCGGCGCCCTGTGTACCGCCTTCCCTCGTACCTGCAAGCGCCGGGCCTGCGGCGCTACCCGGCAACGGTAGCACAGGCGGCGTGGAGGTCCCGAGCGGCCAGGGCCGAATGCGGGAAATCGCAGAACAGCGCATCCACGCCCTGCGCGAACGCGGCGGCAAGTTCCGCCTCCGGCGAGGCGAAGGGCGCGGGCGAGGTGTCGTCGCGAAACGTCCAGGCATGCACCTCCAGGCCGGCCGCGTGGGCCTGCTCCACCAGGCCCGTGGCGCGGCCTGCACCGTCCCACAGCAGGTACTTGCCCGGCGCGATCCCGCGCGCCCAGACGGCGAGCTCACGCAGCCGGGCCGCCCGCTCGGCCAGCGCCGCGGGCAGGCTTTCCAGCAGGGCGTAGCAGGGATTGCCGCAGCGATCGTGCGCGGCGCGCAGCACGACGTGGTCGAAGCACTGCAGCCAGACTGGCGCCGCGGGACCGGTCAGCGCGCGCGACTCCAGCTCGCGGGCGAGCGCGGCGACCGGGTCCAGACCCAGGGCCACAAAGTACTCGGGGTGCTTCAGTTCCGGATACACCGGCACGGGCCGACCACGCTGCGTCGCAGCGGCCGCCGCCAGGTCCAGCACCTGACCGAAGCGCGGCAGGATGTGCTGACCGTCGTGCACCGGGGAGCGCTGCGGCCAGGGCTGCACGGCGCGCAGGCAGTCCAGCTCCGCCGCATCGAAGTCGCCGACCCACCAGTCGCGCTGCCCGGCCAGTTCACGCACCCGCGCGGCGAATTCCGCGCGCTGCGCCACATCGGTGCTGCGCGCCAGGCCGAGATCGTGGCGCGCATAGAGCACGCCGTCGCGGCTGAGCACCAGGTCGGGCTCGATCACGTCGGCACCCTGGGCGAGGGCCAGGGCGTAGCCATCCAGGGTATGTTCGGGCCGCAGGCCACTTGCGCCGCGGTGGGCGATGATGCGCGGCGGGGTGCCGTCGAGGGTGTTCCAGCGCGTCATGGCAGGCACTCCGCGGCCGGCGCGGCCGCCGCTGCGATCTTAGCCGGAGCGCGCGCGGTGCGACTCAGCCGACGGCGTGGCGCGCCGCCAGCACCTGCACCACGTCACCGAGGCCGAGCCCGCGGGCGCGCAGCAGCACCAGCAGGTGGAACAGCAGATCGGCACCCTCGTCGAGCAGGGCGCGCTGGTCCTGCGCCACTGCGGCCAGCGCGGTTTCCACCCCTTCCTCGCCCACCTTCTGCGCCATGCGCCGCAGCCCGCCCTCGAACAGGCGCGTGGTGTAGCTGCCGGGCGGACGCTCGCGCTCGCGGCGCGCCACCAGCGCATCGAGCTCGGCGAGGAAGGCCAGTGGCAGACCGCTGTCCGCGCCGAAGCAGGTCGCTGTGCCGAGATGGCAGGTCGGCCCCTCGGGCTCGGCCTGCACCAGCAGGGTGTCGCGATCGCAGTCGGCGCGCACGCCGACCAGACGCAGCACATGACCGGAACTCTCGCCCTTGGTCCACAGCCGCTGCCTGCTGCGGCTCCAGAAGGTCACGCGGCCGCTGCGCCGGGTTTCCTCCAGCGCGGCCCTATTCATGTAGCCCAGCATCAGCACCGCGCCGCTGCGCGCGTGCTGCACCACCGCGGGCAGCAGGCCCTTGCCCTTGTCCCAGTCCAGCCCGGCAGGATCAATATCAATGTCGCTCATGTCCGCACCGCGATGTCGGCCAGCTGCAGCCGGCGCTTGAGCTCGGGTAGCGCGATGTCACCACCGTGGAAAACGCTGGCGGCGAGTGCACCATCCACGTCGGCGGCGCGAAATACCTCGATGAAGTGTTCGATGCTGCCGGCGCCGCCGGAAGCGATCAGCGGCACGCTGCAGTGCTCCCGCGCCGCGCGCATCTGGGCGATGTCGTAGCCGCGCCGCACACCGTCGCTGCCCATGCAGTTGAGTACGATCTCGCCGGCGCCGCGCTGCTGCGCCTCCACCAGCCAGTCCAGGGTGCGCCGCGTCAGGGCACGCGTGCGCTCGGGATCGCCCGTGTACTGGCGCACGCGCCACTCGCCGTCGACGTCGCGCAGCGAGTCGATGCCCACCACGACACACTGCACACCGAAGGCCGCCGCCAGCTCGTCGATCAGCTCGGGGCGCTCCAGCGCCGGCGAATTCACCGAGACCTTGTCCGCGCCGGCGTGCAGCACGGCGCGCGCCTCCGCCACGCTGCGGATGCCGCCCGCCACGCAGAACGGAATGTCGATCACGCGCGCCACCCGCTCCACCCAGGCGCGGTCCACGCTGCGCCCCTCCGGGCTGGCGGTGATGTCGTAGAACACCAGTTCATCGGCGCCCGCGTCGCGGTAGCGCAGCGCAAGATCGACGATCCCGCCCATGACGACGTGGTCGCGAAAGCGCACGCCCTTCACCACCAGACCGTCGCGCACGTCCAGGCAGGGAATGATGCGGCGGGTCAACATGGACAGACCTGCGTCCCGGGGGCGCTCGCGATTGCATGGCGGAGCAGCCGATGAACCACCCGCTCGTGACCGGCGCGGCACTCCGGGCTGGAATCGGTAGCGGCACAGCCCATCGATGCGCCGGGCGACGAACGCAGGCTCTGCCCCTGCCGCCACGGCGCCTTCGTCGCGCGCCGAGCGCCCGCACGGGGTGCGGCGCCGGGTCCCGCGCTCTCCGCGCGGCGCAGCGTGACAGTGACAGGCCAGGACGCGGAACGACCGCCCTGCGCCATGGGCAGCGCAACACGCCGGAGAGGCGACGCCCTCAACATGCCAGCGCCTCCATCAGCGACAGCTTCCCTTCCAGCAGGCTGCGCCCCAGCACCACGCCGGCGGCCCCGGCCTCTCGCACGGCGCGCACGTCGCCGGCGTCGCGCACGCCGCCGGAGGCGATCACGGCAAGCGTGGGGAAGCGCGATGCGAGATCCCGGTACAGGTCGAGGTTCGGGCCGGCGAGCATGCCGTCGCGCTCGATGTCAGTGCACAGCAGGTGGCGGGCGCCGGCCGCGGCATAGCGCGTGGCAAGTTCCTCGAGCGTGGCTTCCCCCGGACGCGTCCAGCCGTCGACGGGCAGGCGCCAGACGTCGCCGACGCGGCGGGTGTCGAGCGCGATGCACAGACGGTCGGCACCGTGGCGGGCCAGCCAAGCGCACACCGTGTCCGGCTCGCGCACGGCGACGCTGCCGACCACGACGCGCGACACGCCGGCGTCGAACAGGCGCTCGAGATCGCTCTCGCTGCGCACGCCGCCGCCGGCCTGCACGGGCATCAGGCCATCGGCGATGGCCCGGATCACGCGCAGGTTGGCGAGGGCGCCGTCGCGCGCGCCGTCGAGGTCAACCACGTGCAGCCACGGCGCGCCGGCGGCGGCATAGTCGCGCGCCAGCACCAGGGGCTCGACGCGGTAGCTGGTCTGCTGGGCGTAGTCGCCCTGGCGCAGGCGCACGACCTGTCCGGCGCGCAGATCGATGGCGGGAATGACGGCGAAGCTCATAGGGCGAGGAAGTTGCCGAGGAGGCGCGCGCCGACATCGGCCGAGCGCTCGGGGTGGAACTGCATGCCGAAGAAGTTGCCCTGCTGCACAACGGCAGAAAAGTCTCCGCCGTAGTCTGCGCTGACCAAGGTCCACGGGCCAATCGGTGCGGCGTAACTGTGCACGAAATACGCGTAGGCATCCCCGGGCAGGCCGTCCAGCAGCGGATGCACGCGCATCACCTGCAGACGGTTCCAACCCATGTGCGGCACGCGCAGGCCTGGTGCGTCCAAGCGACGCACGCGCGCCGGAATCAGGCCGAGGCAGGCGGCATTGCCTTCTTCGGAGCGCTCGAACAGCAGCTGCATGCCCAGGCACACGCCCAGCACCGGCTGGGTGAGGCCACGCACCACCTCGACCAGACCCGCCTCGCGCAGCCGCTGCATGCCGGGGCCGGCCGCGCCCACGCCCGGCAGGATGACGTGGCTGGCCGCGCGGATTCGCGCGGCCTCGCGCGTGAGCGCCGCCTCCGCGCCGAGGCGCTGCAGTGCATAGCGCACCGAGCCGATGTTGGTGCCGCCGGCGTCCACCAGCACCACGTCGCGCAGCGCGCTCACAGCGTGCCCTTGGTGCTGGGCAGGTCGCTGCCATCGCGGCGCAGCGCCGCGCGCAGGGCGCGCGCCACG
>Ga0208826_1000244_pt1 | contig 61220 bp, 50 predicted proteins | sample AD_UKC115_MetaG_FD_184451 | JGI IMG/M metagenome (GOLD analysis project Ga0208826, IMG submission 184451) | Active sludge microbial communities of municipal wastewater-treating anaerobic digesters from Hong Kong - AD_UKC115_MetaG (SPAdes)... | ecosystem: Engineered > Bioreactor > Anaerobic >... | reverse complement strand
TCGATTGTTTTTCTTGAACATGTTTTTGGCCTTGTGATTGGAATACTTCAATTATATTAAACTTCAGGCCGTTTCCAAAGAGTATAATTTGGACTAATTCTGTCTTGTCGTTTTTGCAGTGAAGTCATAAATGAATATCGAGAAAAACGTGGATTGCTGCCAGTTGTTTCGCAACAGGAGGAAACAATGACACAGCAATCCAGAAAAAGCAAAACCAGGCATCGTGGGCATAACGAGGGCAGCATTCGTCCGACTCCTAATGGAACCTGGCGGGCTTGGGTGACTTTGAAATCCGGGAAGCGGATCAGCAAGACCCTTCCCACTAAACCTGAAGCCCGTGACTGGTTACAGCAGAAGATGATAGAAGCGGAAGAAGCGCTCGATGCGGAGAAGACACTTGGAGAGTACATGTTGGGATGGTTTGAGAACCATTCCTCGCAGTTGAAGGAATCCACTCGCTGCGATTACAAGATCATCATTCACAAGTACATTCTACCGGCACTGGGGGAGGTGGTTATGAATACAATGCACCGGTCGGTATTTGACTCGTTCTATACAAATCTGCGAAGGATACCGGTCGGTGACACGCAAATCCGTTATATCCACCGCATTCTTCACAAGGCACTGCAGGACGCAGTCGATGACCGGATACTCACCTTCAACCCATGCGAAGGCGCAAAGGCACCCAAGAAGCAACGTATTCATCGAGTCTACTGCCCGTTGAATGAAGAGCAAAGTATCTTATTGATGAACCAGGCGAAGGGAACCCCGTTGGAAGTGCTAATCCACCTGGCTCTCAAGACAGGCATGCGGCAAGGTGAGTTGTTCGCCCTGAAATGGGAAGACGTTCTCTGGGAGACACAGCAGATTCACATCCAGCGCAATTTGCAGCGCGTCCTTCGGGAGGGCAAACAGGTACGCACCTTCAGCACTCCCAAAACTGCAACCAGTGACCGCAAGATAATGGTGGGTGAGAAGACGCTCGATGCGCTCAGGGCTCAACAAAAAGATGTGCAGCTAAAGAAAGCGCTGGCGAAAAATCGCTGGCAGGAAAACGATCTGGTCTTTCCTTCCAGCATTGGCACTCCGCTGAATCAAAGCAACGTTCTGAAACAATATGGAGAGATTCAGAAAGCGGCAGGACTCAAACACATCCGTTTTCATGATCTTCGTCACATCGCCGCTTCAGTCATGCTCAACCATGGTATCCAACTTCTGACAGTCTCCTACAACCTGGGGCACTCACAACCTTCAACCACACTGAATATGTATGGTCATCAGTTCAGCGCCATGGAGTTACAAGCGGCCTGTCTGATGGATGACATCTTTGATCAACCCCAAGTTCAACAGCAAACTCAACCCAGTCCACTGCCTGTAGAGTTTCTCTCAGTCTCGAATCTTAAAAAATGATTTTTCAATCTTAAGAAAAGTTGAGAGGAAATCAAAAAGTTTTGCACGTTTTTTGCACGTTTTTCTACCCAAATATAGCAATCGGACGGCATAAACCACCATATATGCCGTCCGACTACCTTGAAACCCCTATATATAGGCGCCCCCGGCGCGGCTCGAACGCGCAACCTACTGATTCGAAGTCAGGCACTCTGTCCAATTGAGCTACGGGGGCGGACGTTCAAATTATACCTCATCCCTCTCTAAATGTGGATTATTTCCACTCAGTCAGGTTTTTCACAAACACCGGGTTGACCAATCCCTGGTCATCTTCCCCGAGAATGCTCAAATCGCCCAGGATGACCACTTCACCACTTCCAACTTCAACCTGGGCAACGTAGGTATCAGCCTGAGTTCCCGCGAGGGTTTTTCCAGACTCGATCGAGAAGGATACCGCGTTCATTGGAGTAATATTGATCGTTGATGCACCTTCTAAAAGACCGCGGTCCTCGACGTTAAGGGGGTTGTTTTCAGAGCCGCGGTTGATAAAGTTCACGCCCCATTGGTTCGTGAGTGCGTTCAACGCGGACCAATCTTCATTTTCTTCGAGCACACGATTATACAGTTTCAAACGGTAACCGCTATTGATGATCAAGATTCTGCCGCCGCTTTTCACATAAGCATCCAAAATTTCAGCTTCCTCGCTGCTCCAGCCAGTATTGTATGCGCCGTTTTCCGGAGAGTAATCGTAGACCGGGAGCACGATGGCCATATCAGCGTTCGAGAGGTGGTCTGCAGTTAGCTGCTGGCCAAAAGGCACGATGGATATCTGGTATCCGGCATTCATCAGAGCCTGGGTAAATTTTGGGAAGCCAGCCGGGGTCATGTGTGGAGATTCGGTGTGGTTGGCGAGGAAGACAACTTTCCTTTCCTCCGAATGGTTAACAAAGTCCATTTGCTCAGGTGAAATGAGCGCTGCTGTCATTGCCAGCCTGGCCATATTTACAAATGCTTCTTCTACATCGCGTGCCAGTTCAACCGTATCATACGGGTCATGAAAATGACCCGAGACCCATACCCCGCCATTGATTTCATTCATTTCTCTACTTTCGTAAATGATGTTGACATTTGGGATATCGAAAGCGCTCAAGCTGCCGTTATCAGAAGCAAAGGGCTCAAATGTAGTACCGGGTTGAAACCCGAGATTTTTACCACGTTGCATGAGATAGCTGACGAAGTTGTCTGTTGCAAGGCTGTTACCCGTAATGTGGCTGAACATCAGGGTAATCTGAGCTGGTAATCCGTCCATCGGGTGGCTCAGACAATCAATCTGAACATTTGCCTGCAATCGGTTCATTAAGTCGGCATGGGTGGTTGTAAAGTAGGTGGAACCATAAAGGCCAAGTTCTTCACTACCATACCAGGCAAGGTAGAGATCGACTTCTGGTTGGATTTCTAGCTCGTTTAAGACAGTCGCAATTTCCATCAAAATGGTCGATCCGCTGCCGTCATCCAATGCGCCTGGTGAATTGGGGCTGTCGATATGCGCAGAGACCAGTATGGCTTTATCCTTGCTCTTCCCAGGGATGTGCACGATCAAGTTTCCTGATCGGCCCGGATTCATAACATCTACATCCCAAACCACCTGGGCTTTTGTCAATGAACTCATCCCGTCCCAGTCTGTGATATTCAGAGCTGCAAGGTTTTCCATCTCGATAAACAGCAGCGGGAATGAATTGTTCCATGGGATCCTTTGGAATACACCTCCGCCATCGCCAACGAAAGACCCATGATTTATTCCAACTATATTCGAGTTTTGCGTTACCAGGATGACCGCACCAGGATTCATTCCCATGATCGTTCTGGCATTAATTACACCCGAAGGGTTGATGGTATCCACAAGGCTATAGTTCACCATTAAAATATTCGATTTTTGATCATTTCCTTTTTGTACTGATAATTCAGCTTCATCAGGGATTACGATGATTTTTCCCTCAACCTCGACCGGATTCGGATCTTGATCGTTGAGGATGCCATCTGAATCTAATTTTGTAATGAGCGAGACATCGTCACGCGGTCCGCGAATGGTATCAGCAGGGATTTCGACCGGCTGATCTCCTGCAAAGAATACGACACTGGTGGTATGGTCTTCAGTGGAAAGGAAGACGTTGAATGATTCTCTTTCGATTTCCATTCCAATGTCAGTCAGCCATTGCAATTCAGAGAGTCGTCGCTGGATATAATCGAAGGCTTCTTTTTCGCCTTCAGTTCCACCTCCGCGCCAACCGGAATGCTGTTGAATAGATGTTAACGCTTCGAGTGTCGAAAACATGCGCTCACTTGAAATTGCGTCCAGTGCGTTGGTGAGCGGATTATCTATTGCGAGGGGAGTTGTCGTTGCAGTCGGTTGAGACGTGGCACGTTGGGGTGTAGCCTTTTCCAACGTGCCACGTTGATGGGCGTCTTTTATGTTCAGGTAAACAATCAATCCAATGACGGCAAAAAAAATAAAAAGGCCGCTGTAGGTGATGATTGTTTTTACTTTATCCATCGGTATTACCTCCCTTTATCTTTGGTGAGGCAGCGATGTGATCATTGGCTATTTTCCGGCCAGTGCTTTAATAAAGTTTTTCGTTGAAACCGAACTACCTGAAAGCAAGTTTTGCGCCCTGAACAATCCAGCGCTGGCACGAACGAGTAATACCACTGATACAGCCAGTAATAAGACGGAAATTCCGATCTGCCAGAGTGGAATGGTTGCACCAGATAGGCGGGTCATCATACTAACCGGAGAAGTGAGCGGGAAGAGACTTAAGAAAACAGACAGTGGACTATTAGGTGTCGTAGTGAGTGTACTGATGAAAATCAATGGAACGATCATCGGCATGATCACAATCGTGGTTAGCTGTGAGGCTTCACGCATGTTAGGCACCAGAGCACCGATGCCCGCCATGAGGCTTGCATAAAGGGCGTAGCCCAGAACGAAGAACACAACTCCCCACAAAAGGGTGGATGCCGGGAGGAGAAAAGCCGAGCTGAGAGCAAAAGCACTGCCTGAATAACGGAGCATTAACAAACCCGATCCCAGCCAAACAACTGTCTGCAACAACCCGGCCAATCCAAGGGCGATGATTTTTCCAGTAAGCATCTGGCGCGGTGTGATCGATGTCATCAAGATTTCCATCACGCGATTTTGTTTCTCGCTGGTGATGCTGTTCAAGAGCAGTGTGGATGATGTGAGAATGACGATATAGAAAAGATATGTGATGGCATATGGCAATACATATGTCAACCAGTTCTCGCTTTCACGGACTATAGCATTTGAGATATCTACTTCGGTCAGGTTGAGCGGATCCTGTATGCGATACGCTAATTCAAGATTCTCCCCGGTTAGATTGTATGCCACCAACGCATTGATCACCCCTGATTCTTCGGAACCGCCCAGAGGATTGTAATCGGGTCTGACATAAATAATATCCCCTGTATCCATGAAGTCCTCGGGAATGACGTAATAAGCAGAAATCGTACCGTCACGCACGGCGTCGGCCGCTTCTTTTTCGCTATTCATCTTCACAAGCATTTCTTCATTTCCAGGCGGGATGGTCTTCATCAAACCGCTGTAATCAATGTATCCTTCTGCTACCTGTTTTTCTTCAGGCGTGAAAAGCTCATTGAGAAACTCTCCAGCTGCGACACCTGAAGATTTCTGTAAAGCCGAGACAACCAGCAAAACAACAAAACCTGCCAAAGGAAGCAATACCAGGGTCAGGATGAATGATTTTCGCATGACCACAGTTTGGAATTCGTTTTTTAAGACGGTAAAGATCTTATTCACCTCAACCTCACTTTGCCCGACGGAAAGCTTCACTCAGGCGTACTCGTTTGCCATAACGCAGCATGCCCAGGCGGAAGATCCTGCCAGAAAGCCATACAGAGAATATGGCAAGAATGCTCAATAACCCTAATGTCATGATGATCTGCCAGGCGGGTATATCGGTAAAAACCGCGCGTAATGGCAGCGCAATTGGAGCCGTGAGCGGAAACAGGCTCATACCAACAGACAAAGCACCATTTGGTTTTAACATGATTGCAGAAATAAACCATAATGGAACCATGATAGGAATGGTGAACCAGCTTGCAATCTGCTGAGCTTCACGGCTCTCGGTTGCCGTCGCGCCAATAGCTCCCATAGCTGCAGCGACCATTACGAATGAAGGGATCAGAGTCGCCACCATTAAGAGCAGGTAAGAGGTTTCGATCGACGGAATTTGCAAATCAGGGATGAATGAAGGCGCTACCTTAATTGCGATTACTGCAAACACAACCCACACAACTAATTGCGTTAATCCCACCAGCATGTTTCCAACTACCTTACCTGCCATCAATTGCGTCGGTGAGACTGAAGTGACCAGGATTTCCATCGTGCGGTTTTCTTTTTCTTCTACAACAGCTTGCAAGAGATAGTTCCCGCTAATGTTGACTGCGATCAGAAAGAGTACCCCTGCAAGGACAGGAAGGATAATGGCCATCCAATTGTCCGCTCCGGTTTCGCGGGTGCCTTCCAGTGAACGAACGATCAAGTTGTTGCCTTCAGAAAGACGAAAGGCTGTTTGATCGGGTAAATCAGAAACCAGGTTATAAACGAGGAAATCACCAAAGTCACTGCTGGCATTCGTGCCGGTTTTGCTGTTCTTGACCATGGTAACCTCTCCGGTGGAGAGGTAATTCTCCGAAAGGATGAAATAAGTCTGAATAGAACCATTCTCAAGGGCAGCTTTTGCACTGGCTTCATCTTTGAACGGTACAGCCTGAGCTACCGGGAAAATTTTGCTCTTCTTTTCAGGCACCTGTACGGCATCAGATAGCAGATGGTTGGCATCCACGTAACCCATGGGGGCATCATTGAACTGCAGCCAGACTGAAAGCATGCTGATGCCAATGATGAGAACCAGGAACAACGGCATGCTTAAAACACCAAAAATGAAGCTCTTCTTGAGCACATGGCGTTTATATTCATTGGCGAAGATCAGCCAAAACTTTTTCATCGGCCGTCTCCTTCGCTCTGAACAACCTGAATAAAGATCTCGTCGAGTGTGGGGAGGGCAATTTCAAATTGCTCAAGCGCGATATTATTCTGAACCAGCATTTGTAGAATATCTTGAGAAGTTTTCCCGGGTTCAAATTTTAACAATGCGTGGTTATTTTGCTTGATAATTTCGCGAACACCAGGCAGTGAAGCGGGCAAATCCTGCAGCGCGCGAACGATTACCGCATCAGCAACGTATCTGCGTCTGATTTCATCCAGTGAGCCGTAAAGAACGGTCTGACCTTTGTTAATCAAAGCAATACGATCCGCCAGTTCTTCCACCTGGTGCATTTGATGGGTACACATGATGATCGTGGTGCCGCGGTCACGTTCTTCGCAGAGCAGGTCTTTCACCATTTGAGTATTAACAGGATCAAGAGCGCTGAAAGGTTCGTCGATGATTACGATTTCAGGTCGGTGCACCAGGGTTGTAATCAACTGGGCTTTCTGCTGCATGCCTTTGCTGAGTTCTTTTACTTTCTTTTTTCGCCACTGACCCAGGTCAAAACGATCAAGATATTCACCCACGCGTTGGCGCGCATCGGTTTCTTCCAGCCCCTTTAAAGTAGCAAGGTAAACCAGGCAGCGTTCAAGGGGAATCTCTTGATACAAACCACGTTCCTCTGGCAGATAACCAATCTTATTCTTTTTTTCTTCTGTCATGGGTCCGCCAAGGACGCTAACCGTACCTGAATCTGGCTTAAAAATATCTAGAATAATCCGGATGGAAGTTGTTTTCCCTGCGCCATTAGGGCCTAGAAGACCAAAGATTTCACCCTGCTGCACTTCAAAGCTGACACCTTGAACTGCTTTAACAGTGCCAAAACTTTTGGTGATTTCATTTACATCTACATTGATTGCTGGCATAATTTTCCTCACAAGTGAAATATCAAACCAATGATACACGATAATATACGCAAAAATTGATAAATGATAGCAATTTAATTATTTTTAATTTCGAATTGGATAATTACCAATTCGCTCTAGTATCTGATAACGAGGATTTTAACTTTTTCATTCAACTCTAGTACAATAATATAAAAGTTTTCAGGAGATGCAATATGACAATGACCTCGCGTGAGAGAGTTCAGGCAGTCTTAAATCATGAAATACCCGATCGAGTTCCCATTATCATGGGAGTCAGTAATGCCACCGGCATAAAAATTCGACCTTATCAAGGGTTAAAGAAGATTCTGGGCATTGAAAGCGAAGACAAATTCATTTATGACTGGCCTGAATTGGGGACCGCCTTACCAGATGAAAGAATCATGCAGCGACTACACAGCGATGTACGCGGGTTGTTGGATCGTTTTCCGAGAGAGGTCTATGAAAGGAATAAAAACCGTCCTCCGCATTCTCCGTTTATTGATGACTGGGGGAATGGTCAGATGGAAATTGGACCGGATAACTGGTATCCGGGAATCCACCCTATGCCGAATGTAAAAACGATTGAAGAATTGGATAGTTACCCCTGGCCTGATATGGACGACCCATATCGGACTTCTCATTTACGAGAAGAAGCGGATAAGCTTTATCGAGAAAACCAATATGCCATCATGGGAACGCCATGGTTGATGTTCCCATTTGAGCGGGCCATTGGTCTGCAAGGATTGGAGCAGTTCCTCACCAATATGGCGACTGAGCCAGATTTTGCCCAGGAATTGCTTATCAGAATTAACAAGCTATGCATGAAAAATATGAGCCATTTTCTTGATCAATGCGGAGATGTGTTAGATATGATCAAGATCGGTGACGATCTGGGTACTCAGGATAACTTGATGATTTCGCCGCGCATGTACAGGAAAATGTTGAAACCACTGCATGCCGAAATGATTGCTCTCATTAAGCAAAAAACCAAGGCCAAAGTATTCTTCCATACCGATGGAGATGTATTTAACCTAATCGAAGATTTCATCGAAATTGGTGTAGATGTTCTCAACCCGGTGCAAACTTCCGCAGGAAAAATGTCTAATCTGGAAGAGTTAAAAAACCAGTTTGGTAAGCGGATTGTGTTTTGTGGAGCAATTGACACTCAAAAAATCCTTCCCTCTGGTACACCAGACGAAGTGAAGCAGGAAGTCAAAAGGGTAATTAACATCCTCGGCAAGGATGGCGGGTATATGGTAGCCAGTGTGCATACGATTATGAATGAAGTACCTGCTGAAAACATTCTGGCGATGGTTGATGCTGTTCAGGAATTCGGTACCTATCCGCTTAAATAAATTTTGAAGCTAAAGTTTTTATGCGCCTTCATTCATGAGGTTATAAAAAGGAGAGAATCTCTTCTCTCCTTTTTTGTTCTTACAGACTTTCTTTTTCGTATGGCGTACCTGCTGCTGCAGGACCACGGCTTCGGCCAACCACGCCTGCCAATACAACGATTGTGATAATGTAGGGAAGCATCAGGAGCAATTCTGCGGGGATGGGGAATTGCAGCAGTGAAAGTTTGGTCGTCAATGATTCTGCAAAGCCAAAGAGCATACCTGCTCCTAATGAACCGACTGGTGTCCAGTTTCCAAAGATCATGGCTGCCAGGGCGATAAACCCTCTACCAGCTGTCATGGTCTGTTCAAAACGTCCGACTGATCCGAGAGAAAAATATGACCCGGCGAAACCTGCGATCATTCCGCATAAAAGACAGGCGAAATAGCGCATTTTAAAGACGTTAATGCCCAGCGTGTCAGCAGCTTTTGGATGTTCGCCTACTGCGCGGTGGCGGAGTCCCCATTTTGTTTTATACAAGGCTATGGTTAAAACGATCACCAAAAGATACATGACATACACATAAAGATTATGGTCAAAGAAAATTGGACCAATGATCGGGATTTTATAAAGAAGAGGAATTTGATATGGTTTGAAGAAACCAGGCTGGTTCAATTTACTCACTTGCAAGAATTTGATGTAGATGTATGAGGTAATTCCAGTAGCAAAAATGTTGATCATCGTACCGGAAATTATTTGGTCTACTTTATATTTGATTGACAGCCAACCATGTACCATCGCCAGAGCGCCGCCAGTGAGTAAAGCGGCCACTACACCCCACCAGAGGCCAAAGATGCTTCCAGCCATGGCACTGGTTAAGGCACTGGCGACCATCATGCCTTCGATTGCAATATTGGTTATGCCCGCACGTTCACTGATCAGACCCGATATTGCACCAATCGTGATCGGTACCGATCGGACGACCATTAACGCCAGCATACCTGTGATGCTGATCGAACTTCCGGCTGCACCCCAGATCAAAAAACCTAAAACAAGAAGTACACCAACACCGGCGATTACCGTGTTGGTTATCTTCCTGAAACCGCGGGTGATCTGGAAAACGCCAAGACCCAGACACAAACCGGCAATAATTTCCAATGAAATTTTGCTATTGAAAACCCAGTCGGGAATCTGAATCGCACGATCATTGATATTTGTTCCAAAAGTTGTCTTTGTATCGATTGCGGTGGGTTTTGCCAGAACAAAATAAACAAAGATCGCAGCCAGGATAAAGAGCCCGCCGATGATTCGCTGTCGGGTTAATGAAATTTCCCCACGTCTAACTGTACTCTCTTGAGAAACCTTGGTCTTTTCCATTATTTCTTCTCTGAAAGTGAAGTAGAAGCGATAGCTGCTTCTTTGATTGAAGGTTGTTTCAATCGATAGATCGTTCGGATAATCGCAGGCGCAGCCAGGAACAGAATGATAAACGCCTGCAGGATGTTAATAATATAAATAGGAATACCAGCTCTTAGCTGCATCACTTTTGAGCCATTACGCAAGAAACCGAAGAGCAGTGCGGTTAGAATGACGCCCAGTGGATGGTTTTGAGCCAGAAGAGCGAGCGCGATTGAATCAAAACCGTAGCCTGATGATAACGCTTGCGACTGCCTCCAGTACACTCCCATAATTTCGCTGGCACCGCCCAGTCCCGCAATTGCACCGGATAATGCCATGGCTGCAACAGTAATCACAGTAATATTCATTCCGGCGTATTTTGAGGCACTCATATTCAAACCAACCGAACGGATTTCATATCCCCAGGTTGTTTTGAATAATAAGATCCAGACCACGACTGCCACGAGGATCGCAACGAAGAAACCAAGATGAAAACGGATTGGTTCAGGGAAGAAACGATATAGATGTGCACTATCAAGAATCCAGGGGGTCTTCGGAACCACTTCTTTTGGATCCCTGAACGGGGCTGCTACCAGGTAATAAATCAAGTAGTATCCGATGTAGTTCATCATTATCGTTGTGATGACTTCATGGGCTCCTGTTTTAACCTTTAACCAACCAGGGATAAATCCCCAAAGACCACCTGCGATGGCACCGCAAAGAAGAGCCAGGGGGACGTGAATCCAGGGAGAAAGTCCTGAGAACGTCCAACCAGCCCACGCAGCAGCGATAGACCCAACCTGCAGCTGCCCTTCAGCACCAATGTTGAAGACTCCTGCTCTAAAACCCAAAGCAACGGCCACACCGGTGAACAGGTAAGGGGTTGAAACAACCAGGCTCTCAAAGAATGGTCCCAGGGCATCGAGGATCTTCTTTTTCTCTCCCGATTCGATTGCAGTCATTATTTTTGCAGGATCACCAAAAGCACCAAGGAAAAGAGAGGAATATGTATTGGAAACAATCTTCCATGAAGTAGACAGTCCTTCACCCAGAGAAGAGCCAAAAGCTTTATATACTTCGGGTGAAGAAACAATGACTAAAATTCCTCCCATAATAAAACCACTGATAATGGAAAGGATAATGATAGTGATCGAACTCTTTGAAAGTTCTTCGTAAAAGATAGAAAAGAAATTTCGTTTTGGTTGACTGGTAGTAGATACTTTATCCATGGCTTTTCCTAAGTAACCAACTCCCTGATTTGTTCAGTGGTTTTTTTCTCTTCTTTGATTTCGGGCATGACACCTGCCATCATGAGCCCAAGTTGTTCCTTCGTAACCTCATTGGCATTCACTGTCGCGAGAATTTTTCCGCGATACATGACGGCAATTCGGTCAGAAAGCTGAATAATCTCATCCAGTTCAGTCGACACGAGTAAAACAGCGCAACCCTGGTCTCGTTTTTCAACGATTCGGTTGTGAATATATTCAATCGAGCCTACATCCAGACCACGCGTTGGCTGCGCAGCAACCAACAATTTGATTGGTCGTGAGAATTCCCGGGCGACAATTACTTTTTGTTGGTTACCGCCTGAGAGGGCATAAGTCGGTGTAAATATATCTGGTGTACGGATATCAAATTTTTGTACCAGATTCCTTGCATTTTCATGAATGGGGATTCTTTGAAGCATAATCCCTTTGGCGAAGGGCGGAAGGTAGTACGTGTTCAATACCAGGTTATCTTCCACGGTGCTTTTTAGAACAAGGCCGTCTTTCTGGCGGTCTTCCGGTATGTGAGCACTTCCAAGTTCAGTGATCTTGCGGGGATTGCTTTTAGTGATATCTTTTCCCAAGAAATTGATGGATCCTGAACGTGGGGTTTTTAAACCGGTGATTGCTCGCACCAGTTCAGTTTGTCCATTTCCTTGCACACCTGCGATGCCAAGTATCTCGCCACTGCGCAATTCGAATGAAACCCCGTCAACAGCTCGATGAGAATGCATATCGAGAACGGTCAGGTTATTCACTGAAAGAACTACTTCTTTTGGTTCGCTAGGTTTCTTTGCAGTTTTTAGTTCGACCGCACGACCAACCATCATAGCCGCAAGGCCTTCAGGACTGGCTTCTTTGGGTGTGGTCTCGCCGACAACTTTTCCTAATCGAATGACTTTGATACGGTCAGCGCACTCCATGACTTCACGTAGCTTATGGGTGATGAAAATGATCGATTTTCCCTGCTGGACAAGTTTCTTGAGGATGGCAAACAGCTCATCTACTTCCTGCGGAGTCAGAACAGCTGTGGGCTCATCCATGATCAGGATGTCGGCATTTCTGAACAAAAGTTTTATGATCTCTACTCGCTGTTGCAACCCAATCGGGAGATCTTCCACAATGTCATCGGGATTAATATCCAGTTTGTAGAGGTCAGAGATTTCCTTGATCCTCGCCGCCGCTTTTTCTCGGTCGAGAAACCCGCCTGTATGAACATATTCTTCACCCAGCATGACGTTGTCGGTAACGCTAAATACCGGGATCAACATAAAATGTTGATGGACCATACCAATTCCAGAACGAATGGCATCAATGGAGGATTTTATTTCTTTTTTCTCGTTATTGATGAAAATCTCACCCTCGTCTGGCTTGTACAACCCATAGAGAATGTTCATGAGAGTGGTCTTCCCGGCGCCGTTTTCCCCCAGTAGCGCAAGAATTTCGCCTTTATTTAGCGAGATATCAATATGATCATTCGCAAGGACACCCGGGAACCTTTTAGTAATTCCTTTTAACTCAAGTATTGGTGGCATTAACCCTCGCTCAATATTGAAAGGATATGTTATTCATTGTACCATAACGGAAAAGATAGCATAAGAAAAAAGAGCCAGGATTTTTCACCTGGCTCTCTTTCGATTTTCTTACTGATTATTCAATGGGTTTTGGAGCGGGGATAACAATCTCACCGGAGATGATCTTTTCTTTGAGTGCGGCGACTTCGGCTTTCAGATCTTCAGGGATCTCGATGGCAGGATTGTAAGCGAGGTCGGTTCCACCATTCTCAAGAGTGAGGATATAGTCTCCACCTTCCCAGGTATTGGTCACGACACGCTTGATTGCATCATAGACATGGACATTGACCAGTTTGGTTACGCTGGCGAGGATATGATCGGAATACTCAGGATAGGTCTGGGTCCAGTCCTGATCGACACCGATCACATAGCCCTTGCCCTGTTCCTGCATGTAAGCCGCAGTTGCAGAACCAACACCACCGCAGACTGGCAGGATGATGTCAACGCCTTCGTTCATCATACTCTGGCCAAGTGCGCGGCCTTTGTCGGCATCGATCCATGAGCCGGTTGCAGTGGCTTTTCCGGGATCGTTGGCATCGTAACCAATGCTCTCAACATTCGTACCATGTGCTTCGTTGTAAGCCTGAATACCGTAGTACCAGCCATCACCAAAGATCTGGACGGCGGGTCCCATGATACCTACATACCAACCCAATTTGCCAGTCTCGGACATGCCAGCGGAGAGATAGCCAGCAAGGTAGGTGGATTGTGCCATTTCGGCGCCAACACCACGGAAGTTATCAAGGCCAAATCCGCCCATATCTACACCAGCGTAGTAGATATCAGGATTTTCGGTTGCAGCTTTTTTGCAGTCATCGGTCATCATGAAGCCAACGCAGATGATGAGCTGGGCACCGGAATCTTTACAGGCAGTGAGGTTAGAAGCGAAATCTGAGGGCTGGGTGGATTGAATGTAGTTGCCTTCCACTCCGAATTCTTCAATACCTTGCTGAACACCCTTCCAGGTCAGGTCATTGAAGGATTTGTCACCAATACCACCACTATCGGTAACCATGCAGACTTTGATTTTCGGCGCTTCTGTGGTTACGACGGGCGCTTCGGTGGTTGCAACAACGGGTGCTTCTGTTTCAGCAACTGGGGCTTCGGTTGGGGTTGCTGCGGGTGCGCATGCAGACAGCGCAAAGGCAACAACCAACAATGCTGACAAAGCGACTAACAATTTCCTTGACATTTAGCTCCTCCTACAGAGTAATTAGGGATATCAGGGGGATTCTTCCCCATCTGATGCCATTAGTATAACTTTTTTTATTTACTGTTGCAAGTAGAGACTTGGCCCTGTCAATCCTGACTCAGGCTTTCTCAGCTGCTTCCAGACGCAGTTTTTCCTCATGAGCCTTATCTGTCACCTTAAGCATGGAGAGGAACGCCAGGAAGAAGAAAACGAGTCCGAAGATGAAGAGCACACGGTAGTTGTAATTCATTTTTTATACGATAAACCCACCCAGTGTTGGCCCAAGAACAGCAGCGGTTTGAGAAAAGAAATAGTACAGCCCGGTGTAGGCACCGATGCGTTTTTCATCGCCGTGATCGTAAACGAGGGGCAGGCTATTGACGTTCACCCAAGACCAGAAGAATCCCACCAGAACCAGAACGATGATAAAGGAGATGATTCCTTTGGTTAGGAAGAAACTGAAAAGGAAAATGGGAATCATCGCCAGCAGGCCATAAATGATCGTCTTGCGGCGTCCGAGTTTGCCCGCGAGGATTCCGGAAGGAATACAGAAGGCAAGGAATGACAGGTTCGCCACAGATGCAACGATGGAGGCTGTACCCGGTTTGATGTTGAGATCAAAAACGGCAAAGGAAGATAACCCGGTTTCGATGGCGTTGAAACCGGTGAACCAACAAAAGATGGCCAACAGAATGAATAAAGCTGATTTGTCAGGGTTTGAAAAAACGGCCTTGAGGTTAGGTATTAATCCTTTTATCTCACCCTCGGTGCTCTTTTCATCAGCCGAAACGCCAAGGCGTTCCTTTGGTTCTTTGACATAGATCAAAACGACACCCAGGGCAACGATCATTGTGATTGCTCCGGCAATGAATGGGCCGTTTCGACCGAAGGAGTTGTAGATCATCCCGCCCAAAACGTATGAAAGTACGCCCGCTGCGCCGCCCATCAGGTTGATCACACCGTTTGCTTTGCTGCGTTCCTGCGGTTTGAAGAGGTCACCCAACCACGCGACCACGGGCGAGCGGAAGAGTGCCATGCCGAGGTTGGTAACCAGGATAAACACAGCCACTGCCAGCACCGATTGTGCGAGGGGAATTGAAACAAACCCAAGCAGGGCGATAGGTAACCCCAACAGGATCCAGGGCTTGCGTCGTCCGAAACGATTCCAGGTGTGGTCGCTGCGGTTGCCCACCCATGGCTGGACAAAAATGTTAATGATGTTATCCCAGGTCATGATGAACATCGCCAGTGCGGGGCCTAACCCAAACCCTTTGAAATTCGCCACGGATGTGCTGAATTCTGGATTACCGACCTGCAGGATGAGCGGAACCCATTGATTGAAGATTGGCCACAGGATACTGATTCCAAAGAATCCAAAACCGACCAGAAAGGTGCGTCCCCAGGGGAACTTTGTCTTTTCCATGCGATGATTCCTCCTTAATCGTGATGATCGAATCAATTTTCAAAACAGCGGTGAGCCGCTATTTTTTTAAAAGGTCTGGACGTTTGGCCTTCGTTCGGGCCAGGGCTTGCTCTTTACGCCAACGGGCAATCAGGGCATGGTTCCCCGAAAGCAATTCGGGTGGAACCCGCCAGCCGCGATATTCTTCCGGCCTTGTGTAATGTGGGTATTCCAGCAAGCCGTTCGTGAAAGAGTCGTTCATCGCCCCCTGTGGATCACCTAGAGCACCTGGAATGAAGCGCGTTACGGCATCGATGATGATCATGGCAGGTAATTCGCCACCGGTAACCACATAATCTCCGATGGAAATCTGATCGGTGACGAGATGCTCAATCACGCGTTCATCTACACCCTCGTATCGGCCGCACAGCAGACCAATGCGGGGGAGTAAAGCCAGTTCTCGCGCAACTGCGGTGGTAAATGTCCTACCTTGAGGTGAGAGATAGATCAACGGGCAGCATGGTGGAGCACCCAGCACGGCCTCAACCGCATCAAAAATTGGCGGCGCTTTCATCACCATTCCTCCACCACCACCGTATGGCGCATCATCGGTAATGTGGTGTTTATCGGTTGTCCAATCACGGATGTTATGCAGATTGACCTGGATTAAACCATTCTCTCGCGCTCGTTGCAGGATGGATGAATCCAGATAGGGTTGAAATACCTCAGGAAACAGAGAAAAAACATCAAATTGCATGTCATCATTCTAGCGAAAAGCGGCGTATCTGGCAAGAACATTCTTTATCGATACAGGTTAATCACGAGGGTTGTTTTCAAAGTTACCTTGACGCTCATTAATTCCATTGGTAAGATGAATTCTATGTATATAAAAGGAAGTCGATGGAGCATGCAGAAGAAGCGCCGCCGGGCCAATCCGTGGCGGGTGATCGCTTTATTGCTTATCATTGGTGCTTTGATCTATTTTAATCAGATGGTGGTTCCAACCATGCCGGCTCTTTTTGAACCGACCCCCACAGCCACACGCGCCCCCGAATCCATCATCACCGAAGCCCAGCAGCTGGAAGCCGAGGGAAAATACACCATGGCCATCCTGGCGTATAACAATGCTGTGGTGGCCGATCCACGAAACCCCACCAACTTCATTGCTCTCGCAAGGTTGAATATTTACACGGGTAATTATGCAGATGCGATTACCAATGCAGAAAATGCTCTGTTGCTAAATCCCAATAATTATGATGCCATGTCGTTGCGTGGATGGGCGATCGGGCTCAGCGGGGATTATTTACGCGCAGAAGGCATTCTTAACGATGCCATTGCTCTGAAGAGCAATGATGCAGCCGCATATGGATACCTGGCTGAAATTTACACTTATATGCTGCAAGAAGGTCAGGGCGACCTGAACACATTAGACAAAGCTGTGGCTGCTTCCAGAACCGCGGTTGAGCTTGACCCAAATTCGCTTGCCTCGCACCGCGGCAGGGGATTTGTGCTGGAATATACCGCTAACTTTGAAGAAGCAGTTTCAGAATTTGAAGCCGCAGTGGCGATCAATCCAAACATCGCCGACCTTCACCTTGCGCTTGGTAGAAACTACTTTAACATCCAGGAATACGATAAAGCCATTACGGAATTTGGAAAGGCAAATGCCTTAAATCCCAAGGATTACACTCCAGAAGCATTAATTGCGCGTACATACGCGATGAACGGTGATTATCAAAAAGCCATTCAATATGCTGAAGCGGCAATTGCCGATGCTCCTACCAGAGCTTCGCTTTATGGAAACCTGGGGACGATATATTATCGCAACGGACAATACCTGGATGCGATTGATGTATTGCGCATAGCGATCAGGGGCGGGGTGACAAGCGACGGTCAGACGGTTGAAGGGCTGGCAATGGACTATGGTACGATAGCCCAGTACTATTACACTTATGGTCTGGCACTTGCCAAACAAGGGCAATGCGGAGAAGCCTTGCAGCTTTCACAGGCCATTCAGGTTGGGCTGCGGAATGATGATATTGCCGTTTATAATGCATTAGAAATGGTCAATATCTGTGAACGACTGGCAAAGGAAGGTAAATCTGACGTGACGGCTACGGTTCCAGCAGTAAGTATTACCGCCACTGCTACGCCTTAGTTTGATTTTTTTCGATTCATTAAGAATGATCGATTACAACGGTAAGCGCAATATTTTCAGCAAGCCAACCAAAAAATCCAATCCACTGCGAGTATTCTTTGGATTGTTAATCATTCTTGGATTGTTGTTTGTCAACCGGGCGGTGAAAATCGGCAAAATCACTCCTTTGCTTGAACCAACGCCTACTCCGACACGCACATTTAATTCCTATACCCAAGAAGGCGAGACGCACTTCCAGGCCGGTAACCTTGAAAAGGCAATAGAAGCCTATCAAAGCGCGATCCGAATCAATCCGCACGATGCCGATTTACGTGCGGAATTGGCGCGCATACAGGTTTACTCCACTTCTCAGATTACGATTGATTCCGACAAGCAGAAAAGGCTTGAAGAAGCCCTGGCAACTGTGGAAGAAGGTTTGAAGATTAATCCCCAGAGCAGTATGCTTTATGCCGTGAAAGCCTTTGCTCTGGACTGGTATGGTGCTTCTGGGGTAGCAGGAGATGCATGGGAAGAATACCTGGTTAAAGGTGAACAGGCGGCCACTGAAGCTTTGCAGTACGATAACACGAATGCGCTGGCGCTGGCATATTACGCCGAACTGTTAATTGATCAGCAAAAATGGACGCAAGCACAACAGTATATTGAGCAAGCGCTTGAACGAGACCCAACGTTGATGGATGTTCATCGGGTGAACGGGTATGTACAGGAGTCAATTTCCAATTATTCCCAGGCGATCGAAGAATATAAAAAGGCGATCGAAATCACTCCCAATCTTAACTTCCTCTACCTGTCGTTAGGGGCGAACTACCGTCAGCTGGCCAACATGGCAGAACGCACATCTGATCAGAATTATTATTTCGAATTAGCCCTTGAAGCTTTCGCCAAAGCAGTGGATATCAATGACCAGCAGGGCGTAAAAGATCCTACGCCGCTGCTCAGTATCGCCAACACGTATACCCAGATGGGTGAGCATTTCGCTGCCGCACGTAATGTGCTGCGCGCCGTTCAATTCAAACCCGAAGATCCAACGGTATACGGGCATTTGGGAATTATTTATTACAAAGCTCGAAATTATGAAGGGTCCATTTTGCCATTGAAATGCGCTGTAAGAGGCTGTACCGCTGAAGAATCCTGTCTGGTGCGCAACGGCGGCGCTGAATGCGATCCTGAGGATATCCCGGATATTGTCATCGAACCCCTACCTCTGACTGCCAATTCAGTGGCTTATTATTATTACTACGGGTCAGTTCTGGCCGGTCTGCACGAGAGCAAGAATCATTACTGTGAAGAAGCCGTGAAGGTTTTTGATGAAATCACTGCCTCGTTTAGTAATGATGATTCAATCATGGGAATTGTGCGGGAAGGTGAAGCAATCTGCGCCTACTACGGCTACTGAGATTGAGCCCCCTTTTATCAGAAATTTGTATGAAAAATTGTTAATCTCTTGACTTCAATTTCAAAGGAGGTTATTATTCAATTGTTTTTAGCACTCGCCCATCGTGAGTGCTAAAAAATCGAGAATAAGAAAATCCGAATCAGGAGGAAAGTATGTCACTCAATTTGAAACCTTTGGGCAGCCGTGTTGTTGTCGAACCTGTGGAAGAAAATGAAGTCACCGCAGGCGGCATTATTTTACCTGACACTGCCAAAGAAAAACCCCAGAAGGGTGTGGTTCTCTCCGTTGGTCCTGGAGACCGTGACGAAGACGGAAAACACATTCCGATGGATGTGCAGGTTGGCGATACTGTATTATTCCAAAAATACGGCGGTACCGAGATCAAGATCGACGGCAAAAAACTCTTGATCCTGCGCGAAAGTGACCTGCTCGCGATCATCAGCACCAAGTAAGTAATCATTTTTATAAAGGAGTAATTTCTTATGGCAGCTAAACAACTTGTTTTTTCTGAAGAAGCACGCCGCAAACTAAAGAACGGCATCGATACTGTTGCGACAGCAGTTGTTACCACCCTTGGCCCCAAAGGCCGCAATGTCGCCATTGACCGCAAATTCGGTGCGCCGACCATTACACACGATGGCGTCACTGTTGCAAAAGAGATCGAACTGGAAGATCCCTATGAGAATATGGGCGCCCAGTTGATCAAAGAAGCCGCCACCAAGACCAACGATATCGCCGGTGATGGTACCACAACCTCAACTCTCCTGGCCCACACCATTGTGACCGAAGGTTTAAAAACCCTGGCTGCAGGCGGCAATCCCATGCTCCTGAAGCGCGGTATTGAAATCGCAGCCAAGAAAGTTTCTGAAGAAATCAAAAATCAGGCTATTTCCATTTCGACCCGCGATGATATCGCCGCTGTTGCCACCACTTCAGCGCAGGATTCATCGATCGGTGAATTAATCGCCGATGTGATGGACAAAGTTGGTAAAGATGGCGTCATCACTGTGGAAGAATCCAAAGGCCTGGAATTTGAACAGGAATACGTTGAAGGTATGCAGTTTGACCGCGGTTATATTTCACCGTATTTCGTCACCGATACCGAGCACATGGAATCGGTCATTTCTGAGCCTTATATCCTGATCTACGATAAGAAGATTTCTGCAGCCAACGATCTTGTTCCCATTCTTGAGAAACTGGTTCAGACTGGCAAACGCGATCTGGTGATCATCGCTGAAGATATCGACAGCGAAGCCCTTGCCATCCTGGTCGTGAACAAACTGCGCGGTATGGTTAACGTACTGGCCGTGAAAGCCCCTGGTTTTGGTGATCGCCGCAAGGCCATGCTCCAGGATATTGCCACCCTCACCGGTGCAACCGTGATCTCTGAAGAGACTGGCCGCAAACTCGAAACGGTTGTTATCGCTGACCTCGGCCGCGCTGAAAAGGTTGTCGCCGATAAAGACAATACCACCATTGTTGGTGGCAAAGGTGACGATGCCGCGATCAAAGGACGCATCGAACAGATTCGTGTGGAGATTGAAAAGACCACCAGCGATTATGATCGTGAAAAATTACAGGAACGCCTTGCCAAACTTTCTGGCGGTGTTGCCATCATTCGTGTTGGCGCTGCAACTGAAACCGAGTTGAAAGAAAAGAAACATCGTGTCGAAGATGCCCTTTCTGCAACCCGCGCGGCCGTTGAAGAAGGTATCGTTCCTGGTGGTGGTGTTGCCCTGATCAATGCGATGTCTGCTCTTGACGACCTCAAACTCGCCAGTGAAGACGAACAGATTGGCGTCAAGATCGTGCGCAAAGCCCTTGAAATGCCTTTGAAGAAGATCATTGAAAATGCCGGTCTTGACGGCGCAGTGATTCTTGAAAAGGTGCGCGAAGAACAGAAAGCCAAGAAGAATTCCAAGATCGGTTACGATATCATTCGCGAAGAGTATATCGATATGATCAAGGGCGGTCTGGGCGATCCTGCCAAGGTTACCCGCGGTGCACTTGAGAACGCAGCTTCAATCGCTGCCATGATCCTCACCACTGAGGCTCTGATCGCAGAAATTCCTGAGAAGAATCCTCCCGCTCCTGCGGCTCCCCCGATGGATTACTAAAATCCCGGCATGAAGCAATACTGGCAGGCTGAAAAGCCTGCCAGTATTTTATAGTAGGGATATCGTGTATAATCTACCCGATGAAAAAACTTAACTTTATTTTCATAATCCTTTTTCTGATGTTTTTAGGAAGCGGGTGTTCGAAAGCCACCCCCACCGAGATTCCCACGCAGGTTCCCGTGCAGAACACGATTGAACCCACGGCAACAACCGCACCCCTGGCACTTCAGGTGAATGGTGAGGGAATCCTTCAATCTGAATATGACGCGCAGATCGCGCGGTTGCAGATGGCATTGAGTGAAACGGGCACCGAAATGACGCCCGAGCAGCAAAAAGAACGAATCATCAGTAACCTGATCGATGAGGTGCTATTATCTCAGGCAGCGACAGCCGCAGGGTTTTCAATCAGTGATGCAGAATTGTCACAGCGGATCGATACTTTGATTAGCGGTATTGGCGGTCAGGAAAAATTTAACGAATGGTTGTCTACCTATTCCTATACTGAAGAATCCTTCCGCAATGAGTTAAGACGATCCCTTCTGGCTGCCTGGCAGCGTGATCAGATCATCGAAAGCGTGCCTCAAACCGCTGATCAGGTACACGCCTACCAGTTGCTCTATCAAGATATTGATAACGCTGTGGCAGCGTTGAATCAGATCAAGGCTGGAACTGATTTTTCCACGCTGGCAAAAGCACAGGATCCCACACTCGGAGGTGATCTGGGCTGGTTCCCGCAGGGAACCCTCACGCAGCCAGAAGTTGAAGCCGTAGCTTTTGCGCTTGAACCCGGTGAAATCTCGGATGTGATCCAAAGCGGTATTGGTTATCATATTATCAAAGTCGTTGAACGCGATGCAGAACATCCCCTGTCAACCGAGGCCAGACGCAAACTTCAGGAATTAAAGCTTGACGAATGGCTGAAGACAAGCCGGGACGCGAGCACGATCGAGATTTTTGTTCCATAAAATTGCTACTTCATAACGGTTAGGGAGGAACGCGAATGCATTTTGCGGACCATGAAGAACTGGCAAAGAGACAAAAACGGCGTGAGCGTCAGCGCCGCAATGACATCATCTGGAATGTCCTCACTGGCCTTGTGCTTCTGTGCACGGCTTTACTGGTGGGAGTGATGCTGATCATCTTCTCGAATCCACAGATTCCCTTAAACCCGTTCCCTCCGCCAACAATGCCGGTGCTGGTGCAGCTTCCTACCAGCACTCCAACGCAGGTGAAACTCCCTGCAACCTGGACGCCAACACCCAGGCCAACTGAAATTGAAGTAATCGTGGTTACTGAAACTCCGCAGCCATCACCTACCCAGCAAATCGCGACATCAACTTCGTATCCAACCGTCAATAACGGCAATTACCCGTTCGCTGTGGAAGGCAACCCCGTGGCGATGGCGAACACTGTCTTTCACACCAACGATGCCACCTGTGACTGGCAGGGAGTGGCCGGCAGGGTGGTTGATCTACAGGGCAAACCATTGGTTGGCATGTTGATCAAACTCACCGGCACTTACAATGGCCGCACGATCGAAATGACGACTCTGAGCGGTGGCGCATCCGCCTGGTATGGTGAATCGGGTTACGAATTCGTACTGGGAACTAAACCGATTGATTCCAGGTCGACACTGGCGGTGCAGATGCTGGATCAGGCATTGATGCCGATCTCTGCGCGGGTCGTGATCGATACCTACTCTACGTGTGACAAAAACCTGACCGTTGTGAATTTCAGACAGGTGCGATAATTTTTTTGATTGAAGATAAGAAATCCTCTCTTTTTCGAGAGGATTTTTGATTTATTAATTGGGAGAGATCGAAACATTGGATATGCGAGCTACCCGAACATTGAAAGCTGGGTGGTCTCTTCAAGGCTAATGGGGTCTGATTCGATTAAAACTTTCCACAATTCAAGGCTCAGGTCGCTGCGGGCTGCGATGCTGCGCAGGGTGCGGTATTTTAGAAAATGGCAATGCTTTGCGATTTGTTCAGCAAGGAATGGATCGCGTTCAATTTTAAATTTTAAGAGTCCTGAACGGCTTCCAGGGAGGACGAAAACGATCTCGCATCCTTCGGGCAGGTTTGTCAGAAGGTCTCGATCAATCGCTGCGGTTCTTCCGACAACCAGATGGTAGAGAGGTGTGTTTGACCGAGTGCCCAGACTCCAGATGATTGGATGATCACCTTCTGAACGCAAACCCAGTTTGCGTGCAATGGCATCGACAAGGTCAAGCATTTCCTGCACATTCTTCTCGCGGGAGGATGGCAACTCTTTTTCTTTGATCGTCCAGACCTGTTTGTGCTGGTCAAAGATGGCATACGATTCAAGACAATGCCGTAAAAGCGTATCGGGCGGGGTCAGATACCCCGGGAAACGTTGGTGAATATTCTGTAACAGTTCGCGGTAAAGGATCTCTCTTTTGCTGATCAACAAATCCTGAATTTCAAGTTCCACACGATCTGCCAGCGGGGTTTGAGTATTCTCTGGCTGGGCCAACCACCAGAGACCGCTTTCAGGGTCTTTGGCTGTTGCATCCATGCGCCTGAGGAAAAGGCGGTCTGCAAGCAGCGTTTGGATCACAGATTGGATTTCTGACGATTTTTCGGGTGTCAATTGCTGGATCGAAGGCGGAAAAGCGTTTTCATCAGCCAGTGCGCACATGGCGGCTGTATGCAGCTCGATATACTCAGTGGGCTCACCGATCTCGCTGAGCATTTCACGAATGGCTTCACGAATGATTTTTTGCAGGTTCACCGGCTTAAACTCACGGTTCATCGAGCTGGTTTTCCATTCCATTTGCACCGGCTCAACGGCGTTCATTGTGGCAAAACCTGTGAGGTTCAATCGGCTCACAGACGCTGCACCAACGACCGCGTTGATCAAGCCCGGCGCTGGTTCGGGGATTACTCCGAACATGCGTACTCCAGGCCCGCTCAGGGCAGCTGCTGGTGACAGGGCTGCGTGCAGTGCGCTGGTGTGCCAGTTCCAGTCGAAGCGCTTGCGCTCCATCACCGCTGCAAACCTTCCGGCTTGCTCTCGCCCCCACAGCCACGATGACCACAACCCGCATAACGTCCAAAAAGCCTGATTTGGCCGCGGGAAGACGGTGACGATCTGGCTCACTTTTGCCGCACCCGGTTCGCGTGCGAGGTCGCGCATTCTGCCACGATGGATACAAATGCCAGCTCCTTCCGGCATCTCAGGCCACAAGGTAACCTTCACGCGATTCTTGAAGGCTGACCATATTCCAACTGCTGTTTCCAATTCCATCCACAAATTTTTCTCAATGTATTGAGGGGGCGTGCTTAACTGCCGCGGGCGTTCTCGCTCTTGAGGCCATGACCAGATGGAGTTAGCAGCATCCATAATGGTCAACAGTAATGCTTCGAGCAGTTCGCGTTTACGAGCGGTGAGCGACATGCCTTCCAGTTTATTTATTAGGGTGAAGAGCACGTACAACGGGCGCGGGGAATAAACACTGAGAGCTTCTTCTACAGCCAGGCGATCTTCGCTGCCACTGTCGAGCACCCGTTCCAGCGCGCGCGAGCGGTGCAGTCGGTCGGCACGCTGCAATTGCTGTACTTTTACTACATCTTCATCGGTAATGGGATGCTCGCCAGAATCGCCGCAGACCGGGCAGGTGTAAATGCGGGCGTGAGGGAAGGGTTCTCCTTTCAACCAGAGATAAGCGGAAGCCTGGATTGTTTCGCCGCAGCTGGCGCATGTGGTTTGATACAGGTCTTTGATGGCTGCCTCGAGGCGCTCTTCCCCTTTTTTTTGAGAGGCGAGTTCGACCAGTGCTGTGGTGAGTTCATCCCTTGAAGGAGCACTGGCCAGCATGCTCAATTCAAAGGCTACCACGGGGTTGTTGCACGCGGTCAGCAGCGTGTATCCAGAAGCAGCGGTTTCGAGCGCCATGAGGGGAGATGCGCCAAAGGGATCCAGGATTAAATTTGTTCGTGAGGCGTTGCGATGCAACCAACAATGCACGATCCCTGGTGGATCAGCCGGCAAAAATCGTGCAAGGGGAATCACGGGAGAAGTCCCGTCTGGATTGATGTAGATAATCGATCTGACTGGACTCATTACTTAATATCATATCCGAAAAGCGGCAGAATTCAAACATTGAACACGAAAACGACGGGCAGTGTCTGATGTAGACACCGCCCGTTTAAACTCGTGTTGCAGGAACTAAAAAGATTAGCGCAGCAGCGCGTTTTCTTTAATCGCCGGAATGTGCTGGCGGACGTGTTCGATAGCTTCGGTCGGGAATGCGTAGTCTTCAAGCTCGCCAGAAAGGTAGCGGTTATAGGCGGTGAGGTCAAAATGCCCGTGGCCCGAGAGGTTGAAAAGGATCACTTTCTTCTCGCCGGTTTGCTTTGCCAAAAGAGCCTCGTCGATGGCGCTGCGGATGGCATGCGCTGATTCAGGGGCGGGGAGAATGCCCTCAGCCCGGGTGAATTGAATCGCCGCCTCAAATACGGCCGTCTGCTGCACAGCAGTAGCCTCGATTAGCCCTGCGTTGTAAAGTGCCGAGAGGGTGGGGGCCATGCCATGGTAGCGCAGGCCGCCGGCGTGGATGGATGGGGGGATGAAATCGTGCCCCAGGGTGTGCATCTTGACCACCGGCGCCATACAGGCAGAATCGCCGTAATCGAAAGCATATAGCCCCTTTGTTAATGAAGGAGTGGCGGTGGGTTCAACGGCCAACAGGCGCGTGCGTTGGCCGTTCTTCAGGTTCTCTCGCAGGAAGGGGAAGGCGATGCCGGCGAAATTGGATCCACCACCAACGCAGCCGATAACCACATCGGGGTATTCACCGGCCATGTCCATTTGCTTCAATGCTTCTTCGCCAATGATTGATTGGTGCAGCAGCACGTGGTGCAGCACGGAGCCCAGCCCATATTTCTTTGCGCCACCTGAACCAGCGGCCACCTCCACCGCTTCTGAGATGGCGATTCCCAGCGATCCGGGATGGGCAGGGTTTTCAGAAAGGAGCGTGCTGCCGTAGGTTGTGCGAGAGCTGGGGCTGGCGTAAACGTGCGCGCCGTAGGTTTCCATCAGGAAGCGCCGGTAAGGTTTCTGGTCATAAGAGACGCGCACCATGTAAACCTCGAGGTCGAGATCGTAGAACTTGCAAGACATGGCCAGCGCTGTACCCCACTGCCCGGCACCCGTCTCGGTGGTCATGGCTTTGGTTCCGGCGATCTTGTTGTAATAAGCCTGGGCGATGGCCGTGTTGGATTTATGGCTGCCGGATGGTGAAACGCCTTCGTATTTGAAATAGATGTGCGCCGGTGTGCCCAGGGCTTTCTCGAGGCGGCGGGCGCGGATGAGCGGCGTCGGCCTCCACAATTTGTAGGCTTCGCGCACTTCGTCGGGGATCTGGACGTAGCGGTCGGTGGAAACTTCCTGCTCGATCAGCCCCATGGGGAAAAGCGCAGAGAGATCATCCGGCGTGACAGGTTCCATCGTCGTGGGGTTAAGCACCGGTGCTGGGGCAACCGGAGAATCTGCGTTCACGTTGTACCAGAAGCGTGGAATGTCACTTTCATTGAGCAAATACCTGGTGGTTTCTTCCATTTTTTAATCTCCTTTTCTTTGATTGATTTGCTTCTGGACGGGTCGTTAAAAAACGAAGCCCGTCCCACTTGGGGACGGACTCTTGGGTCCGCGGTGCCACCCCGGTTAAGCGGCTCCCGATGAACAAAAAATCTCCGGAGAATGCTCCCGGAGATCGGAATTGCCAGCTTCACTCGTTCTGGGTACGGCAGAGAATCTGCTTATACCCTCGCCTGGTAACGGCGGCTTCCGGCATCGGTTACTGGCTTGCGCGTTCACCTTGCGGCTCGGAGGTCCATTCAAAGTCACTGTGCGTGCGGGTTTTCACCGGTTCCCGCTCTCTGTGCCGCCTGGATGAAGTCTACTCGTCCTCGTCATGGCCTTTTGTGATTCAATTTCGGTTGATTATAGGCCGAATAGAGAAAAAGTCAAGAGAGTTGAGAGGCCTATTCTTTCTTCCCAATATACAACAGGTGATCTGACGCGGCGTGCAGGGCAGGGTCCCTGGCGAAGGTGTAATTCAAATCCACCCAGTACTCCCAGGCATCACCCTGAAGCAGGTTTAGTTTATCCTCGTGACCGGCTGCGATTCCCTCCACGCCCAGAACCTGCAGCGTGGCAAAACCCTCCGATTCCATTAACTGAATATCATCCTTTGGAAGCGAAAAATTGGCGTCTGGGAAACCTTCTCCAAAATTCAACCCATCCAGCAGCATCTGGTTCCACTGCTCTCTTTCATCGAAAACTGCCTGGGGATCACTGGCAGCGTAGTCGCGGAAGGGCGCATAACGGGTGATGAACGTGGCAAAGATCAATCCTCCAGGTTTGAGAACGCGCTTCGCTTCCCTGACAGCGGTGATCCGGTCTGAGGTTTGGTGCAGGTGGTAAAGCGGTCCCATGAGCAGGACTGCGTCATAGGTATCAACTCCAAAGGGAGACAAATCCAGGGCATTCCCCTGGAGCGTTTTTTCCAGGTGGACGCCAAATTCTGATGCTTTCTGCCGGGCGAATATCAGATTTTTATCTGCAAGATCAAGCAGTGTCACCCGGTACCCTTTTGCAGCGAGGGCGATGGCATACCTGCCGGGTCCGCCGCCAATATCGATGATGTTGCACGGTGCAGGAGGAAGATGTTCCTCCAGTGCTTTTATGGTTACGGCAAATTCGGTGCGGTGCCGGTCAAGGCGCTGCCATTCCTGTTCGGCATGCAGATCGTAGTAATTTTCCACCCTGTTCTTTTTCATTGTCAATCCTTAATTGACTCTATAATGCGTGACCCCCTGCACCTGGTCGAGCGCGGCGCGGATATCAGTCATAGGATCATTCTCAAGGGTTTTAATCACCATCGTGACCGTTTGATCCTCTTTTTGCGGGCTGGATTCGACACTGAGTGACAGTACCTTTTTGTGCAGGCGTTTGAAGACGTTATACAGGTCATCGACCAGGTTGGGGTTGGCGTGAGCGGTGACCGCAACGCTGATGGTCTGGTAAGCGCGGATGAGGCGTTTTTCAAGAAAATTAAGAATGACGAGCACGATAAGCAAGGCAGCGGTGGTGCCAATGGCAGAGAAGTAATGCCCTGCGCCGACCGCCAACCCTACGATAGCAATTGTCCACAGAGAAGTGGCGGTGGTGAGCCCTTTGACGTTGGTTCCATAGCGCAAGATGGCACCCGCGCCGAGGAAGCCAATGCCCGATACCACCTGGGCAGCAATGCGCCCCGGGTCGCCATTGGGTGCGCTGGGGGAGAACTGAATGGCGATGTTGATCGAAATGGTCATCGCCAGGCACGAACCAATAGCCAGAATGGCGTGCGTGCGCAACCCGGCGGGCTGGTTTTGCCGTTCACGCTCATAACCAATGATCATACCCAGCAGGGCGGCCAATCCAAGGCGCAGCAGAATTTCACCTTCAGAGATCATAGTTCTCCATTAAGTCCCGGTTTCAAAAAAATGTGTTTTTTCGATGGTGAGCGCGGTTTCGTTCTCGTTCCTTCCCAGATACGGCTGCAGTTCGGGGGTGACCTCTGCGACCTGTTCGGCGATGCGCTGGGTGACACGCCGCACAGCGAAGTGGGCGTTTGGTGCGGTGCGCAGACGGATAAAGTGGATCAGGCTGCGAAGGTTCGTTGTAAGCAGCACACGGCGGTTGAATCCATTGGGCACCACATAAGACGCCAACGCGGGATTGAGCGCCTCGAGTGCCAGGTAAGTTTCATGCGCGCCATCCATCGCTTGTTGATATAAATCTAAGGCACCGGCTGCCTGGATGACGCGCGGAACCGCGTATCCAAGGCGGGTGGTAAGACGCTGGGGGGTCTGGGTCATCATGCGGTGGCGTTTGACTTCGTAATAGGCGCCCTGGTCCATTACGATGTCGAAAGTAAAGGTAACGTACTCCAGCTCGCGCGCTGGGATGGTGTGCGCATCAAGGTCGCCGAGCAGACAGTACAGCCATGCGCTTTTCTTTTTAGCCGGAGCCGCGCGCACCCAATCTAACGCTTGCGCATAGTTTATTTCAGTTTCGCGGTAAATTGCCGCTGCCAGCAGGCGGTCGATTGCCTGGGTTTCATAATGCTGAAGGGTGCACCAGTCACTGGTCTTTTCGGGTGGCGAATAGCTGACCTGTGAGAATTCATTGCACACGTCCTGCAGGTAGGGGATCTCGGAAACGTATTTTAACAACGTCGGGATGGATTCACGGGCTGCGTCTCTGATTTGCGCGCCGCTTTCCCTTACTTCCTGCAGCTGGCTGGTGAGCATTTTGCTGATGGCGTGTTCCAACTCACGCGCGTTGATGGTCACGCCAACGTTGGCCAGCGAGGCTGCCGGCAATAGATAGCGGCAGGCGTCGACTGCTCTTGAGCGGATGCGCCGGGCATACTGTGCTTCCGACTCGTTTTCCATAGCCGCTTCTGTGGATTTCAAATGCTCCAGTACGGCTTTCAGGCATGCCTGGTAGACCTCGAACAGGTGGGAGCAGGTTTGAACAAAGCGATCTTTCAATGGCCTGTCGGTCAATTCAGGCGGAACAAAAAACGCATCCGCGTCCCAGGTCTGGTAGCGGGTGGATTTTTCGGTATATGAAGCCAGACGGTTTGATTCGAGAGATTCTACCGCCAGGCGCGAGATGTTCTCGACAGCGATGTGAAGCACAGCGTGTTCGGCCACGCTGGAATGTCCGTATCCCACGACCCATTTTTCGTTGAATTCAGCGCTGCGTGCTGCGTTGAGTTCGGCCGCGATCTGGCGGAAAGATTCTGGAGAGCGGGATGTTTTCGCAAAGGCTACGGCGATGGTCTCGGGCGAGTATTGCTGCGGATCGAGCAGGTAGATTTGCCGGTCATGCGCCATTTGATAATAACTCCCTCGTTCGCTGAACGTCCTTTTTAATTTGCGCGATCAACGCCTCTGCATCGGGATATTTCACTTCAGAACGCAAGTATTCAAAGAATTCCAGGCACAGCGTCTTGTCATAGAAACGGTCTTTGGTATCCAGCAGATGGGGCTCGATACGCGGCTTGGGCAGAGGGTTATCGAACGTGGGCCTGATGCCGACGTTTGTCACCGCCAGGTAGGTTTTTCCGTCAACGGTGGCTTTGCAAGCATAGACGCCGTTGGCAGGGATCAGGCGTTCAGCGGGGATGGCCAGGTTGGCAGTCGGAAAGCCCAGCTTTCCTCCGCGGTGTTCGCCGTGCACAACCGGGCCAGTCACGTTGTAAGGACGCCCTAAAAAGCGGTTTGCTTTTCTGATCTCACCCAAACGCAACAGGCGGCGGATGTTGCTGGAGGAAATGATGTCATCTCCATCTCTGACCGGTTCAACGACATCCACTTCGTAACCCAACGATTTACCAAAATCTGCTAATTGTTGAACAGTACCGCCACGGTTTTTACCGAGGGTGAAATTGAATCCAGCCAGCAGGTGTTCAAGCCCGATATTCTTTTTCAATGCGGTCATGAAACTAAGAGCATCGATTTCTGCCAGAGAATGATCGAAACGCATCACGATCACTTCATCTACACCTGTGGCTTTAATCAGGCTGATGCGTTCATCAAGAGATGAAAGTTCACTGCCGGGTTCCATCCGATTAAAGAAGATTCCTGGCAGTGGATCAAAAGTAATGACGACTGACGTGCAGCCGCAGCGGTGGGCACCATTTACCAGTGCGGCAAACAATGCCTGGTGGCCTTTGTGCACACCGTCAAATGCGCCGATGGCCACCCATGAATGTTGGATATTCTTGCTTTGAAGTGTCTCTATGAATTCCATGTCTCTATTATATGGATATGTGCTCTTGGTTCAAGGTTGAAAATCCCCCTCGAAGGGGCGAGGGGGGAGGTTCATCAAGAGAAAAATACTTTCTTTGGCTGCCATTCATTGGTAGTTTCATCGAGTTCCATTAAAGCTACCAGTTCACCCTGTTCACTGACACCGCAGGCCTTTTTCTGTTCACTGTTGACTGCTGGGATGCGATGACCATGGCGGAGAGCTTCAACCTGCTCGTGATTGAGTTCGATGGTTGGCCAATCGGTGAGAGCCTCTGCAGCTGGAATGAGGTATTGATACCAGGTTCCGTTGGCGAACGCCTCATTGAGTTTACGCAAAGGAACTGCATCACGCAGGGTAAAGCGCCCGCTCTTGGTGCGGCGTAAACCTGTCAGCGTGGCACCGCAACCCAGCCGCTCACCCAGGTCATTGACCAGTGAGCGCACGTAAGTGCCAGAAGAACAATTCACATCGATCACAACCTCGGGCGGTGCCCATTCCAGCAATTCAAGACTGTATACGTTAATGATACGCGGTTCCAGCTCAACCTCTTCACCTTTGCGAGCCATTTCATATGCCTTACGGCCCTGAACTTTCACGGCTGAGTAAGGAGGTGGAACCTGTTCAATCTGTCCCACAAATTTTTGCAATTCGGTGTTGAATTGTTCCTCAGTAATATTTACCGGTGATGATGAGGTTGTTTTTCCATCAGCGTCGTATGTATCTGTGGTCGTGCCCAACATCAGCACGGCCTGATAGCGTTTATCCGAAGCAGAGACGTACTCGCTGAGGCGCACGGCTGGTCCTATCAACACCACCAAAACACCTGAAGCGCGTGGGTCAAGCGTTCCTGTATGACCTGCTCTGCGGATATTTGACCCTTTCCGGATAGCCTGGACGACATCGTGTGAAGTCATTCCAACCGGCTTGTCTACCACTAATACGCCTGAGATGGCATTCTTTACATCAAAGTCGGGGTTTGTATCCATTTATTTCTCCGTTCTGCCTGCTTCACTTTTTTGAAGATCGGTTTCTATTTGATCGAGATATTGGCGTGTGCTGGTTAAAACTTTTTGTTTCACTTCTTCCATCGTTCCCTGAATTTCGGCTCCAGCAGCGGCCGGATGGCCTCCACCATTAAAATCCGCAGCGAGTTTTGCCACGTTCAGGCCCGGCCTTGCCCGCCAGCTTACTTTAACTTTATCCTGGCTTTGTTCAATAAAAAGAACAGCAATATCAATTTCTTCGATACTGGAAAGGATGTTCGTGAGATCAGCATCATCGGAACCGGGGTATTGAGCTTTCGACCGATCTTCGAGGGTGAGCATCGTCCACACCAAACCGTCCTGTCGGGTTAACCGTTCCAGACCGTATCCCCAGTAATTGGCCGCCTCGAATGACCGGCTGATGAGGGCTTTGTTATATAGCGTGCTGATATCAGCGCCTAAATCCATTAAGTCAGCCGCGATACGTAATGATTTCGATGTCGTGTTGGATGTTCTAAATCCAATGGAATCGCTGATGATTCCGCTGAGGAGCACAGATGCGATCTTTGTGTCGATTTTTAATCCCCACAATGGAAGTCTTTCAGCAAGAATGGCACAGGTGGCCACCGCATCAGCATCCACCAGGTTGTAGGTTCCGAAACCTTCGTTGGTAATGTGATGGTCGATCACCAGGTCGAAGTTGCGTCCTTCGAGAGTGTTACCGGTGCGTTCCAGGTCCGAGCAATCCAGAGCGATGTAAAGATCGCACTCTTCCTTAAAAAAACGTTTGATCAGGTCAGCGCCAGGCAGATGTCTGAAGGTGTGTGAGACGCCATCTCGCAGCACCATTTGAACTTCTTTTCCGGCGTCGATCAATGCCAGCCCCAGACCCAATACAGATCCGATGGCATCACCGTCAGGGCGTTTGTGAGATGTCAGACCGACCTTTTTCGATTTGTTTAATAAACCCCGAATTTCCTGGTCGATCATTTCTTTTTCTTTTGCCTCTCATCCTCGTCATGGATGGACGCCAGAAGTTGTTCAATCCGGTCAGCACGTTCTGGGGTAACATCCCAGTGGAAGCGCAGCTTTGGAAAAGTACGTAATTCAATACGGTCTGAAAGCGCCTTGCGAATGAATCCGTTTGCGCTTTCCAGACCTTCCAAAACTTCTTTGGAGCGGGTTACACCTTCAATCGCAGACACATAAATATCTGCATAGGCGAGTTCCCGATCCACTTTTACTTCGGTAATGGTAATTCCATAAAGACGCGGGTCTCGAATCTCATCTCTGACCAGCATTTCTGATAGTTCCTTAAGGAATCGATCACTAATACGCGTTAATCTCAAGGAAGAGGGCATAATCGTTTCCCTTTCACTCCGCGCCTTTGGTTAGCCCAATTTTTCGATGATGTAACTTTCAAGCAGATCGCCTTCGCTGATATCATTATACCCTTTAAGTGATATTCCACACTCAAATCCCTGGCGAACTTCTTTTACATCATCTTTTTCATGTTTCAAAGACGCTATCTCACCATCAAATAATGCTGTGCCATTGCGGATTAGCCGTATGCGCGTGTTACGACGCACTTCACCCTGGATGACCCGGCAGCCGGCAATGGTTCCAACTTTATTGATTTTGAATACAGCACGTACCTGGGCCTGTCCGACCTGAACTTCTCTGGTTTCAGGTTCAAGCATACCCTTAAGCGCTTTTTCAATATCTTCCAGCAATCGGTAAATGATGTCATACAGGCGAATGGAAACGCCTTCCTGTTCTGCCAGGTTGCGCGCAGCCTGGTCGGCTGAAACATTGAACCCCAGAACGATCGCTTTCGAAGCGGTTGCCAGCATGATATCATTTTCACTGATATTTCCGGTTTCCGCGTGAATGATATTGATTTTGATATCACCTTTGCTGAGGTCATTTAACGAATTGATGATGGGTTCCAGCGATCCCTGCACGTCCACTTTAACAATCAACGGTAGTTCACGCACTTCACCGGCCTGGAATTTTTCAAAGAGTTGCTCGAGCGTGGCTTTGCCTGCAACGGCGGGAGCAGCGGCTTTTTGTGCCTGGCGCTCCGCCAAAATTGCCCGCGCTTCTTTTTCATTGGGAACAACCTGGAAAATCTCACCTGCGGGTGGGACAGACGCTAAACCAAGCACCTGAACTGGTGTAGAAGGACCAGCAGACCTGATCTTTTTTCCGTTGTAATCGAACATTGCTCTGATCTTTCCGTACGTATCGCCTGTGAGAACTGTATCGCCGGTTTGAAGGGTGCCATTTTGAACCAGTAAAGTGGCAATGACACCGCGGGCTTTATCCACCTGGGCTTCGATTACGGTGCCAATGACTTTGCCTTCTGGGTTTGCGCGAATATCCAGGCTGTCGCTTACCAGCAGGATGGCTTCCAGAATATCTTCGAGGCCTTTTTTCTGCTTGGCAGAAACAGGAACGACAATTGTGTTGCCGTCCCATTCGTCTGGAACCAGACCGTTTTCGGCCAGCTGATGTTTCACAAAGTCGGGGTTGGCATCTGCTTTATCAATTTTATTGAGAGCAACAATAATGGGAACGCGTGCGGCTTTGGCATGTGCGATTGCTTCGCGCGTCTGAGGCATGACGCCGTCATCTGCTGCAACCACAAGAATGACAATATCAGCGCCTTGTGCTCCACGGGCACGCATTGCGGTAAACGCGGCATGGCCGGGAGTGTCAAGGAAGGTGATCAGGCGGCCTTTTTGCATTACCTGATAAGCGCCAATGTGCTGTGTGATGCCGCCAGCTTCCCCACTGGCAACATTGGTATGCCGGATGGCATCCAGCAGTGTGGTTTTGCCATGGTCAACATGCCCAAGGATGGTCACCACTGCAGGCCGGTTGATGAGCTTGGACGGGTCTTCGTCCATGATCAACTTGCGCCAATAGGGGATCTCACCCTGTTCTTCGACAACTGTTGTATCTTTTGCTGATTCCGGCACGGCCTCAAAACCAAGCTCGGATGCAACAATAGCAGCTGTATCGAAGTCGACCATCTGGTTGATATTGGCCATCACGCCATTTGACATGAGAATTTTGATTACCTGGATTGGACTGGCCTGCGTGCGCTGTGCCAGATCTCGAACGGTGATTTGCACCGGAAACTCAATTTGCTTCTCGCCCATACTACACCTCCAAAAGTGTTCCCCCCTCTTAAACCTGTATTCGTAACTTACAGGCTGCAATGCCAACAGGAACGATCAAGTGCCTCTGAGCAAGGAAAAAATGATCAATCAGTCATTTTTAGTCCTTATTCCCCTTGCCGTTCAGACTTTGCACCGGACTTGTGGGATCATCACCTTCTGGCAGCTGGTCAGCGTATTCCTGTAATTTCTGACGATCTACCGCGGTAATTTCCACACGCAGAGCATGATTGATCGGGCCTTTTAGCGCTTGCTCCCAGCAAGAATGGATCTTGTGTATGTACGCGCCTCTTCCAGCCATTTTCCCTGTGGGGTCTACCATAACCCCTTCGGGAGTGCGCACAATGCGGACCAACTCTTTTTTTGCAAGAGTCGTTCTGCAGCCGATGCACGTACGCTGCGGCACATGCTTGATCCGTTTTTGCGGTTTCTTAACCACCTGTCTTTCTTTCTACTTTATTCGTCCCATCCCCAATCGTCACCACCGCGTTTATGTTTCTTGCGGACGACAGTCATATCTCGATCGGGGTCATAGGTTACAACGACATGTTTATTCTTCTTACCCTTCTTTTTGGTTTTACCTGTGTCATCCATATCATCTTCGTCAAGGATTGCGGATGCATCAAGAACCTCTGGACGCAGGGTAAACAATTCTTCAAGTGAAGGTTCTTTTTCAGGTTCAGCTTCTGGCTCCAGCTCTTCAGAAACTTCCGCTTCTACAGGTTCAACCACCTCGGTTACCATTTCAGGAGCTGCAGTTGAGACTTCCTCAACGACAGGCATTTCGACAGCACTGATCGCTTCAGGAACCTCTGCTGCCGGTGTACTGGCTGCGGCCTGTTCTGCGGTAAATTGCTCATCGAGCGCGGTCATAAGATTGGTGATGGTTTCCATGGCGCGGTTCCCGATCCCCTGCAGGCGCAGGATTTGATCTGGATCGCTCTTATATTGCACCGCCAGGTCGCCAACTGTAAAGAATCCGGCTTCCTGCAGAATGTAGGCGACATGTTCTGGTAAGCTGCTGTCGAGGATATTGGTGGTAAAAGCAGAAGCGGGAATACCCTTTTTGATTTCTTCAAGAAGTTCCTCTTCCTGTTTTTTCTGTTCTTCGGTCTTTGCGATGGCTTTGCGTTCCACGCGGTCGACAAACTTGGCCATGAAGTCGAATTCTTCAGGTGTCAGTGGTTTTCCTTCGGCTTTCTTCGCCAGTGATTCCTCGATCTTAACGGCGTTCGCTTTTTCCGCTTCCGCCAAAACAGAAAGGGTGGGATCATTCTGTAGTTTATAAAGCGCATCAGTTGCAGCTTCAGTCAGGCTCTTGATATCAATCCGCCAGCCAGTCAGTTTAGCGGCGAGACGTGCATTTTGCCCGACACGCCCGATGGCCAGGCTGAGCTGATCTTCAGGTACAACGACTGTGGCTGTCTTGCCGCCTTCAGTTTTTTGATCGGTCAGATAAACACCACTGACACGGGCAGGGCTGATGGCCTTGGCGATGAAAATGGCCGGGTCAGGGCTCCACTCGATCACATCGATTTTTTCATCGTGAAGTTCTTTGACGATCGCCTGAATACGTACGCCGCGGATTCCAACGCAGGCCCCTACAGGATCAATGCCCTGCTGAGTGGCAGAAACCGCAACCTTTGCCCGATCACCTGGTTCACGTGCGATGGAACGAATTTCAACGATACCGTGGAAGATTTCTGGAACCTCATTTTCGAGCAGACGACGCAGAAAATCGCGGTGGGTGCGTGAAAGGATGATTTGTGGACCACGTGGATTGTCTTTCACTTCTGCTACCAGAGCGCGTACACGATCGTGAATGTGGAAGCGTTCACCGTTGATCATTTCCTTGCGGGGCATGCTGGCTTCGGTTTTCATTTCAAGGCCGATGGTCAATCCTGCCGCTCCAACTGCCTGGACGACACCGCTGACCACCTCTCCGAGCTGCTTTTCAAAATAAGCAACCTGAGCTTTGCGTTCAGCATCGCGAATGCGCTGCTGAATGACCTGGCGCGCAGTCTGCGCAGCCACACGCCCGAAATCCTCAGGTGTGGATTCGACCATCACCAGATCGCCCAATTGAGCTTCAGGGTCAACTTTTCTTGCCTCTTCAAGTGTGGTTTCAGTGATATCGTTTTCAACTGATTCCACAACCTCTTTTTGAGCATAGATTTTTACTTTACCAGTCTCAGTATCGATGACGGCTTCGATCTTCTGCTCTTTAGACGCATTCACTGAACGCTGGTATGCGGAAACCATTGCAGACTGAAGAGCTTCCAAAATAATTTCTTTGGGCAGCCCCTTGTCTTCAAGGACCTCATTGAACGCGAGTGTAAATTCGTTCTTCATCTTTTTTCTCCACCTGGTATCGAACTATCACAATCATGTCGATGATAAAAGAAAAGTGGGGGATGCCCACTTTTCGGTCTTGAAACCTCAAATGTCTTTCGAACCAAGACCTATTTTATCATATTTCCAATCCAGGTCAAGGGCATTCTGATTACACCGCGAATGGACAAATTGCTATAATTTATCGAAATAAATATCATAAGGATTTCAACCATGAGTGATTTTCTTTGGTGGCGAGACGGAGTGATCTATCAAATTTATCCGCGTTCTTTTGCAGATAGCAACGGCGATGGAATCGGTGATCTTCAGGGAATTATCAGCAAGCTCGATTACCTTGCAGATCTGGGGATCGATGGAATTTGGCTTTCACCCATTTATCCCTCACCTGACGCGGATTTTGGGTACGATATCACGGATTATAAGGATATCGATCCCAAATACGGAACGATGGACGATTTTTTGAGTTTGGTTGAGCAGGCCCACTCACGCGGCATCCACATCATTATGGATATGGTCTTAAACCATACCTCTGAAGAACATCCCTGGTTTGTCGAATCTCGCAGCTCTACCGACAATCCCAAACGCGACTGGTATATCTGGCGCAGAAATCCTAAGGGTGATCGATTCCCTCCTAATAACTGGCACTCTGTTTTTGGCGGTAAGGGCTGGGAATTTGATGAACGCACTGGATATTACTATTACCACATGTTTACCAAACAGCAGCCAGATCTTAACTGGCGTAACCCTGAAGTTTATGCAGAAATGATGGATACATTCAAATTCTGGGCAGACCGGGGAGTGGATGGATTCCGTCTGGATGTGTTCAATGAATATTTTAAGGATGCACAATTCCGCGACAATCCACTAAAACTTGGCAGGCGTCCATTTGACTGCCAGATTCATCTTTACGATACGAACCAGCCGGAAATGATGAAGGTGGTTGCAGATATTCGCCAGATTCTGGATCGTTATCCAGAACGGTATGCGGTAGGTGAGACCTTTTTAGACAATCACGAGATCGCGGCCTCTTATTGCGGACCTGGAAAACTGCACGCCACCTTTGATTTCAGTTTGATGAAGAAAAGTTGGAATCCTGCTCATTTCCTGGAATCTATCTTGGATCGCGAGAAGATCACACCAGAAGATGCATGGCCAAACAATGTTTTGAATAATCACGATGCTCCGCGTTCTGCAACACGCTTTCATGCAGCGGAGAATGATGAGCAGTTAAAAGTGGCGGCTGCCATGTTACTCACCCTTCGAGGAACACCGTTTCTTTATCAGGGGGAAGAAATTGGGATGCGCAACATCCACGTTTCGCGCGCTGAAATGCAAGACCCGTTAGGGAAATATTACTGGCCAATCCCAGTTGGGCGTGATGGTTGTCGGTCTCCGATGCAATGGAACGCGAGTGAGCATGGCGGCTTTACCACTGGAAAACCGTGGTTGAAAGTACACAAAAATACGCGCACGCGGAACGTGGAAGCCCAGAAGGCTAACCCAAAATCGTTGTTTAATTTTTACAAAACCTTGCTCAAAATTCGCAAAGAGCACACGGTCTTGCAAAAGGGGATGTTCATTCCACTGCATCACAACCCGCAGCGCGTGCTGGCCTACCTGCGCCAGGATTCAGAGCAAGTGATTCTGGTGGCGTTGAATTTTGCCCGCCGACCTTCGAAACTGGCCGTGGGTGGTGAACTGGTACGTCATCAATGGGAAGTCTTGCTTTCAAACTATGATCGCGGCGGTAAGATTTTCGAAAAAGGATGGTTAAAACTGCAGGGGTACGAAGCCTGCATCCTGATTCAGAAATAACGCCCTGCAATTACTCGATTTTCAGGGGTCTCAGATCGAATGGGACCCCGTCTTCATTTCCAGCAGTCACGAGGGTTTTCACTGTAACATCCGATAGGGCGACGCCTTCGATTGCAGCCCGTTCAGCTTTTTCGAATTCCTTTTCGCCGTGAATATAGATGCGATCTTCACCTTCGGCTTTGGGTGAATTTCTTAACCCGTTCAAAAGTTGATCCATGTCTCGTTTGAAAGCATTGATGTCTCGGAAGGCGTCGATCTTTATGGCTGCAAAAAAATGCCCGACACGCGTAGGTTGATCACCCGATGCGCTGAGGACTTCTTCGCCAAATCCTGACCCCGCCAGAACGCCTGAAAAGATGTCAACCAGCAACCCCAGACCGTACCCTTTGTAACCGCGCATTAATTCCGTCCCGCCGAGAGGCATGAGAGCTCCGCCTTCGAGCACTTTTGATGGATCCTCAGTGACCCTTCCACTCTGGTCGATTCCCCACCCGGGTGGAATCAATTTTTGATTCTTTTGATAAACGGTGATTCTCCCGATGGGCACAATACTGGTCGCCATATCCAGAACGTACGGCCGGCAAGCCGCAGAAGGCACAGCAACAGCGATTGGGTTGGTGCCAAGCATGGCTTTCCTCCCGTGAGTGGGTGCCACAAACGGGCTTGAATTGGTGAAGCTGATGCCAATCATATCCTCAGGCAGTGCCATCATGGCATAAAAACCGGCAATGCCATAATGGTTGCTGTTGCGCACGGTTGCCAGGGCAACCCCATTAAGCGCGGCTTTTTCAATGCACAGGCGCATGGCCTTTACGCTCGCCGGATGCCCCAGACCGTTGTTTGCATCCATCGCCAGGGTGGTTTGGGTTTCTTTTACCACCGATAATGGAGCATGTGGATCTATTAGACCTTTCGCAAGGCGGGAGCCATAATAACTCTTCAGGCGAATGACACCGTGAGAGTCGATACCGCGCATGTCTGCACTGAGCAATACATCTGAAGTCAGTCGGGCATCTTCAGTGGTAACATCCCAACGCTGCAGATAGCGGATGATATATGATCTCAGGTCATCGATAGCGTAAAAATGCGTCATGGTGTACTCCATAATCCAGATTCATGAATGCCTGAATTATACAGGAGGAAACTTCTCTTTGTATTTGCTTGCGAATCGCTAGAAATCCTGTATGATGTATAAATACTATTTTTTTAAAATATTTGAAAGGATAAAAAATGAAAAGAAGCATTATCACCGTAATTATTGGAATTGCCGTTGTTTTTGTGACGTTGGGATGTAATTTGATTGACACCATCACATCTGCGGTGACTTCTAAATTAACTGAAGAGCTGGGAAATATTCAGGTTACTACAGAACCAGAGGTGGTGGTTGTTCCTTATGGCGGTGAAGAGCTTCCAACTCAAACGGTAGATTATCTACTCTACGATGATTTCAGCGATCCGCAAAGCGGCTGGGAAATCTACGAGGGCGAGTATGGAACAGCCGGGTATCGTGATGGCGGTTACCTTGTGGAAGCAGTTGAGGAAAGCCAGTACATGTGGGGTGTGGCCGGAAAAACCTTTACTGACGTCCAGATCGATGTGGATGCAACCGTTCTCGAGACGGTTGAGGCCGGGAATGATGCTTATGGTGTAGACTGCCGCGTCCAGGCCAATGGTGATGGTTATGGCTTCCGCATTTCTTCTGATGGTTGGGTGGCCATCAATAAGTATGTGGATATGGAAAGCGTCGCCCTTGTGGAATGGATTCAGAGCGACGCCATTTTCATGAACGGAGTCAATCATTTAACCGCTATTTGTAATGGCAATCAGTTAACATTTCTGGTCAACGGACAGGAAGTTGCCCAGGTGACCGATGACACTTACACCAGCGGTGATATTGCGTTATCTGCCGTGGGGTTGGCTGCCGGGAAAATCTCTGTGTTGTTCGACAACATCCTGGTGCAAAATCCGTAAAACATCAATACGGGTGATCGGTGATGAAATTTCGTCTTGCCGTGCCTGCGGTTATTTCTCTGATCCTCGCTGTATTAATGCTGGCAGCATGTGACGGAAAACCTTCAACACAATCATCGGTCAATCCATACGCCAGCGGACGTGTGGCTACTTTCTCCAGAACTTCTGGAACAGCCGCATCGACACCAGAGCCAACGGTCGATCTCGGACCCGGCATCCTGCTGCAGGATGATTTCAGTGATCCAAAAAGCGGGTGGGAGGTCTCTTCCAGTGACTATGGGCTGGTGGAATATGAAAATGGCCGTTACAAGGTTGAGTCTTATGTCGAAGATACGTACAACTGGTGTGTGGCAGGCATCCATGCTGCTGATGTGCGTATGGATGTGGATGTAGAAGTTGCTGCAACGGTTGAAAACGGCAATGACGCATTTGGGGTTGATTGCCGGGTTCAGGAGAATGGCGATGGTTACGGGTTTCGGATCTCGTCTGATGGCTATATTGGAATCAGCAAATATGTAGAAACCAAGGGAATCGAATTACAGGAATGGATCACAAGCGATGCCGTATACGTGGACGGGCGAACGAATCATCTGACCGCCATCTGCCAGGGTGACCACCTGCAATTCCTGGTCAATGATGTGATGGTTGCCGAGGTGACCGATGATTCTTTCGCCTCTGGAGATATCGGCTTTTCAGCTTTGACCTTTGAACCTGGCACCATAACAGTGTTTTTTGATAATATCATCGTGCAGGAGGTAGGTACCCCATACCTCTACGGTGAATAAAGCTCTGGAATAAAACGACTCCCGACGAATTTCTGCCGGGAGTCGTTTATATTAATCTTTCCAAGATTCGTGTTTTAACTTAATCCAATCACCTTGCCGGTATCTGGTTCAATGTCAATCTCCATAAACATTGGACGGGTGGGCAAACCGGGCATCGTTGAAATCGTTCCGATTAGCGGGTAAAGGAATCCTGCGCCAACTGAAGCGCGCACATCGCGGATTGGGATGCGAAATCCTTTGGGAACACCTTTGAGTGTGGCATCGTGAGAGAGACTGAGGTGAGTCTTGGCCATGCAGATAGGCAATTTATCAAAACCCAGGCGGGTGTAATTCTCGATGCGTTCTTCTGCTTCAGGGAGGTAATCTACCCCGTCAGCCCCGTATACTTCGCGGGCAATCGTTTCAATCTTTTGTTTGATTGACCATTCGAGAGGATAGAGGAATTTGAAGGTCGAAGGTTTTTCTGCCGCTTTGATCACTGCCTGGGCGAGATCAAGCGCTCCTTCACCACCTTTTTCCCAGTGTTCGCAAATGACCGCATCCTCTGCACCGCCTTCTTCAACCGCAGTTTTGCGGATTAATTCAAGCTCAGCCGGAGTATCGGTTAGAAAGCGGTTAATCGCCACCACGACTGGAATGCCGAACTTGCGCACGGTTTTAATATGATGCAGCAAATTTTCGAGTCCTTTTTGAAGTAGATCGAGATTTTCTGCGGTATAGGCTGTATCCAGCGGTTTACCTGCTACTACCTTGGGTCCGCCGCCGTGCATCTTCAAAGCGCGCACTGTGGCCACCAGCACAACCACTGAAGGGGTTAACCCTGAGTAGCGGCATTTGATATCCATGAATTTTTCCATGCCCATGTCGGCTCCAAAGCCGCTTTCGGTAATCACGTAATCAGCCAGCTTCAAGGCTACCTTGTCGGCAAGGATGGATGAATTTCCATGCGCAATATTGGCAAACGGTCCGGCATGGACGAAGACCGGAGTGCCCTCCACGGTTTGCATCAGAGTGGGTTTGATGGCGTCGCGCATCAAAACGGTCATCGCGCCCGCCACTCCAAGATCTTCAGCAGTGACGGCATCGCCTGAACGGCTGATGCCAATCACGATCTTGCCGAAGCGTTCACGCATGTCTTTGAGGTCGGTGGTCAAGGCAAGGATGGCCATGATCTCTGATGCCACAGAAATATCAAAACCAGTATCGCGTGTAAACCCCTTTTCTTCAGGTCCTTTACCGATTGTGATGCCACGCAGGAACCGGTCTGAAGTATCGAGTACACGCCGCCAGGTAATGGTATCAGGGTCAATATCCAGGCGGCATAACTTGCGGCGCTGTTCAGGGGTGAGTTCTTCGGGGTCTGCGGCGGTGATGCCAAGTTTTTCCAATCTTACGACCATGCCGTGCGTGAAATGGCGCTTCCCTGTTTTATCAGGGGGGAGCAAGCGGTTGAACAGCTGTTCGTCTGTTGCTTCCGATTCGTGAAACATGCGTGCGTCTATGGCGGCAGCCAGCAGATTATTGGCAGCAGTGATGGCGTGAATATCCCCGGTGAGGTGCAGGTTGAATTCTTCCATCGGAACCACCTGTGAGTAACCACCTCCGGCAGCTCCGCCTTTGATTCCGAAAGTTGGACCTTGTGATGGTTGGCGGATGCAGGTGACCACGCTCTTGCCAAGGTGAGCTCCAAGTGCCTGGCTGAGACCAACCGTAGTGGTGGTCTTGCCTTCGCCCAGGGGGGTTGGTGTAATTGCCGTGACGTCAATATATTTTCCATCCGGAACATGCTTAAGGCGCTGCAAGACTTCCAAACGAACTTTGGCTTTTGTATTGCCATAAAGTTCGATCTCATCTGGCAGCAATCCAAGTTCTTCTGCAACGAGTGATATTGGTTTTAGATCGGCTTCCTGCGCAATCTCAATATCACTTGGAACTGGAGTTCGGCGCTTGAGCGGGGTGGGGGTGAATGCCTTTCGCCCCTGGAACTTTTCGGATGATGAGGTCATTTGCATTCTCCTTTGGTTATTTCATCGTTTCATAATTAAAGACCATTAATGTCTGAAAAGCAAGTAGCGGCTTTGATCTTAATGGGGTGAAAACTGGTGTAAAATTGGTTGCTTTAACCGCTATAATGGTTTTATTGGTGGGTTTGTACTTAATCTGAAAGGCCAACTCAAAGGAGGTAACAAATGGCAGAAGTAGCATATTGCATGAAGTGTAAGGAAAAGCGCGAAATGAAGGATACGCAAGAAGTCACAATGAAGAACGGCCGAAAAGCCCTGAAAGGTAAATGCAGCGTTTGTGGCACAGGGATGTACAAAATCCTGGGAAAATAAATTCCGACTTGCGAATGAAAAAACCGCACCCCAACAGGTGCGGTTTTGTTTGATCTGGACAAAAACTTCAAAAAATCTCAGGGGTGAAATAAAGATGGATGAATTAATGGTTCTGGTTTAATCCTGTTCGAAGGTAGTCTTTGACAGCGATGAGGGGTCATAGCCATAATCTCTGAAGTGTTGGCTGAGTAATTCCAGCGCTTGCCGCATATTGCCAGAATCTTTCTGGCAATCTCCGGTATGGTCAATAATCTTCCCTTGTGTCATAACCAATCTGGTGGTATCCAGTTCATACCAGGTGTCGCACAGAATGACTGACATCCTGCCAAATTGATAGAACGGCGCGGTTGATTTGGGGTAGGTCACCTTGCCGGTAATCTTGTCTTTATATGACCTGGGAATTTTGGCAGTGAAAATTGGTCTGGTCTCAGATAATCCATTCAGCAGTGAATTGCCTGCCATCCAGGATGGCTGATCAATGTTGAGATAATCCAGAATCGTGGGGGCGATATCGAGGTTCTGGACATTCGGGATGATCGTTTGGGCATACTCGTTGCCAGGAAAAAGCATCATCAATAGGGTGCGGTTGTTAGTCCATTTTTGTGTGTGATCGCTGGCAAGGATGATCACCGTATGATCAAGAATTCCTTCCGCTTCCAGGTTTTTATAAAGTTCTTCAAAGTGCTGATCGAAATCCAGAATGCTGTCGTAATAGAATTCGTTTTCATATTTTTCCTGGGTGTTCAGGGGTTCTCCGGCAGAGAACACCTGTTTATCAGGGAAATACTTAGGACCGTGTGTACCCATCCAATGTAAATGGATAAATGTCGGTTGTTCTGCTTCGCGCAAGATAGACAATGCCTCATCAATCTTCTGCTGCTCGGTCGTTTTTACGATTCCCAGTTCTGTTACCAGTTGATATGGATTATCCATATCGAGGAGGAAGAAAAGGTGCCCCAAACGGGTGGAAGGACGCTCGATGGCTTCCTGCAGGAAGATCTTGAAATCTACCGGAAATATTGCAGAGATTGTTGTCATCAACCATCCGCTGGACGCATAAGTTCGGCCACTGGCGATATTGAATGCTCCCAGCAAGTTGTGAGTATAGGCATCTGCATAGTGAGAATAGGTCAATTGCACTGTGTTGTAGCCGTATTTTTTTAATAAACCAGGCAGATGTTGTGTGGCATCGATCCCTTTGAGCACTTCGTTGGAGTAAAGAACGTGCAGATCGACGGGGTATTTTCCAGTAAGGAGAGATGCGATCGAACCAATGGTTCCCTGCGCGTTTGCAAAAGCGTTTTCAGCCAGCAAGGACCTCGGGGCCAATTTTTCGAGGAAAGGCGTGGTTTCCATTTCAAAACCGTAGAGCGACATATTCGAAGCATTGAGACCGTCTACAGTGATGAGCAGGATGTTAGGCATGACATCCAATTCTGTTTGACCGTCAGTTTCGTAGGCTTCAATTTCTTCACTACGGTTGAGTAGAAGTGGAACCATGATGCCCAGAATCAACAGGAGGCTCAATAAAATCGTGCCAAAACCCCAGGCTCCAGTCGGCCGGGCGATAAAAACTTCGTCTACGAAGCGGATAAAGCCAATTACTGGCCTGTAAAGCGCAAAAAAAAGGAAGAGGTAAAGGGCAGTGTAGATCAGGCGGTAAAAACCAGAAGCCGAGATGATACCAAAATTAAAAACGGTGTATGTGAAATTATCTATCAGCAACAATACCAGCGTGGCGAGGATAAAAGTCGGGACAAAGCCGAACAGGTTCAAGAGAATATGGCCTGGCTTTTTCTTTGATATGGCACCATAGAGGGCGAGGGGGAGTAACATTAACAGGCTGGTCAATACCAGCAAGGCTCCGAAAGTAAAGAGCAGCAGTCCTTTCTCGTATACGGGGATGGTGGTAAGTGAAGATGGCTTGGTGATAATAAAGACCCATTCCAGCAGCGCGTAAGTAAGGGCGATCAACCCGGTTGCAAGCATCAGGCTGAATATGGAAAAGGAGGATTGCTGAAGGTACGATCGAAAAGTATTTCGTTTTTGTTTGAGTGAGGGCATAGGTCAATGAGCGATTTCTTGGGATATGATGGCTCTATTCTAAATCAAATTTGTGCTTCAGGAAGGAGGGAGATTTAACCAGATCTTGCCATTTTTAAAGAAATTCACCATCAAGCTGCTTCCCCACGCTGCCAAGATGGTGAAAAAAATAAATTAATCAAAAATCCATTCATTCATTAAATTAATGACTAAAGATTTGTCTGTGACGGAATAAGACACCTGACGAAATTTGTGCAATAATGAAATATATTTTTTTCAATCGAGTGACCTTCGTGGTGAAAAAATCACCTTCCGTACAGATGAAGAATATCAGTACCTTATTAAAGTTATCCTAACAGAGCACACAGAACAGGATTTCTTCATCGGGATCAACACTGGTTGTGTTGATCAATTTGTTTTTAAAATTAAATCGCTTTAATCCTTATAGGTTAGTGGGGTATGAAGGAGGCTCGTATGTTTTTTATGAAAAGATTCAGTTTAGTAGCAATCCTTTCCACATAAAAGTTTTAACCCAATGACCAGGGTAAACCGCAATGGTGTTGTTAAAGTTGAGGCTGTGATCATCAAGCCGGGAGAAAAGGATTTTCAAAACGCGTTCAACCTGAAAATATCAAAGAGGAAGAATGATATCGTTTGAACGAATCCCGATAGAAGAATTCCCTTGGAGTGAGTTGGGGAAATATGAGAGCGCGAATATATTCCATACCAGGAACTGGATTGAATTTCTTGCGGATTACTATAACCTGGAACCCGTTGTTGCCGCTGTCAAATCAAATGACCAGCGTGTGGGTTTCTTCACAGGATTAATGACCAAGAAATATGGTTTAAGAATTCTGGGCAGTCCTTTCAGGGGATGGAACACTTTTTTTATGGGTTTTGTTCTAAATCCAGAGGTTTCATATCACGATATCCTGCAAGTATTCCCGGAATTTGTTTTTAATCAGCTTCAATGTGATTTCTTTATGATTGTGGATTTAAATATCCAAGAAGATGATCTGAAAGGCTTACCGTATCATGTGAGAGAGGTTCACAACTATGAACTTGATCTAACCAAGAGTGAAGAGGAATTGTTGGCCAGCATGGAGAACAAATATGTGCGTCGTGCCATTCGCAGAGCAATAAAAAAAGGAGTTGTCATAGAGGAAGCAAACGATCCAGAGTTTGCGGATGAATACTATGCCCAGTATCTGGAAGTGATGAAACGGCAATCGCTTTCTCTGCTATATGGGTTAGATTTTGTGCGGCAGATGATTTCTCGCTTTCGCTCATCGGGTAATCTGCTTCTGTTGCGTGCCAGAAACACCGTAGGGAAATTTGTAGCAACGATCATTGACTTTGTTTACAATAAAGCCGCCGTGGGTTGGGGGGCGGCGAGCTGGAAACAATACCAGCACCTGAACCCGAATGAATTAATGATCTGGTATGAAATGAAAAAAGTAAAGGAAATGGAAGCCGAGGTATTGAACCTGGAGGATATGAAAAAACAATTCAAGCAAAAATTTGGCGCACAAAGAGTGCCGTGCTTAAGGATTATGAAAAGTCGGAATCCCTTTGTTTTTTACTATGCCTATGCTGCTGTCTCACTCGAAGAACGTTTAAAACGCCATGTGTGAAGAGAATCGTTGACTTTAAGATTTATCAACAGCTTCATTTTTTTTGGTTTAACGGGATGAGGGAGAGTGTTTCAGTGGGGCGAGAGGGGGTCGAACCCTCACGATGTCACCATCGACGGATTTTAAGTCCGTTGCGTCTGCCGATTCCGCCATCGCCCCGGGAACTTTCTTATTTTATCTTAATTTTTAAAAACTGAACAATATTTTCTCTGTTTTTGGCTGATCATTTTTCAACACTTTTGACAATCCGCGCCCAGGCGGAATACAAATGCACCGCAGGGAAAGAAGACCGGCCGCAGTTTTGGCCACGGGCAATCGAACTGCGCAGGCTTTCTGCGTCAGCGAATTCAGGCACCAGTGAGTAGACTCTGCCGATTTCGGATGGATGGTGACCATCTGAACCAGCCGTACCGGGCAGGTGATGTGTCGCGGCGAATTTTTCTGCTCGGGTGTTGTAATCGGGGCTGAAAACCCGGGCGTTGCGGGTCTCGATGGCATCTACCAGAGGGGCAAGTTGCTCCAGGGTTTCGAGCGTCCAGCCAGAGCGCCGCGGATCGAAGGGGTGAGAAATGCTGATGAACGCCCCCTGATCTTTCAGGCGCGTCAGGGCTTCCATTGGCTCCAGCCCGCGCGGCACTTCTTTTGTGACGAACACGGCCAGAAATTCACCCTGCGTGGTTTGCACTTCCTCTCCGACGATGATCAAATCCGGTGCGGCGGCATACGCCTCGAGTGCTCCCTGGATGGAGTTGTGATCGGTGACGACCAACCGATCCAGACCGCGTTTGCGCGCGGCTGAGATCAAATTATCAATTGATGTGATGCTATCGGCTGAATAGCGCGTGTGTGAATGAAAATCAACTTTGAACAATCCGACCTGCTTTCTGGTTCAATCTTTGTGGTTTGTTGGTGACTGACCAGAAAAGTATACCAAAGAGCAGGTCGATCCAGAAGGTAGCGAGCCTGAAAAGGATGGTGGTGGCCACTGCGAGTTCGGGACGGAAGTTGAGCAGAATGGTCAGCAGCGCGGCCATCGCCAGTTCGATCACTCCCAACCCTCCCGGGAGTTTCGAAATCAGACCCATCAGCATGGAGAAAGAGAGCACCAGGCAGGCAATCGCGACCAGGGTCAGGTTTGGTTCCAACCCGAACCCCACCAGGATGAAGAGCAGTGAAGCACCCTGTGCCAGCCACGACATTACCCCAAGCAGCAGGGTAACCGTCATATAAGGGAGAGAGAAAGCGCCCGGATTATTTTCAACACACTTTTGTAATTGATGTGATAGATCTTTGACATTGGTTTCCAGACCACCAGATTTTCTTGATCTGAACCCGGCAGTTTTAATTTGAACAGAGAGTGTAGAGCCAAGAAATAATAGGAAAACAATCAAGAAGAATGGCCAAAAAGAGGGAAAGGCCATCGTGCCTGCGGCTGCCAGAACAAGAACACTCAGAATATCTGAGGTGCGGTCGAGTAAATGCAGAGAATCGGCAACGTTGAGCGAAATGCCACTGGCCTGACTAAGCCATACGGATTTAAATGACTCGCTAACCCTCAACGGGGTGGTGGATAAGGCTCCGGCTGAGAGAAACAGCTTAAGTTTGCGCCAGAAAGAAAGTCGTTTGACACCTGAATGGGAGAGGTGATAACAATGTTTCGCAAAGCGCAGAATGTGGTTGAGCACATTAAAAATCAGTGCGAATACGAAATACTGCCATCGAAAGTTCGCAAAGTGGAATGCCACCAGCGAGGTATCCCCTAGGATGGTCATTACCAGCAAAGCAAGAACCCCGAGCAACACACCCGGGAATATGACACGATAAACGGGACGGGTGGCAGTAACCATAAACAAATCCTTTCCTTACAAAACAATTATACAGAACCCGTTCTCTTTACCAATTTACATGGTTGTAAGGTGTCCTTACAAATACTTTTCGCATAAAAATGATTTCGGATTACTCGACACTGCCGATGAAGATTTCTTGAATAAAGAAATGGAACAGGGAATAAGGAATCATTCAATCTCTCTGCATGCAGCAACAGGTGACGAGAATAGAGTTGACATTTTTTCATTTCATCCACATAATTGTTAAGCACTATCCTGAATTCGCTCCTGTAGAACAAATCAAAATCTTGTATTTCAAATCATGGAGAAGAAAAGTGAAAAGCAAAATCTTTGTGTTGCTCTCAGTACTATTGATTGCGGCAGTGGTTCTTTCAGCCTGTTCGCAAAAATCGGAAGCGGTTGTTGTGGCCACTGATGCCACCTTCAACCCGTTCGAGTATACGGACGAATCTGGCAACCTCATCGGATTCGACATCGATCTGATGAATGCAATCGCTGATAAGGCGGGTTTTGAAATCGAGTGGGCTAACGTCCCGTTCGATTCAGTGACAGCCGGGTTGTCTGAATGCCAATATGATGCCGGAATCGCAGCCATCAGCATCACCGATGACCGCAAGAAAGATATGCTCTTCGCGACCCCCTATCTGGATGCGGGCTTGATCGTCGTCGTCAACAAAGAAACCACTGATATTAACAGCCTGGAAGATCTCAAGGGCAAAACTGTTGCCGCCCAGTTGGGAACCACCGGCGAGATTGAAGCACAGAAGATCGAAGGCGTCACCTACAAGCCTTATGACTCCTACGAACTCGCCTTCCTCGAACTCGCCAACAAGGGTGTCGATGCCGTCATCGCTGACAACCCGGTGGCCATGGGATATGTTGCATCAAACCCCGAAAAGTTGAAGACAGTGGGTGAGGTTTTCAACAGCGAGCAATACGGTATTGCCGTCTGCAAGGAGAATACCGAATTACTTGAGAAAATTGATAAAGCCCTCAAGGAATTGCAGGAATCGGGGTTCATCGCACAGTTGGCAGAGAAATATTTGAAGTAAAACTTCAGAAACCTGCGGGATTGATCTCCCGCAGGTTTTTTATTCCTGTTGATCAAGCGAGGAAATGAATGACAATAACAATAAGCAAATCCAGCCACGAAAAGAAGGTGGCCCGATTCGATAACTGGTGGTTCCTGGTGATCGCGGTTATTGCGTTGCTTTTGATTTTAATATTCCTTGTTCCAGATCCCTACCAACGTATTTTTGTTTTTGTCCAAAACGGCATTGGAACGACGATTTCTATCACTGGAATCTCGTTCCTGCTGGTGCTCATTCTGGGTTTATTGGTGGCTCTGGCACGGCTTTCGAAGAGCTGGATCATTAAGGGTGTTTCAACAGTTTATGTAGAGGTCGTGCGCGGTATCCCCATGATGGTGCAATTGATCTTCTGGTATTTTGCTTTTCCCTCTGTGATCCAGAATGTGGGCAAGTGGCTCAATATTCAGGCATTCATTGATTATCGGGCTAACCCCGTCGCCATGGCTATCCTTGGATTGACCATCGGTTACGCAGCCTATATGAGCGAAGTTTACCGCGCCGGCATTCAAAGCATTTCGCGTGGGCAAATGGAAGCTGCGCGCAGTCTGGGAATGACCTATATTCAGGCGATGCGTTATGTTATCCTTCCGCAGGCAATTCGTGTGATTCTGCCGCCTGTGGGTAACGAATTCATCACCCTGCTTAAAGATTCTTCACTCGTATCGGTGGTCGCTGTGGCTGACATGACCCGCCGTGGGCGTGAATTTCAAGCGGCTCACTTTCTACCCATCCAAACCTGGGTCATGATTGCCCTGCTCTATCTGGTGATGACCCTTTTTGCCACGCGTGTCGTTGCCTGGATGGAGCGCAAGTTCAAGATGGAGAAATAGCCATGGAACCGATTATCCATATTGAAAATATACACAAGCATTTCGGCACGGTCCATGCATTACGCGGGGTTTCGCTTGATGTAGAAAAGGGCGAGGTTGTCTTAATTATTGGGCCGTCAGGTTCCGGTAAATCCACTTTGTTGCGCTGCATTAATCGGCTTGAAGAATTCGACGCCGGAAGAATTGTTGTGGATGGAATCCCGCTTGATACTGCAGAAAATATCAATGCAGTGCGCACCGAAGTGGGCATGGTATTTCAACAGTTTAATCTTTTTCCACATTTAACTGTGCTCGATAATATCACACTGGCTCAAAAACTCATCCGCAAGCGTTCAAAGATTGAATCGGAGAAAATCGCCCGGCAGCTCCTAGAAAAAGTGGGCATACCCGAAAAAGAAAGTTATTTCCCCGGTCAGCTTTCAGGTGGCCAGCAACAACGCGTGGCCATTGCCCGTGCGCTGGCGATGAATCCCAAGATCATGCTCTTCGATGAGCCTACCAGTGCGCTCGATCCAGAAATGATTCAGGAAGTGCTGGATGTGATGCTCAACCTCGCGAAAGAGGGAATGACGATGGTGGTGGTTTCGCATGAAATTGGTTTTGCCAAAGCAGCCGCCGACCGCGTCATCCTGATGGATGGAGGGCAGATCATCGAGATGGCTCCGCCTGAAGAACTGTTTGACCATCCAAAAGAGGAACGCACCAAATTATTCCTCAGTAAAGTATTATAGAAAAAACCATATCCGCTCCATCTTTTTTGGAGCGGAATCTTTTTAAAATCAGCAAAATTTTGACTTTTGATTTCAATTATGCTATGCTACACGATTGAACGCTTAAATATAAGAAAATCTTATGCCAAGGAACGATTTGTATGCATCATGAACGGGTATCAGAAAATGTCTACTGGTTTCAAAGTGAAATTTATGCACAGGTAACAGCGGGTGCGATCACTGGCCCGCAATGGGCAGTGATGATCGATACGCTGGCAATTCCCAAAGAAACCCTGGAAATGCGCGCCTATATTGAAGAACAGGTGGGCGTTCCTGTGCGCTATATCATTAATACCCATTATCATGCGGATCATTCCTGGGGGAATTGCCTGTTTCCTGGAGCTACCGTGATTGGTCATTCGTTGACCCGCCAGTTGCTGAATGAAAAAGGCGAAGCCTCATTAGAGGTAGTCAAAAAGCAAAGCGCAGAGTACAAACAGACAAAAATCATCAGTCCGCATTTTACTTTCACCGATGGGCAGCTTACCATGCGGGTTGGCAAGAAGACACTGGTATTAAGCCCAGCGAAGGGCCACTCGATGGACGGGATATCTGTTCTGATCGAAGAAGACCGGGTGTTATTTGCGGGTGATGCTTACATGCCTCTGCCATATATGGTAGATGGAGACCCAGATGAACTGGCTGCGTCGATCAAACGCATTGGCAAGATGGGGCTCGAGAACATCATTCAAGGTCATGGAGACATCATTCTGCGTGGTGAGATTGAAGAAACCACACGAGAAAACCTGGCTTATATCAACGCTGTGAGAAAAGCCGTGCGCGCCGCTGCAAAGCGTCGCAATCCGCTGGAAGCACTGGCTGAGATCGACATCGAATCATGTGGGAAGAGCCGGGTTACGCTGGGAGGTTTGGGGGTTGAATTGCACAAACGCAATGTTGCTTATCTTTACAAGCATCTTTCTACTGAGGAAACTCTGGAAGACAAACAACCGGCCTGAGCGGCCGGTTGATCTTTTTATTATTTAATGATAAATCCCAGAACGATGAACACGGTTGACATAATAACTGGTTCGATCCACATTGTTTCATGTGGGCGGTTGTCTTCGATCGAAAAGGAAATTGCGATCAAGGTATACAAAAGGCTTAGCAAGATCAGGCTAAATTGCAGCGGGCGTAACGGCAGATAAAAAAGGGCAGCAGTGAGTTGCGCGATGATCAGGGTGATTCCGCCTGCCCACGCGAGCCTCCAATTTCCTCTCAGACGCAGAAAAAGCGTTCTGGCCGTGATCAAAAAAACCGTTGGTACCACGGCCGCCAGCAGCGTGTATAACCTGAATCCGGCGCTGGTAATGGCGAATACCAGGATCAGGAAAAGAGCGTAACTGACTGCACTCAACCCGATGACCGCCAAAGAGTAGCGAATATCAAGAGAATCGACCGAAATATATTCCGCTACGAATACGCCGATTAAGAGCAAAGCACCGAGGCCAAAAACGACCCACCAGGCAGCGCCAACTTCGATGGTTCCCAGCGGGATGCCAATCGCAATGGCGGTCATGGATGGAACCAGCCAGTGATGCCAGCGTATGGTGCCTGACTGGTGAGGGTGACCTGAAATCAACCAATCCGTTCCTGCTGCGGCCAAAATGGCGACAACAATGGATACGATGGTCAGAAAGTTGATGTTTACGACCAGAAGAAACCCTGGCAATTGTAATTCAAACGTCTGAGTGGGGAATGAAATGACCACCGTAGAAGCATATGCCAGCAGGATGAGTGCGTTTACCACGCTGAGCCGATCTAGATCTGGGTTATGCCTGTGTTCGTTCACCCTTGTATTTTACCTTATCCGGCTAATGAGTCACAAATTTTTACTGGAAACTCTAAGGTCTTGTTTCGGTATGGTAAAATTATCATTCGTATGAAAACCGATATGAATTCCTTATCTGAAAGACCGCCAAGGTTGTTTGCAACCCTGGTAAAAGGTTTTAACCTGGTAGCCTCAAAGGTATACCTGATTCTAATCCCTGTGGCCGTGGATCTTGCGCTCTGGTTGGGGCCAAAGCTGCGTGTTAGAGACCTCTTTTTGCCCTATCTAAACGCATTGACGACAAACATGTTAAAAATCAGCCCCAAAGAGCTGGTTGAGACTGTAAAAGCTTCGAATACACTATGGAATACACTTTTAGAGCAATTTAACCTGTTCACCGCTATCCGGACACTTCCGATTGGCGTTCCCAGTTTGATCGCTCGCGAGTCACCGGTTACCACGCCCTTTGGTAACACCTGGTTGTTAGAGACTCCATCCCTACGAATAGGGATTGCCATTTTGGGTATTTTGCTGATGGTAGGGTTTTTCTTGGGAACGGTGTATTTCAATGCGCTTTCGCGATGTTCAAACCCTGAACCTGAAAAATTTGAGTGGAAGCGCCTGTTTACCCAATACGGCCAGACACTGCTCCTTTTTGTGATTATGATCGCAGTGATGATCATGATTGCGATTCCGGTATTCATTTTGATTTCGATATTCACTTTGGTTAACGCCGCCATTGGCCAATTCTTCTTGATGGTGCTCATCTTCTTAGGGTTATGGATCCTTGTTCCGCTGGTGTTTTCACCGCACGGTATCTTCGCGCTTGATCAGAAAGCTTTTCCCTCTATGCTGATTTCGATGAGGATGGTCAGGTTCTTCTTACCCGGAACTGGCATGTTCGTTGTGGTATGTGCTTTAATCAGTGAGGGCCTGAATTTGCTGTGGACTGTTCCACCAGCCACCTCGTGGCTGACATTGCTGGGAATTGGCGGGCACGCTTTTATCGTTACAGCGTTGATCGCTGCAAGTTTTCTGTATTTTCGTGAGGGGCTAGGCTGGATGAAGTTCAACATCCAAAAAATGGCTGAAGCAAAAAGCAAGTATGAAAATGGAGGTAATCCCGTTGAACAATAACGTATCCAGTTATAGTGCAAAAGATATCCAGGTTCTGGAAGGTTTGGAAGCAGTCCGTAGACGCCCGGGCATGTACGTGGGCGGTACTGACCTTAAGGCACTTCACCACCTGGTGTATGAAGTGGTGGATAACTCCATTGATGAAGCATTGGCCGGTGCCTGCACCCGCATTGATATCACCATACATCCAGACAGCAGTGTTACCGTGATGGATAATGGCCGCGGCATTCCGGTGGATATTCACCCTGAAAAGCAAAAATCAGCTCTCGAAGTGGTGATGACTGTTCTGCACGCTGGCGGTAAGTTTGGCCATACGTCATATAAAGTGTCAGGCGGTCTTCATGGTGTGGGTGTTTCAGCAGTAAACGCGCTCTCTGAATGGTGCGAGGTGAGGGTATGCCATGACGGACAGGAATATTTCCAGCGTTACCAGAGGGGCATTCCACAGGAGCCGGTGAAGGCGATTGGTAAATGCCCGCCTAATAAAACAGGCACCACCACCACGTTCAAATTCGACCGTGAAATCTTCAAAGGTGACATTGACTTCAAATTTGAAACACTCACCCAGCGCCTGCGTGAAATGGCGTTTGTCACCCGTAATGTATTGATCAAACTCATTGACGAGCGCCCACCTGAAAAAGAAACCAGTTTCCTTTTCGAAGGCGGCATCAATTCATTTGTGCGCTATATCAACCGAAACCGCGAAGTTCTCCACCCGGTTTATTATGCTGAGAAAGAGATCGATAATATTGGGATCGAGGTTGCGGTTCAATTCACTGATTCTTATAACGAGTCGGTATTTTCTTTTGCCAATACCATCAATACCATAGATGGCGGCACACACCTCACCGGTCTGCGCACGGCGATCACCCGTGTAATTAACGATTATGCCCGGCGCACCAACCTTCTCAAAGACGTCGACCCCAACTTTACGGGTGACGACACCCGTGAAGGAATGACTGCCATTGTCAGCATCAAGCACCCTGATCCTCAGTTCGAAAGCCAGACCAAAGTCAAGTTGATGAACCCCGAGGTGCAGACTTATGTGCAGCAGGTTGTGGGCGAGTCTTTCACCGCCTTTCTCGAAGAGAACCCGGCAGCAGCGAAAGCCATTGTGCAGAAATGTCTGACTTCTGCGCGCGCCCGCGACGCAGCCCGCAAGGCGCGTGATCTGGTCATACGCAAGTCTGCCCTTGAATCGCTTACGCTACCAGGCAAGCTGGCCGACTGCTCGGATAAAGACAACAATAAAACGGAAATGTTCATCGTTGAAGGTAATTCGGCAGGCGGCTCAGCCAAGCAGGGACGAGACCGCCACTTTCAGGCGATTCTGCCGCTGCGAGGAAAGATCCTCAATACTGAACGCGCCCGGCTGGATAAAATCCTGGGCAATGAAGAAATCAAAGCCATGATTTCTGCGCTTGGTACAGGCATAGGTGATAATTTTGACATCAAGAACCTGCGCTATGGCAAGGTGATCATCATGACGGATGCGGATGTTGATGGCAGCCATATCCGCACACTTCTGCTGACCTTCTTCTTCCGGTACATGGTCCAGTTGATCGAGAACGGACATGTGTTCATTGCTCAGCCGCCGCTCTACAAGGTGTCTCATAAGGGTCAAATCCATTACGCTTACACCGATGCTGATAAGGATGCTTACTTGAAGGAACTGGGTCCAGCAGCCGAAAAAGCAACCTTGCAGCGCTATAAAGGTCTGGGTGAAATGAACCCATCGCAGTTGTGGGAGACAACGATGAACCCCGAAACCCGCACCCTGCTTCAGGTCTCTGTGGAAGATGGAGCGGCAGCCGACCGAACCTTTGACATGTTAATGGGCTCAGCAGTTCCACCACGCACGAGATTTATCACCACTCATGCTCACGCGGTTAGAAATCTGGATATCTAAATCATCAACTCCCGAACCTGGTTCGGGAGTTTTCGTCTGAATGGATCAGGGAGAAGTAGACGCCCCATTTGAAAAAACTCTACTTGTATGTGATTTTAATTCAACGATTAACAAGATCCACATCACGAACCAATCAATGTATCTTTTTGCTGTATTGAATACATTCCCATAAACCGTTTGGCGAGTTTTGAAGTATTATTTATACTTGTATCGAAGTTGGTATTCGGTTTTTCGATGTTGGCTGATGATGGGTAATCATGGGTGTGTTTTATGGGAGAAAAACAGGTCCGACCGGTGGTAAAAGTGATCGAACCCTTGCGGATGACCGACGGAGTGGGGGTTAAACTGCGCCGCAGCATTGGCACGCAGAGTCTGAGTTATCTGGATCCTTTTTTGCAGTTTGATCATTTTGGATCACGAAACCCTGAAGAATACCAGCGAGGGTTCCCCATGCACCCGCACCGCGGTCTTGAAACGATCACATACGTGCTGGCGGGAAAGGTGAAATATAAAGACAACCTGGGGAATAAGGAAGAAATCATAACCGGTGATGTACAATGGATAACAGCCGGGCGTGGCGTCATCCACGAAGAGATGCCGCAGGGAATCGGGAATCACATGGAAGCATTCCATTTGTGGGTCAACCTGCCGGCAAGCTTAAAGATGTGCCCTCCGCGGTTTCAGGAGATCAAGGATGCAAAGATCCCGTGGATGAACCCCATGAAAGGAGTTACCGTGCGTCTCATCGCCGGAAAAATTGGCGATGTTATTGGCCCGGGGACTGGGATGGCAGGCAGCCTGCTGCTGATGGATGTTACAGTCGATTGTGATCATGAGTTTTATTATGATATTCAGCATGATCTTACGGCCTTCGCTTATGTTTTCAAAGGCAGCGGTGAATATTGCGGAACGAATATTGAACCTCCACGCATGGCGGTGTTTGGTGAAGGCGATTATGTATCAATAAAAGGCGGGCTGCAGAGGACGCGTTTTTTACTTGTCGCCGCAAGACCTCTGGGCGAACCGGTGGCCAGATTTGGTCCACTGGTGATGAATACTAATGAAGAGATCGAGCAAACACTGCGCGAAATCCGAAATCAAACATTCCCAAATTAAGGATGAAGAAAGGTAACTGGATATGACTGATGAGCGAATTACAAAGCTGGCTGATGTTCTGGTAAATTATTCTACCAGAGTAAAACCAGGCGATTGGGTGCATGTAGAAGCTGAAGTTCCGGGCCTGCCTCTCGCTGTTGAAGTAGTAGCCTCTGCCACGAAAGCAGGTGCACGGGTAACCTACAACCTGAGCAGTCAATCCATCCTTCAGGCTTTTTTGAGAAATGCTAACGATGACCAGCTGGCTCTGGATAGCCCGCTGGCGTTGAAAATGATCAGTGAAGCAGATGTGGCCATATTCATCATGGCGCCAGAAAATACCCGCAGTCTCAAAGGGATCGACCCTGCAAAGTTGCAGACGTTTAGCCGGGGTAGAAGAGAGTGGCACGAAGTTTATATGCGCCGCTCTGCCAGCGGCGAACTGCGCTGGACGCTGACGAATTTTCCTACCCAGGCATTGGCTCAAGATGCCGACATGAGTTTGAAGGATTATGAAGATTTCGTTTATGGTGCGACATTTGTGGATACCGATGATCCAATCGCTGAATGGGAGAAGATTCGCATTGATCAAGAACGGCTGGTGCAATGGTTGAGTGGTAAAAAAGACGTCATCATCCGAGGACCGAACGTGGACATTCGAATGTCTGTGGATGGCCGTAAGTTTATTAATTCATACGGTGACCTGAACATGCCCAGCGGTGAGGTTTACACCAGCCCCGTTGAAGATTCTGTCAATGGCTGGGTGAAGTTCACTTACCCCGCTATTTACCAGGGTCGTGAGGTGGATGGTGTTTATCTCGAATTCAAAGACGGCAAGGTAGTGAAAGCCACTGCTGAGAAAGATGAAGAATATTTAATCAAGATGCTCGATACCGACGAAGGAGCGCGTAGATTAGGTGAACTCGGCATTGGGACGAACTATGGGATCCGTCAGTTCACCCGCGATATTCTGTTTGATGAGAAGATTGGCGGCACTTTCCATCTGGCAGTGGGAAGCGGATTCGAGGAAGCGGGAGGTAAGAACACATCAGCCATACACTGGGATTTGATCTGTGATGCGCGGACTGACACCGAGATGCTGATCGATGGAGAAGTGTTTTATAAAAATGGGAAGATTCTGATCTGAAATTCCTTTTATAACTCTTTACTTCGGATCAAAAAGAAAGAAAAGACCGGATTCACAGAGAATAGAAGCCGGTCTTTTCTAATCGTGAAAAATTCAGATCAGGGAACTCCCAGCACGACGCGCCAGACACCGCTGCCCTCATCTTTAATCGCTGAATTCAAACCGGTGATGTGGATCCAGGTGTTGCCTGGCTGCAATTCAAAGGGTTTGCCATCTTTATCAAAGAACTGGATGGGGGTTTCGTATTCTGATTTAAAGGTCACTTCATACATCTGACCATCTCTGAAGATCAACGCGTTGCCTTTCTTACCGGCAATGTGAATTTCGTGCAATGTGTCTGTGTCGCTAAGAGATTCGATTTCTGCGAAGATGACAATGATATTCGAAAATTCCAGTTGCTTTTCAGTCAGACGATCGGTTAATGGAACCAGAATCACATCACCATCCGGTTCGACGTCTTCAATCCAGCGTAGATACTTTCTGGTATCGGGATTATATTTCCAGTTCGCCAGATTCTTGCTGCTAAACTGCATGGTAAATTCGTTCCCTGGTTTTCCACCAGTTGGTGCAATCGTATTGAAGGCCATACCATCAAGGTTCTGACGGGTATTATCTGAGTTGTTTCTCGAAGCATAATACTTCGACATCTCTGCTGTATTGGCAAAAACACTGGTGACTGTTTGGGGTTCGGTGATGCTGCAGATCGCCGGGCAGGTATTGGGGCCGCCCGAGATGGTGCGGCTGTAGCCCAGGGAACTCAAGATCTCTGAATAGACAGGCGGCCAGGCATATTCTAAACCAAGGATTCCCTGGTACATGGGCACCAGCCAGCGATCGATCAGGCGGCCGGATCGGATCGGTCCCACCTGGGTGGCGTCTTGCCCATAGAACAAAGCCAGGAAGCGGTTGCCGCCTTCACCGGTGTAATAATCAAAGACGATATCGGCGAACGATAGCCCGGCGTGTGGGCGGCCTTCTCGCGGATAATTGGATACTTTGATCATTACTGGCCGTCGGTTGAGGATGGCTGGATCGTCTACGGTGAGGCCGGTCAAGGGATCAACGTTATCTGGAAAGTTGGTCGGCCCATATTGAACGATCACCTGGGTCGGTGTCATGGTCGGCAGCGGTGTGGGGGTTTTCGAAGGTGTAGGCGTAGCGGTTGGGGCCGCGGTAAGCGTTTGAGCAACGGCTTTCTCCAACGCTGATTGCTGGTCTTCTGTTGAATTCGAACCCTGACAACTGGCCAGTGCTGACACCAGCATCAAACCTGCTGTAAGCAGTACGATGAATTTGATTTGTTTTTTCATTTTTTTAATTTACTCCCTATCTCATCCTATCGATACCGATAAACGCGCACGTGAGGAAAATTATACGTTAGCGTCTCTGTCAATGGTGTAAATTCATTGTGTGGAATCTTTAAGGTTCAAGGGTGTCAATGAACAGGCGCCAGAGTAAATGGCATGACCTCAGCCATCATCAAGGGTTGCGGCCCATACAATA
>Ga0208826_1000243_pt1 | contig 61314 bp, 53 predicted proteins | sample AD_UKC115_MetaG_FD_184451 | JGI IMG/M metagenome (GOLD analysis project Ga0208826, IMG submission 184451) | Active sludge microbial communities of municipal wastewater-treating anaerobic digesters from Hong Kong - AD_UKC115_MetaG (SPAdes)... | ecosystem: Engineered > Bioreactor > Anaerobic >... | reverse complement strand
GATCCTCTTCGCAACCCAATCTCCCATGGCACATGACTTGCGCTTATTGGCTGCTGATCTGGAAGTTATCACCGAGTTGGAACGCATTGGCGACTATGCCAAGGGAATTGCCAAAGTGGCAATCCAAATTGCCAATGACGAAATTCCCATCCCAATCCGAGAGATCACCATGATGGCAGATATGGCTGTCTCGATGCTGCACCGCGCCTTAGGGGCATTCATCGCTGAAGATGTCAGCGTTGCCCGTAGCCTGCCCGAAGAAGATGAGAAGGTGGATGAGCTCTATAATCTTCTCTACCGGAAAATTGTGCAAAATATGATCGCTAACCCGGAAGTGATCGACCTATCCAATCAAGTATTCTGGGTAATCCACAACCTCGAGCGCACCGCGGACCGTGTGACCAACATTTGTGAGCGCATCCTCTTTATTGCCACCGGCGAACTCGTTGAGATGGATACTACGGACGACGAATTAGAAGAGGGCTAAGGCTTAGTCGATTCGCCCTAAACACGCCTATAAGCGCGATTTCCTCAATTTTCAATTACAAATATACAATTATGAGTCGCATTTTGATGGCGATTCCTTTATAATAACCACAGAGTGATATTTATAAGAGAAAAATTTCCCTTTACGCTCACCCGTTTGCAATCGTGAACGCATCGTCGATAAGTGAGGAACTTGTGTTAAAAGAAAATACAACCAAAGGCAAACTGATCGTCGTCGAAGGCATTGACGGCTCAGGCAAGTCGACGCAAATAGACCTGCTCTACAAGTGGCTGCAATCGCAAGGGTATTCGGTCTTCTTCAGCGAATGGAATAGCTCTCCCTTAGTCAAGACAACCACCAAAGCCGCTAAGAAAGAGAAATCCTTCACCCCTACCACCTTTAGTATCCTGCATTGCACGGATTTTGCCGATCGCTGGGAAAACAGCATCTACCCCCTGCTCAAAGCCGGAGCAATTGTGTTGGCGGACCGTTATGTTTATACGGCATTTGCGCGTGACGTAGCGCGTGGGGTTGATCCAGAATGGGTGCGCAATATGTACTCCTTCGCCATCAAGCCTGATGTGGCTTTTTACTTCCGTGTGCCATTAGATATAGCCGTTGAACGCATTACCGCTGCCAGGGCTAAGCTCAAGTATTACGAAGCTGGTATGGACCTGAACCTCTCGGAAAATATAAACGAGAGCTTCAAACTTTTCCAAGGGCGTATTCTGGATGAATACGACAAGATGGTGGATGAATTTGGACTTACGCTCATGGATGGCACGCAATTAGTGAAAGAACAACAAAAACATGTTCGCAATATCGTCAAGCGGGTTTTACGTGGATGGGAGGGCTTACCCAACCCCAACATGCCCCCAAAAGAGCAAAGTAAAGCCAAAGCAAAAGCAAGAAACTCAGGAGGCGAGGCATGAAACAACCAGTTTTTTATGGCGCAGGTTTCCCTTATCGGGAAATTGGACCCCTTACCGGAAAATTGATTGTCTTGGAAGGCAACGATGGCGTGGGGCGATCGACGCAAATCAAAATGCTGCGGCGTTGGCTGGAAGCAGAAGGTTATGCTGTCTCCGATACTGGCTTGACCCGTTCCACCCTCACAGCTAAAGGTATCGAGGAAGCCAAAAGCGGCCATACACTTGGTCCGCTGACGCTCAGCCTCTTTTATTTGGCTGATTTCGCTGATCGGCTAGAAAACCTGATTATCCCTGCACTACAAGCTGGTTTTATTGTGCTCTCGGATCGCTATTTTTATTCCGTCATTGCACGCGATGCCAACCGCGGTGTTGATAAAGAATGGTCACGAAAACTGTACGGCATTGCCCTCAAGCCAGATTTGATCCTGTATATGAAAGCCAGTGTATCCACTCTCGTACAGCGCTTGATCCATGGGCGCGGACTCAACTACTGGGAAGCCGGCATGGACCTGCACTTAGCGGATAACCTTTATGACAGCTTTATCGCCTATCAGACTTTACTCTCTAAGCAGTTTGACGAACTTTCTGAAATTTACAATTTTGTGCCAGTGGATGCAGATCAAGCCGTAGAGCCAATATTCGAGGAAATAAAGATCTCTATATTGGAGTTGCTGCATAACCAACTGCCTAAAAGTAAGATGCCGAAATAAAGTTGTTTCAGGTTACGAGCCTAATAAGCTCAATGATTTGGAGGGATAAGTAAAATGAGCGCTACTTTGGAAGCGACTTGCGTCTACGGAGCAAAAATTATCCAGCGGCATTTAGCAGCAATGGCTGCCGAAGTAGAGGGTGTGCGCGCAGCTGAAGATATCGAGTGCATTCACAGAATGCGCGTGGCAACGCGGCGGATGCGCACCGCGCTTACGCTTTTTTCAGATTGTTTCCCCAAGCAAGATTACAAAAAAATCCAAAAGGATGTGCGCAAAGTTACCCGCGCTTTAGGTGAGGCGCGCGATTTAGACGTCCAGTTAGAAGTGATCGAGGCAGCCTTAGAAGAGTTTCCTGACCCCGTATTCCAGCCTGGCATTAAACGGCTAAAACTACGCCTTACCCAACGCCGTGCAGAAGTCCAGCAGCACGTCGATGCAGCCATGGATAAAATGCTGGCGGATCAACTTATCGAACGGCTGGAAGCCTGGGCGGCGCCGTTGCTGGAGCAATCCAAAAGCGTTTATCTATACACACCCGCTTTATATCAATTAGCTTTTCGGGGCATCCAGGTGCGCATCGATGAGTTGCTCTCGCATGTACCTTATATCACCGACCCACAGAACGTGCAGGAGCTGCACGCCATGCGCATTAGCGCTAAGCGCTTGCGCTATGCCATGGAGACCTTCGAGGAGCTCTATGGCGGGCAACTTAAACCTTTTATTACGACGGCACGTAAGCTCCAGGATCAGCTCGGCGCTATCCATGACTTGGATGTATGGATTGTGATGATTCCTCAGTTTATCGAAGAAGAAAGAGCGCGCATTGTGGGTTATTTTGGTAATGTCCGGCCACTGCGCCGGCTTCTTCCTGGGTTGGAAGCTTTCCGCCAGTCACGCATTGCCCTGCGCGAAGCTGGGTATGCCAATTTTCTGAAAGAGTGGGCAAAGATTGAAGAGGAACAAACCTGGGATAAACTCCTGAAGTTGATTAACACCCCAATGGATCTAGAAGCGGCGGTGCAGGCGCGTAAAGCTGAGGAAAAACCCAAAGACAATCCCTTAGAGGAATAAAACTTTATTCCTTAGGGTGGAGCTTACTTATTAATTTGAAGCTTTTTGCCATCCTCGTTTGCGTCTCTTTCCATACGCATTAATAAAAGATAATTGACCAGCGCAATTACTGCCATCACCACCAAAAGAACGACATAAGCAATCTTCCAGTTTTCTTGTCCAACCATCATGGTAAATTCGGACATGCCGCCAATGCCAGCAATCAAGGTGAGCGGCATGAAAATCGTGGTGATGAGGGTCAGTCGGCGCATGATAGCATTCGTGCGGTTGGCTGTCTCCGCCATGGAATTATTGATCAAGGACAGGTGGATTTCCATCAAATCCGTCACCTGTTCCCGCGCGGTTTCAGCCACTTCATAGTATTTGGAAAGATGGTCGTAGATATCCCGGAAGTAGACCAGAGCTTTCTCGGTAATGAAAGGGCTGTCTCTACGGATGAGTTTATTGACCACTTCGCGTTCATGGAAGAGCGAACGGCGGATGACCTGCAAAGCGCGGCGGGACTGCATAAGTGAGCTGTAGTCAAATTCCAGCGGTTCAGCTAAGATGGCATCTTCGTTAGCTTCCAGCGCTTCCTCAATATTTTCGATTACACTCAGTTTGTCATCCACGGTCTTATCCAACACTTGGTGCAGCAAATAAGAAGGACCCTGTTTCACGACCTCTCGCTGGCGTTCTAAGAGCTCTCGCAAGCCAGTCAGTAAAGGTTGATTATCTTCCCTGCGGAAGCCCGCGGTAACCACAAATTTTTCGCCAATAAATAAATCCAACTCTTGTGAGAGCAGCTCTTCAGGCGTTTCTTCGAAGGTGTTGAAGATGAGGAACGAATAATTGGGGAAAAGATCCAGCTTAGGCAGCTGGTTGCCATTGAGGCAGTCTTCTATCGAAAGGGGATGAATGCTGAAGGCAGGCATGAGCTCTGCCAGGAGCTCAGCGGTGGGGTCCACGTAATCCACCCAGACGTAACCATTTTGACTATTGGCGCGCGCCAGCGCTTCCTGGAGTGTGGGTGCCTCTTCAAACCCGCCGGAGGGAGTGATAGTGGTGTAACGGACTTCGGGTTGATTCATGGATCCTCATCAATAATTAAATGAAATATATATTGTTTCCAATTCTAACTTAACAGCTTTTCTAAGGTGAAGTCTAGCGATAGGTCAGTTTGATCAGCGGCGCAAAGGGGTTCCACTCAAGCAAGCCGGCAATGGTCCCTACTGAGACTTTGCGCTGGCTTTGCACCTCCTTGCGCTTCTTCCAAGCCTTAGGTAACCCCTTGAGCGCCTCCCACTTAGCACCATACATCGCTTTGCGCATGGGCAAGAATAACGCCACAATCAGGTAAAGCAGGTTCACCAGCAAGTGGGGCAGGAGCATCGCCCAAAAGAGCCAGCCCGGCATATCTTTTATGAACGTCCAGACCAAGTTGCGGTGCCCATAAAAAATCACCAGGTCACTGCGCGGCGAGGTGCTGCCGGAGCCTGCGTGCCGGACTACCGCTTGGGGCAGGTAGTAGCACGGGTAGCCTAGCAGCTGCAGGCGAAAGTCTAAGTCCACGTCTTCCATATAGGCAAAGAAGTCTTCATCAAATCCACCGGCGGCTGTAAAAGCTTCTCGCGGGTATACGCCAGCTGCAGCGCATGCGCTCAGCACGTGTCGCTCCTGCGGCCAAGCAGCCGAGAGCTTGCGCCCATGCGAGCGGCGCCACACTAAACCGGTAGCATGCACTACATTCCATTCCCCATCCAACCGCTGTGGGTCATCCGCCATGAGCAAGCGCGAGGCAAAAAAGGCATTCGGGTGCCGCCGAATTGCAGCATGTACTTGCTCTAACCAATCTGGCTGCGGGAACGCATCCACATTGAGCAAGACCGAATATTCCCCGCGGGCTGAACGCGCCGCTAAGTTATTGCCGGCAGCAAAACCTAAGTTCTTCTCTGAGGCTATCTGCCTGAGGTGCAATTCAGGAAACTGTGCGAGGATATTTTGGTCTGGCGGCTGTTGGGAGCCGTTGTCCAAAAGGATGACCTCGAAATCCTGCCAAGTCTGCGCAGCTAATGCGCTCAGGTTTTCAGCAAGATATTTTCCACTGTTCCAATAGAGGACGATGATGGAAAAAAAAGGTGAGGTCATGGTATACCGAGTGTTAGGCATTCTATGGGCTTTTTTGGCACTTATTTCCTGCTATGATAATATTATAATTTAGGAAATTTGAAGCCAAGAAGGAAACAGTTTGAATACAATCACCAAACCTGTGTATGACTCCGCAGCAAACGCTTCGCCGGCGCTGACCGAGATTCAGGAGCTCAAACATTACCGCTATTTACTCAAGCAGCTCGTGCGGAGGGATATCGTAGCGCGCTATAAGCGCTCAGTTTTAGGTGTCGCTTGGACGATGCTCAACCCTCTGGGCACGATGCTCATCATGACCTTTGTCTTTTCCAACCTGTTTAAATCGGTGCAGTCTTACCCGGTTTACATTCTGAGCGGGTTGATTGCCTGGAACTTTTTTGCCCAGGGCACGAACGCTGCCATGAGCGGATTGGTTTGGGGTGGCAGTCTGATGCAGCGCATTTACCTTCCGCGTACCATCTTCGGCGTCTCTGCTATTGGCACAGCGTTAGTCAACCTGCTGCTTTCCGTGGTGCCGCTGCTGGTGGTCATGTTGATCACGCAGACAACCATTCACCTGACGTTTCTCTTTCTTCCCATTTCAATCTTGCTGCTTACCGGTTTTGCGCTTGGGTTCGGGTTGCTGCTTTCAGCTTTAGCGATATTCTTCCCAGATGTGGCTGAAATGTATCAGATCCTGCTGATGGCGTGGATGTACCTCACCCCAGTAATTTACCCAGAGGAGATCATCCCAGCGCAATTTATGACCATCTACCGCATCAACCCCATGTATTGGATGCTCAAAATGTTCCGCTTACCCGTTTATGAAGGGGTTATCCCCACTTTTCAGGACCTTTGGCCTGCGTTAGCTTGGTCAGTGGGTATGCTAATTGTTGGTTGGCTATTCTTTACCTCGAGATCGGATGAATATGCTTATCGAGTCTAAACCATTGCTAAACCAAAAAGCCAAACTGAACAGCGAACCCATCATCACGCTGCAGGATGTGTCAGTTGCGTACCGTGTTCCCAAAGAGCGGATCGGAACTTTCAAAGAATATGCCATTCGTACACTGCAACGCAAGGTTCAATTCAACAAATTCTTAGCGCTTAAAGACGTCAGCCTGACAATTAATCGCGGGGAGGTCTTTGGCATCATTGGCAATAACGGTGCTGGAAAAAGCACGATGCTCAAAGTGATCTCTCGCGTCTTACGCCCAACGCAAGGACGCGTGCTGCTTTATGGCAAGATTGCTCCGCTGTTAGAATTAGGCGCCGGCTTTCACCCAGAGCTCACCGGCAGGGAGAATGTTTATCTTAACGGTGCTCTTCTGGGCTATGACCAAAACGCAATGGACGCGGTCTTTGAGGAAATTGTAGAATTTTCTGAACTGCGTGAGTTTATTGATGCCCCCTTACGCACCTACTCCTCAGGTATGTATGCGCGCTTAGGCTTTGCTGTGGCAACAGCGCACGTGCCCGAAATCCTGATTGTGGATGAGATCCTGAGCGTTGGAGACGAAGCCTTTCAACGGAAGTGCAATGAGCGCATGCAAAGTTATCAAGAGCAAGGGAGTACTGTTTTAATTGTTTCCCATGGCTTGGCGAAAATTCAGGATATGTGCAACCGTGTTCTCTGGCTGGATCATGGCCAGGTGCAATTAATTGGCGATCCGGCTGAAGTTATCGAAGCTTACCGCAGGAGTAACCAATAAGATGGAATTTATCCCTACTGCTATCCCAGATGTTGTGCTGATTGTCCCCCGCGTCTTTGGCGATGACCGCGGTTTCTTCTTAGAGACCTATCGGCAGGATGTTTTTGAGGCTGCGTGCGGTCCGGTTAACTTCGTGCAGGATAATCATTCGGGCTCACGCCAAGGCACCTTACGTGGGCTACACTATCAACTCCGCCAGGCACAAGGTAAGCTTGTACGTGCGGTGGTTGGGGAGATTTTCGACGTGGCTGTGGATATCCGCCAGGGCTCGCCAACCTTTGGACGATGGGTCGGGGCGCGGCTTTCTGCAGAGAATAAACATCAGCTGTGGGTGCCGGCAGGTTTTGCGCACGGATTTTATGTGCTCAGCGCCTGGGCAGAAGTATTCTATAAAGCTAGCAACTACTATTTCCCGGAATGGGAGCGCGGCATCCGCTGGGATGACCCTGCCATCGGCATTGCTTGGCCGCTTGCGGAAGGCGGAACCCCGCTGCTTTCGGAAAAAGACCAGCGCAACCCATCGCTGGCTGAGGCAGAAACCTATCCAATTGGTTGGAACTCTGAAGAGGAGGAATGAACATGCGGCAAATATTAGTTACAGGCGGGGCTGGCTTTATCGGCTCAAATTTTGTCCATTACGTGCTACACGGCGAACCGGATGTGCAGATCATCAACTTAGATGCGCTCACCTATGCCGGCAGTCTGGAAAACCTTAAGGACCTACCCGACCCGAGCCGGCACGTTTTTATCCATGGAGATATCACCGACCAGGAATTAGTTGACCATATTTTCGCTGAATATAAGATTGATACGGTGGTTCATTTTGCCGCCGAAACGCACGTGGACCGTTCAATCCTTAACCCGGGTGCCTTTGTGCAAACGAACGTCATCGGCACCTACACCTTGCTGGAAGCTGCACGCAAAGCTTGGCTGGTAGATAAGACCGTTCCGCTTGAAACGGTACGTTTTCATCACGTCTCCACTGACGAGGTCTTTGGCACGCTCAGTAAAACGGATCCGCCCTTTAGGGAGGAAACCGCTTACCAACCGCGTTCGCCTTATGCGGCTTCCAAGGCTTCGAGTGATCATTTTGTGCGCGCGTATTACAACACCTACGGCTTGCCCATCAGTATCAGCAACTGCTCCAATAACTATGGCCCGCGCCAGTTCCCTGAGAAACTCATCCCGCTCATGATCTTGAACGCTATCAGCGGAAAACCCCTGCCCATTTATGGCGATGGCATGCAAATCCGCGACTGGCTGTATGTGGACGATCACTGTGAAGCGCTCTGGAAAGTAGTTACCCAAGGCAAGGTCGGGGAGACCTACTGTATCGGCGGGGATAACCAGCCGCCTAATTTAGAGATCGTGCGCACGATCTGCCATATCCTGGATGCCCTGCAGCCCGATTCACCTTTCACGCCACACGAGCAACTAATGCGTTTTGTACCCGACCGCCCTGGGCACGACCGGCGCTATGATATTGATATTAGCAAAATAAAGAGCGAGCTCGGTTGGCAGCCCCGCAACACCTTACAGGATGGCTTGCGAGCCACGGTGCAGTGGTACTTGGAACATCCGGAATGGGTGGCAGCCATCACCCAACAATCGGATTACGATGGCTGGATGCAGAAAAACTACGCAAATCGCAAGGAGGGAGTATGAAAGGTATCATCTTAGCCGGCGGCAAAGGCACACGGCTTTACCCGCTCACCATTCCAATCAGCAAGCAGCTCTTGCCGGTATACGATAAACCCATGATTTATTACCCCCTCTCCATGCTCATGCTGGCGGGCATTCGGGAGATCTTGGTGATTACGACTCCCGAAGACCAAGCCCTCTATCAGCGCCTGCTGCAGGATGGCACACAATGGGGGCTGAAGTTTGCTTACGCCATACAGCCTGAACCGCGCGGTTTGGCGGACGCATTTTTGGTGGGCAAAGACTTTTTGGCTGGCTCACCAGCCTGCTTGATCTTGGGCGACAACATCTTCTATGGGCAAGGGCTGCCGACGGTACTGCGTAACGCGGCTGAATTACAGCAAGGTGCAGTGATATTTGCTTACCCTGTGCGTGACCCGGAGCGCTACGGTGTAGTGGAAATAGATGGAAATGGTCTGGCGCTCAGCCTGGAAGAAAAACCCAAGCAGCCACGCTCAAACTTGGCTGTGCCTGGGATTTATTTCTATGATGCGAATGTTGTTAGCTATGCTGAGCAGCTCAAACCTTCGGCGCGCGGCGAGCTGGAGATTACCGACCTCAACCGACGCTACATGGAGCAAGGGCAGCTGCAGGTGAAGGTGCTGGGGCGCGGGGTGGCTTGGCTGGACGCCGGCACCCATGAGTCGCTGCTGCAAGCGGCTACTTTCATCCAGGCTGTTGAAGAGCGGCAGGGCATGATGATCTCCTCAGTGGAAGAGATCGCCTACCGCATGGGTTACATCGACCGTGAGCAGCTGAACAAATTAGCAGAGGGGCTCAATGCTACCAATTACGGCGCTTACCTTAGGCGCTTGGCAGGGGATTAGTTATGCTGCGCATTTTATTGATTGGCAGAAGCGGACAGCTTGGCTGGGAGCTACAGCGCTGCTTGGCACCGCTGGGCGAGGTTGTTACTTTTGACTACCCCGAGATCGACCTGGCTAAACCTGCCAGCTTACCTGCGCTCGTGAGAGGTGTAAACCCGCAGGTGATCGTCAACGCCGCAGCCTATACCAACGTAGATAAAGCCGAGAGCGAAGCTGAGCTTGCCCGGCAAATCAATGCCATTTCTCCAGGCGTGCTAGCGGAGGAAGCCAGACGGCTAGGTGCTGCTTTTATCCACTATTCCACGGATTACGTATTCGATGGCTGTAAAGGTGCGCCTTATGTGGAAAGCGACGCTCCTCATCCACTCAACGTTTACGGGCAGACCAAGCTAGAAGGCGAGCAGGCTGTGCAAGCCGCTGGTGGCGCTTACCTCATCCTGCGCACCAGCTGGGTCTATTCCCTGAGGCAGGGTGGTTTTGTTACCAAGGTGCTACAGTGGGCGCAGGAGCAGGAAACCCTGCGTATAGTTGATGACCAGATCAGCAGCCCCACTTGGGCGCGCATGTTGGCTGAAGCCACTGCTTTAATTATCGCTCAAGGACGAGATGACCCGGTGGGTTATCTTACAGAGAAAGCCGGGCTGTATCACCTAGCCGGCTCTGGCGCCTGCAACCGGTATGAATGGGCCCAAGCCATCCTAGAGCTGGACCCGAAAAAGAGCGAGCAGAAGGTGCAGCAGCTGCTGCCGGCCAAGAGCAGCGCGTTCCCCACGCCGGCAGAGCGGCCGCTCGTATCGGTGCTAGAGTGTGGGAAGTTTGAGAAAACTTTCGGCTTGCGGCTGCCCGAGTGGCGGGGAGCGCTAGCAATGATGCTAGGTAACTGACAAATCAAACTATACCAAATATATTCGACTTGCGCTTATCTCAAGCCGCTACCTTTTCCCCATCATTGGGCTAGTTTATGGGCTGGTCGGGTATACGCAGAGCCTAATCAAGAACCGCACACTGCGCATCGTGGTGCTCGCACTGACGTTAATTTTGTTCTTTGTGGGCGGACCAATTAAGTTCATCACACGCTATGAAGGTGTGTTTTCCTCCTGGTTCCTCCCACGTTAGGATCAATAAAAACTATTCCTGACCTTCTTTCGTCGAATCCTCTGGCGGCATCTGTTCCGAAGGCGCGCTGGCTGGGCGGGACTTGTGAGCTGAGCGCAATGCCATATATCCGCCACCCCCAAGGATGATGACCCCAGGGATCAGCAACAGTGGGTTGAAGCCTGTGCCGACCCCAAACAGCGTGGTTTCCGACGTCACCGTGCTGGTCGGGCTGGGTAGTAAGGTGGATGTAGGGGTGTTGGGCAAGGTTGGGCTGGGGGTAGGTGTGGGCGTGACGGGCGTTGGCGTGGGTGTTACTGTTGCCGGTGGCGTGACTTTTAAGAGCAAGCGGTCCCCAGGCCACAAGGGGTAATTTTCAGTCATGTTATTCCAAGCGAGCAAATCTGCCAGGGGAATTCCATAGTAACCTGCAATCCACGAGAAGTTTTGCCCTTCTTTCACGATGTGATAATAGTTCCCATCGGCAGCCGGAGTCAGCATTTCGATCGGGGTCAGCGGGCGAGGAGTCGGTGTTGGGGTCACATTGCCAGGATAAATCAACAGCTTTTGGCCAATCTGCAAGGGCATATCCACCGTTAGTCCATTCAGCTCAAGAATGCGATTGACAGGCACGCCATAAACCTCACTAATCATGGTTAGGTTTTGGTAAGCTTGCACGGTGTGCACAATCCTCCCATCCGCATCCGGCGGGCTGGCGGTGAAGTAACCAAAGGGCGTAGGGGTCATGTAACCCTTAGCTTTCGGGTTGGGAATGACCAGCTCTTGCCCCATTTGCAGCACAGTTCCTTCAGGCAGGTTGTTCCAACGTAAAATTTCTTTAATCGTTGTTTGATATGCGACGGCAATAGCCCAGAATGATTGTCCGGATTGGACGACATGCACGATTTTGCCATTAGCATCCGGAGTCGCAATGGTGACTGGCACAATAATGCCATAGCCTCCACCACCCTCCACCGGGCCACCCGGGGAAGTGTAGGAGCCGCAAGCCTGCCCAGAAACATAAGCTGCCTGCAGCACGTAATAAGTGGAGCCATTGGAGGCCTTGGCAATGCCAGCTCCAATATTGCAGTAATACGGCTTCACCGCGGGCAGCATATGCGATTCATCGGACCACATAACCATGATTTCATCAATGCTGGCGTCATAGCCTATAGCAAAGTTTTCAGTTGCCCAAACCTTGCTTCCGCCGCCATAACCCGCTGCAGCCAACCTGCCAGCTACGTCACCAATATGCCAAGAAAGCAGGTTATCAGCCATGGTCTGTGCAGTGCTTTGCGCCACGGCATTGATAATTGGATCTTCGATTAGGGCTTGCAATCCGTAAGAGACGCGTAACGTGTTCATCGCTAAGATTAAGTCTGAAGCTGTGACTTGTGAAAAGTCATAGCGCAAAGGCTCCGCCTTCTCAGCAAACGCTAAAGCCGGAGGAAATAAGGTTGAAGCCAGCAATAAAATACAGGCGATCAAGCGCATTTTTATCTGTAGATTAAGCATGAGCTATATATATCACATTTTTACGCAAGGTTTTTATCAGCAGATCTTTGCTTTTACCCACAAAAGCAGAAAACCCTGTTAAAATAGGTCAACAGTAAAGAGCAGAAAGCGCCCGAGTGAAAAAGCTGATCATCCAAATCCCTGCTTATAACGAAGCTGAGACCCTGCCGGAGGTATTGGATGATCTCCCACGTCATCTGGAAGGCATCGAGAGTATTCAAATTATTGTAATTGATGACGGCTCGACTGATAACACTGCACAAGTGGCGCTGGAACACGGCGCCGATTTCGTCCTGCGGCACCGCAATAACCTCGGGCTTTCGCGAGCATTTATCTCCGGTATACAGTTTGCCCTGGCATTAGGCGCCGATATTATCGTCAATACAGATGCCGATCATCAATATCCTGGCAACGAAATTGAGCGTTTGATCCAGCCAATCCTTGCGGGCAATGCGGATGTGGTAATTGGGGACCGTCAGCCGCAGCATAACCGCAATTTTTCACCTTGGAAGCGCTTTTTAGAGAAGCTCGGCAGTGCAATTGCGCGCAAAGTGTCCGATTCTGACGTCCCAGATGCAGTCAGTGGATTTCGCGCATATTCCCGCTACGCGGCACTTCCCCTTCAGGTTTATAACCCTTATTCTTATACGTTAGAGACCCTCGTTCAGGCTGGCAAAAGCCGCATGAAAATCGCGCATGTCCCTATTCAAACCAATCCCCAGCAGCGAGAGTCGCGTTTACACCGAGGCTCGTTTGATTTCATCTGGCGCCAGAGCGGCGTAATCATCCGCTCATACGTGCTTTACCAGCCTTTGCGCACTTTTGTGTCCATTGGAATGCTCTTCCTCGTGCTGGGTTTGGCGCTGCTAATCCGCTTTTTGGTGCTGTATTTTACGATCGATACTGCCGGCCGCTTTTTACAATCTGTTTCGATTGGCGGCACCCTCACAATTGCCGGTATCATCCTCATTATTATCGGTTTTATTGGTGATTCCATCCGCGCCAATCGGCAAATCTCTGAGGAACTCTTGGTTAAAATGCGTAACGCCGCCAAAATTACAGATCCAGACAACTTGACCGAATTTGAAGGGCATCCAATCTACACCCGCAAACACCCCTATATGCCTTCCTAAACCAGTCTTAAAACCAAGCCTTAAAATTCCCGATACTTTAACCTCAATGCCGCATTTTTGAGATAGGCTTATGCTATACTAAGTTTAATTCGGAGAGTAATCGGCTCAGCTCTCAATAATTTAGGGAAGCGGGATCGTAATTTCATTAGGGAAGTAAACTGAATATGTCTTTCGTTCATCTACATGTGCACTCGTCCTACTCTATTTTAGATGGTTTCGGCAAACCAGCTGACTTGGTGGCACGGGTAAAGCAATTAGGGATGCCCGCTGTTGCGCTCACCGACCATGGAACCATGTTTGGGACGCTTGACTTTTATCAAGCAGCAACCGCAGCTGGAATCAAGCCTATCATTGGCTTGGAGACATATTTAGCCCCCCGTTCTATGACCGATCGTGATGCTAGTCGGGACGTCAGACCGTTTCATTTAGTATTACTGGCTGAAAACATGCAGGGTTATCATAACCTATTGCAAATTGCCACAGCCAGCCAGCTGGAAGGCTTTTATTACCACCCCCGCATTGATAAATCCTACTTGAGCAGTCATTCCGAAGGGCTGATTGCTAGCTCTGCGTGTCTCTCTGGTGAAATCCCGCGGGCGCTTTTAGCCCGTGATGCTGAACGGGCAGAACAAGCCCTGAGTTGGTACCTAGACGTGTTTGGGCGTGAGCATTTTTACTTAGAAGTTCAGCAGCATAACATCCCAGAACTGGATTTGGTCAACCGTGGGATGGTTGAGTTAGCCCAAAAATTCCCGGTAGGCTTAATTGCAACCAATGATGTGCATTATATCCGGCAGGAAGATGCCGAGCTGCAAGATATCCTCTTAGCCGTGCAAACTGGCAAGCTGCTTTCGGATAAAAACCGCTTGACCATGGCGGATGATTCTTACTACTTGCGCAGCCCTGAGGAAATGCAGGAGCTATTTTCCGAGGTCCCAGAAGCCATCACCAACACCTTAGCCATTGCTGAGCGTTGTGAAGTTGACTTGCGGCGCAAGGAATATCACCTGCCAAAGTTCGATCTGCCAAATGATGTGCAACCTAAAGGTTACCTGCGCGAACTTTGCCAGCGTGGGCTGGAAGTGCGTATGGGAGAGCAAGCGCAAACCCCAGAGGTGCAGCAACGTTTGGATTACGAGTTAGGCGTGATCCATAAAATGGGTTTCGATGAATACTTCCTGATTGTGTGGGACCTTTGCCGTTACGCGCGAGAGAAAAACATTTGGTATAACGCCCGAGGCTCAGCAGCAGGCTCCTTGGTAGCCTATGCTCTCAATATCACCTCGGTGGACCCGCTGCGCTTTAACCTCCTTTTTGAACGCTTCTTAAACCCTGGGCGCGTGACCATGCCGGATATCGACCTGGACTTTCAGGACGACCGCCGTGCGGAGATGATGGAATATTGCAACCAGAAATACGGCGCGGATAAAGTCGCCCAAATCATCACTTACAGCACCATTGCGGCACGTGGAGCTATCCGTGATGTAGGCCGCGTGATGAACATCCCGCTGGCGGAAGTTGACCGCGTTGCAAAAATGATCCCGGGCTTGCAGCAAGGCAAGAGCCCGACCATCGCTGAAACTTTAGAGAAATCACCTGAGCTGCGCTCTGTTTACGATTCATCACCCCTAATGAAAAAGCTGATTGATACTGCCAGCCGTATGGAAGGTGCCATCCGCAACGTAGGTACTCATGCCGCTGGTGTAATTATCAGCGACCAGCCAATTACCGAGTACCTACCATTGCACCGCCCAACCAGCCAGAGCGAAGACTTACCCATCAAGTCCGTATCCCAATACGATATGGACGGTGTCAATTACCTTGGTTTACTCAAGGTTGACTTTTTGGGCTTGGCTACCCTTACAATTATGGCGAGAGCTTGTGAGCTCATCGAGCAACGCCATGGCGTCCATCTGACCCTGGAGAACATCCCCATCGATGATCCTGATGTTTTCCGTTACATTAGCGAGGGGCATACCATGGGCACCTTCCAATTGGAAGGCTCGGGGATGACGCGCTACATCATGCAAATGCAACCCACAGATATTTCACATGTGATTGCAATGATCGCGCTTTTCCGCCCTGGACCAATGGAAAGCATCCCAGAATACATCGATCGCATGCACGGCAAAAAAGAGGTCAGGTATCCTCACGAGAAGCTGATCCCTATCCTCAAAGACACTTATGGACACGCAGTTTACCAAGAGCAAATCATGCAAGCCGCGGTGGAGCTGGCTGGCTATACTCCCTCCGAATCGGACGACTTGCGCTCGGCGATCTCCAAGAAAAAAGAAAAGGAAATTGCCAAGCACCACAAGAAATTTGTTGAAGGCGCAGTTAAACAGGGGATCCCGCGGGAAGAAGCTGAAGCCATATTTAACGATTGGGAAAGTTTTGCCCATTATGGCTTCAATAAAAGCCACGCTGCCGACTATGGCGTCATCGCGGTGCAGACTGCGTATCTAAAGTGCCATTTTCCCATTGAATATATGACCGCGCTGCTCTCCGCATGGAAAAACAATGCCGAGAAATGCTCCTCCTACGTGGCAGAAGCACGTAACTTAGGCATCGAAGTGCTGCCGCCAGACGTAAATTTCAGCGGTTACGATTTTGTCATTGAAGACCGCCCAGATGGGACTGCCGCAATCCGTTTTGGGTTAGGTGCCATCAAGAATGTGGGGCAGGGCCCAGTCGAAATGATTATCACTGCTCGGGATGATAAGCCCTTTAAAGATATTACCGATTTTGTGCGCCGGGTGGATTTGCGCCAGGTTGGCAGGCGCCCCTTGGAGTGCCTCATTAAAGTTGGCGCTTTAGATAGCCTCGGTCAACGCCGGGCATTGCTAAGCGCGATTGAGCAATTGATCGCTGTAAGCACCAGCCATTTCCGTGCAAAGGAATTAGGGCAATTAGCGCTCTTTGGGATCAGTGAGGAAAGCGGGGCTGGCATTCAGCTTACCCCAACTTCAAAAGTGGATTTAAATGTGCAGCTGGAATGGGAAAAAGAGCTACTGGGCATGTATGTGACCGATCATCCACTCAGGAGTGCAATGCGCCTGATTGCCGATAAACTCTCACACACCTCTTATGAGCTCGAGGAACTTGCCGATAAAGAACCGGTTACCGTCGGAGGCATGGTTAAGCGCTTGCGGCCGCTCACCACCCGTTCCCAAAATGAGATGGCTTTCGTTACCATCGAAGACAGCGCTGGAGAAATGGAGCTGACGTTTTTCCCTCGCGCATGGAAGCGCTATCAATCAGACGTTGAGGTGGGTGCGTTGCTTGTGGTCAAGGGTAAAGTTGACCACCGCTCAAACGGTTTGAGCATCCTTGTGGATGAGGTTACCCGAGTGGTGACTGACTCACTTCAGATGCCTGAAGCTGACAGCCGCAACCAAGGGCGCTACTACGAACAGGTACTCAAGCGATACCTGCCGGATATAACCGTACTTTCCCGTTATGCACATCAGCCTGAAGTTCCTGCTGAGCAAGCTGAGAATAAGCACGAAAGTGACGACCCCTCAGAGACTTTTGAAGAACCGGAATGGGAATTTGGTGAGGATCCTGCAGACTATCTATATGAGAATGCAGCGAAAAGCAATGAGGTTCAAGAAGCCCCCGAAGCACAGATCAATAACACGGTCGAAACCACAGCGTCTACTTTCCTAGACGTAGTAGATGAGCAAGAACACCGATCCGAAGAAAGCCCAGATAACGGTGCCCTTTCGCATTCCCAGCCTGCGCTCGTGGTCGAAAATGAGCCGCAGCTTATCGTGACCATTCACCCCTGCGGCGAAAAGACGCGCGACTTGCGTCACATTCGGCAGCTGCACGGCTTGCTGGTCTCTCATCCGGGTCACTATCATTTTGCTTTCGCTGTCTCTGAGGGAGGCGAAAACTATATGATCGAATTCCCCAACGACACAACAGACATCAACGATGAGGTTTTGAAAGACCTGGATCATTACGTTGGAGCGGAGAACGTCACGATTCGTAATAAGTAAGGTGCTGCTAAAGATAAGTTCCTAGATTTTTTTAGATACAAATTTTATAAAATTTTGCCCAAACCGAATTATTAAAGTTCTATTACTTTTTCACCTATTTTTAAATTTTGATATATTTGTTAATCTTATATAACTATATTATCTCACCTTATTTATACAATCCCTTGTCCCGTATAAACTGATAAAATAAGGCAGAGCAAACAATAAGGAAATTCCGATGACCCTTCCGCAGAGCGGCAGCGACCGTTATTACAGCGTTTATTTAGCGCTTTCGCAATACCCGATTCTCTCTAAGCGCATCCGCGAGCTGATGCGTCAAGAGCTCTATAGCCACGGCATCATTGGGTCAGACGACCTTTACTCTGAAGCTGTGGAAGCTGCGGTCCAATCACAAGAGCGCGAAGGCTTGTTCAATCCATTTAATGAAGAAGATACTGACACCTGGGAGCGCCGTAAAGCCCTGGTATTGGATACGCTCACGGACTCGTACTTCGCCAAGTACTTTGATTTCAATCACCTTTCTAAGCTAATTCAACAGGCACTCAACGAACGTGGTGTGCAAGTGCCCGAAGGAATCGTCGAGTTCAACCCAGAAACTGCCCCTACAGAGCTGCTTTTCAACCAAGGCATGATTATTGAAAAGCTGCCTCCAGAGCAGCGCGCCCCTTATGCTGCGCGTTTGCAGGAGATCAAGGTTGTGCTCATCCGCAACATGATCAGCGACCAGCTGCGCTATATCAACATCGCCAAGGAATGGTTTACTCTCGCAGACTTGGCTGAAATTCGTAAGCATAAGCTGGGACGGGGGCGTATCGGCGGAAAAGCCGCCGGAATGCTCTTAGCAGCACGCATTCTCAAGGAGAAAACCAGTCCAGAGCTTCAAGCCAGTTTGCGCACGCCCACTTCATTTTACATTGGCTCAGATGTTTTTTATACCTTCATTTCCATCAATAACTTATTGCATTGGGGTGATCAAAAATATAAGAACGAAGAGGAAATGCGCAAGGATTATCCGCACATTTTGGAAGATTTTAGCCAAGGGGAGTTTCCGCCAGGCGCAATTCAGCATATGGAGACGATATTAAGCATGGCGGGGCGGAGACCTCTGATTGTGCGCTCCTCCAGTTTACTGGAAGATAACTTTGGCACCGCTTTTGCTGGTAAGTACGAAAGCATTTATTTACCCAACCAAGGCGAGCCAGAAGATAACCTACGCGCAATGCAGCAAGCCATGGCGCGCATTTATGGCAGCACACTCAACCCCAATGCCTTGCTTTACCGAAAAAGCCGCGGCTTGCTCGATTATGACGAGCGCATGGCATTGCTCATCCAAGTCGTCGAGGGGCAGCAGGTTGGGCAATATTACTTCCCCCAGTTAGCTGGCGTAGGCTATAGCCGCAACCAATACCGCTGGTCACCCCAAATCCGCCCAGAGGAAGGCTTCGTGCGTTTGGTTTGGGGCTTGGGCACACGCGCCGTGGACCGTGTGGGCAACGACTACCCGCGTTTAGTAGCTCTCAGCCACCCCACGCTAACGCCATCCAGTTCTTTGCAGTCTATCCGCCACTACTCACAGCAGTACATTGATCTCATCGATCTCAAGAACAACCTCTTTCGGACATTACCGGTACATGAAGTTTTAGGACCCCAAGTCCCCGCTCTGCGTTACATCGCCCAGATCGATAGCGATGGATATATTCACACAATGCACGCAAATTTCATCGAGGGAGATTCAAAAAGCCTTATCCTCACTTTTGATGAGTTGCTGCGCCACACTGATTTCCCGGGCTTTATGCGAGAACTCTTGGCTGCTTTGGAAGGTGAATATCACACGCCAGTGGACGTTGAATTTACTGCCAAGGTGGAAGAATCCCAAGGCAAGCCAAAGGTACAAATTACTTTGATTCAATGCAGACCGCTTGGGACGATTAAAGAGAGCGTTTACTTGCTGCCGCAAAATGTCCCCTTAAAAGATCAAATCTTTTCAGGTAAAAGCGTAGTTTCGGGTGGGAGTGTGCAAAACGTGCATTATATACTTTACGTGCCGCCGGAAGCCTACTTTTCCATCCCCAATAGTGCTGAACGCAACAAATTGGAGCGCGCTATTGGCAAACTCAATGCTGCATTAGCTGACGAAACCTTCATCTGCGTAGGTCCAGGCCGTTGGGGTACTTCTAATCCAGATTTAGGCGTGCATGTGGATTATGGCGATATCTACAACGCCAAAGCCTTGGTGGAGCTTACCGGCGGCCCGATAGGCATTCCCGATGAGCCTTCTTTGGGCACGCATTTTTTCCAAGACTTGCTGGAAGGGCAGATTTACCCGATTGCAGTCAACCTGAGCAAAGATAGATTTCAACACGAATTCTTCGAAGCCGCACCCAATCATTTATCCGATTGGATCACAATCGAAGCGGGTTTGGAAACGCGCTTACGGCTAATCCAAGTGAGCGATGCAAGCCCCAACAGCCATTTAGATTTGGTAATTGACGATGCTACTGGCCAAGCCTTAGCCTTTCTTGTGCATGAACGCGAGATCACTTCAGAAGGCAGGCAGGTCATTGTCCCTTAGGTTTCACGTGAAACAATGCTGGTTTAGTGCATGATGTTTCACGTGAAACATCTCAACGGAGAATCTCCTAACGGCGCGAATTCATATCTATGAATTTTCCCTTACTATCGTTAATGTATTTAATTTAAGTGTAAAATAGGGAACTATGTTCGATTATTAGACCACAGTTTCTTAGGAGATGATGATGGATAAAGTGCTGGATGTGGTAAACGTCACCAAAATCTATCCAAATGGGAAAAAAGCCAATGCTGGCATCAATCTGGAAGTATATAAAGGCGAAATTATAGGCTTAATCGGTCCCAATGGTGCTGGTAAGACCACACTTCTCAGGCAAATCTTAGGACTGCTTAAACCTACCGAGGGCAGCATTACCCTTCTGGGTAAAGATATTGTCAAAGATCCGTCAATCATCAAGCAAGAAGTCGGTTTTGAACCACAATATCCGCTCTATTTTCCTTCCTTGACCGTCGAAGAGTCGATTGGATTTGCCTTAAAGTTTAAAGGCTACAAAGGGGAACCTTTATCTAAAAAGCTTTCCCAAATTATCGAATTGCTCAATTTAGGGAAAGTCAGAAACTATTATGGCTACCAACTTTCACCTGGCTTGATAAAACTTCAGCTTTTGGGCGTGGCGCTCGCACAAAGTGGCAGCATCTTAGTGTTAGATGAACCCACTTCGATGATCGATATTATCAACAAAAATCACATTTGGCAGGTGCTCGCGGATTTCAAGGCAGAGAAATCGCTCCTCATTGCCAGCCATGACATGAACGAGGTGAAGAGGCTTTGCGATCGAATCTATCTCATTGTTGATGGTAAGGTGATTGCCGAAGGCTCTCCGGAGCAGATTTCCGGATTACTCAAGCTCCCCTGCAAGTTTAGCTTTTCGACTTCAGATAGCGATCAGACTGAGAAGCTTTTGACACAAAAGCAGCTGGAGTATGCTTTAGAAAATGGCATTTTTGACCTTAGCGTAGTTGAGCTCAGTTTGGGCATCGATTTGATCAAGGAGATCAACGACCAAACTGGCATCACTTACATTCATTTCGAAGCTCCGTCCTTTGATGAAACCATTATGAAGTTAGTGGAGAACAGCCATGAGTAAAATATCAACCGCAATAGAAATGGAATTTAAATCCCTACGGATTTATTGGCTGCAACTTCTGATCGTCGTCTTTGTAATGCCATTTTCCTATGCGTTTATCATCTTGATTTCAGGTAATTTACAGGGCGCTTCAGTCAACTATCTTTTATCGGGTTATATTATTTCCACTATCATCAGCACCTTCATTAATATGCTCGGGATGCGTATCACCAATATGCGGCAGCAAGAAGTTTTGGAGCTTTATTCCACCTATGCCATTTCATTTCCGACCATTGTGATCAGTGAGTGCCTGGCGTACGTTCTGATCACACTGCCTATTGTCTTGATTGTACTGGGATATATTGTCGCCACATCTCAAGTAATCAATTGGCTGCTCCTCATTTGTGGCGCACTTCTTACTATAGTGTTTTTACTGCTAATTTCCGTTTACCTTGGCCTTGCCATGAAAAACATGTTTATTGCAAACGGGCTTTTTCAGGTAATTACGTGGGTCCTCATCTTGCTGGCGCCAATTTATTATAATTTTGAGACACTCAATCCTGTTTTTAAAGGGATTCTGCTCATTAATCCAGTAACCCATCTCTTAAATATGGTGAGGGTGCCATTAGGCTTTTTGCCCAGTGTGAACCTTGCATACTCTTTCGGGTATATTGTTCTGCTCTCAATATTTGCGTTTGTTTATGTCTCAAAACGCATCAATAGCACCCATATTTTAGAAAAGATATTCTAAAGTCTAGTCAAGAACATAATATTTTTATATTTTATTCTAATAATCCTCATAAGCGTTGGATTAATGAGGCTTTATTAGCCTCATTTTGCTTGACCAAGCATCTAATCAGCGATAAAATAATGGCATCACAAAGCATAAGCCCTTGTAGCTTAATGGATAGAGCAACTGCTTGCGGAGCAGTAGGTTGCGCGTTCGAATCGCGCCAAGGGCATTTTCCGTTTATCGAAGCATTCCAACTTTTGGAACTATTTTTCAACGCCTTCCGTCCATAGTACAATGGCTATAAGGAGTTCCTATGAACAAAATATATCAAACCCTCTTGATGGCTCTTCTGTTTGGTTTGCTTATAGGTGCTTGTAACCCTCAAACACCTACTTCCTCACCCACCACCCCTTTAGACACGAGTTATCCCATAAGCGGTTCCTCTTCACCTACTGATGTCACTTACCCCGTCGAGACGCCTACAGCCGAGCCTACCGCTTCGCCAACATCTACCCCCACAACCTCGACACCTTCCGTTGGATTACCCATCTATAGTTTGCACATGTTTGCGGATGGCAGCGGTTGGGCTTTCAATAGTTATCAGACGGCACTGTATCACACCACGAATGGCGGCTTGAGCTGGTTTACCGTCTATCCGTCGGCAGGTGAGGCACTCGAAGCTGGTTCCGTTGATGGATTCTTTTTAGATGGCAGCACAGCTTGGCTGAGTCTTTCGGACTATGCCACCGAAACCTCTTCTATCTTGCACACAACCGATAGCGGCGCGTCTTGGTCCGAAACGCCCCTGACTTTCCTAGGCGGTACGCTCTTTTTCCTGGATAGCAACACTGGTTTTATGCTCAGCCGTTTGGGCGCCGGCGCTGGTTCTGAATGGGTAGCAGTCTATGCCACTACCGACGCTGGTCAGACATGGGAGCAGCGCTTTACCCATACCCCGGGTGGCGAGGAGCCGTCTTTGCCAGCAGGTGGGATAAAGTCAGGGTTCGCTTTCCTCGATCCGCTTACGGGCTGGGTGACCGGTTCTGAACCCGTAAACGATTTTGTATACCTATACCGCACGACCGATGGCGGCATTACTTGGGCGCACCAGCCATGCGACATCGCTGATGCCGACCCGGATGCGATGTATAACAGCTTTCCGCCGATTTTCGTCAGCACCACGGAGGGCTTCCTGCCCCTGCAAACCTTTCTTATAGATGGTACGCCGCAAACCATCGTGTGTAAAACCACTGATGGCGGCCAGACCTGGCAGTCAGTATCCAGCGCGCCCGTGCAGGGAAACGTGTTTGACTTCACCGATGCTCAGCATGGCTGGGTCCTTGGGGAAACTGCTCTGTTCCGCACCAGAGATGGGGCAACCACTTGGGACGACCTGAGCAGTTCGCTGCCAGCAGGATATACAGCACTCAGCTTAGATTTTGTAGACGATCAGGCTGGCTGGCTGCTTGTTTACGATAGTACTAGCGATAGCCTGGACCACAACCTGCTGTTTTACAGCCAAAACGGTGGTCAAACCTGGTCGCAATTGGATGCCCGTATGGGAGATTAACCAAAATAATATCAATAAGGGCCTGCAGAGTGACAAAACTTTGCAGGCTTTTTGCTTAAACTGGAACTGGCACTGGGCTTGCAACGTATATAATATATGAATGAAAGACAGGCGCGCTACAGCTGCTCTTGCAGCTTTGGTTAGGTTCTGATGAAAAAAGAACTGATTTTCGTACTGCTTTTTGCCCTGCTGGGCATCACCGCGCAGTCGGCCTTGGCAGCGAGCACCCCTCAAGCTGTTCCACCCGCAAGCCAGCTTCAAGACCCCGGCCGCACCCAGCAGTTTATTCAGCTGGCTAACGGCTGGATGGAGGGATCGACTTCCACCACTGATGAGCAACAGCTTGCCCAACCTGACCCAGATTTAGTTGTTTATCTAACCTTTGATGATGGACCTGATCCTAAATGGACGCCGCAGGTTCTTGAACTGCTAAAGCAATATCACGCCATAGCCACCTTTTTTGAAATTGGACGCAACATCCGCAGCTACCCAGAAATCAGCCTGCAGGTGGCTGAAGGCGGCAATACAATTGGGCTGCACGGCTATAATCACCTCGACCTCACCAAGTTGGGTTACTCCGATTTTTACCTGGAAGTGGTGGATACACGCGCAGCGATTGCTGATGCATTGGCGTCAAACCCGCAGGTTGAAGGAGCGCTGACCCCTTGCCTGCGCCCGCCTTACGGAGCTGTAAACCAAGACGTGTATGCGTATGCAGCTCAGATGAACTATGCCCTCTCTTTTTGGCACATTGACACGCGTGATTGGAGCGGCGTCAGCCCGGAGGAAATCTTGGACACTGTTTCCGCAAATATTGCGCCCTACAAAGTGATATTAATGCACGATGGTGGTGAAAAGCGTGAGAACACCCTGCAAGGATTAGAACTTGTCTTGCATGAGCTGACCCTGCGCGGTTATACTTTTGGGCAGTACTGCACTGCCTACGGCCAAGCCTATACCCCGTAAACCTTTCTCTCTATTTATTTTTCTTCATCCAGTTTTGGATTAAGATTAGCTTTATTATGAAACCTGCCAGTGCAATTTGGTTTATGCAGTGCCAAAACCCCAGCTGCAGGCTGCGTTTCCCGCTGGATTTAGCAGAGTTCAAAGGGGCTTACTGCCCGCGCTGCGGCGGGGATCTGCTGCCGGCTTTCCCTGCATTGCCGCAGAGCCATCCTATGGCTAACCCGTTAACCAACACTAATAACTTGAACGGCATCCTGGATAACATTCGCTCAGCGCAAAACGTCGGCGCGCTCTTCCGCACGGCAGATGGCGCTGGTTTGCAAAAGCTATGGTTGTGCGGCATCACCCCAAACCCGGCAGATAATGCTCAGATTGCCAAAACAGCACTGGGTGCTGAGCAAACAGTTCCATGGGAACATGCCCCCAGTACTGTAGCTTTGGTAGAAAAGCTGAAAACCCAGGGCGTTATTATCTTAGGGTTAGAAACTGCTCCTGGATCCACCTCGCTATTTTCTTACACTTTGCCCAAATCAGATAAGACAATTGCGCTTGTGGTAGGAAGCGAGCCAGCAGGTATAGACCCCGCGGTTCTCCCCTTGGCTGATGCGACCTTAAACTTGCCCATGGCTGGCAGCAAAGGTTCGCTCAATGTGGCGGTGGCTTTCGGCATCGCCGTGTACTTTCTGCGCTTTGGCATTTGGACATAAAAAACTCCGGCTAAGCCGGAGTTGTAATTTTCCTGATTTTCGAGAGTGAAATTATGGCGCAATCACCGAGCCAGCGGGAATGGTGGTGTGCTTGGGAATGACCACAATGCCATCCCGCACAGCATAGAGCGGGTGGTCCACATCGCGATCAATCGGGAAAGGTTTGATGACCACATTATCGCCGATGCTGGCGTTTTTATCGATAATGGCGCAGCAGATTTGGCAGTTTTTACCGATACCAATCGGGGCGCCGTTCCGCAACGTGCCGTAGTAATCCGCGCCCATCAAAATCGAGTCTTTGATTACTGAGCCCCCACCGATTTGGCTGCGTAAGCCAACAATTGAGTGTTCAATCGTAGCATCCGAAACCAGGCAACCTTCAGCAATCAAGGCATTCTTCAGCGTACAGCCAATTACCTGAGAGCAAGGCAAAAACCGCGGGTGCGTAAAAATGGGCTTATCTGGGTCGTAGAAGTTAAATCCAGGATTCTCTTCGGTCAATGCCAAATTTGTTTCATAGAAAGCGCGGATGGTTCCTATATCGCGCCAATAGCCATCAAAGTTATATCCATATACCCCGGCACCATTTTGAATAAGGTAGGGAATAATATCGCCGCCAAAATCGTCTAAATGCTCTTTGCTTTTATCCGGGCGTAGAACATCCATAAGCACATTCGTATTAAAAAGGTAAATCCCCATTGAGCCCAAATATGGCTTCTCAGGGTCATCGCGGCAAATCATATTAGCCAGGCGGACAGGATCCTTGGGTTTTTCGGCAAAATCAATGATGCGTCCATCTTCATCACGCTTGAGCAAGCCAAATCGAGTCGCTTCTTCTTTAGGTACTGGCTGTACTGCGACAGTAACATCCGCGTTATTCGCCCAGTGAAATTCTGCCATTTCTGCATAGTTCATGCGATAAAGATGGTCCCCAGCTAAAATGAGCACATAAGGGCGGTTAGTCGAGCGGATTTCGCCGAGCTGTTTGCGTACCGCATCAGCAGTACCCTGATACCAATCGGCATGCTCCATAGTTTGTTCTGCTGCCCAAATTTGGACCCAACCAGGGTGGAAGGAATCAAAGATATAAGTTTGCGAAATATGCCGATGCAAAGAGACAGAGTTAAATTGCGTTAATACAGCGATGCGAGGAATATTTGAATTTAAACAATTGCTGATGGTAATATCGATAAGGCGGTATTTCCCCGCGATTGGAACAGCCGGCTTAGAGCGTTCAACGGTCAGTGGATAAAGGCGTTTGCCCTGACCACCTCCTAAAATTACTGCTAAGATATCACTGGTTTTAGGCATATTGGCTTCCTTTCGGTGATCATAGCCTATAAGGCGTATTCTGTCTCATCGGATAACGATCAAAGCATGAGGTGAGATTATCCGACTGATTTAATTTTACCCGTAAAATCTGCAACTGTGAGAAAAAATAGGGTGTTTAAAAACTTTGGTTAATTGATTACATCCAAATTTTTCGAAATTAAGAATTTCAATCTGCCCTCACCCTGCCCTCTCCCAGCTCCGAATCGCATTCGTTTTTTAGCGTCAATCTGCTGGGAGAGGGTGGTTCTTTTGCAGGCGGGGGCGGCCGCCCCCGCCTGCATATATCTTTCCCCTCACCAGCATCAGGCGGAAAGTTTTACACTGAAACGAGACGCTGGGGAGGGGAATCAAAGGGGTGGGGTTTACGAACATATTGTGATCTTCTTAAATACAAAGTTATTCGTTTTTTAATGTTCTGGACATTTTCAACACCCTCAGTAACAATTCCTCTGCAGATTGTTTTGTGCTTTCACTTAGCGAGCCAAGCATAGCAGCTAATTCCTTCACGCGCTCGTCTCCCCTGAGTTCCTGGACATGGGTGGTTGTACGTCCGCCTTGTTCCTGCTTAGAGACGTGCAAATGCTGATCGCCGAAAGCAGCTAATTGCGGTAAATGCGTAACGCACATCACCTGATGCTCGCGTGCCAAGTGCCAAAGCATCTCCCCAACCGTCATTCCTACCCTCCCCCCAATGCCTTGGTCAATTTCATCAAATATCAAGGTTGGGATTTGATCAGCTCCAGCTAAAACGCTTTTCAGCGCTAACATCAGGCGCGAAGTTTCACCCCCTGAGGCGATCTTAACTAGTGGTTTAAAGCCCTCGCCCACATTTGTCTCAATCAAAAATTCAACCTTATCTATGCCATTGGCTTCAAAAGCTAAGGTTTTGCCGTCGACCATCAAGCCATTTGGATCTGGCTGCTGGCGGATATCCACCTGAAAATGCGCTTTGGTCATCTGGAGTTTATCCAATTGCTGTTCGATCCCAGTTGTCAACTTTTCAGCAGCTTCGATTCGCTCCCGAGAGAGCTGCGCGGCATAGTTAGCGAGCTCTTGTTTTATCTGAACTATTTTTTGTTCCACTTGCAATATCTGCTCATCTATATTCTCGACTTTAGTTAACTCGACCTTAGATTTCTCCAGATAGTCTTTTACGGCCTCTAAGCTGCCACCATACTTGCGCTTAAGAAAACCAATCGTATTGAGACGGTCTTCGATCTGATCGAGCCGTTTGGGGTTAAACTCGATGGATTCTAGATAACTGCGCAACTCATAAGCAATATCCGCAAGCGTGTTCAGAGTTAATTCCGCGCGCTCGTTGAGGCTTGCCATTTGCGGGTCGATGCGGCTGAGTTCAGCCAAATTCTGCACAGCTTGGCCAAGCAAGTCAGTCACAGGCAAAGAGTCCGTTCCACCCTCATCGAGCAAAGCTAAAGCTTGCTGGCTTAGCTCGTAGAGTGTTTCAGCATTCGCCAAGCGGGTGCGCTCCTGGCGCAAATCCTCTTCTTCGCCAGCTTTGAGATGGGCAGATTCAATTTCCTGAATCTGGTAAGTAAGCATGTCCGTACGCTCGCGGGCAAACTGCTGCGTCTTACGCAAGTCTTCCAACTCTTCTTGCAGCGCAGACCACTGGCGATACGCCGCACGGTATTGAGCCAAAAGAGCATCATGGTGCGCAAAGCGGTCAAGCAGCTCGAGGTGGTACTGCACGCGCAGCAACGAGAGATGCTCCGATTGGCCATGAATATCCGCCAGTAACGCCCCTACCTCCGCTTGAAGGGTCAGGTTTACGCTGCGCCCGTTAACGCGAGCCACGTTCCGCCCGGCTGCGCGTATCTCCCGAGCAAGGGTAAGCTGCCCGCCTTCAAATAGACCTTCTGCCTCCAAGATGGCCCGAAGTGCCGTTTGGGTGGGTTCATCTAATAAAAATGTGGCTTCGATGATCGCTTTGTCACTTTCGTAGCGGATGTCGTTTGCATCTACTCTCCCACCTAACACAGCGCTCAATGCATCCAAGATGATGGATTTGCCTGCGCCTGTTTCGCCGGTGAATACGGTCAACCCAGGCTTGAACTGAAGTTGAAGGTCTTCGATGATGGCAAAGTCTTGGATGCGCAATTCAGAGAGCATAGCACCTCAACCGAGCTTGATGCCGGTAAGCTGATAGTATGCGGTAGATATCGCCAAAGCGCTATAAAGCACCTGCCAGACTAAGGGCAGCAAGCCGGGCAAGGCAAACAAGTTTCCACCGAGAGAGATGAGAGGCAGAATACCCATAACAACAAAGGGTAAGCAGCCCACGATGCTGCCCCACAGCACAGCCTGATTTAGGGCTTTGCTGCGGCGCTTGCGCACGGCTAAGCGAACCGCGTTAGCGATCAGCATACCCACACCAGGGCCGACCAACAGAACCAAGAAGCCTAAACGTCTCGCCAGCCAGCTCCCGACATAAGCTATAAGGGCAGAGATTATAAAACCGATAAGCACATCCAACCCTTTGGTCGTGTCGTAGATCTTTTGCTGCTCACGTACACAATCCTTGCAGCGGTAACCGGTAGGGGTGAGCACTGCTTCCTCTGGTGTAATAGGTTTATTACAGCGATTGCAGCGCAGCGTGATATCGTCTGGTGATGGTTCATAGGTTAAGTTTTTATTGGTGTTTAGTTCAGTCATAGTTATTTTGCTTCAGTATTGGATTGTTTTGCATCATCGCAGCCAGCCTGCGGTAAAAATAGTTTGGTTCTCCAAAGCGGACCATCCGTAAGGAGTTTGGGTTAGCTGCAATGTGCACAAAATCAGTAGGTTTCAATGCAACAGGTCCCATGCCATCCACACTCAAGACAGCTTCATGATCACATTGGGCACGCAAGGTAACCTCGGCACCTTCAGCTAGCACCACCGCGCGATCGAGTGAAAGATGCGGGGCGATGGGTAATACGAGCATATTGCGCAGCTCAGGCGGTAGGATGGGACCGCCTACCGCTAAGGCGTACGCCGTTGAACCCGTGGCAGTAGAGATGATCAAGCCATCGGCGATATAAGAGGTCATATACCCTTCATTGAGATCCACGCGAATTTCAATCGGGCGGACAATATGCCCACGAGAAACCACCACTTCGTTAATGACGTCCCATTTTTGGGTAATCTCGCCTTCCCGCACAAGCTCTGCACACAGGGTTAGGCGCTCCTCCAGATGATATTGACCTGTAAGCAGCTGCTCCAGTCCCTCTTGCCAGGTTGTTTCACTGAGCTCAGAAAGGAAGCCTAACCGACCAGCTTGGATACCTAATATGGGTAGACCTAATGGAACACATAGGTGCCCCACGCGCAAAAGTGTGCCATCTCCGCCCACCGTTAAAATAACATCCCAACCCCTAAGATCCGGCTCTTGCATCAAGTGCTCATACTTATAGGAATAGACACGATAATCGATGTGCCTTTGCGCTAGGTATTGGCTAATCTCCTCTGCGAGAGCGAGAGCCTTAGGGAGTTCTGCATTCGGCATGAGCAAAATGCGTTCTGGCGCAGATAATTTAGAAATCATTCTTGTATTATAGCCGCAAATAAATCCTAATCCGCTCAATGTACTCATGCGTTATCTATAATCTCTTAGAAAATAGGAACCTAAAAGGATGAAAACCGAAACGGAATTGCCTCTATTTATGATATGCTTTAATCTTAATTGTGATGAAACAGCAAGGCATGCCTACCACGAAAGATCAGCTTCAGCGCTTCACTTCGCGGCGCTTTGTGATGGTTATTTTGGCGCTCCTTTTTGGGTTAGCGCTTTGGCAGCTGCTCTGGATGCTGCTCAAGCTGCCGGCTTTCATCCTGCCCAGTCCTGCCATGGTCTGGGAAAAATTCCTCGTAACCCTGAGCAACGGTTTGCTCTGGCGGCATTTATCGTATACTCTGCTCGAAGTAATTCTTGGTTTAATGATTGGCAGCTCGCTCGCTGCGCTGTTGGGTTATTTCCTTTCCAAATCTCCTTGGTTGGAGAATTTCGCCTCACCATACTTGGTTGCCAGCCAGTCGGTACCAGTGGTTGCTATCGCACCGCTGCTGGTAATCTGGTTTGGACCAGGGATGTTTTCCAAAGTGCTGATTTGCTCGCTCACGGTTTTCTTCCCGGTGCTGATCAATACGTTGGTGGGCTTACGCGAGGTGCCCCAGGACCTGCGCGAGCTGATGCGCTCGCTCCGGGCAACACCGGCACAAACCTTGCGCTACCTGGAACTGCCCGCCAGCCTGCCAGTGTTTCTGGGCGGGCTTAGGGTGGGAGCCACGCTTTCAGTGATTGGCGCTATCGTGGGGGAATTAGTCGGTTCCGACCGTGGTTTGGGTTTTTTGATTAACGTTGGGCGCGGCCAATATGATACCGCGCTGGTCTTTGTGGCTGTCATCACCTTGATGGCTTTGGCAGCGGCGCTGTATGGTCTAATCTTGCTGCTCGAGAGTCGGCTGCTTGCTTGGCAGACTTGGCGCAAGACAATTTAGGAGCTTCAGAAATTATGAAAAGACCTCTTTTTCTGTTGGTAATATCGACAATTTTAGCGCTTTCGGCTTGCCAGGCAACCAGCACCCCCACCGCCAACACTCAGCTGCGCGAGATTACCATCAACCTGACTTACATTCCCAACGTGCAGTTTGCCCCTTTTTATGTCGCCATGGAGAGGGGATACTTTGCAGAGGAAGGGCTCAAGGTCACGCTCAACTATGGCAACGAGGCAGACTTGATTGCGCTGGTGGGCTCGGGCAACCAGCAGTTTTTGGTGGCTTCAGGCGAGCAGGTGCTTATGGCGCGTGCGCAGGGGCTGCCAGTGGTAGCTGTTTTCCCTTGGTATAAGGATTACCCCGTTGGAGTGGTTTCCCTCAAAGAGAAAAATATCCAGACTCCCCAAGACCTCAAAGGCAAGGTGATTGGCTTGCCCGGCTTGTATGGCGCAAACTATATCGGGTTTGAAGCCTTAGCTAACTATGCAGGCTTGAGCGATGCCGATTACACCCTTGCCTCGATTGGCTTTACTCAGGTAGAAGCGCTTGTGAGCCAAACTGTGGATGCCGCCGTGATTTACCTCCCCAATGAGCCTTCCCAGCTGCGCGCTTTGGGGTATGAAATCAATATCATCGCCGTCTCCGATTACTTAGATTTGGTTGGTAATTCCCTCGTCACTAATGAAGAGACGATTGCCAATGACCCGGCGGTGGTCCGCTCTGTGGTGAGAGCTTTCTACCGCGGCGTGAAGGCAACTGCCGAAAACCCGGAGGAAACTTATGCGATCTGCGCCAAGTACGTGGAGAACCTCACTGAGGCGGACCAAGCCGTGCAGCAAGCGGTGCTGGCGGAATCCATCAAGCTGTGGGAAACAGACCCCCAACCGGGCGCGCAGCAGGAGCGCTGGGAAAACATGCAGCAAGTACTGCTGCAGCTTGGGCTGATGAGCCAACCCATCGATGTGCAAGGAGCTTATAGCGATGATTTCCTCCCCTGAGATTGCACTCGAGGTGCACGGGCTCTCAGTTGCCTTCGTAGAAACCGATGGCAGCCTGGAAGTGCTGGATAACCTCTCCTTTAGCGTGGAGGTGAACTCCTTTGTTTGCGTCATTGGTCCATCGGGTGGCGGTAAGAGCACTCTACTGCGTGCAATCAGCGGCTTACTGACTCCTTCAGCTGGCGAAATCCGCTTTCCTCACCCCAGCCACAGCGGTTCGCAAACTGGTTTGGTCTTTCAAAAACCTAACCTGATGCCTTGGCGCACCCTCTTCGAGAACGTCAGCCTGCCGCTGGAATTAGCCGGGCGACCGAAGGAGGAGATTCAGCATGCCACCCAAGAAATGATCGATTTGGTTGGCCTGCATGGCTTTGAAAAGAGCTACCCGCACGAGCTTTCAGGCGGGATGGCGCAGCGCGTGGCGATTGCGCGCTCCTTGGTACAAGACCCTGAAATCTTGCTGTTGGATGAGCCTTTTGGGCAGCTCGATGCGCTCACGCGCGAACGCATGGGCGAGGAGTTGCTGCGCATCTGGGGGGAAAAGCGCAAAACCGTGCTGATGGTCACCCACTCGATCTCAGAGGCAATTTACTTAGCCGACCGCGTTTTGGTGATGACACGCCGGCCAGCGCAGATCAGCCTGGATCTGCCCATTCCTTTACCCCGCCCGCGATCCGAGGAGATGCGCTACCAACCCGAGTTTGGACGGCTTGCCTCGTTGGTGCATAAAGAGCTCTCGCAAAACAATGATGTTACGGCTACGCCAATCAAAACTCAAGCAGGCTGAAAATGAAACTATCCGTGAATTATTCTGAGGCGCTGATCAGCTTGCTGCGTGCATCTGCGCTAGAAATTGATGCAATCGAATGGGTGGATAAGCTCAAGCTGGGGCTGATTGCACAGCGGCGGGCTGAGTTTCCGGATTTGGCTTTTCACTTTCACCCTGGGCGTATGCAGACAAGTAAAAAATGGCGTACGCAATTGCAGAATTACCTGCAAGCTTGCCCAGAATCCCCTTTCATTTCAATACACTTGGCGCCCTTGCCAGCACTCTGGACGAATGCACGCATTAAGAGGGATTGGGTCCTGCCTGGACCAATCCCTGCTTTTACTATTTGGCGCTTTATCCGAAATGTTAATTCGCTCAAACAGCAAGTGGAACTGCCGGTCATTTTAGAAAACATGCCGAATCTGCACCCTAAGCGTTACCGCTTTGAAAGCGAGCCGGCGGTAATTGCCAAAGTACTGGAGGAAACCCATACTGACTTCCTGCTCGACTTGGCGCATGCTCGCATCGCAGCCCGCGCGCGTGGGATAACCCCGCAAGAATACATCTCGGCTCTCCCGCTTGAGCGCACGCAACAAATTCACTTGGCTGGTGTGCGGGAGAGAGGCGACAGCCAGCTCTATGATGCCCACGAGCCCCTCATGGAGGAAGATTACCAGCTCTTGGAGTGGACCTTAGAACGCACCAATCCTCAACTGCTCACCTTGGAGTATTTCCGTGAGAACCCGCAAGCCTTATCAAGCCAGCTCTCCCGCCTGCAAAGCTATCGATAAATCATATGACCCCTTGGTCACATCACTAAAAACCAAATAGTCACGAAAAATTTCCCCTAACTTTTCAAAAGCTTGTTATGATTTCATCGGAAAGGAGTTAACTTTTGCCTTAGGAAGCTGAACAAATTATTTATGCCTGGCAAAAGTTCGATGCCATGATCAATCCACTCTCTTCAAATAGTCTTGCTCCTACAGGAAACTGCCTCCTACGTGTGATCGTCCCTGAGCTGCGGATAGCCGATGTCATATTCAATACCAGCATTCTGTTGGATGCCCTGCAACAAGCCGCGGCAGATGCATCCCAGCCCCAATTGGTGCTCTTCCCCGAGCTCTGCCTGACGGGCAGCACGTGCGGGGACCTGTTTTTCCAACCTCTGCTGCAAGAAAAGGCGCTCGAAGGCTTGGCGCGCTTACAGGAAAGCGCCCAGCAGCTCAATTTGTGGGCAGTGTTTGGGCTGCCATTGGCTTTTGCCGGTCAGCTTTACGATGCCGCTGTGCTGCTTAGCCCTCAAGGGCTTGCGGGGGTATCCCTCGCCGCCGAGCCGCGTGATTTTTCTGGGCGTTACCCCAGCCGCTGGTTTGCCCCAGCTGCTGCGTTGCCTGCCCAAGAAATCGACTTGCTTGGCAAGCACGTTCCTATCGCCGCTGATCTCACGCTGCAGCTGCCTGAGCTCGCGCCTGGGCGCCTACAGATTTGCATTGGCGACCTGCGAGATGGTCAACATGACCACTCGGTCAGCTTGCTGCTGAACCCATGCGCGCTGCCAGCATTAGCTGAACCGGTGCTCCTCACCGCCGGCGGCTACGCACAGCATGTGCAAACCCCTGGCGTGTTCGCTTTTGCTTCTTGCGGACCGTGTGAATCGACCACTGACCTGGCGATGAGCGGCATCGCCGGCATCGCTAAAGGAAGCCAGCTGCTCACCGAAACCCAACCCCTACATTTCAGCTCGCAAAGCGCCTCAGCAATAGTAAACCTCAGTGCAGCAGTTATGCCTCCAGCTGAAAAGCCTGTCTCCCAGCCGGAGTCCACGCTCAGCCAAACGCCTTTCATCGCCAGCGCTAACCCTAAAGCGCAATGTGAGCGCGCTTTTGCCATTCAAAGCGCGGCGCTTATTGGCAGGCTGCGGCATACCGGCATTCAGCGTGTGGTACTGGGGCTTTCGGGCGGTTCCGATTCGAGCATGGCACTGCTGGTTTGCTATCAGGCTTTCGCTCAGCTTGGCTTGGATAAAAAAAGTATATTTGCCTTTTCTTTGCCTGGCCCAGGCACCACTACTGCCTCCAAACAGCGCTTGGAAGCCTTAGCTGACCTTGCCGGCGTAACTTTCCGCACCATTTCAATTGGTCCTGCCCTCGAGCAGCACCTCAAAGATATAATGCACCCGCTAGACGTCTTCGATGTTACCTATGAGAACGCGCAGGCACGCGAGCGCACCCAGATCCTGATGGACTTGGCAAACCAGCACCAAGCTTTGATGGTCGGAACGGGCGATTTGTCAGAAATTGCATTAGGCTGGTGCACCTTCAATGGCGACCATATGTCCATGTATAACCCCAACGCCGGCTTACCTAAGACATTGCTGCTGCGCGTTTTAGCTTGGGCAGGCAAGGCGCTTTTTGGTGCAGAGGGCGCTGCGATCACCCAACAAATCTGCCAAGCAACCATCTCGCCGGAGCTAATTCCCACCAGCCCGGGTAGCACCCCAGCCCATGCAACCGAAGCCAGCATTGGTCCATACCTGCTGCACGATTTCTTCCTTTACTATGCCATTGGGCAGCGGCAGAGCCCCAAAGAGGTATTTCGCTTAGCCTGCCAGGCTTTCGAGGGGAACTTCAGCCCGCAAGAAATCCTACGTTGGCTGCGCATATTCTACAGCCGCTTCTTCAGCCAGCAGTTCAAGCGCTCTGCCAGCACCGATGGTCCGCAAATTGTGGGGCTCAGCCTCTCACCACGCGGCGGGTGGCTAATGCCCTCGGATGCCAGCGCTGCCCTCTGGCTAGAAGAACTCCAAGCTCTGGAAAAAAGCGTAGAATAAAGTATATGGAAAATAGCAAACCGCCGCTTGTGCTCATCTTCGGCTCTTCTGCGGATCCCTTTCACCAGGGGCATGCCGAGCTCGTGACCAATGCCGCCCGCGCCCTCGTCCAGCGCGGTTACCCTCTGGCAGAAGTTATCATCATGCCCGTTTACCGCCACCACAACACGCAAGACGAAGCCAAACGCTCCCTGCCGCTTACTTATGAGCAGCGTTATGCCCTTTGCCAGATAGCAGCCGAGCAGATTGCGCAAGACTTGGCTGGCATCGTGCCTAAGGTTACCGTCAGCCGGCTGGAAGAAGAGCTGGTGCGCGAGAGCCACCGCCCAAATTTCACTGTGGAAACCCTCGCTGCTCTGCGCGAGCGCTTAGACCCAGCACAGCAAATGGCGCTGCTCCTCGGTATGGACAGTTTCGCCGGCAGCGACCCACCTTTCCGGCATTGGTACCAGTGGGAGCAGCTCGTTCGGCTTGCCAAGCTCGTGATCTGCCCGCGCTTGGGCTTCAGCCCTAATCAGGACTTCATCGCCGAGCTGCGAAAGAAAGGCGCGGATATCATCTTCCTCAACGAGGTAACCGTGCCAGAGATCTCCTCCTCGCAAATCAGGCGGGAACTCGAAGCTGGCACCGACCCGAAAAAGCTCGTTGAGCGCGGCTGGCTCAGCCAAGCTGCCGCGGAATTCTTAAGCCAAAACGGCCTCATCCAGATTTGGCGCGAGCTAGACACCTCCACCACCAATCCGCCCGGAGCTGATCAGCTCGCCCAAGGCGAAAGCTTAGAGGCGCGCGTTGGGCGCCAACTGCTGGCGCAAAAGCTGACGCTAGCGCTGGCTGAAAGCTGCACCGGCGGCTTGGTCAGCCACCGCATCACCAACGTGCCTGGATCCTCGGATTACTTCATCGGTGGGGTGGTTTCGTATGCCTATGCCGCTAAGGTGTCGCTGCTGGGCGTGAAGTGGGAGACCCTGCAGAAATACGGCGCGGTCAGCAGCCAGACCGTGCTGGAGATGGCGCGGGGGGCGCGCTTAGTGCTCAAGACGGATATTGGCCTCTCGGTGAGCTGCATTGCCGGCCCGGGGGGCGCCACGCCGGCTAAGCCCGTCGGTACCAGCTGGGTGGGCTTAGCCACCGCCGAAGGGGAATGGTCCCGCCACTTTTTGCTGCATGGCGACCGCCTAGCCAATAAGGAAGCCCTGGCAGAGAAAGCATTAGAGATGCTGCTAGAGTATCTGGAAAAGCGATCAGCAGGTTAAATTATTACAAAATTTGATGATGCCGATTTGTATAAAGAATTCGGCTTTTAGCTTAAAATTAAAGCTGTAAGCATTACGCTTTTCAGAGCCAGCTCATGTCTTCACCCGAAGCAACCCCGCCCACCCCTAACCCCCACCTTGATCCAACCCAAGTTCACATTCCTGCCTTCATGCCTTTCTTTTGGTTAGGTTTGGCGGCGCTGGTGGGCGCGCTGGCGGCTGATGCACTTCGCCTCCCCTGGGGCGCTTGGGCAGGACTGCTGGCGGCGAGCCTCCTCGCCGCTGTCTGGCAGGCAAGCCGGCGTTCGCGGCTCTTGGTGCAAAAGAAGCTACCCCTGGCAGCGGTAGCGGCAGCTTTATGCTTGGCTGCGCTGCTTTACCAGCTTTCCCTCCCGCAGGAAAGCCCAGCTTGGGTCGGATACTACAACGACCGCGGACCGGTCGAGCTGACCGGCATAGTGGACGCTCCGCCTGAAGCGCACGGCGATATGCTCAGCCTGACGGTACGCGTAGAGTCGCTCACGCCGCTTAGCTCGGACCCTTTATCCGTGCCTCCCGACGAAGTGCGCGGGCGCATCCTGCTGCAGGTGCCGGCGGGCAGCAGCTATACCTATGGCGACTTGCTATCCATCCGCGGTAATCTCGAGACGCCCTCCGAAGGCAGTGCGTTTTCTTATCGCGATTACCTTTTTCATCACGGAATTTATTCTTCAACCCAGTTTGCTCAAGTGACCGTGTTGGCACAAGGTCAAGGCAACCCGGTTCGCGCGGCGATCTACCGCCTGCGCGCGCACAGCCTACAGGTGCTTAGCCAGATCTTCCGCGAGCCGGAAAGCGCCTTGCTGCGCGGCATCTTACTCGGCGATGAAAGCGGGATCTCGCCCGAGCTGGAAGAGGCGTATGCCCTTACCGGCACAGCGCATATCATCGCTATCTCAGGCTTCAATATGGCTATCCTGGCTAGCTTAGTGACGGCGCTCTTTACCCGTCGGCTGGGCAGTTGGCGCGGCGGGCTGCTGGCGATTCTCGTGCTGGCGCTCTACACCGTTTTGGTGGGCGCCAGCGCCTCTGTGGTGCGCGCGGCTATCATGGGCTCTTTTAGTATCATCGGCGCTTCTATCCGCAGGCGCGGGAACGCCTTGAACAGTGTGGGTGTAAGCGTGCTGCTCATGGTGCTGGCTAACCCGCACCTGCCCTGGGATGTGGGCTTTCAACTTTCTGCAGCGGCAACACTCGGTTTAGCCCTTTTTGCCAGCCCTCTAGAGGCTCGCTTAGAGCGTTTGATAGAAACTAAGTGGGGAGAAGAGACCGCTAAGCGTCTCACTGGACCGCTCAGCGAATACTTTTTAGTGACACTCGCGGCACAAGTTTTTGCTCTGCCACTCATCGCTTTTCACTTCCGCCAGGTTTCACCGCTTTTCTTGATCGCCAACCCCTTGATTTTGCCAGCCCAACCGGCGGTGATGGTTTTGGGACTTGTGGCAATGGCAGCTGGTTTGTTCGCCCCGGCGCTAGGCCGTGTGTTGGCTTGGATAGCCTGGCCGTTTGCCGCCTATACCAACCGCGTGGTCACCTGGCTGGCAAGTTTAACGCCTGCCGGCTGGCAGGTGCCGCGCTTCAGTTTCTTTTGGGTGCTGGCTTTTTACGCGCTTGTCTTAGCCCTCACGCTGCCGGGCAAGCCCAAAGTTCCCAAGCTTACCCTGCGGCCGGCAGTGCCGATCCTTCTGTTGGCTTGCGCCTGCATTTTGGTGTGGTCCGCTGCCGCGAGCGCCCCTGATGGCAAGCTTCACGTGCGGGTGCTCTCCGGCTCTGAAAAACCAGTGGTGCTCCTGCGCACGGGCGGCGGGAGCTTCGTGCTCGTCGGCGGGTCGCTTGAGGCAAGCTCGCTGGCTCAGCAGTTAGGCGCAGCATTGCCGCCCTTCAGCCGTCAGATCGACGCGCTGGTCATCCCATCTTGCGGCAAGGCAGACGTCTCAGGCTTATTTGGTCTGACGGAGAGCTTCACGCTTGGCAAGGTCTATTGGGGCTGTGACCCGGAGCGCATCCAAACCACGCGCAGGATCTATACCGCCTTCCAGCAAGCGCAGGTGCCGCAGCAACGCCTGCGCCCCATGGATTTGCTCGACTTAGGCGGTGCGCAACTGGCTTTTAGCTTTGGCGAGGAGTCCTTGGCGGCTTTGCAAATCGATCAAGCTGATTTTCATGCGCTCATCAGCTATAGCGCGGCTGCCTTCCGTAAAAATAAATCAATTAGCTTATTCATTAGCCCTGCAATGCCATCAGATTCTGTAGCACAATTAACTCTACTCACAGCTGCGATGCCCCTTGAAGAATCAAACATAGCTTCCAATGCGGGTGCTATCGTTTTAGCAAGTAACTATACCTGGGTGGAATCCACTTCCGATGGTTACAATATTTGGATAAATGGGGTAAAATAAATAAAATTACGTTAACAATTGATTAAGCCCTCATAAATCAAGAAGGCTTTTTCGACATTCTAAAGGAGGTGCACTATGTCTATGCAAATTACCAATCAGGCTGACTACGCGCTGCGGTCGATGCTCTATATTGCCCAATATGCTGAAAGCCAACTGATTCCCTCCAACAAAATCGCTGAGGAAATGCAAATCTCGCGCATCTTTCTCTCTAGGATTAACTCCCAGCTGGTCAATGCCGGCTTGATCCGCACACGGCGGGGCGCTCGCGGCGGGGTGATGCTTGCCAAGCCTGCTGCGGATATCTCCGTCTATGACGTGGTCACCACAATCGATGGACCAATCACGCTAATTGACTGCATTGCCGACCCGGAATCCTGCCCGCTCTCGCCTGATTGCCCATACCGCACTTTTTGGGAAGAAACCCAAAATGCTCTCATTGCCAGGATGAAAGCGGTCAGCTTGCAGGATATGGCAGCAAGCTCAAAAAAGATTGGCATACCGCTGAGTAATCTACCAGCGAGCTAGGCAAAGCAGCAGCGTCTTTCATGCTAAATACAATTTGAATGAGCCTTGTTTATTATGGATAAATTTATTGTCGTAGCAGGGAATATTGGCGCGGGAAAATCGACCTTGGTGCAGCTGCTCAGCGAGCGTCTGGGCTTCCACCCCTTTTTCGAGCCGGTTAACGATAACCCTTACCTGGAAGATTTTTACAGCGATATGCGCAGCTGGGCGTTTCATTCCCAGCTTTACTTCCTGACCCGCCGTCTCCGCATTCACAAGCAGCTGCTGGAGGCTGAAGGCTCGGTGGTGCAAGACCGCAGCGTGTACGAGGATGCTGAGATTTTTGCCCGTAACCTCTACCTGCAAAACCTGATCAGCCCACGGGATTATGGCGTCTACCAGGATCTATACCAAATCCTCATCTCTCTGCTGCCACCGCCCAACCTGGTGGTTTACCTGAGGGCATCTGTAGACACTTTACTTTCGCGTATCGCTTCACGTGGACGCGGCTTTGAAGTCGGCATCCCTCGCGAATATCTCGTGAGCCTCAACGCACTCTACGAAGAGTGGATTAACACCTTTACCCAGTGCCCGGTTTTGATCATCCCGAGTGACAACCTGGACTTGGTCGCACGGGAGGAGCATATTACTCAAGTGGTGCAGCTGGTGCAAGATCGATTGATGGGTAAAACAGAGGTCACTTTATAGCTGCCCTTATTAAGCTTTGGTTCAGGGAGTTAGTTAAGATTTCATTATCCTATATTCTTATTTTAATTAATTAAGTAGTAAAAGCAGTAGGGTGTGGGGATATGTGGAAAACTAATTCTTCCAAGCCTAAAGCCCAGACAAATGCAACAATCTGTGCGGACTAACCCCACATATAGCGATAAATGATTGCTAAAACACTCCACATACATCTGTGGAAAATTACGCGAAAAATTGAGATTCGAATCAACATGGAGTGAAGATGTGCACAAGTCGCTACTTTATCCAAGTTTTATCCCCCTGAATTCCCCACTAAAATTATGGAATTTGACCAAGTTATCCACATTTCTGCGGAGTTATCCACAGAAAATTAGGCACTTATCCACAGTTTTCCAAAAAGAGAAGAATAAACGAGCCTACAACCCGTAGGCTTCCTTCCACTCGGTAAGCACATCTTCTATCTGGTCGAGGAAGTGATCCAAACGGGCAGCTTGGTCTGCCTTGCTGTTCTCATCCAAGCCCAAGCCTTCCAAGAATTGCTTCCAGGCAGCTTGATGTGAGGTCTTATCCTCCAGGTGGTGGATGGCTTCGCGCCAAGTCTCGATGAGCGGCCAAAAGGCAGCTGCAGCGTTACCGCTTTCTGCCATCGCATCACAGGCATTGAGATAGTAAGCTTTGCGCACCGGGCTGAGGTTGGGCGGGCAGTCCGGCTGCTTGCTGATTGCCTGCAAGGCTTGCTGCCATGACGGCTTAGTCTGCTCATAAAGCGCCTGGGTGAGCGGCTCCTGGCTGAGAAGTTGCAAGAGCGCCTCGCTGAGCTCTGGGCGTTCGGCGGCTTCAGCGCGTTCGGGGAAGGCGAGTAAGAAACGGCGTGTAGGCAGCGCCGGTCCAGAAAGTACCGCTAAGCCGTTTGCTGCCGTATTAACAGCCTTAAAATATTGGTCCACCCAGATTTCAAAAGGCAGCTCTTGCGGTTCTTCGAGCTCGAACCACAGCTGGCGGGCGCAATCGGCAACAGCCTGCGCGCGCGCATAAACGGTCTCAGGTGTATCAAATTGCGCGCTGACACCAGCTTGGATAAACTCTAACCAGTGATCGGTATCATAGAGAAAGCCGTTATGGCTGCAAAGAGCATAACCCAGCCATGGGTTTAGGCGCAGCCGGCGGTGGAAGGTGTAAAACGACTGGTGGTGATGCTGGATGTCGAGCGAAATCTCATAACTGACCCGCTGCACCTCACGCTCTACCGCAGGATCTTCTTTGTGCACCATCACCAGGTCAATATCGGTGGTACCGCCGATCAGCGGCTCGGACGTGAGCACAGATCCAGTAAGATATACAGCTACGATGTCATTGGGTTTGCGTATTTGCTTGGTGACGTAATCCTGAGCAAATTTGATGAGCAGCTCTTGTGTGATGCGCATGTCTTTCTCCTTATTGGGGTTTGAGCGGCAACGCCTCTTGGTAGGGGCTGAGGCGTAGTGCCTGGCGGATGCGGTTGATCACATAATCCAGATCCTCAGGGCGGGCAACAATGTTGAGCGTATCGGTCTCAATAGGCAGCAAGCGCCCCTCCCACTTAGGGTTGGCAAAGAAAGCCTCGTAAGCGCGGTTGAGCTCATCAATATAAGCCCGGTCCATATCTCGTTCGTAAGGGCGGTCGCGGTGGGCAATGCGTTCCATAAGCGTATCCGTGCTGGCGCGCAAGTAGACCACCAGGTCAGGCTGGGGGATTTTCTCTGCCAGGGCTGCATGCACGCGGTGATAGACAGCCAGCTCGTCGCCTTTCAGGTTGATACCGGCAAACAAAGAGTCTTTATCGAATGTGTAATCGGAGATAATCATGTGCCCGGCAGCCAGTGCTTCGGGGATGACCTTATGCTGCTGCTGGTAGCGGCTGAGCAGAAAGAAGATTTGCGTTTGGAAGGCATAGCGGCTGCGATCGCTATAAAAGTCGGAGAGGAAGGGGTTCTCCTCGAAAACCTCGAGTAGAAGGTCGGCAGAAAAAGCGTTGTGGACAAAGCGCGCCAAAGTAGTCTTGCCGACTCCGATAACGCCTTCGATGGCTACATACATAAGGTTAAGCTCCCTGGTGCGATTGTGTAGTTAAAATATACCATAAGCGTCTGTAGGCGGTTGCCATCCAGATAACTGTCGTCAAAATGCACAGCCAGAATTACCATAAATCCCCACAAAAATAGAAGGATAAGTTTGAAAAACTGGGTGAAGGCGTGTTTTTCAAAGATCTTTCCTTCCCCAGCGAAAAAAACAAACGCAAAAATCCCTAGATCGCCGGGGAAGGGTCAGGGATAGGGTAATATTTAAATGTTTATATTTGTACACATATCCTTATCCGCTGCTGCAATACCGGTTCAAATCGGGTTAAAATTAGCCATTCGGGAGTGTGTATGATGAACATCACCAAGTTATTTGACCATAAAAAGACCCTGTTTTCATTGGAGATCTTTCCGCCTAAAAAAGATTCTTCTTACAACACGATCTATAACACCCTGCTGCGGCTGCGCGGCATCCCTGCTGACTTTATCAGCGTCACCTACGGCGCCGGCGGCAGCCAGGCTCAGCGCGATAAAACTATCGAGATCGCCTCGCTCATCCTGACCACGTACCACATCGAGCCTGTGGCGCACCTCACCTGCGTCGGACTGGACCGCGCCGAGGTAATTGACACGTTAGAGCGCCTCAAAGCCAATCAGGTGCAAAATATCATGGTGCTGCGCGGGGATATTACGCCTTCCATGACCCCTAAAGAAGACTTCAAACACGCCAGCGACTTGGCTGCTTTCATCAAGCAATATGACTCAAGGTTCAACTTGCTAGGCGCCTGCTACCCCGAGGGGCACTACCAGGCTGAGTCGCTTGAGCAGGACATCGAAAACCTGAAAATTAAGATCGATAGCGGGGTTGACCACTTGGTCACGCAGCTATTTTTCGATAATGATAAGTTTTACGCCTTCCGCGAGAAAGCCGAGCGTGCCGGGATTAACGTGCCCATCGAAGCAGGCATCATGCCCATCACTAACCTGCACCAGATCGAGCGCACCGTCGCGCTCAGCGGTGCCAGCGTGCCGGCTAAGCTCTCGCGCCTCTTCAGCCGCTACAGCGATAACCCCAAAGCGCTGTTCGACGCTGGCATTTTTTACGCCACCGAGCAGATTATGGACCTGATCGACCACGATGTACGCGGTATTCACCTCTATACCATGAATAACGTAGAAACCGCCACCCGCATCAGCGATGCCATTCAGAACGTGCTCGAGGCTGAAAATACCCCCAAGAATGCGGTGTAATGATGAGTGTCACAAATCAAAAGAAAAGGTGATGTCCGTAAATTCGCCGAATTTGTTAATGTGAAAATAAATCTTTTTAGCTTTATCTGGAATCACGCCAGAAAAGGCAGGAATGTTCTTTACCGAGTTGCACCATGAGCTGCTCGAAGTAAACTCGATTTTTTCATTTGGCTTGATCTCAATTTGCCTATCTTCGTTGAGTGAATCGGCGTTGCAACTTCCGAGATAGAGCGGATAGTTGTTCCCGAAATCGTCATAAACCTCAAAGGTATTAGCTTGGTAGTTCAAGACGACAGTCTGGTCACCCCAATTTTGAAAAGTGAAGTTGAAGAATAACAAACCGTTATCCACCTTAAAGTTAGCATCAGACGAAATCTCGAGTTCTTGGGATGTAAATGATTCTCCAACCAATTCAGTAGAGGGTAGATCGAAAAACACATTCGGTTCATTGTCAATACTGGGGAAAGACGAATCAGGGAACATTGGTATGGAGGTTAGCCATCTTGGTGCGGTGAAGAAAATAAGAAAAAATACTACGAGGATTATGTAAGACCAAAAAGAAGTTTTCTTATTTCTATGGGATGTGCCAATTTCTGACGAGGCTTTGGCTACCATGTCGGCATCAGCCTGGAAATGCGATGATTGACTTCCAATTGGAGGGTTGGGAATAGTTTCTGAGTAAAATTCCGTGCCACAATATGGGCAGACATATTCATGTTGATTGCCTTTACGGGAAACAGGTGCTCCACACGCTGGACAAGTAGATTTTAGAAGTTTTTCTGCCATTTTATCTCTTGTGTTTAATCTATAACGCCACTCGTTTCAAAAAGTTCAATCCGTGCTAAACAATGGATATTTCTAACCCTCTTGACATAGGTTACATTCCATTGGCGTTCATTATAACCTGTTCGGTAATTTGCCTGCTGCCAAACTTATCAGAAGCACACTAGAGCCTAGCCGCTCACAGCATTGCCCATTCGAAATCACTAAAATGAGCTGAATAAAAAAGAGGCGCTGCGATGAGCGCCTCGAAAATCTATACAGTTTGGCTTACAGGCTCTCCAGCCGGCTAACCATGCCAGCGATGATGTCATAGCCGCCTTGCCAAAATTCCGCTTGGGTCACGTCAATGCCAACCTCTGCCAAAAGCTTGACCGGCGCAACCGACCCGCCAGCCGAGAGGATGCGCAAATACTTGGGCTTGAAGCTCTCGCCCTCTTCTTTATAACGTTTGTAGAGCGCAAAGACCAGCAGCTGCCCAAAGGCATAGGCATACACATAAAACGGGGTGCCATAAATATGCGGGATGGAAACCCATTCGTATTTGAACTCATCCGAAAGCTCCACCGCCTCGCCAAATTCTTCTTTGAGGTTGGCTAGGTAGAGTTCAGAGAGCTCGTCTACGGAGGCGTCCTTGGCAATCTTCTCATGGGCATCGCGCTCGAAGATGGCAAAATACACTTGACGTAAAATCGTAGCAAACGCATCGTCCAATTGGCGGAAAAGAATCCCCTCGATTTCCTGGGGGTCAGTTTCGCGCTCCAGCAATAGATCGGTGAGGACCATCTCGCCGAAGGTAGAAGCTGTCTCAGCCAGTGGCAGGCAGGCATGCTGGGTATAGAGCGGGTGATGCTCCGCCATCATGGAGTGCACCGCGTGACCCAGCTCGTGCGCCATGGTCGAAACGTCATCGGCGTGCCCTTGGTAGTTAAGCAGCACCCACGGAGTCATTTCGGGTAGGATGGTGGAGCAAAAAGCACCGCCCATTTTCCCTTTACGCACTTCACTATCGATATGCTGGTCGTCAAAGACGCGTTGGGCTTTACTGGCAAACTCATGGTCAAAGCGCTCGTAAGCTTCAAAGGTCAGGTTAGCGGCTTGCTCAAAGCTATATTCCTTGCTGGAGCTAGAGACCGGCGCGTAAATATCATAGCGGCGCAGCTTCTCCATACCTAACTTCTTGGCTTTGTGCCTAAAGTAACGCTGGAAGACCTTCAGGTTTTGGCGTGTGACCTCGATAAGTGTATCCACCACCTCGTCGGGGATGTCATTGTCCAGGTTGCGCACGGAGATTGGGCTGGAAAAACCGCGCAAGCCAAGGTTCTCGTTGTGCCAGTCGCGCACCAGGTTTTGGTAGATCTGCCCCAAGATGGGTGCCTCGTTCCCATAGACGCGATAGAGTTCCTGATAAGCGCGGGCGCGCAGGTCAGGGTCAGCGCTGTGCACGTAGGTCATCAGCTCGCCGCGGGTGAGTTCTTTGGTCTCCCCATCCACCTCGAGGTGAAAGACATAACGGTTGGTGATTGAGTCGTAAAGCGTGTTGAGCGCATTCCAACCCGTGATGTTCTTGATATTGATTACCTTTTCTTCGGGCTCGCTGAGAGTGTAGGGCTTGAAATGACGTATCTGTTCTAACCAATAGCGGTAATCCCCACTGGCAGCCAGCAAGCGCTCAGCATTGGCATCATCTAACCCTTTCCACCATAGGCTGAAGAACAGCGTCCGGTTGGAGAGTTCGGCTGCGAATTGCTGGATGCGCGCTAAGGCAATCAGTGCCTTCTGGTTCTGGGTGTCTGCAGCGAAAGAAAGCTGGGCAAAGCCGTAAATCTTGTGGCCGAGTTTCTCCATCGCCTCCAAGCTCTTGACCATCTCCATGAATTTCTGCTCGCTTATATCAGACGTCAGTATGCTGCGATATTTCTCAAACTCTGCAACCTGGGCTTCCAGCTTTTGGTAAGTCGCCTCGATAGCGGGGTCGTCGAAACCCTTAAACAAGTCGTCCAAACTCCATGAGGATTGGGTATAAGTGTTTTTTGTGTTCATAGATTCCTTTCGATTGTTTGGTCTACAGTGTTTTTAGCCTTATTGTTCCCTGACCTCATCGCGGTACTTGGCTCGCAGCCGATCGATAGGCTGTCGCGACTGGGTTTCCGCGTCCCAATAATACCAGAGTGTCCAGCCATTGGCTGGACCTCCGCGCAAAACGCGTGCGATTTGATGAATAGAGCCGCGCTGCTCATTGCATAGGAGCGAACCATCGGCTTGCACGATGGCTTTGGTTTCTCCTTCAGGACCAAAAAAGAGCCAATCGCCGGGTTGCAGGTAACCTTGCTCAACTAAGGTTCCGAAGGGAACGCGGGTTAGGTTGCGTGGGTTGGGCGTGTAATATAAAGGTGCGTTGAACTCAAGCTGCACGTATTGCGCAACACGTTCCCGGGCGTGCTGCACATAATGTTCATCGATCTCGATCCCAATGAAATGCCGTTGCAGCTTCTTCGCCATGGCGCCGGTTGTGCCCGTACCGAAGAAGGGGTCCAGCACCACATCACCCGGGTTAGTAGTCGCCAAAATGATGCGATAAAGCAGAGCTTCTGGCTTTTGGGTGGGGTGCAGCTTCCGGCTTCCTTCCTTGAGGCGCTCGCTGCCCTTACAAATGGGGAGGTACCAATCTGAGCGCATTTGCAAGTCTTCATTGAGTGCTTTCATGGCGTGATAGTTGAAGGTGTACTTGGCGCCCATTGTCTTTTGCGCCCAAATGAGCGTTTCGTGCGCATTACTGAAACGCACACCACGGAAGTTAGGCATCGGGTTGGACTTGATCCACACAACGTCATTCAAGATCCAGAAATCTAAATCTTGCAGGATGCGCCCAATCCGGAAGATATTGTGATAAGTGCCAATCACCCAAAGCGTGCCTGTGGGCTTGAGCACCCGCCGGCAAGCGCTAAGCCACTCGCGGGTGAAAGCATCGTAGGCTGCGTAGTCCTCGAATTTATCCCAAGGCTCTCGCACTCCCTCTACCCGCGTGACGTTGGGACGCCAAAGGTCGGCATTGAGTTGCAGGTTGTAGGGCGGGTCCGCAAAGACCAGGTCAACAGATTCTTCAGGTAATGTGGGCAGCACCTCACGGCAATCCCCTAAGATGACCTGATCGAGCCAAGGCGAAAGCGGGTTTTCCATGATGATAGTATTATTGTAACGGATAAGAAGGAAATCGAGTAATAACGTGCATTATTAGAAAACCAATTCTAGATTAAAGTGTTCTATAATATAGAAAATTCAAACTTTCGTAAAAGGAGAACTAAAATGGAAGTTCAATCTCAAAAAAAACCTTCAGATTTGTGGTGGATAGTTTTATTGGAGGGAATTGCCACGTTTATTTTAGGGTTGTTACTTATAACTCAGCCTGTAAGTACAATCGAAGTGATTGTTACGTTCATAGGCGTTTACTGGCTTATTGAGGGGATCTTTTCAATCGTCCGAATTTTTACCAAACCCGGAAAAGCGCCATGGTTTTGGTCCCTGATAATTGGCATTTTAGGTATTGTAGCAGGTGTCTTTGTGTTGGGGCAACCTTTGTTTAGTGCAACAATAATATCCACAACTTTAACAACGATAATTGCTATCATTGGTATTGCAATGGGTATAATGGAAATCGCTCGGGGAGTTCAAGGGGATGGCATTGGCGCTGTAATTTTAGGCATCTTGAGCATTTTGATAGGAATTTGGTTATTGCTTAACCCACTTGCAGGTGCCATTGTTTTACCAAGCATATTAGGCATCGTTGGATTAATTGGTGGAGGGTTCCTTATTTACTTCGCCATTAGGGTTCATAGTGAGATTAATAAAGCTGTGTCATAAACACATAAACTTTTTGCCTTTCAAGGCTGATTTCAATATTTAATCGATGCTTTATAAAAGAGGGCTTATAGCCCTCTTTTAATTACATAATGCTTTTCGGTAGCAAAAAACCAAAATCTATAAAATATCAAAATTCAAAACATCCGTTATGCGGGTAATACTTGATTGCAAAAAACCTCTAAGACCCAGCACGGTCTAAGATAACTAAAGCTTACTAGGATTATGTTTTGGGCTAACAAGAGAAATTGGGCTTAGCTTTAGTTGTTGCATGGTACCCTAAGGGTTAGGCTACGTATTCAGGAGACGAGCCGTCTTAGGGGGAACATAGGTGCATAGCTGAATTTTGTAGGCTTGATATCTCTGCCAAAAGTAAGTTGATATAATAGTTTATCAACAAATTTATAAGGCAGGAGGATAAAAATGGAAGATCAAACACGAAGGCGGATCCCAGATTTATGGTGGCTGTTATTGCTGGAAGGAATTACCACCATTATCTTGGGAATTTTACTCATCAGCCAACCTGCCGGGACGCTTGCCGTCATTGTTGTCTTTTTAGGGGTTTATTGGCTGATCGAGGGCATTTTCTCACTCATCCGGATATTTACCCATTCGGGGCGGGCGCATTGGGCTTGGTCTCTCCTGAGTGGGATTCTAGGCATCGTCGCAGGGATCTTAGTTTTAAGCCAGCCGATGCTTAGCTCCATGATACTTACCACAACCATAGTAATCATCATCGCTATCCAAGGTATCCTTATTGGCATCTTAGATATTGTGCGAGGTGTTCAAGGTGACGGTGCCGGTGCCATTGTTTTGGGTGTTCTAAGCGCCATCATCGGCATTTGGTTATTAGTCAATGCCACCAAAGCGGCTTTAGCGCTCCCCATCTTGCTTGGCATTCTAACGTTAATCGGTGGTGCCCTCTTAGTTTATTTTGCTTTTAGGATGCGCAAGTTTTTTAAGGAATTCTTGCCTTAGATAACCTTTTGAGAGAATATTGCACTTGGGATAACCCCTGAATATTAATCCCCATGGGAGACCAACCGTGACCACTATTCCGCCATCCTACCCCGAGAAATTCAGTTTCTATGCGCCCATCAGCGTGCGCTACGCCGACCTGGACCCGCAGCGGCATGTCAACAACATCGCCGTGCTGGAATACGTGGAGACGGCGCGCACTGCCTACTATCAAGCCAGCGGCATTTGGGATGGCAAGACGGTAGAAAATATGGGCATGGTGGTAGCTTCGGTAAAGTGCGACTATATCTCCCCAATCCAGTATGGGCAAGCGGTCCGCGTCGGCATTATGGTCAACCAGATTGGCAGCAAGAGCCTGCGCTTCCGCTTTCAGGTGGAAGACGCCCAAGGCGAAGTGATCTTTGCCCGCGGCGAGGTTGTGATGGTGGCTTATGACCAGCAAGCCGGCCACTCCCGCCCCGTGCCTGAGGATTGGCGGCGTAAATTGGCTGAATTTGAACACAGAGAGGACTTTTTGGCATGATCTCACCTCTGCCCGAAGTTGATTACGCTTTCCTGGAAGACTTTCTGGTGCGCTTGCTCAATACCCCCAGCCCGACCGGCTACACCGAGCAAGCCATTGCCCTTGTGCAGGAAACGCTTGCAGCTTTGCCAAATCTCCGCTTACGCCGCACGCGCAAAGGCGCCTTGCTCGCCACCCTGCCTGGGCCGGAGGCTGAGCCTGTGCGCGCCCTGACCGCGCATGTGGATACGCTCGGCGCGATGGTCAAGAACATTAAGCCTAACGGCAGGCTGACGCTAACCGCCATCGGCGGGTTTGCTTGGAATTCCGTAGAAGGCGAAGGCTGCACCGTGTTTACGCAAGCCGGCGGCACCGTCCGCGGCAGCCTGCTGCCCAACCATGCTTCTGTGCATGTTTATAAAGATGTCAAAGACGCCAAGCGGGAGGCGGAGAATATGGAAGTGCGCCTGGATGCGCGCACTGCCAGCCCCGAGGAAACGCGCAGTTTAGGCATTGAGGTAGGCGACTTTGTCGCTTTTGACCCGCGGGTAGAACTAAACAGCGGCTTTGTGCGCTCGCGCCACTTGGATGATAAAGCTTGCGCAGCAGCGCTCGTAGCGGCACTACAGACGCTGCAGCCCAGCGGTCTGCAGCCGGCCCATACCACCTGTATCCTCTTCAGCAACTTTGAAGAGGTTGGGCATGGTGGCGCAGCGGAAATCCCTGCTAGTGTGGAGGAGTTTGTGGCGGTGGATATGGCTGCCATGGGCGAAGGGCAATCCTCGGATGAATTTCACGCGACGCTGTGCCTCAAAGATAGCGGCGGACCGTATCATGCCGGGCTGAGCCAAAAACTGCGCGACTTAGCTGGGGCTTATGGCATCCCCTATAAGGTGGATATCTACCCTAATTACGGCTCGGATGCTACCGCGTATTGGCATGCTGGCGGGCCGGCAGCTGCCGCGCTCATCGGGCCGGGCGTGGATAGCTCGCACCATTACGAACGTACCCATCACGATGCGCTGCTAGCCACCACTCAGTGGATATTGGCTTATCTACTGGCGGAGTGAGAAAACTCACCGGGTATAATAAAGAAATGAATACCCCAAAACAGGCTAACCCGCGGCGCAGTGTGGCTATCAAGGTTTTGTTGATCTATCTAGCTGTAGCGCTTCTGGTGCTTTTCGTTAGCTCGCTAATTGGCTTTTACCTGGGCGGGCCGGAGGGCGCTACCTTTGCCTTGGGCATCGGCATCCTCATCAACCTGCTGGTCTTCCCAGTAGTTGGGATTCGGCTGACAGGCAAGCTGAAAGCCATGGCAGCCGAAGAGACCACCTCACCTTCTATAGGTTCCTCTACTCCTGAAAAACATCCCAGCGTTCGCAAACCGCAGAAATCCAAGGAACCCACCCCACCTGCGGAGAAGCCTTCTGCATAGAAAGTCTGCATAAGTGTCTCATCATCACTCCTCAATTATCCGCACGCCTGAAACCTGGCTGGTTTACCTGCTGCTTTCGCTGTATGTTTATATGCTCAACCTTCCGGGTCCAATCACAGGCTATTTGCGCGAGGAGTTTCAGCTCACTTACACCGAAAGCAGCTTGCATTTCTCCGCCTTTGCCGCCGGCGTGCTGGTAACAGGGCTATTCGCTGGCCCACTTATCCGCAAGATCGCCCCCTGGCGTGTGATGGCTATTGGCTCGCTTGGCTTAGGCGCGGGCGGGCTCATCCTGACCTGGGGCAGGCAGCCAGCCTTGACTATCTTCGGACTCTTCCTGATGGGCTGCTTGGGCACCTGGATCCTTTCGATGTACCCACTCATCCTGGAGCAAGAAATGGGCAGCCTTAGTTCAGTCGGTATTACCGAAGCCAATACCATTTGCTCCATCTTTGCAGCAACAGCGCCGCTGCTGGTGGGGGCGCTCGCTGGTCAGGCTGTCGGCTGGCGGATGGCAATACTGGCTGCCGCAGTGATTTCCTTGGCTTTAGGTGTGTGGCTGTGGCTAAGCACCAGAGAGACACAGCAGAAGCAGACCATCATTCCGCTTGAAGCTGAAGCACAAACCTCTGGCAAGTTGCCAGGCAGATATTGGCTAATTTGGTTTGCAATGATGTTTGGCATTGCCATCGAGTTCTGTACAGTCTATTGGAGTGCGGATTTCAACGCTAAGGTGCTGGGCTTACCCCAAAACACTGCCACGCAAGCCGTCAGCCTGTTCCTGGTCGGCATGATCCTCGGGCGTTTTGCCGGCTCGCGGCTGATTGCACGCTGGTCAGCACGCAAAATGCTGCTGGCTTCCTTAATCATGGGAATGGCAGGGTATGCTGCCTTTTGGTCCGGCGCACAGACTGCTCTGAGCTTAGCTGGGCTGTTTGTGATGGGCTTAGGTGTGGCGAATTTCTATACAACCTTGCTGCCACTCGCGCTCAAAGCTGCTGGCAGCCAAAAACAGTTGGCAGGCGCACGCGCCACCTTAGCCTCGGGTGTGGCTATTTTCTTCCTGCCTTTTGGCTTAGGGGCGCTGGCGGATAGTCTCGGCATCCACACGGCTTTTCTCTTGGTGGCACTGCTTTTTGTGCTCGTGGTGCTGATGTTGGCATTAGCTGCTAAGCCTCAACTTAATGAATTAAAAAACATGTTCGCTCATCAGCAAAACTTACCCACAGTTGGTGTGGAAGTTGCAGAGAATAGCCAGGACTCAGCCGGAAACGGCTCGGGCGAATAGATTAATTTGGAGGTTTACATGAAAGCATTGTTTATTGGCGGAACAGGCAATATCAGCTCAGCTTGCGTAGAGCTGGCACTCTCGCGCGGCATCGATGTGACCTTACTCAATCGTGGTACTTCGGGGCGTTCTGTTCCCAACGGTGCCCAGATCCTCACTGCCGATATCCGTGACCCGCAATCTGTGCGTGCCGCCCTTGGCAGCCGCAGCTTTGATGTGGTGGCTGAGTTTGTGGCTTTCACCCCCGAGCACATCGAAACCGACTTGGAGCTTTTCCGCGGGCGCACCGGGCAATACATCTTCATTAGCTCAGCTTCAGCTTATCAGACCCCGCCGGCTATTTTGCCGGTGACAGAATCAACGGTGCTGGATAACCCTTATTGGGAGTATTCGCGCAATAAAGCTGCCTGCGAGGAGCGCCTCGTGCTTGCTTACCGCGAGGAGAAGTTCCCCATCACCATCGTGCGCCCATCGCATACCTACAGCGCCCCTTACGTTCCGGTTGAAGGTGGCTGGACCACGATTGACCGCATGCTGCGCGGGGAGCCGGTGATTGTGCACGGAGACGGTACTTCGTTGTGGACGCTGACACACGCATCCGATTTTGCCAAAGGTTTTGTAGGCTTGATGGGTAACGCGCACGCCATGGGGGAAGCTTTCCACATCACTTCAGATGAGTGGCTCACCTGGAACCAAATCCATGAGATTTTGGCAGCGGCGGCTGGTGTGAAGCCGACTTTGGTACATGTACCCTCAGACCTCATCGCTGCCTATGATACGGCTTGGGGCGAAAGCTTGCTCGGCGATAAAACCCACAGCTTTATTTTAGATAACAGCAAGGTCAAACGCCTTGTGCCGGATTTCATCTGCACCACGCCTTTCTCGCGCGGGGCGGAGGAGATCATTGCCTGGCACATGGCTGACCCAGCCCGCCAGCATGTGGACCCCGCTTTCAATGCACTTTGTGACCGCATCCTGCAGGCTTATGCCAAGGCCTGGCCGGGGTAAAAACTAAACGACGCTCGGGTTTCTATTAACGTTTTGTCATAGACTTTGCACAGGGAAGACTATAGGGGGTTAATTTGGTAGAATCTAATTAGCTGAAGAATCTTCGGAGAAAACCTTTGAATATATGTTCGATCTCTTCAGCTAAGAAGTTCTGCACAATATGGACCTGCGGGGAAAACGCAGAACCACAGTGAAAGTAATTTTAGAAGGAGGTTTGCCGTGGCTGGCATGAGTCAATTTACCCAAAAAGCCAAGCGGGTACTTAGTCACGCTCAATCTGAAGCCGAACGCATGCGCAAGCAGACCATCGGCACCGAGCACCTGCTCCTTGGCTTGATGATAGAAGAAGGCACGATCGCCAATCGTGTTTTAAATGATCTTGGATTGGATTTAGCCACTGTCCGTAAAAAAGTGGAAGAAGAAACCGGTTTTGGCACCGGCAGTGAAAACCTAACCTTGGGCAAAGACACCCAAGAGGTCTTAGAGCTGGCACTGAAAGAAGCCACTGAACGTAAGCAGAGTACCGTTGGCACGGAACATCTGCTGCTAGCTCTCTGCCGCGATTTAGACTTCCCGGGTATGAAGGTGCTTACAGAGTTAGGCATTATGCCGCAGCAAATTCGTCGGCAAGTTTATCGCGTCATCTCCCAAAGCCAACAAAACGAAGAAGAGGATTCCGACCGTACCTTGCGGGCTTCACCAGAGCGCCCGAGCAGTCAACTGACAGTAGGCAGGAGCACTTCCCGCAAGCGGGAAAAAGAAGAAAGCAAGACCCCACTTGTGGATCAGTTAGCTACTGACCTGACGGCTTTAGCGGAAGCGGGCAAACTGGACCCCGTCATCGGGCGTCAAAAAGAAATTGAACGCGTCATCCAAATCCTGGCGCGGCGCACGAAAAATAACCCTGCTCTGATTGGCGAACCCGGTGTGGGTAAGACAGCCATCGTGGAGGGCTTGGCACAGCGCATTGTGGAAGGTGACGTGCCCGCCTTGCTGCTAAATAAACGCGTGGTGCAGTTGGATGTGGGGTCTTTGGTGGCGGGCACGATGTACCGTGGTCAGTTCGAGGAGCGCCTCAAACGCGTGATTGACGAGCTCAAAAGCAGCGGTGCCATTGTGTTTATCGATGAGGTACACATGCTCGTCGGCGCTGGTTCGGCAGGGTCATCCGTGGATGCAGCCAATATCCTCAAACCGGCGCTTTCGCGTGGGGAATTGCAGGTGATTGGTGCCACCACGCTTAACGAATACCGCAAAAGCATCGAAAGCGATGCCGCCCTCGAACGGCGCTTCCAACCCATCGTGGTCGACCAACCTACTGTTGAAGAAACGATAGAAATTCTCAAAGGCTTGCGCCCTAACTATGAAGAGCATCACCGCCTGCATATTTCGGATGAAGCCTTAGAGGCGGCTGCTAAGCTCTCGGCGCGCTATGTGACTGATCGCTTCTTGCCAGATAAAGCAATTGATTTGGTCGATGAGGCTGCTTCGCGTGTGCGCATGTATAAGAGCCAATCTGCTGAAAACAGCAAAGACCTGATTGCGGAGCTGCGCGAGCTGCGCAAAGAAATCAAAGACGCGCGCGCCAGAGGTGATAACGATGCCGTCGAGGAATTGCTTGATCGGCAGAGCATGCTGGAAGACCGTTTGCAGGAGATGCAAAACGGTTGGGATCGCAGCAGTGCACCGACGGTTACCGCAGAGGATATCAGCGAAGTCATTTCAATGTGGACTGGCATCCCGCTGACGCAATTAGCCACAGAAGAATCTGAGCGCTTGCTTCATATGGAAGAAGAGCTGTCTAAACATATCATTGGGCAGGAAGAAGCCATCCAGACCATTTCCAAAGCGGTCCGAAGGGCACGCGCTGGATTAAAGAATCCGCGCCGGCCGGTAGGCTCGTTCATGTTCCTGGGTCCAACGGGAGTGGGCAAGACGGAGCTGACTAAAGCCTTGGCACGCCTCATGTTTGGCAGCGAAGAATCCTTGATTCAGATTGATATGTCCGAATTTATGGAACGCCATACCATCAGCCGTCTGGTGGGGGCGCCGCCTGGTTATGTCGGTTACGAAGAAGCCGGTCAGCTGACGGAAGCCATCCGCCGCAAGCCTTATAGCATCGTGGTCTTCGATGAGGTCGAAAAGGCACACCCTGAAGCCTTGCAGCTCTTGCTGCAAATTATGGAAGAAGGGCACCTAACCGATGCCAAGGGGCACAAGGTTGATTTTCGGAATGCGATTATCATCATGACCTCAAACATCGGCGCTGATTTGATTAAGCGGCAAGCTTCCATGGGCTTTTCACTGGAAGTGGATCAGGCGCTCGAGGAGCATTCCAGTTATGAGGAAATGCGCAAAAAACTGATGGACGCCCTCAAACGCACGTTCCGGCCGGAATTCATCAACCGTTTAGACTCGGTCGTCGTCTTCCGTGCGCTCAACCAAGAGGATATCCGCAAGATTGTCAACCTCGAGCTGCAAAAAGTTGCTGACCGCCTCTCCGATTACGACCTGACGTTAACGACTACAGAAGCTGCGTTGGATTACTTAGCCAATGAAGGCTTTGACCCTGAAATGGGCGCTCGGCCGGTTCGCCGCGTAATCGAGCAAATGGTGGAAGAGCCTTTAGCCGATGCCTTGCTGGCGAAAACCTTTAAATCTGGCGATCATATCCTCATCGACCTGGAGGAAAGCTTGGATGCCGATGGCGACAAGGTAAGTAAGATTGTGCTCAAAGCTGAAAAACCAGAAACCGAAGAAGAAATGCCGCCGGCTCTGATAGGAGCCTAAGGACATTATGGCTAAAGCATATAGCCGCTATGTCTGTCAGGTTTGCGGAAAGGTAACTTCACAGCCCTTCGGTCGCTGCCCAGCCTGTGATAGCTGGGATTCAATGGTCGAAGAGGTTATAGAACCCGAAAGCAGTCGTTCAGCCCGCACTGTACGCGGGCTGAATGCGTCTTCTCAGCCACGCCGCCTCAGCGAAATCGACGGGCAAGCGGAAGATCGCCTGCCTGTGGCGATGGAAGAATTCGCGCGTGTTCTGGGCGGAGGGATTGTGCCCGGCTCGATCGTTTTGATTGGCGGCGACCCGGGCATTGGCAAGTCTACGCTTACGCTGCAGATGGCAATGCAATTAGCCGAAGATAACACCGTATTGTACGTCTCCGGGGAAGAGTCTGAGCGTCAAATCAAGATGCGCGCCGACCGCTTGGCGCCGCGTGATAACGCTGGAAAGGTTCACCTCCCTGATAAACTTTACTTAGTAACCGAAACCAACCTCTCACAAATCTTTACGCATGTTCAAACTGTTCAGCCGGCGCTTCTGGTGGTGGATTCGATCCAAACGATGACCTTGCCAGAGATGGAGTCGACCGCCGGTTCGATCTCCCAGGTGCGCGAGTGCACGGCTCGCTTGCGGGAATTAGCCAAATCGACTGGCATCACCGTGTTCCTGATTGGGCATGTGACCAAAGAGGGCGTGATTGCGGGCCCGCGGGTCTTAGAACACATCGTCGATACCGTGCTTTACCTCGAGGGCGAGCAGTTTCAGTCCTACCGACTGCTGCGCTCGGTGAAAAACCGCTTTGGCGCTACCTCTGAGGTGGGTGTCTTTGAGATGCAGGAAAAAGGCATGGTGGAAGTCAGCAATCCTTCCGAGGTTTTCCTAGCTGAGCGCATGATCAACGCGCCCGGTTCAGCTGTGGCGGTTACCATGGAGGGCACGCGCCCGCTGCTGGTTGAAATCCAAGGGCTTACTACCCAATCCAACTTTGGCAACCCACGGCGCAACGCCAACGGCATCGATTTTAACCGCCTGCTGCTCATCACCGCGGTGCTTACGCGGCGCTTGGGATTGCACCTGGGCGAGCAAGATGTTTTTACGAATGTTGTCAGCGGGCTGCGCATCTCCGAGCCGGCGGCAGACCTAGCCGTGGCGGCTGCGATTACATCATCGCTGCGGGATGTGCCTGTGCGAGCGGATATGGTGCTCATCGCAGAGGTGGGGCTTTCGGGCGAGCTGCGCATGGTCAACCACATGCCCACGCGCCTGAAAGAAGCCGCTAAGCTGGGCTTTAAGCGTGCTGTGATTGCGAAGCGCTTGCGCTCGGGCGAGCCTTGGCCGGCTGGCATTGAGGTGCTCGAAGCGCGCTCCCTGCGTGAAGCCCTAGATAAAGCGCTGTTGGAGAGCGCGGAGTTATAATTACCTTCCAAGAATAATCAGCAAAGCACATAACGAAAGGCAATCTTCTATGGCAGCTAATCTCTTAGATAAACTTCCCTTTGTAGGCGCCACGCGCCGCAACCATAGCTTGGAGCATGCCACGCTGCAAGTGCTGGCTGAGAAATTCCACAACCTGCGCATGTCCGGTGTTTCCTTTGCGCGCGGGTTTTACTTGAACGTGGACCTGCCCACTGATATCGTGACGCGTGCTGCTCTCGAAGCCGAAAAGCGCCTCAAGGCAGGCGAAAGCCAGCTGGCTGTGCATCCTCACTGCGGAACCAATTTAGTTGTGCCTGCAACCGTTGCAGCTAGCTTTGCTTGGCTCACCTGGCTGATTACCCAGAGGCGCAAGCAGCCTGGCTGGGTACAGGTGAGTTTGGCTGTCTTGGTGGCGGTGCCGGCTTTCTTTTTAGCTCGTCCGCTCGGACCCGTGGTGCAGCAGAAGATCATGACCAGCGCGGATATCGGCGAGACCTCCATCCGCCAAGTGGTCTCCATGCGCTATGGCAACACTTTCTTTCACAAGATCAACACCGAAGGTTAGGGCGTAAGGTTGGCGGCAGTCCCGAAGGTCTACCTCTTGCGCGGCGATGATGAAGCCCATATAGCCGAGCTCCTGGCTGGTTTCAAAGCGAACTTAGGCGAAGCTTCCCTTAGTGATCTCAATACCACTCGGTTCGAGAGTGACTCTATCGACTTAGAAGCTCTGCGCGCTAATTGCCTGACGGTGCCCTTTTTGGCGGTACGCCGTTTGGTGATCCTTGAAAAAGGCAGGCAGGAGCTCAGCCAGCTGAATGCGGCTGACCAAACAAAATTTTTGCAAATTATCGAGCAGCTCCCCGAGACCACCGCCTTAATCCTCGTTATCGAAGATCAACAAATACGCCGCAAGCGTGAGCTCAGTTGGGAGAACGAGCGCCGCTATGCCTGGTTGTTAGATTGGTTGGCTGCTCACCCCGAAGAAGGGTATCTTTCGGACTGCGCCTTGCCGGATGACGACGAAATGCCGGCTTGGGTGCAAAAGTGCGCGCGCCGAAGCGGCGGCGAGTTCCGCCCGGATGCTGCCCAGCTGCTGGCAACCTACGTGGGCAATAACACCCTGAGGGCTAACCAAGAGGTGGAAAAGCTACTTACTTTCGTGAACGGTCAGCGCGCCGTGACCGCAGAGGACGTGATGCTGCTTACCGCACAAGACCAAGAAGGCAATATCTTCATATTGGTGGATGCCTTGGGCGAACGCAATGGACCTAAGGCACTAGAGCAGTTCCGGTTTCTACTGGAGACCAATGAGATTTTGGACCTGACGGGCATGATTTACCGCCAATTCCGGCTGCTTGTGCAGGCGCGCGAAATTTTGGATGAAGGCGGTGATATCCGCCAGATTCAACAGGAGCTGCACGTGCTGCCTTTTATTGCCGAAAAGCTCACAAGCCAAGCGCGGCAATTCACGATGACACAGCTGCTTTCCATTTATACGCGATTGCTGGCTATAGATGAGGCGATTAAGACAGGTGGGATGCCCGGGGATGTCGCTTTTGAGCTCTTTATCGCAGAATTGACACGATAGATATTACCCTTTCATAGCCCAGAGAGGCGCTTTTCCTCGAGCAATTCTGCTAACATTAATTGGTGAAGGATAGGGTTGGCGGCTAAGATGCTTTCCTTGCCCTCAAAACGCAATGGTGCATCATCATACAGGCTGGTAGCAACTCCGCCGGCTTCCCGCACGAGCAGCACCCCTGCGGCTAAGTCCCAGGGGCTGAGGAGCACATCCCAAAAGCCATCTAATCTGCCGCAAGCCACGTAAGCCAAATCCAGCGCGGCTGAGCCCAATCGGCGCACGCCTTGCGTCAGGCGCGAAAATCGCAGGAAGTTGTTGTAATTCGAGCGGGGCGTGTCGATCAGCGTGGCGCGAAAACCTGTTACCAATAAGGCATTCTCTAGTGTGTCGATTGACGAGACGTGTATCGGCTTGCCGTTCAAGAAGGCGCCTTTACCCTGCTCAGCACTAAAGAGCTCATCATCACTTGGGGCGTAAATCACGGCAACCTTCAGCTTGCCCTGGTAGGCGTAAGCAATCGAGACGCAGTAGTAGCGCAAACCATGCGCGTAATTCAAGGTACCATCCAGTGGGTCAATAAACCACTGATGATCTGGATCGCCCTGGTGGTTGCCGCTCTCTTCGGCAATGATGGTATCCTCCGGGAAGCGGCTGAGGATGCGATCGATCAGGTAGGCTTCTACGGCTTTATCGGCTCGGGTGACGAGATCTGCGCGTCCTTTAAGGTGGATATCTAAGTCCTGCGTTTGCATCTCCGCGAGCTGGCTGCCAGCGGTTTGCGCGAGGTCGATGAGAAAGTTAAGTTCTGGGTGCTTCAAAAAAAGTATTCCTAAAGATTAATTTATCAGATTACGCGCAGGAATTGTAGCATGAATACAGTTACCCGTTAAAAAATCCTAAAAGCGAAGCTTGCGGAGAAAAAAACACCCCAGTTTCGGGGTAAAATTCAGACAAATCTGATGTGAATAACCTGTGGATAAAAGCTTAAAATCTGTGTATAACTTGGCTTTTTCTGTGGAATAGGAGCCTCAATGGAAAATGATTCAAAACAGCTGCCCAAGTTCGCAGTTCTACAGCTTTCGGGCTGCGCAGGCTGTGAAGTCTCCTTACTCAACGCCAATGAATGGTATGACAAATATCAGCTGGTATATATGCCCTTGGTCGTCTCGACCCACCGCATTCCGGAAGAAATCGAAGTGCTGTTAATTTCTGGCGGTGTGCGCAATGATGAAGACGTTTACAACCTGCAGCGCGCCGTCAAGAACGTAAAGCGCGTCATCGCGGTGGGCACCTGTGCCATTTCTGGCGGGGTGACCAACCTGGGCGATCGCGATGAGGTGCGGGAGCTCTTTCGTACGCAAGCCAAGCGTTATAACTTGCCCCAACTACTGAACAAAACGCATCCGGTCGACTCTTTTGTGGATGTGGACCTCTACTTGCCAGGCTGCCCGCCCACGCCGGAGCTTTTTATGGCGGCGCTGATGGACCCGCAGGGCTTCAAGGCTTCCGCAAATGTGTGTGGGGAATGCGGACGACGCAAGCTCAATGATATGAAACCCGACCATATTACCGGCTTCGAAAAAGGAAGCCCCGACCCAGAGATCTGCCTGGTGAACCAAGGCTTTTTATGCGTTGGCACCTCCACGCGCGGTGGCTGCCGAGCGCCTTGTACACGCGCCGGTCACCCTTGCGTAGGCTGCCGCGGACCTTCCAACGCTTTTATCGAACGCGAGTCGACGGTTTGGTTTGAAAATATTCAGCGCGTATTCGAACGTATGACCAACATCCCGCCTGAGGAATTGAACCAGGCATTGCGTTCGCCTCAGCTTTCCATGTTCCTATTTCAATTTTCGGATTATGCTGGCGGAGATCGACGTATCCGCAGCAAGGATAAGGTGCTCTGATGACAACTCTCACTTTCCCTCTCAGCCGCATCGAAGGGCATGCCCGTGTGGTTATGGAAGTCGAAAACGGCAGGTTGCTGGCTGCTCAGTTCCAAGCCGTGGAGCTGCGCGGCTTTCGCAACTTTGTGGTTGGCACGCCCGCTGAGCAGATGCCCGTGATTGTCCCGCGCATCTGCGGGGTGTGTTCCACCGCCCACCATGTTGCCTCGGTGAAAG
>Ga0208826_1000242_pt1 | contig 61353 bp, 52 predicted proteins | sample AD_UKC115_MetaG_FD_184451 | JGI IMG/M metagenome (GOLD analysis project Ga0208826, IMG submission 184451) | Active sludge microbial communities of municipal wastewater-treating anaerobic digesters from Hong Kong - AD_UKC115_MetaG (SPAdes)... | ecosystem: Engineered > Bioreactor > Anaerobic >... | reverse complement strand
AAGCGGACAACTGCTGGATGCTCGGTGTCGCCAACTACATCGAGAAGAACCCTGTCAGGGCGATGCGGGCCTTCGAGCAGGGTATCAGACTCGATCCGGAGAACGCCGATCTGCACAACTGGCTGGCGATACTTCACTCGGCTGAGCGGGACTATGACAGAGCCGAGTTCCACGCCTGCAGGACGATCTTCCTGGAGCCGGAGTACGCGCCCGCCTACGAGATGCTCGCGGATATCTACACCCGCGCCGGGAAGCCGGACAAAGCCGCCGAGACTTTGAGACTCATCCGCACGAACCGCGAGCTTTGGCGCACCAGATCGTTGTAGGCACGATGCCGTTTCTGCTATAATGGCTTGATGCGAAGGACATCGGACGACAGCTATGAAGACCATCGCGATCGTACTCAATCCGACCAAGAATGAAGCCGTCGAGCTGGTACGCGCGCTCGTTCCCCGCCTGCAGGACAGGGGAGTCGCCGTCATCATGGAGCACGACGCGGCCAGAGTGACCGGCTTCCAGCGGCTCTCCCGCGACAACAAGCAGCTTACGGCCGCAGACTTTGCTCTCGTGCTCGGAGGCGACGGCACGCTCCTCCGCGCCAGCCGGGTGATGGCTCCCGCGGGAGTCCCGATGCTCGGTATCCGCTACGGGAAATTCGGGTTCATGACGGACGTCGAGCCCCAGGATGCGGAGGAAGCCGTGAACTCCGTCCTCCACGGCGAGTATGTGGTGGAGGAGCGGATGATGCTGCGAGCGAGAGTGATGCGCGCGGGTCAGAGCGTCGCGTCCGCCGTCGCCCTGAACGACGCCGTCATCCACAAGGGCCCTCTGGCGCGCATGTTGAGCCTCGAGACCTGCGTCTCTGCGAAGTATATCGCCACCTATCAGTCAGATGGGCTGATCATTGCGACCCCGACCGGCTCGACCGCCTATTCGCTGTCGGCTGGGGGACCGCTCGTCGCCCCCGAGTTGAGCGTTATGATCATCACGCCGATCTGCCCGCACACACTTACCGTGCGACCGCTCCTGGTGTCGAGCAGAGAGACGGTAAAGGTGCTGATAGGCGGCGATACCGAGGAGACCGTGATGCTCACCGTCGACGGCCAGATCGGGGTACCACTGGAGGAGGACGACGAGGTCTGCGTCGGCGAGTCCGAGTACAAGGCCAAGCTGATCAGAGTCGGCGACATCACGTTTTTCGATAAGCTCCAGAGCAGGCTCCGCTGGGGCGGAAGGTTTGATTGTGAGACATAGGTCTTATCCGCCTCATCCGTCCCACGGGACCTATGGGACGGATGAGGCGGATGGGCTGGTTGGTGCACCATGATCCAGCAACTCTATGTAAAGGACTTCGCTGTCATCGATAGCCTCGACCTGGAGTTCGGCCCGGGACTCAATATCCTCACGGGCGAGACCGGCTCCGGTAAGTCGGTCATCGTTGATGCGATCAACGTCGCGCTCGGTGAGAGGGCGGGCATGGACGCCATCCGGAGCGGGTGCGACCGATCGGTCGTCGAGGCGGTGCTCGACGTCTCGAACCTCGGCGATGAGGGCCGCGCCGTCCTGGAGGATGCCGGCTTCGAGCCGGAGGACGGGCGGATTATCGTCAGCCGCGAACTCCACCGCACGGGGAAATCTCAGTGCCGGATCAACGGCCGACCCTCGACGGTCTCCCTCCTGAAAGAGATCACGGACAGGTTGGTCGACATCCACGGCCAGCACGACCACCAGTCGCTGCTTCGTGCGGAGCGCCACCTCGACATGCTCGACGAGTGGTGCGGAGAGCCGGCGTTAAGGGAGCGCACCTTCGTCGGAGAGGCATATGCCCGCCTGCGAGCTCTGCAGAGCGAATTGAGGCAGCTCGAGAGCGACCAGCGAGAGCGGGCACGGACCATCGACCTCTACCAGTTCCAGATCGAGGAGATCAGAGGCGCCGACCTCCAGCCCGGCGAGGACGAAGAGCTCCTTGCCGACAGGACGCGCCTCGCCAACGCGGAGAAGCTCCACGCCGCTGCGTCCATGGCATACGAGGCGATCGGTGATCGGACGCAGGACATCTGCGCGCTCGACAAGCTCAGCGAGGCGGTGGAGGCGCTCCAGGATCTCGCCGAGCTCGATCCGCAGCTTCAGCCGGCCGTGGAGGGCTTGCAGTCGGCCCTCTACCAGGTCGAGGATGCCGCCCGCGAGCTTCGGAGCTACCGGGACGCCGTCGAGTTCAACCCCGAGCGGCTCGAAGCCGTAGAGGAGCGTCTCGACCTGATACGCACGCTCAAGCGCAAGTACGGCGAGACTATCGAGGAGATCGTCTCCTACGGGCAGGAGATCGAGCGCAAGCTCGACGCGCTGATGCACAGCGAGGAGCGGACGGAGGAGTTGATCGCGGAGATCGACCGCGCGCAGTCCGAGGCGATGGATCATGCCCGGAAGCTCTCTGAGATCCGTCGCAAAGGTGGCAACGAATTCGCCGCTCGCATCGTCAAAGAGCTTGAGAGCCTCAGTATGCCGAACGCGCTCTTCGAGGTCTCGCAGGAGGAGCGGGAGATCGACTCCACGGGCATCGACAAGGTCGAGTTCCTGATCTCCGCCAACCCGGGCGAGCCGGTGAAGCCGCTGGCGAAGATCGCGTCCGGCGGCGAGATGTCGAGGATCATGCTTGCGATCAAGTCCGTCATGGCGTCGGTAGATCGGCTCCCGACGCTGATCTTCGACGAGATCGACGTCGGCGTCGGCGGACGGACCGCGGAGGTCATCGCCGACAAGCTCGAGGTTCTCGCCGGCGCTTCTCAGGTGCTCTGCATCACCCACCTGCCGCAGATTGCGAGCCGTCCCGCGGATCACTTCCAGATCGCCAAGGAGGTCTCCGATGGGCGTACCGTCGTCCGGGTCCGGCGTCTCTCCGACGAGGAGCGCGTCGATGAACTCGCGCGGATGCTCGGGGGAGCGGCTCCCACGGAAACCGCCGTCACCCACGCGCGTGAAATGCTTTCGCGCAAAAGTGCGTAGAAGATACTGAGGGCGTCCGACGCGTCCGACAAGTCGGGTCCCATCTCGTCGCAGTCGACAGTCTGCGGTCCGCAGTCCACTCACCAAGAGGAATATAGCTTTGAGCCGCATTTCCGGTATCGCCAGGGTAGACAAGAAGACCAAGCATCTCGCCCAGCGTCTCCAGAAGGGCGAAATCGCGGTCATCGACCACCAGGATCTCGACTCGACCTGCGCGAGGATGCTGGTCGATCGCAAGGCCGCCGCCGTGATCAACGCCAGCCCGTGCATATCGGGCCGATACCCGAACACCGGCCCCGGAATCCTCCTCAGCGCCGGCATACCCATCGTCGATAACGTCGGCAAGGACATCATGACCACTGTTCAGGAGGGCGACATCCTGCGCATACACGGCGGCAGGGTCTGGCGAAAAGACGAGCGGATTGCCGATGGAATCCGGCTCACCGAGGCGGACATCGCCCGGATGACGGAGGCGGCGCGGACCAACCTCTCGACCGAGCTTGAGAAGTTCGCGCAGAACACCCTCCAGTACATCCAGGATGAGCGCTTCCTGCTGCTCGATCCGGTCGAAGTCCCGGATCTGAAGACCCAGTTCACGGGCCGCCATGCTCTGATTGTCGTGAGGGGCGAAGGCTTTGTAGAGGATTTGGCGAGCATCGGATCGTACATTCAGGATGTGAAGCCGGTGCTCATCGGAGTGGACGGCGGGGCCGATGCGCTCATCGACGCCGGCCTGCAGCCTCACATCATCATCGGCGACATGGACTCAGTCAGCGACCGGGCGTTGAAGTGCGGGGCGGAGATAGTCGTTCACGCGTACGGAGATGGCCGTGCGCCGGGGTTGGCCCGCGTCAAGGGCCTGGGCCTCGATGCCAAGATATTCCCTCTGCAGGGAACGAGCGAGGACGTGGCGATGCTTCTTGCGTACGAGAAGGGCGCCGATCTCATAGTCGCCCTGGGTACGCACTCCCACCTCATCGACTTCCTGGACAAAGGCCGGGCGGGCATGGCGAGCACATTCCTGACCCGTCTGAAGATCGGCTCCAAGCTCGTCGATGCCAAGGGCGTAAGCAAGCTCCATCGGCGCAATCCCAAGGTGATGGAGATTGCCATCCTGATCCTCGCCGCGATGGCGCCGGTCGCCGTGATTATGTCTCAGTCGCCCGTGGTTCGGACTTGGGCCAGCGTCGTTTCCTTCAAGATCAGAAGACTGCTCGGTATCTAGAGCGCATTTCAAACCTGTTGTAGGAGGGGATTCCGATCCCCGAATTCGGTGTTGCGTGGGAATTCGCGGCTGGGAAGCCGCTCCTACAAGGCGGAATTCGACTTGTGGAATACGCTCTAGCGGCTTGCAGCCGGGGATCGATCGATCCGCATCGAGCTCATGCGTGAGGTAGCAGAGTGTTGGACCTCAGATATCATCTTATCAGCCTGGTCAGTGTGTTTCTCGCCCTTGCGATCGGCATGTTGGTCGGGAGCTCATTCCTCGCCGGGTCGTCTATCGACAGCCTGAAGCGCGAGTTTGCCATCCTGCGCACGGAGAACCGTGTGCAGCAGGTGATTATCGAGAGCCAGCAGGATCGGCTCAAGAAGCATAACGACTTCGCGCGCGCTGCGATGCCGTTGCTGGTGAACAATCAGCTCATCTGGCGCCGTGTGGCCATCATCCAGACCGGCGACTACAGCGAGGCGACTCAGAGCGCCAAGACAGCTCTCGAAGCGGCCGGCGCACAGATCATCTCCGTGACCACCTTGTCGGATATCAGCGATCCGGGCGCTCAGAGCAAGCTGAGGCAGGCCGTCAGGGAGATCACCGGCGGGGATCCGCAGGACCCGTTGGAAGCGGCGCTGGACATCATCGCGAAGGCGATCACCGGCGGCGAGATGTCTGACGCCATCGATGTGATGGAGCGCAGAGGCCTGCTCTCGAAGGCGGGCGACTACGTCTGGCGGCTGAACAAGATCGTGATTGTCGGCGGTGGTAAGGGGCGGTCCGACGACAGGGTGGTGAATGTAGACCTGGCACTCATAGAAAAGCTCAAGTCCCTGAACGCCTTCATCGTGGCCTGCGAGCCGTTCGACACCAAGGTATCGTATATCCCGGCGTGGCATCGCAAGGATATCACCACCATAGACAATGTCGATGATCCGACCGGGCAGACCGCGCTCGTGTTCGCCGTTGCGGGTGACGCCGGCAACTTCGGCGTGAAGGAGTCTGCTGACCGGATCATCCCCGAGTACCTGGAGAAAGGCCTATGGCGGTCAGAGCGACGGCGCTGATTCCCGCGTACAACGAAGCGGATGTGATCGCCGGGACGATAGAGGCAGCCCTCGCCATCCCGGGCGTCGATGAGGTGATCGTAGGCGACGACGGCTCTACCGACGGCACGGCCGATGTCGCACGGAAGGCGGGCGCGCACCAAGTCATCCGGCTGAATCGGAACTCGGGCAAGGGCGGCGTGTTGAACGCGATCAGGCAGCATGCGTCCGGCGATGTCCTGCTGCTGCTCGATGCCGATCTAGGCCCATCGGCGTCGGAGGGGGCCAAGCTCCTGGCTCCGGTGCTGGACGGAGAGGCCGACATGGCGATCGCCATCCTATGTGCCTCGGATGCCTTGGAGGGCAGGGACGGCGCTCCCACGCTCAGGCCTCGGAGCGGCGGATTCGGCCTGGTCGTCAGGACGGCCAGGTTCGGTATCAAGGCGCTCGGCGGACAGTGTATGACCGCTCCGCTCGCCGGGCCGCGGGCCGTGAGGCGTGAGATCGTGGAGAAGGCCGGCGGCTTCGAGGCGAAGTTCGGCGTCGAAGTGGCGCTCACGATCGACGCGCTTCGCATGGGCTCGAGAGTCATTGAGGTGCCCGTGCGCATGGTCCACAGGGCATCGGGCAGGGACCTTCGGGGATTCCTGCACAGAGGCGGACAGCTTGTCGATGTTGTCCGCGCGCTTGCAAACAAAGCGCTGAGACGATGAAGCTTCTTATTCTCACAGCCGTAAGCGTCATATGTACCGTCGCGGCAGTTCCGTTGATGTACTGGCTGACTCGGCGGGGCAACCTCGTTCGTCCGAACTTCCGGGGAGAGGAGATCCCCGTCGGGTTCGGATACCTGCTCGTACTCTCGTCTTTGCCTGCATACTTCGTTGCCGTCTGGATCTGGCCACAGACATCGAAGGAGATCATGTCATTTGTCTTTGCCATAGCTGTCTTCGGTACTCTTGGTCTGGCCGATGACATCTGTGGCTCACGATCCACAGGTGGATTCAGAGGGCATTTCAGCCAGCTCCTCAAGGGCAAAGTCACCACTGGCGCAATCAAAGCTATAGTAGGTGGAGCAGTGGCACTGTTGATCGGCAGTCTGATAGCGGACTCTGATGCGAGGATCGGTATCCTCAACGGCCTGGTGATCGCGCTGACAGCAAATCTGCTCAATCTACTGGACTTGCGACCCGGTCGTGCTGTATCCTGTTATTGGCTGTTCCTCCTGGCGTTCGCTTTGAGCAGATGGGATGGCTCGTGGAGTTGGTGGACGGTACTGCCGGTCCTCCCCGCCGCCGTCTGGCTCACCGGCCTGGACCGGCGCGCGAAGATCATGCTGGGAGACGCGGGGTCGAACGTGCTGGGGGTGGTCCTCGGTCTGGCGTTTGCCTGGAATCTGGGGATCGCCTCGAAGCTGGCGGTGCTTGCCGTGCTGGCAGGCATCCATCTGTATTCGGAGAAGTACTCGATCTCGCGGTTGATAGATAATAACCCTGTCTTGCGCAGGATCGATTGTAGGCTCGGGGAGAGATAGAAGTGGCGAAGATAGTCGTGAACACCGAACGATGCAAAGGGTGCGCGCTATGCGTGCATTTCTGCCCCAGGCAGCTTATTCACCTGTCCGACGATTTCAACAGCAAGGGACATCACCCCGCTGACTTCCGGGGGTCGGAGGAATGTCGCGGATGTGCCATCTGTGCGATGATGTGCCCCGACGTAGCGATCGAGGTGTACAAGTAGCATGGCTAAGCGAGTATTGATGAAAGGCAATGAAGCCGCAGTACGGGGTGCGATAGCCGCTCAATGCAGAGCATTCTTCGGATACCCCATCACTCCGCAGAACGAAGTCCCCGAGTACATGTCGAAGTACATGCCCGAGGCCGGCGGCGTATTCATCCAGGCCGAGAGTGAGGTCGCGGCGATCAACATGGTCTACGGCGCGGCATGCGCCGGAGTCCGGGCGATGACATCCTCCTCGAGCCCGGGAGTCAGCCTCAAGATGGAGGGCATCTCCTACATCGCGGGCGCTCAGCTCCCCTGCGTCGTGATGAACGTGCAGAGAGGCGGTCCGGGTCTCGGAAACATCGCTCCGTCGCAGTCCGACTACTTCCAGGCAGTGAAGGGTGGGGGACACGGCGACTACAAGCTGCTCACCGTCGCCCCCTGGTCGGTCCCGGAGATGTTCCACCTGACCGCGCTTGCCTTCGACCTCGCCGACAAGTACCGCAATCCGGCGATGGTGCTGTCCGACGCGATCATCGGCCAGATGCTCGAACCGGTCGAACTGCCTGAAGAGATTGATGTCAACATCCCGGAGAAGCCCTGGGCGACCAACGGCGCGAAGGGACGTGAGCGAAACTTCATCACTTCTCTCTACATCGTGGCGGAGGACCTGGAGGAGATCAATCACCAGATTCAGGCGAAGTACGCCGCTGCGTGTCGCGACGAGGTCCGATGGGAGGAGTATCAGACCGACGATGCCGACATCGTCCTGGTGGCATACGGCAGCACCGCCCGCATCTGCCGCACGACGATGAACCTTGCGAGGGCGAAGGGCCTGAAGGTCGGGCTCTTCCGCCCGATCAGCCTCTTCCCGTTCCCGGCGAACCAACTCGCCGCGCTGGCCCGCTCCGGCAAGAGGTTCCTTGTCGCCGAGCTGAGCGCCGGGCAGATGGTCGAGGACGTTCGGCTGGCGGTGAACGGCGCCGCTCAGGTCGATTTCTACGGCAGGCTCGGCGGGATGACGATGACTCCGCCCGAGGTGCTGGAGCAGGTCGAGAAGCTGATGGCGCGGACGGTCTACCCGGGGTTCACCCAAGCGGTTGTCGACAGCCGGTTGGTAGATGGGAACGGCTCGACAGGACCGTCGGCCACCGATTCGGTCCGGATCAACACGCTTGGCGCGACCAGTGAGGCAGGAGGTGGATCAGATGCAGCAGGTCTTTAGCCGCCCGAAGGCTCTTGCGGATGTCGGAATGGCATACTGCTCGGGATGTACACACGGCATCCTTCACCGGCTCGTCGCCGAGGTGATCGACGAACTGGAGTTGCTGGAGCGCACGATCTGTGTCTGCCCCGTCGGATGCTCCGTCTTCATGTACGAGTACATGAACTGCGACTCGATCGAGGCGGCCCACGGCAGAGCGCCGGCAGTCGCCACCGGAGTCAAGCGAGTGCTCCCCGGCCGCGTTGTCTTCACCTACCAGGGTGACGGCGATCTGGCCGCGATCGGCGCCGCGGAGATCGTCCATGCCGCCGCCCGAGGCGAGAACATCAGCGTGATCTTCATCAACAATACGACCTATGGCATGACCGGCGGACAGATGGCGCCGACCACGATACCCGGCCAGGAGACGACTACCACTCCCGGCGGCCGGAACGTGGCGACCGCCGGCAATCCGATCCGCGTCTGCGAGCTTCTCTCGTCGCTCGACGGCGTGGCGTATCTCGAACGGACGACCGTCACGAGTCCCAAGGGCGTAGTGAACACGAAGCGTGCGATCAAGAAGGCGTTCACGATGCAGCTTCAGGGCAAGGGGTTCTCGCTCGTCGAGGTGCTCTCGACCTGCCCGACCCAGTGGGGCATGACCCCGCTCGACGCCATGAAGCACGTGGACAACGTCATGGTGCCGTACTACCCGCTCGGGGAGTACAGTCGCAAGGAGTAAGATGCAGAACCCTCGCCTTGCACATTACTACTGACTCGAGCGTATTTCGAGAGCCGTTGTAGGAGCGGCTTCCCAGCCGCGAATGCCCGCGTAGCGCCACGAATTCGGGGATCGGAATCCCCTCCTGCAAGACGGAATTCGACCTTGGAATACGCTCTCAACACTCATCAGGGGGCGAATCATGCACGAAGAGATAGTCATGGCCGGGACCGGCGGCCAGGGGATAATGATCATGGGCCAGCTCCTGGCTCACGCGGCGATGTCTGAGGGAAAGCACGTCGTCTGGTTCCCATCCTACGGCCCGGAGGCCAGAGGTGGGACCGCCGATTGCACCGTCATCATCTCGTCCGACGAGATCGGATCACCGATCTCATCGAACCCCGACACGCTGATCGGCATGCACCAGTTCCTCTTCGACAGGTTCCAGCCGAACGTCAAGCCCGGCGGCAAGGTGATCATCAACAGCTCGCTCGTTGACTCCACGAGCGCTCGGACCGACGTCGATACCCTGGAAGTGCCTGCCAACACCGTTGCCGAGGAGATGGGCAATGTCCGCTCGGCGAACATGATCGTCCTCGGGGCATACGTCCAGTCGACCGGCATCGTCTCGATCGACTCGCTCGTCGCCTCTCTGCCCGAGGTTCTCCCTCCGCACCGGCACAAACTAATTCCCATCAACGAAAAAGCCCTGTGCAGAGGCGCAGAGCTTGCGGCTAGGTAGCGGCAGACCGTTTCGGTCTTGATGTGCGAACGCGTGAACAGCGGTCCGAGGGGATCTCTCACGGCCCGCAAGGTCCGAGATCGTGCGCCATCGCCTCGTCCTCGGGTACAACTACGTCTATCGGCAGCTTGATCCTGAACCTGCTTCCTGCGCCCTCCTCGCTGTGCACATCGACGACTCCGTTGTGTGCCTCCACGATGCTCTTGACTATCGGGAGGCCGATTCCTGTTCCGCCTTCTCTGCGCCGGGCCTTGTCCGCGCGGTAGAAGCGTTCGAAGAGCCTTGGGAGCTCGGCCGCGGGAATCCCGTCTCCGGTATCCGAGACCTCGATGGCAACGCAGTCCGCGGTCTTCCGGGCCGTCACCACAATCTGGCCTCCTTCCGGCGTGAACTTGACGGCGTTGTCGATGAGGTTGGTCAGCGCGCGCGCCAGCCGCTCCCTGTCGGCCACTATGTGGAGATCGGGGTCCGCCAGCAGCCCGATGGTGAGCCCCTTATGCTCGGTACGCGGCTGCAGAGTGCCGGTCAGTTCCTCGATCAGCGCCCTGACATTGAACGGCTGCTTCTCGAGCACGAGAGCACCCGACTCTATCGCTGACAGCTCCATCAGCTCGTCTATCATGTGCTCGAGGCGCTCGGTCTCGGCAACTATCACCTGAAACAGACGGCTCGCGTCATCACCGAGCCTCTCCGCGCGACGTTCGAGTACCTCGCTCGTGATTCGGATATTGCTGACCGGCGACCTGAGCTCATGGGAAGCGTTCGCCACGAAATCCGTGTAGACCATCTCCAGGCTCTGCAGCTTTGACGCCAGCCTGTTCAGGTCCTCCGCCATATCGGAGAACTCCCTGACTCTGCCGGGCTCTGCCCTCGCCGAGAACTCCCCGGATGCGAGCCGGCGCATAGTCTTCACAAGATCGGCGATGGGATCGGCGATTGCCCTTGTTGCGCGATATGACAGCCCGGCGCACGCCGCCGCCATGACCAGTACGACGATCAGAGCGGTCATCCTTGCGTTGGCAAACGAGTTCCAGAAGTCCGCATCATGCTGGAAGCATTCCAGGAAGACCAGAGACAGCACTATGATGCTCGCTCCGGCGGTGAGGGCATAACTCACGGCCAGCAGCCTCTTGATGCTGGAGAACATCGTCTAACACTCCGCCATACGGTAGCCTATCCCGCGCACCGTGAGGATGTACCTGGGGTGCGCAGGATCGGGCTCGATCTTGGTGCGCAGCCTGCGTACGTGTACATCGAGCGTCTTCTCGTCACCGCAGAAGTCATCTCCCCACACACGAGACAGGAGCTCGTCGCGCTCAAACACTCTCCCCGGACGGCTTATGAGAAGCGAGAGCAGTTCGAACTCCTTTGTAGGCATAGGGATCGTATTGCCCTTCAACTGCACCTCGCGCCTTTCGATATCCACGCACAGATCGCCGATGACGGCCGGCTTGTCCGTCCCTTCATAGCCTTCCATCCACGGCCTGCGAAGCACCGACTTGGCTCGCGCAAGCAACTCGCGGAAGTTGAAGGGCTTCGTCACGTAGTCGTCAGCGCCGATCTCCAGGCCGATGATCTTGTCGATGTCCTGCTTCTTGGCCGTAAGCATTATGATCGGCACAGGTGAACGACGCCTGATCGCTCGACACACCTCCGTGCCGTTGAGGCCGGGCAGCATGAGGTCCAGCACGACCAGGTCGGGTGATTCGGTGTCGAACTTCGCCAGGGCTTCCTTGCCGTCCTCAGCGCAGACTACGGAGTATCCTTCATCCGTGAGGCCGGCGCTGAGAGAGACGAGCAGAGAGGTATCGTCATCGACCAGTAGTATTTTCTTGTCGGCAACCATCCGCATACTCCTTTCAGGTGCATCGTCGCACTCATCCAGTACATATTCCGAGTCGCTCGATCGGCGGGAATCGCTGTCAACCTGCCGGTTCCGAAAGTTAACCTTCGCGTTACCCGCCGGCAACTCCGGCTGCGTATAATCATTATAGCACTAAAGATCGGAGGATGACAGGCCGCCGCGAGATGCGCGGCTGCCAGCGCCCTGATCGGCGGAACTCCGGCATTCTTCCCGCCCGTGTGTCAGTTGGGGAGACAGCGTTGTCTGTCTAGACACGAGCGGCGGGTCGGCGGCGTATGCCGGTTACCCGGGTTATTGCCACCGGCAGAAGCACGGCGCCCACGGACAGGCCCATGAGTCGAAGGTCGTCAACCTCTCCCTCGGTGACCGGGCTTTCGCGGGCGCCCACGCCGATGATTCCGGCGGGCCAGAGAGGGAATATGGAGGTCTACTGCGTATACGCCGGAGGCATCCTGTTCTGGAGAACCGAACGGAGCTTCCTGGGATTCGGGCAGTTGATGGGCGACACTGAGACAGCCGGCAGGGAAGACGCGTGTCTCAAATCGTTCCTGGAGGCAGCGAGTCTGAGCAGCAGCGACTCCGCTGAAGGAGGCGCGCTGAGAATGAGGGCTGATCCCGCCGAGGCATCGCTCCTCCTTGCGGCGCAGCGCGGAGGTCTGCGCCTCGCGGACGTCAGGTCCATACTGCAGAAGGTTGCCGAAATCTCCTACGACAGCGCGAGGAGAAGGACCACAACCGTCCACGCAGGTCGTACCGGTACGTGCTATGGATTCACCAAGGGCGACCTCGATGCTGTTCTCTCGGCGTGTTCCTACGAGATGAGGAACGGTGCGCGTCAGCCGCTTAGCTGCCGGCGAGTCTTCGAGATATGCAGCACAGCGAGGCTGTTTTCGGCAGCCGGATATACGATAGTGGCCGCGGCGCACCGGACCATCGGCAGCACGGTCTCTCCGCCGCTGCCGCGAGGTATCGAGACCGACCTGACGTTTCTGGGTTTCGCGGTTATCGCTCATTCCGATCAGGATTCGAAGTGAGCGGCCGCCGATGCCGTTGAAGTGGACTGGGAGAGCAACACGATGATCGATCTAGAGACAGGACAGAACGCAGCGCCGACGGTATCCAGCGTGGTGATCGGCTCATGGGGTGCGCCGAGGACCGATACCAGGGAGATCATGGAGGCTCTGGCGATAGCGCCGGCCAAGGTCATCGCTCTGAATGCAACTCCGCCATCGCGACTCGGATCACTTGCAGGCATCAGGAATCGGCGTGGAGACGCTTCGACATCGTCCGAGGAGCAGCCGCCCGCCACCACGACGGTGGATGACCTCGTGCGAGATCTGCAAGCCGGCAACATCGATGCTGAATCCGTCGTGGAATCGGGGCATTTCGCGCAACAGATGTCTCGTGTGACGGCGCAATACGGCGCTGACATGTCCGTGGTTCAGGAGGAGCCCGGAGAGACCTACTCCCGTCGCCGCATGGCCTCTGCCGGGGCCGCGATTGTGGCGCAGACGAGGCGGCCGGTGTTCCTCATACCCGCCGCATGGAGTCCGGCGAGTGTCAGCACCGTGCTGATGGTTCTCGACGGAAGCAAGCGTCACTCGCAGCTTATCAGAGAGTGCACGACCGGCATTCCGCTGATCGCAAGCTCGGCGACACTCGTCGCAGGGGTATCGAGCACACGTTGTCCGTTGCTCGGCCATCTGCACTTGGGGAAGCGAGACGCCAACGTGGACGACCTTCGGCCTGCGCGAGAGAAGGAAGCGCTCGAAGAGGCCAGGCGCGTCGCGGACCAACTGAAAGCTACGGGCGCGCATGCGTGGTTCACGACGCTCGCAAACCAGGATGCCAATACGATCGCGGAACTGGTACGGTCCGCGAGGATATCGGTGGTCTGCCTGGTCATTCACGAGTCTAATCTGGATTCCCGGAGAGCCAACAGCCTTCTGCTGGCAAGGATACTCGAGGTTCTGGACCTGCCGGTGTTGTTGCTTCCGTCCGTACCCGATAGAGCCATGTCCGCAGGGAATTGATTTGCGCCGAGCAGTCTCTCGTCACCAGCGAAGCAGCCATCGGTCCTGATGATGCTCCTGATACGCCGATGGTCCGCACGCTTGACCGGTCTGCACTCCCATCGCAGCGGTGGGAACTGCTGAAGCCATAGAGATAGAACGATCCCTCCTCTTGGTTTCGGCTGCCCGCAGTGCGTTCGTCCGGTGCTGCTCGGCGCATCCATACTCGCTTTTTCCGCACCCGTTAGACACAAAGATGGCGTCTCAGCCGGATAGCTGACGCCTGGTTAGGAGAACAGATATGCCTGGTATTGCCGGTATCAACAAGGAAGGTTCGGTGTCGCTGATCCGTAAGGCTCTGAGGAAGCTCGAACACCGAGGCTCGCGAGAGAATACGGTAGTCTTCTCGCACGCGACGACCCAGGGGCAGACTACGCGAGACTGCGCAAACATTGCGGACGGCCGCGTCGTGCTGGACGGGAATATCACCAACTGGCAGGAACTGTCACCGTCGGCGCCGACCGTCTACGATGCGGTCTATGATGCCTACCAGCGCAAGGGACCGCGGTTCGTCTGCCAACTTCGTGGATCGTTCGCGTTGTCGATCTCCACCGAGGACGGGCAGTTCCTGGCCAGGGATCCGCTCGGAATCGCTCCGCTGTACGAGGGACGCTATCAGGGTCTGGAGTGCTTTGCATCGGAGCCGAAGGCGCTGCTGGGCTGGGCGGAGGATATCAGGGAGTTCCCTCCGGGAAGCTACTATCAGCCGGGTGAGGGCATCGCAGCTTATTGCGAACTGCAGAAGGGTGAGGTGCTCGATGTCTCGCCGGAGACCGCTGCCGCCACGCTTCGTGAACTGCTGTCGCAGTGCCTGCAGTCAGCCTTGAGCCGGCAGAGCGGAACCGGTGTGTGGCTGTCCGGCGGCCTGGACTCGAGCACGCTCGCGATCCTCGCCGGCGAATACGTCGATAACCTGGAGACGTTCACCGTCGGCCTTCACGGCAGCGAGGATCTGGAATCGGCGCGCCTGGTAGCCAGAGCCGTGCAATCGAACCATCATGAGCTGATCCTGACGCCTCGCAATTTGGCGGGCGTGCTGGACGACGTCATCTACTATCTCGAGACATGCGATCCCGTGGAGGTCAGGCGGGGCGCCGCCAACTTCCTGGCGGCGAAGATGGCCGCCGATCACGTGCCGGCGGTCCTGAGCGGTGACGGCGCCGACGAGTTGTTCGGCGGATACGAGTACCTGAAGAAGTTCGAGCCGATCGACCTGGACCCTGAACTGGTGGTCCTGACGTCGCGCCTGCATGAGAGTGCGTTGCTCAGAGTGGACCGATGCAGCGCGGCTCACGGGATCACGGCCTATCTGCCGTTCCTCGACCGAAAGGTTGTCGGTTATGCCTTCCTGACTGCGCCGGGGTACAAGGTGTGGGACGGCGAGACCAAGTGGCTGATCCGGCAGTCGATGCACGATCTGCTGCCTGGCGAGATCCTGAGGAGACCCGGGACCGAATGCTGGGAATCCAACCGGATTCAGACTGCGATGTCCCGGTACGCCGACGAACTCATCTCCGACGAGGAATTCGAGAGGGAGAGGGGCAGATGCACGGGGCTGCGGCTTCGATCAAAGGAGGAGCTGCACTACTACCGCATCTTCCGCGCCCACTTCGGCGAGCGTGAGATCCCCGCGACCGGTCAGAAGACCGCGGCCGGGATCGCGTAGGCGCCTTCGACTTCGAGACCGCTGCAGGAGGGGATTCGGGGATCGGAATCCCCTCCTACACGGTCGGAAGACTGCTCTCTAGACTCCGGGCATCCGCCGGGCGCCCCAGTAGTTGGCCTCGTATGGCTCGTCGGTGAGGTTGTTGATCGTGACGCCGGCTCCGCCCGCGGAGTGGATGAACGTCCCGTCGCCGATCGCCATCCCTACGTGCGTGATCTTCGTCTTGTCCTTGCCGCCCGCGAAGAAGACCATGTCGCCTGCGACCAGATCGGCCTTCTCGACGGGTATCGCACGGGGATCGGTCGCCTGGATGCCGGCATCCCGGAGAAGCTGCACGCCGTTGAGCTTGTAGCACAACTGGACGAACCCCGAGCAATCGATCCCAAACGGGCTCGATCCGCCCCAGAGGTACGGCACGCCGATGAACCGCCGTCCGGTCTTGACCAACTCCGCGCCCGAAGCCCCGAGTGGGAGCGCCTGATCGCCCGCCGGAGTGACTTCGACGTCGGACGACAGGACGTATGCCTCGCGGCCGTCCGGGAGCCGGACGTGCGTGAACTTCCCTTCGGTGCCCAGGAACTCCATGGTGGCGGTGATGACGAGTATCGTGTGATGCTCCGATGACGTGTCAGGGGCCTTGTAGGCAAAGCTGAACTGCGGCAGGACCGTGGCGACTTTGGCAGGCTTCCATTCGCCCTTCCGCACCCAGCGGCTCTCTATCCAGCCGTGGTACGTGTCCCATGTCTGTATGTAAAGCCAGTTGCCGTCCTCCTTCTCGATCTCAACCGGTTGGCCCATGATCGCCTGGCTTACCTGCTCCGAATCGCGCGTAGTCTCGGCGTACATCGACGCCACATTCTTGATGATGGTACCTTGCATGTCTCCTCCTACTCGGGAATCATATTCCCGCATTATCCCTTTAACGTCTCCACAACCTCCGCCAGGCTCTTCTTCGTCAGCCGCCAATACCTTCCCTCCGCCGCGAGGAGCCTCTTCCGCTCCGCCATCTTCGCCAGCGAGTCCATCTGCAGCCCGCTCAGCAGGAAGATCTTCGCAAATGCCGAGTTCCGGAGCCGGTCGGTCGAGATCAGCGGGCTCTCCTCGAGGAACTCTTCGTAGAGGCAGTATCCGAATACCTCCACCCTCGGAGTATGCGGCAGCGGATAGTACCCGTGAACCCTCCTGCGTCCCATCGTCACCGACACCGCATCGAGTATCTCCGCCTGGCGCATGATCCTCAGCGCGAGGGTGATCGACCGCGGGCTGTCGAAGCTCCAGACCTTCCGAGCATACTCGACGGCGAAGTCCCGGGTGATCACCGAATCCACGGAGAAGAGCGTCGCCGTGTTCGCCATGTGGAACTCCGACTCCGTGTAGCCCTGTGGGACCGTCCCGAGTACGAAGTAGGGGTAGAACAGCTCTCCCGCGACAGCCTCGATGACGGCGTCCGTCCGGGCCGCCCGCCAGTAGAGCAGGTCGAGCCGGATGTCCTTCCGCTCGGTGCCCGACACCAGCTTCAGGAACGGCGTTGATGGGAACGAGCCGTCCGGGCTCACGAAGTACCGCTGGATGATCTTCGTCGCGATGCGCTTCCTGGTAGCCGTCGAGGTGTGGGGGAGGTCGTCTACGATCCGGGCATGGAGTTCCCTGCGGCGTGGAGCATCGGCATACGACACGATCGCCTGGATGCTCTCGTCGTAGTATAGTTCCTGGCTGAAGACCGTGAATCCCGCGGGTGACACACCCATCCCTGCCGATCGCCGATGTCTTGCTGACCCGAGACCAAGTCTCCGACTCGGCAAGACACAGCGGTGGATTTAGCCAAAAACAAGTCGGCGCTGGTTAAGCACCACCAACATCATAGCAGAAAGGCGAACGGCAGTTCAACAATCGGCGCCTTTCGTGCGGCCCACGAATGACAGATCCTTCAAATTGCCGAAATGCTCTCGGAAGATTCGGTAGTACATCAGCTCTTCTTTGCTGATGAGAGTGCTTCCATCGGGAAGTGCGCGCTCCGACTCGAAATCCGAGTCCGAGATCACGCCGTTCGCGTACGTCTCGATCATATCCGAGACTCCCGAACCTTCCCAGAACTTGGCCTTCGTGCGGCTTACGACCGCGTCGGGCAGCAGACCGTCCATCATTCGCCGCAGGACCCACTTCTCAACGACGGAGCCGTTCCGCCACAACTTGTAGCGGGTCGGGATCTGCATCGCCGTTTCGACTACATCGCGGTCGAGGAACGGAGTGCAGACCGTCAGACCGTGCGCCGAGGAGCATCGGTCCACCCGCTGGAGCGCTGTGTTATGGAGACGGTTGGTGATGTCCACCAACTCATCCGCAATGTCCGCCTGATCCAGCGACTTCAGATAATGATAGCCCGCGAGCATCTCGTCCCCGCCCTCGCCCGAGAAGACCGTCGGGACGTAGTCGGATGCAAGCTTGCCGACCATGAAGTTCATGACGCTCGATCTGATAAGCCAGGCATCGAAGGACTCGAGGTGGTAGATGACCTCCGGCAGTATCTTGAGGATATCTTCCTGAGTGACCTCGAGTTCATGATGCTCCGCTTCGATGAAGGCGGCGACGAGTCGAGCGTACTCCAGGTCCGGAGCCCCCTTGAGCCCTACGGAGAAAGTGTGAAACTCCGATGTCTGCGTGCTTGCGAGGGCCGCAATCGCGCTGGAATCGAGTCCGCCGGAGAGCCAGGCGCCCACGCTGTCAGTCAGCGCGAGATGCTTCTCGACGGCGTGGTCGAGCGATTTCAGCAGTCGGGTCGCAGCCTCCTCGCCGGTCATCGCCGATGGATCCGCCTTTTCGAGCCTGTGATAGGATACGTCGCCTTCTCCGTGCCTGTAGTAGTGGCCGGGTGCAAACTCCCGGATATCACGCGCCCAGCCGAGGAGCGCTTTTACTTCCGACGCGAAGCACGGGGCTCCGTGATATACGCCCTGGTAGAGTGGGGCCATGCCGAATCGATCACGAGCGGCGAACAACCCGTCCTCGCTAGCCATTATCAGTGCGAACGGCCCGTCCAATTCCGACACGAAGCCAGGTCCTTTCTGCTGATAGAGGTTCTCCAAAGCATTGTGGACGGTGGAGGCTCCGTGCGCCAGTTCCTTCCAGTTATAGATGGCGCCGTCGAGCACGACGCCGTGGCGAGTGAGTGAGCCCGAATGCGTCTGCCAACCATTCGGCCAGACCTGGCCCTGGGTCGTCTGATCGAGTTCGTATACAACCGGCCCGCAGCGGCCTCTATGCCCCAGCTTACCTAGCGCTGACTTGACTAGCGATGATTCGCTCGATCCCGTTGCTCCGACGATTCCTGCCATTATCTATCTCCTGTTCTTGCAGACACAGCTTCTTTTTCCCATCTCCGCGGTTCCCGATCCCAGGCGCTCGGATTCGCTCAGTATCCGCCGCTCCGTCCTGTCGAAGGCGTAGACCGCCCCATCGATCACGCGCGTCTCCAGTTGCCCGGCGGCGTATGGGTTGCCTCTGAGGTGAGGCGCGTCGAGGATACCGGTCCGGATGGCGCGCGCGAGCGCCACCGGGTCCGTCAATGGATCGTCTTCCCCTCCGAGCGACTCGATCGCATCGAGGAGCAGACGCGCCTCTGCGAGCAGTTCATCTCTGCGTCGGCGGACGACGGGGTCGATGGTCATGTCCGGCATCCCCTTGAGTGAATTCCTGAACACGCCGTGGACGATCTCGCAACTCTCGATCACGTCGTCGGCGGTCGCGGCGTGATCGCCCTCGCAGTAACCGACGACGTGGATGATGTGCGGTCGCAACTGCATCGCCAGCATCGTGGACGCCGACAACTGGCCTTTCGCGATGTTCTCCCTCGGCGAGAGATGGAGCAGTCCGGCGCGCACCTGCCTCATCGTGATGAACCGCTCATCGTGCAGGCTCTCGATCAGTTCGATCTTCGCCAGCATCTTGGCGAGGTCCATTGCGCCGTAGGTAGAGGGCGGCGTATTGAACATGTACTGCGCGTTGTAGTACATGACGCCCATCCGCTTTGCATTGTACGCGGCGAGGTATGCCATCACGACCGCGATGGTATCGTGCGCGTCCCGCATACTCCAGTGGTGCGCCTCGTTGACCTCCACGGGAATCCCACGCTCGCCGTACCAGCGCATCGCCTCCTGGTTCTCGCGGATCGCTTCCTCCGGAGTGCGCGTCGAGCGGCCGTCGAGCGCGCTGTACCAGCACAGGGGGATCGCGCCCCACGCGTTATTGATCGTATCCGTGGCGAGTTCGGCCCACCGGATCAGGTCTCTCGTTCCGCTGTAGATCCTGAGGAGCGGACTGCCTCCCCTTCGGCTCGCCTGGTAGATGCGTCGGAGATCATCGGCCGTTCTGATCGGGACTCCGCCGGCGCCGTCGAGCGCGGGATCCATCTCCTCCGGCCGGAAGAACGACTCCTGCGCGTTCTGGTCCGGTGCAATCGAGATCACGTCCACCACGCCGGAGTCGGCGATCCGGCTCACACCCTCGATTGTCTCTTCCAGGCTTGGCAGTCCGAAGTGGTGGCGGAGCAGGGGATAGGGCGCCTTCGCCTCCATCCGGCTGATCTGCGTATCGCCGAGCGATCCGCATTCTCCCAGCTCTTCCTTGCCGCCGAGGTAGCTCCATACGGCATGCGGATTCTCCAGGCCGTCGAAGCAGCGGTCGAACCATCCGAGTCTTTCGGCTGCCCGGCACATCGGAGGCGTTCCGCCGAATACGAAGACTCTGCCGTCGAGCAGGTTTTCAGCCGAGAGCCTGTCCCTCAACTCCGTGAGTAGGCGCATCCCTACCTCAGGCGTCAACCTGTAGCTGATGCCGACGACCTCGGGTCTGTACCTTCGAACCGCCTCGACGAAGGCATCGACCGGAACGGCCGCGCCGAGGAACTCCGTCTCGTATCCTAGCTCTTCGGCAACGCGGAGAAATCCGTAAGCTCCCGCAACATGGACGCAGTTTCCGATTGCCCCTGCGATGATCTTGGCTGCCATTACGCCTCCTCCTCTCCTTCGAGTATGAACCTTCTGATCTGTTTGAGCGACTTCCCGGCCAGCCCGAGAGTGTCCGCCGTCCGGCCGATCTCCCAGTAGTCTACCTCGTGCATGACGGAGCCGATGAAGATGATCGCGTCGATCGCCGGTGTCTGGATGCCGACCTGCCTCCCGAGCGATGCGATGGGCACGAGGCTCATAGGGATGTCCTCGCTGATGTAGCGGGAGTAGATTGTCTTCGGCGCCTTGATGCCGTCGTAGCCGCGATTTGCGCGCATGGCCTCGAGAAGCGTCCGCCCGGCGGCGTCGTAGGCGATGTAGAGCCATTCCCTGGCGCTCATCGCACGGAACCCGAGGGCCTCCGCGACTGCGACGCGTTCCTTGTCCATCCGCTCCAGGACCATGGCGACGGATGATGTGATGCCCTCCGTGTAGTAGTCGAAGTCGCCGTTTGTGCTCTCGATCCTCCCGGCGTTCAGCACGGTCACCGCGGGATGGAATATCGCGCCGATGTTGTCGAGGCTCGTCTTCATGACGTTGTCGCCGGGGACGAACTGCGGGAAGGCGGTTCGGAGCGCCCGCACCACATCCGGCGTGCGGTGTGCCGGGAGGGCAGCGACCGGTATGCTGTTCTTGATGCGAAAGATCTTCGTCTGTGCGGGATTCATCGCGCGGCTGGCGTAGATGAACGTCTGGGTCTCCGCCACGACGACGTCCGCCCGGTTGCCCGAGTCGCGGATGATCTTGTGCACCTCGAGCGCGCCGCCGGTCCGTCCGGGATTCAGCACGATGATCTGGCCGTCAACCAGGTGCGGCGCGATCTGCTCGGCGATGTATCGATGAGCCGTCGCCGGTACGACGATCATGAGGATGTCGCGGCCATCGATGGCCTCCGCTGCGTTGGATGTCACTGTGTGTATCTCGGCGAAGCCGCGCGGCAGGGAGTCCGGACCGTCGGAAACGATCTCTATGCCGCCCGCCGCCGTGATTGGACGCAGACGATCCTCGCTGCGGTTGTACAGGCTCGTATCGAAGCCCATCAGGGAGAGATGTCCGGCCATCGCGGTGCCTCCGTGGCCCGCGCCCAGTACGACGAACTTCGGATGGGTCTGGCTGCTCACTCATTCGCTCCTTTCCGTCCTGGTCGTGCAGGAGAGTCTCACGGTACCACCGATGCCCTTCGGGTATGCCGTGTAGGGAACGCCCGCCGTCGCGTTTCGATTGGTGGATACCTGCAATCGACGGAACGGGACAGCGCCGGTTCCGTACGCGCCAGAGTCCCTGGGGTGCAGCCCCGGGAACGGCTGTGCAGGGATCGTACACTGGCGTCGACGTCTGTCGTGGATAGCAATCCCCTCCTGCAGGGTGAATGAATGGCGCCGAGCGGAAGTGGGAAGGAGGTGAACCGGTAGGAAATGCGTGGAGAAAGCCCCGGACATCGAGTCGCGCACGTGGCCGGGCGATTGTGGCCGATGCCGGAGAGACGCTGGGGAGGACCAACGTATCTTCCTGCCACGCCTGCGAGGTTAGCTGACGGGCTGGGGTCGGAAGACTGACCCCTCTCCGTTGCCGGAGATTAGCCCCTGACTACTGGTTCCCCCGCTCCTGTCTTCAACAGGACTCGGCGCCGAATTGTAGACTTGCAAAGGCGATCAGCGGCGGCCGCACCTGGGATCACGACTGCATCCTCAGGCCTTCTCGCGAACCTCCGCTCTCAGTATATACGTTCTCAGTGTTCGACAGGTTTCACGAATCTCCCTCCCTGTCAGGTGGAAAGGAATCCGGGCGGTGAGATAGCATGCGCTCGGCCGCAGGTATCTCTGCCCAAGACATGACATCCGACCGGTCGACTGCCTACACCCGGATAGCCTCGGGCTAATCCGCTGCAGTGTCGTTCTGAGCGACACGGACGATGCATCTGGGAAGAATCCGGCCGCCGGATTCTTTGCTTCGCCTGGAATGACAGGCTATTCTCGGACTAAGCCGAGATTATTGCCGATCTGCCAGTATCGCCATCAGATTGCTCGCGTGGATGCGCTGTCGGTCGTCGTCCGACAGGTTGCCGTAGTCGATCTTGTACCGCGCGGGGAGGGCGTACTGGAGCAGCAACTCCGTGCCGAAAAGGAGGCGGTCCGAGCCGACCTCCGCCACGAGCTTTCTCATGCAGTCTGTCGGGCCCTGTATTCCCGCAATGTCGGCGAAGAGATTCCTGGTCTCGGCCGTTTGCTTCAACGCCTCCGCGACTTCGCCGAAGCGCCCCATGCTGAGCACGAACTTCGTGTCCGGATGCGACGCCGCCAGTTCCGCGGCGCTCTTCCAGGGAACCGCCGGGACCATGCACATCGGCGGATGCTGGCGCTCGTCCCAGAGTCGGAGGCTTATGAACACCGGCAGTTGCATCTTCCCTGCCGTCTCAGCCAGCGCCGACACCTCCGGCGCACCCAGCTTGTAGCCATGATAGCCGGGGAAGAGCCGAATTCCCACGGCATGGAGCGCCTCCCGAGATCGTCTGAGGTCGCGATCCCAGCCTGGATAGGCGGGGTTAATCGCGGCAACCAACATCAGACGGTGACTGTTGGTGTGGATGTTGGCGTAGATGTCTTCATTCGCTTCCTGGGCATTCTGATAGAATGCGCCCGCCAATGGGGAGACAGCCGCCTGATCGATCCCGAACTTGTCCATCAGCCGCAGAAGGTCGGGTACGGTGTGGTTGTGCGAGCGAACGAACGGATGCCGCCCGACGAATGCGCATGCGTCGATGATCATCAGCCAACCCTCCTGTCGAGAAGCGCCTGCATGTTCCCGCCCATAATCATGTCGCGGCTGTAGTCGGGGATCTCTGCGCCGAGGATCTTTGCCACCGCAACGGGCAGGTCAACCCCATGTGCATCCGAGCCGAAGAGCACCCGGCGCGCGCCGAGCACATCGACCGCGCGCTCGACCATCCCAGCCTCGATGATGCTCCCGCTCGTGTCGACATAGACGTTCCGGTAAGGGCTGATCGCCTCGATTCCCCGTTCCCAGTCACCGGCGATGTGGGCCATGATGATGTTCGCCTCAGGGTATCTCTCCGCGAGCGCGGCGACGTGAGTCGGCTTCGACTCGTGGGGAAGGTTGCCGGTCGCCTTGTGCCACGCATGCTGGAGGATCGGGATGTCGTACTCGATCGCCTTCTCGACCAGCGGGAAGACGCGTCGGTTGTCGGCGTAGGCCGCCACCCAGAGCTTGATGCCGACCATCCCGAGATCCTCGATGCACCGGCGCATCTCAGCGAGCGACTCCTCGAGGTAGACCGGGTTCAGGTAGGCGAACCCGAGTATCAGGTCGGGATACTTGCGCATGCATTTCGCGACGTCGTTGTTTGCCTCGATGAAAACCTCCGGCGTCGGCTCGTAGGACCACGTTCGTCCGAGCGACGATGCGCACAGCCGATCGACCCCGAGTGTCGCCGCCGACTCGACCAGTTCCGGCTCTATCCGCGCTCCCTGCAGATGGATATGGCAGTCAATGATCATGCTCTCCCTCGTTTCCCGTTCACAGGCAGCATCATGCCTGCCCGCATGATACCAGTGTAGCACAGGCCTCTCTCATCGATCAATATTGTCCGCTCCATCCCATGCGTGCGTAGGCATATCGGTTGCTCTACGCAGATACGTCGGCTAGGTAGCTGGTTGGAACAGCAACAAACTGATGTATAATGCTTACATAGGCAGCCGGATTCATGGAACAGCGAGCATGCTTCCAGGCGTCCCACAGCCTGACGCGCATTGGACCACTGCCGCACCCTGCACAGGAGACATACGATGGCATTCACATATCTGGGTACGCTGGACGACCGCTGCAAGGAGTTTCCATGGGGCTACAATCTGGACATGGACTTCCTGAACAAGACTCTCGTCCGTTCAGTGCTGTTCGGCGAGAAGTTGCTCTTAAATGACGGCTATCTGATGAACTGCGAGGCTTGTCGGGAAGCGGTGATGGACAAGACAAGATCGCCTCTCATGAGGCTCATAGACATCGGATTCGTGCGGATTCTCTCTCGTACCGGTGACCTCGGCTCAACGGCTCAGAAGATGAAAGACGAGGGAGTCGGAACGTTTCCTGAACTCCTCGACCGCGCGGACTGGAAAGAGTTCAGAGGACGCCTGGACCGGATGACCGAAGACCTCACGAGTGAGGATCTGCTCTGCTCATGGCCCGCACAAGACATGGGGGCAGGCTTCATTAAGACGATCTTGACGGCGGAGGGACGTACGCCCTTGGAGATGCACATGAGATGTGTCGATGACGATCTTCTCAAGAGGGTGTTCGAGTCCTATCGGAAGGAGATGAAGCGTGATAGTCGTGCGGCGAGGACTAGATGGGAGGAAGTGTGCAGGAACGCAGTCATGACCTCTGATGCGGATCCCGCTGCGCTCCATGAACTGATGCACCTTGGCAATGGCGCGTATCACGTCAACTTCGCCGGCTGCCTCTCCGTAGCGATGGATCAGCCCGTCTTGGCCGAAACGCGTCTGTGCCGGGGACTGGCTGGGCTTTACGACATCGCCGAGGCAGACGATGACTCGAATGAAGACCAGACTCCTCTTCCCACGGCTCTCGTCCTCCCGAACGACCTGCGGACTAACGTCGATCTGCTGGAGGAGGTCTTGGACGAGTCAAGTCCGATAGGAAAGGCGAGGCGCAAGTATCTGGACAGACTCGATGAGTGGCGTGGCGCGAAGGGCAAGGTCACCGAGAGGCTCAGTGCCGCGATGGATCAGTACGAGGAACGGCTGTCGCGCCATTTCTACAAGGATTCCGACCTGAGGCGCTGGCAGTTCGAGGCGACAGCGGCGACTAACGTGATTCTGCTGACGCTTCCCGAGATCGTAGGGTCGCCCGTACTGAAGCAGATAGAGGTCAGGATACTCTTGTCCATCATCGGGAGTGCTCTGCCGTACATAGCAATAGGTATGCAGATGAATCGAATACCACGCAGGACCTTCTTCAAGACCCAGTCTTCTCCTCTTCTGGCCTCCATACCGGTCAGTGAAGAAGCGATAGGGAAGATCTACAGGAAACTCCCCAGGCTCTGCTGAACACACTGAGAACGGCACAGTCATCATGCGGATATCCGGCGCCTCGGCGAGAGATCCCAGCGCACCGTCCGCGTACAGGATGCCTGCCTCGAAAACGGGAACGAAGGCAGCCACGGCGAATAGCCGTGCATGCGGATGACCGCTCGATTCGTCTCCGATTGCCCCCCATCACCATTTCCCACGTGGGAAAGGGGTCAGCAGTCATGTCTCTCTACGCGTTCCACTCATCAGCCGGCTCATTCATCCAGCGGTATGTCATGCTTACCGCGATGTGTGCGTGAAGATGGATTACTCCTCTCAGGTAGCGGTGACAGCGAACAGCATCAAGCATCAAGCATCGAGCACCGATCACCGAATTCATGCCGACGTAGCGCCATGAATTCGGGGATCGGAATCCCCTCCTACGACGATCCGGACGTGCGCCCTAGGCAACAACCACGTCTTCTCCGATCGCGGCTTCCTCGAATGCCTTGAGGTTCTCGATCGAGACTCCCGGCGGCAGGTCGCAGCCGGACGAGAGGATGTACCTGGGGCAGTCGGCCATGCGGTTGGCGAGATGGATGGTGGCGCTCCGAACCCCCTCGGGCGTCCCGCGGAGGAAGACCTCGGTCGGGTCCAGGTTGCCGAGTAGCACGACGCTCTCCGGCAGCCGCGGGTAGACCTCGAACGGATCGGTGACCGATCCGACGCTGAGCGCCTCGATGCCTGTCGCGCAGAGGCTCTCCACCAGGTGGCCGATGCTCCCGCAGTTGTGCAGGGCGGGAGTCTTCCCCTCGCTCCTGATCAGGTCCACCAACTCCCGGATGTAGGCGTTCGAGAACTCGTTCGCATCGTCCTCGCGGAGGATGCTCGATGCCGGCTCCAGGATCATCAAGCCGTCAACTCCCGTGCCGAGCAGCGCCTTCGAATACTTGAGCAGCAGATCGTTGCACTTTCGCAGGACGGTATGCACCAACTCCGGCTCCAGCTTCACCGCGATGGCGATCTCCGTCATCTCCATCAGTCTGCCCGCGATTGAGAACGGGCCGAGCGCGTATGCCCACACCAGCTTCTCGGGGAACTGCTCCTTGAGCCGGCGGCATGCGTCGACGAATACGTTCAGCCTGTTCCCGTCGCCGATCTCCGGGACGACGAGCGCCTGCGCGTCCTCGATCGTCTCGACCGTCTTGCCGACGACCGCGGGGAGCTCATCGATCTCCCAATCGACTTTCGCGCCGAGCGCCTCGGCTTCGACGGTGAGGTCCATCATCGGGAAGAGGATGTCGAACGCGAGGATCTTGTTCAGCGCGGTGAGAGTGCGGGCCTGCAGACTGCCGTCGTGCAGGTTATCGGCTGTGGTAGATCGGGTGAGAACGATGCCCGGATGCCCGAGGAGCGGGGCGACCATCGGTCTTCCCATGTTCTGCACGGTATCTGCGAACTTCATATGACTGCTGTGCCTCCATGAAGCGGTTTTCACGCTTCAATGGAATTCTAGCCGTGGGGCAGGAGGATCGTATGGTGCTCTGGTGCGGAAGACGTGGGAATATCGTGTCAGAGTTTTGAACAATTGTGATGTTTGGTAATCTCGTGCCTTGTGCGGCCGCGAGTGAGGAAACCCTCGGCATGCCCGACGGCGATCGTGATGAACCGCCGATGGCCCTTGCGGAACTCCACTGGGAACCGACGGGTGTTGGCTTGATATGAGTCCAGGTCAGTGTCTTTCCTGCACCCGCGCTGGACCCCTCCCCAGCCCTCCCCGTCACGGGGGGGCTGGGGAGGGGTCCGGTGTCGAGCACGAACGCATCCCCGAAGTTGCTCAGACTCCCGTGGTCGGTAGCCGCATCGAGCCGACGACTTCCACCGACGCTTCCCGCCGGCAAGGCTTCCCAACCCGCAATCCAAAATCCGCAATCCGAAATCCCAAATCGGAAATCATCCTTTCGTTACTCTCACCACGCACCGGCCCATCACCGGATCAGACACCGTCACCTCGCATCTGAATCCATACGGCTCGATCACGCGGCGGTAGAGTACCTTGCAGTGTTCGCAGTAATCGGGGAACGGCGTGAGATGCTTGTTTCGGCGGAGGATCGCGGTCGAGGGGCAGTGGTTCATCTCGATGCTGAACTCGTCATCCGTCAGCGTCATCCGGCAGTCGGCGCCCTCTTCGGAGAGCGTGTGAGACCAGTACTCGCTCATTCCCGCGAGGCCCTTCTCCGCCACGAGGTCGCGGAGGTTGAAGAGGAACTCGTCCGCCAACTCCTCCCAAAAGCGGACCAACTCCTCCCGGCCATACCGCTCGTCGATGAACGCAAACAGCTCGGAGTAGGCCATGATGAACTCAGTGCAGGAGATCATCGGGCCGCCTCCTTCCTGAACCGCTGAGTGCAGCGCGCGTTCTCCCGGTCGTACTCGACCTCGGATTGGTACCCCGCCTGCCGGCATATCTCGTCGTTCACGATGCGCGTCGCCTCGCAGAACCGGGAGCAGACCTTGTAGCCGCGAGCCCGCATGTGAGCAATCGCCGGGCACTGCTTCACTTGGAGCACGAGCGTGTCGTCGTTGGTGAAACGGAGGTCGAAGTCGGCCTCCTCCAGCAACATGATGTGCTGCCAGTGGTCCTGGAGCGCCGGCAGCCCGCGCATCCTCAGCGATTCGATCAGCGGGGCGTAGGCATTCCGCGCGACCCGACGGAGGTACTCCTCCATCTCGGCCTCACCGTAGTTGTCGAGCAGGAACTTCAGCCCGAAGTTGAAGCACCCGTGGAAGTCTTTGTGGACGTTTGGCATGATGCGTGATGAGTGACGAGTGAGGGCTGAGGAGACCGTCAGCCCTGAGTGATGCGGAGCATCGTATCGAAGGGCGGCCTAGCTCCACCAAACCTGGGGCTAGCCCCGACCGTCCTTCGATACGCTTCGCTACTCAGGACTAGCGGGTTCCATGTCCCGGGAAATCCACTCCGTCAGCCCTGAGTAGTCCTGAACTCCGGGCTCGCTACTCAGGATTGGGCGGTTTTCATTCCTCACTCCTCACGCATCACTCCCCGCTCCTCCCTCACTTCCCAATCATCTCCATCACCCGATAGACGCTCATCCAGATGAGCGCCAGGAGTGCGAATACCGCCCAGACGTTCGCCAGGAGCGAGTTGCGGTGTGCGCCGACGACTCGTTTGTCGTTCGCCAGCACGATCATCACCAGCGCGCAGAGCGGGACCGCCAGGATCGTGCTCTTCTGGGCAAGGACGATGCCGCCGAGCGGGGTGTTTGTGAACAGGGTGTAGATCCCGGCGCCGAGTCCGACCGCCATCCCGATCGCGGTGAAGATGCGCGACGGCGGGGCGTCGATATTCGAGCTCATACCGAGCGAGTCGGCCAGCAGTCCGCCGCCGATCATCGCGTTTACGACCGTCGAACTGAACGACGCGGCCAGGAATCCGAGGCTGAATATGATCACCGATGCATGCCCGAGCAGCGGCTCGAGCTGCATGGCGAGGTGGCTTGCATTGTCGATCGTCGCGCCCCTGAGCACCGAAGCGGAGGTCGTCGTGATGACCATCGAGATGCCGATGAGAACGCTCATGCCGACGAAGGTATCGGTCAGGCCGGTGCGGAGATCCTCGGCCTTCCAGCCCTTCTGCTGGGCCATCGTCGACTGGTAGAGCGCCGCGATCACCGAGAAGGTTGTCGCCACCATCGCGGTGATGAGGCCGGTCATCGCTCCGTCCCAGCGTCGTGGGATGAGCCCGGCGAGTACCTCGAGGAGGTTTGGCCTCGATACCACCAGGTTGATGATGAACGCCGCCAGCATGAACATGACGAGCGCGAGCATCACCTTCTCCATCGCTTGGTAGAGCTTCTTCGCCGCGAAGACGAACACCAGCGCGATGATACCGACCACCGCCATCCAGACCATCTCATGGACGCCGGTCATGGTGGTGAGCGCCGTGCTGCACGCGAGGTAGTTGCCCATCTGGAATGATGCGCAGACGACGAAAGAGAGCACGCCCATGACGACCGCGAGCCATCGTCCGTAGTGCGTCGCCACCATCGTCAGCAGCGACTGCTTGTTGAGGACGCCGATCCGCGCGGACATCGCCGTGTAGAGCATCATGAAGCTCCCCGCGACGATCACCGCCCAGAGCAGGCTCATGCCCGCCGATGCGCCGATCTTCGACGCCACCGTGACGCTTCCCGGTCCGATCACCACGGCCGCGGTGATGAACCCCGGCCCGAGCGAGCGCAGAATGCTTGTCCTTGCTTTCCGTTCCATGTCTTGGCCCTCCATCCCGCATATCATACCACTAATTCGCCCATTTGTGGGCAAGCAGCCTGCCGCACGCCTACGTTTTGCGGCGTGCGTCAGCGGGAACGAAACGTCGGATATGTCCGACGGGAGGAAGGCCATGGCCGCAATCACGGAGCATCCGGTTCAGATACAGGCAGGGGAGGCGAGTCTCGAGGGCGATCTCACCGTGCCGCAGGGGGCACGAGGGATCGTGATCTTCGCGCACGGAAGCGGGAGCAGCCGGTTCAGCCCGCGAAACCGGTTCGTCGCAGCGGTCCTCCAGCAGGGCGGATTGGCGACGCTCCTGCTCGATCTCCTGGAGGAGTGGGAGTCGGACGACCGCCGGAAGGTCTTCGACATCGATCTTCTCGCGGAACGGCTGATCGGCGCGACGGCATGGACGGCGTCGAATGACGAAACCAAGGGCCTGGCGATCGGCTACTTCGGCGCGAGCACCGGCGCGGCGGCGGCGTTGGAGGCCGCCGCGAAGTGGGAAGGAATCAAGGCCGTCGTCTCGCGCGGCGGGCGTCCCGACCTTGCGATGCAGTACCTCCCCGATGTGAAGGCGCCGACCCTGCTGATCGTCGGCGGCGATGACTGGCCGGTGATCTCGATGAACCAGGAGGCTTACGACGCCCTGCCCGGCGAGAAGGAGATGAAGATCATCCCCGGTGCGACTCATCTCTTCGAGGAGCCCGGCGCGCTCGAAGAGGTCGCCCGCCTCGCGCGGGACTGGTTTGTCCGATACCTCACAAGACCGTAGGGGAGGGCTTCGACGTCCTCCCGCCGTGTACGTTTCGTAGGAGCGGATTTCAATCCGCGATGAACCGGCGTATTGTAGGAGCGGCTTCCAGCCGCGATCGCAGCTGGAAGCTGCTCCTACCCGGTTTGATCGCAGCCGGAAGCTGCTCCTGCACGATCTGATCGCGGCTGGAAGCCGCTCCTACATGGTCGGATCGCAGCCGGAAGCTGCTCCTACATGGCTTGATCGCAGCTGGAAGCTACTCCTACATGGCTTGATCGCAGCTAGAAGCTGCTCCTACATGGCTTGATCGCAGCTGGAAGCTGCTCCTACAGGGCGTGATCGAGGAGGGACTGTCCTTACGGCATCGCCAGGAACTTCGCCGAGATCGAATCGCCGTCGGCCGTGTAGATCACCGTACCCTTCGTCTTCGTGCCGTCGTGGTTGTTACGCGTGCTCGTCAGGCATGGGATCGTCTTGAAGAGCACGCCGTCCTCGACGACGGTCGTCTCCCCGTGGAAGTGACCGCTCAGCACCGCGAGCAGCCTCCTCTGCTTCAGCACCTCCAGGACTCTCTTGCGTCCTGCCTGCGAGTACGGCACGCCCTTGCCGTAGGGGTAATGGGTGAACATGATCACCGGCCGGTCGGCGGGGATCTTCGCGACCTCGGCCCGGATCCACTCATCGATCGGAGCCGATGCGCCGTCGACGGTCGGCTCGGTGTTCCCGGCGTGAAAGAGAAGCCGGCAGCCCGAGACCTCGATCGAGTACTGCATCCGGCCGGGGAAGACCTTCTCGAACGAGCCCTTGTGCTCGTCAGACAGATCGTGGTTGCCGGGGAGGACGTAATACGGCAGCTTCAGTTTGTCGAGCTCACGCTTGGCAAGCGCAAGCTCCGACTCCAGACCCGAGGTGGAGAGATCGCCCGTCACTACGACGAAGCTCGGCTTCTGCTTGCCGAATGTCTGCGGGTTGTTGATCCACTCGACCGCCCGCGCGAGATACTCGGTGCTTGCCTCGTCGCTGAGGTGCAGGTCGCTGATCTGCACGAAGCATACCGGCTCGGCGTAGGCCCAGACCGTCATCAGCAACAGCGCTGCCGTCCAGAGCAGCAGGAGTGTGTTCGGTTTCATGGTATTTCCTCTCGGTTCACTCATCTCCCGTTCGCTATCCGGGGGATCCAGTCGGTCCGATGGCCGGCCGCCTCGCCCGCCATTGGTCGAATATGCGGACTGGATCGCTAGTACCAACCTTACTCTTACTCCCGCTTCCGCCGTTACTCCTACCACCGACGCGAAAAAGAGGGGCTCGCCGTTCGGCGGGCCCCCGAGAGTATCCGTTCGATTGGAGATCACGTGCTACCGGCGGGAGCGGGATGCATACCGCGGCTTTGAGGACTTGTAGGCCTTCTGCATCTTGTATCTGGAAGAGCGATACCACTGGCTCTTCCACTTGTTGTCACGCTTGCGGGAGTCTTCGTAGCTCTTCCACGACTGGGCGGTCGCAAGCGCGCCGATCAACGCGGCTCTGTCGTTCTTTCTCAGAACACTGTACGCGGTCGCCGCGGTAAGGATCAGCGCGGTGTTCTTCCGTCCCGCGGTGCTTGCGAACGCCGGGGCGACGGCGGAGAAGGAGAAGACGGCAAGCATACCAATGATGGCTAGAAGTCGATAGGATCTGTACAATTGTGAAACCTACCTTTCTGTCTAACAGTACAGTATTGGACGTCGGGCAAGTGCTTGAGGTTCCACAATTATCACAGCTTCTTGTGTGGCTACAATTGCCGATATGGTGCGGTTGCCTGCTGCCCGGTTCTCCGCCTACAGGATCTTCGACCAACTCGGATGCGCATCCATCGGGCCGGGAGTCAACTGCTGAAGCTCACTGCCGATGATGCTGATGCTGAAGATTGCCCCGCTCCGGGTGAAGGCGATCCGGCTGCCGAACGGACTGAATGCCGGCTGGGAGCCGTTCTCCGTGAGCACCGTTTCCGTGCGTGAGCCCAGGTCGAACAGGCGGATACTGGGCGACGGCGCGAGTTCATACGCGATTTGATCGCCGAGCGGGCTGAACGACGGGCTGTGCGCCTCCATGGTGCTATCGTTGAACGTGAGCTGCAAGGGCGGGCCTCCCAGGGTGCTGATCAGAAAGAGGTCGGGACCATTCACGTACACGATCTGGTTGCCATCCGGACTGAACGCGGGTTCATCGCCGCCTGCGACCAGCAGCCTGTCGTCCGTTCCGTCCGCATCCATGATCCGTATGTTCGGGATGGGGTCGGGCGTCACCGGGGTGAGTGCGTAGGCGATCTGAGTTGCCAGGGGATGATATGCCGGATTCGATGCCGCCACGCCGATGCCGTTGTTAGTAAGGTTGGTAAGGCCGGTGCCGTTCACGTTGACGACGAAGATGTCACGTCCCCTTGCGAATGCGACCGCCTGGCCGTCGCGTCTAAGGGCCGGGTCTCGGGCGTCGGAGATGACCATCTGCTCGTTGGTTCCGTCGGCGTTGATGATGAAGACGCTCGGCGAATCCGGGCCGCCCCTCTCGAAGGCGATCCTTCCGCCGTCACTGTCACTATCGCCGCCGCAGCCGATGAGCAGCATCATCGGGAGCAGAGCGGCCAGCACCACCGCAGCGCGCCTGAATCCCACCATGCCGGTACCTCCTCCGCTCGGAGCATCGATTGACGGATTGAGTTTACCTTGGTGGGGACAGCGCGAAACTAGTGCGCTGCTGGCTTGGACATATGCTGTCATTCTGAGCATATTACTGCGCGGGAAGCGCAGTTGCCTCCGGTAGACACCCTGCTAGTCCTGAGTCGAAGGTACATCCGCCCGAAACAAGAACCCGCCAGTCCTGAGTAGCGAAGCGTATCGAAGGACGGCCAGGACTACTGAGAGCAGACGGTGCGAGGTCTCTCAGGAGCGAGAAATCCGGCCTCCGGATTCCGCCCCGATGATCGGCGACAGGAGTCGTCCATCATCGCCCATGTCGCCCCGAATGACGGCTGCGGGTGGTCGGCCCGGGAGTGCGGTTGGGCGCCGGTCTGACCGGTCTCGCGTATCGGACCGGTCGGACCGGCACACCCGAATGAGTGAGGCTGACTACCTGCCGCAGCAGCAACAGCGGTGGACGCCGTAATGCGAGTGGCGCATCTTACAGGTCGGCGTGCGCTTCGCGGACCAGCCGTAGGCCGGCTTGGAGCTGCCGTAGTAGATGTATGCCCGCGCCTGGCTCGGCCGGTAGTACCTGCTCGTGTAGGTCGCGCGCTTGGAGCGTGGGCTGCAGATCGAACTGCTCCGGAAGGGCTTTGATCCGAAGTAGCGGCTGTCGCCGTACCAGGCTCTGTCGCTGCCGAGGTAGCGCTTCGTGGAAGTGGTGCGTCGTCCGGGGCCGTAGTTCTTCCACGACTTCACGGCAGCCTTCCTGAGGGCGGTCTTCCCGCCGGTTCGGGCCTTCTGCATCTTCACCGCGCCCTTGTCAAGGAGCTGTGCCTTGGTGGCCTTGATGCTGTCGGTCGTCTCCGCGGCCTGCGCCGACAGGAGTGCAAAGAGGGTGAACCCGGCCATCATGCCGGTCATTGTGATCAGACGAATGGATCTTCGCAACTGCTGAACCTGCCTTTCTAAAATGAGTCGTGTAAATAGAGACGTCAGGGCGATGGCAGAGGTTCCACGAATTGCGCGCACGACAAAAAGGGCCGCCCGAAGTGGACGGCCCCATGTCGTTATGCTCAGCGTTCCCGGCGACTTGGCGGTTAGCCCGACGCCTTCTCCAGCTTGAGGCCGATCTCCTCGCCGGAGATCTTCACCCTCTCGAACGCCGCGCCGTCGGACGACGGCGTCAGGCTGTTCGCCAGCGTCTCCTGCCGGATGTAGTCCGCCCAGGATGCGATCGCCTCCGAGAGCGCGCCGTCGGTCGTGTACTCGATCGTGATCCGATCGTCCACGTTGAAGCCCGACTCCTTGCGCATGTTCTGAATGCTCCGTACCAGGTCGCGCACAAGGCCCTCCTGGATGAGTCCGTCGGTCAGCTTCGTGTCGATCGCCACAACCGTTCCGAACTCCTCCGCGGAGGCCAGGTTCTCCGGCTGGTTCGTCTCGACGAGCACATCGCTCGGTTCCAGTGTGAGCGTCTCGCCCTCGACCGGCAGCTCGAATGCCTCACCCGCCGCGACCTTCTGCGCGATCATCGATCCGTCGGCGCCTGCCAGCGCCGCCGAGATCTTCGGGAGCAGCTTGCCGTGCTTCGGGCCGAGGGTCCGCAGGTTCGGCTTGATGGTGTAGCTTACCAGGCCGGCTGCGTCCTCGGTCAACGTGAGCGCCTTGATGTTCAATTCGTCGAGGATCAGTCGCTCGTTCCGCTCGACCGCCTCGCGTTCCGCCTTGCTCGCGGGCTTGATGGTGACCATCGCAAGCGGCTGGCGGACCTTCATCTGAGATGCGCTTCGGGCCGAGCGTCCGAGCCGGACGACCTTCATCACGGCGTCGGTCTCCTCCATGAGCCGCGTGTCGATCAGCGACTCATCCGCGGTCGGCCAGTCGCAGAGGTGCACGCTCTCCGGTGCATCCGGGTTCACCGAGCGTACCAGGTTTTGGTACATGTCTTCCGCCATGAACGGCATCACCGGCGCGAGGAGCTTCGTCAGCGTGACGAGCGCCTCGTAGAGCGTCGAGTACGCCGACTGCTTGTCCTCGTCGGATTCGCTTCCTTCGACTCCGCTCAGGACAGGCTTCCAGAACCGACGCCGGCTCAGGCGGACGTACCAGTTCGACAGGTCATCCACGAACTTGTCGACGAGCCGGGTCACCTCGGCGGCGTCGTAGTCCTCCAGCGAATCGGTGACGTCCCTGATGAGCGCATGCAGCCGTGAAAGTATCCACCGGTCCAGTTCGGATTTCGGGTTTCGGGTTTCGGATTGCTCCGGACTCCAACCGTCCACCAATGCGTATGTCACGAAGAACGAATACACGTTCCAGAGCGTGAGCAGGTTGCGGACGACGTCCTCGCCCTTGCCGTAGCCGAAGTTCAAGTTGTTCTGGATGTTCGACCCGGCATAGATCCAGCGCATGACGTCCGCGCCCATCTTCTCGACCGCCTCGTCGAACCAGATCGCGTTCCCGTGGCTCTTGTGCATCGGGCGGCCCTTCTCGTCGTGCACCTTCTCGTAGACGAGCACGGACTTATACGGCGTTCGGCCCTCCAACGTCACGCTCATAAAGAGCATGGCGTAGAACCAGAGGCGGATCTGCTCGCGCATCTCGACGATGAACTCCGCCGGGAACCACTTCTCCCAGTACGATTTGTCCTCGTCAAGGTACCCCAGGGTGGAGTAGGGAACGATGCCCGCGTCGAGCCAGCAGTCGCCGACCTCGGGGATTCGCTCGGCCGTTCCGCCGCATTTCGGGCACTTGATCTTCACGTCGTCGATCCACGGGCGGTGGAGCTCCTTCAGGTTCTCGATGCCGCTGACCGCCATCTCCTCCAGTTCCTTGCGCGATCCGATGAACGTCATCTCGCCGCACGCGCACTTGAAGATCGGCAGAGGCAGCCCCCAGAACCGCTTCCTGGAGATGCACCAGTCGCCCATGTTGTTGAGCCAGTCCTCCATGCGCTTTCCGGCGTAGTCCGGTACCCAGCGCACCTTGCGGGCCTCTTCCTTCATCGGCTCACGGAGTTGCTCGCACGAGATGAACCACTCGTCCACGAGTCGGAAGACAAGCTCGGCGTGGCATCTCCAGCAGATCGGGTACCGGTGCTCGTACTGCTCGGTCTTGTAGAGCATTCCCTTGTCCTCCAGGTCCTGGAAGATCATCGGGGCGACCTCGTGCACCGACTTGCCCTCGAGCCAACTGAAGCCCGCGTAGTAGTAGCCGTTCTCGTCGATCGGGACGATCACCGGCAGCCCGAGCCTCTGCGACAGGTCGTAGTCCTCCGCGCCGCATCCCGGAGCGATGTGGACGACGCCGACACCTTCCTCCTCGCCGACGTCTTCCCACGGGACGACCTTCGTCTCGATTCCCTGCTGAACGGGCAGATCGAAGAACGGGCCCTTGTAGTGCAGGCCGACGAGTTCGCTGCCCTTCACCGCGCCGAGCATCTCGTACTCGCCGTCGAGCTTGGCGACCGTCCCGGCGGAGAGGTAGAGGATGCCGTCACTCTGTTTCACCTTGGCGTAGTCGAGCTCAGGATGCACCGCCAGCGCGACGTTCGCGGTGAGCGTCCACGGGGTGGTGGTCCAGACCATCATGTACTCGCCCGGTCGTTCCGTGATCGGGAGCTTGAGGAAGACGCTGGTGTGCGTCATCTCGCGGTACGAGTCGATGAGCTCGTGCTGGGAGAGTGACGTGCCGCATCGGGCGCACCAGGGCATCGCGCGCTGACCCTTGTAGAGCCATCCGTTGTCGTGGCACTTCTTCAGGAAATGCCAGATGTGCTCAATGTTGTTGTCGGTCATCGTGTAGTAGGAGCGATCCCAGTCCATCCACTGACCGAGCCGCTTCGACTGCTCGGTCTGGATGTGGGAGTACTTCTCCACACGCGCGCGGCACGCCTCGGAGAACTTGTCGAGCCCATACTCCAGGATCTCGCGTTTGGAGTCCAGGCCCAGATCCTTCTCGACCTCGACCTCGACCCAGAGTCCCTGGCAGTCGAACCCGTTCTGGTAGCGCTGCTCGTAGCCCTGCATCGCCTTGAAGCGCTGGAAGATGTCCTTGTACGTTCGGCCCCACGCATGGTGAACGCCCATCGGGTTGTTCGCCGTGATCGGGCCGTCGATGAACGACCAGTGCTTGTGCCCGGCGTTCTTCTCCCGCAGCTTGTCGAATATGCGGCACTCTTCCCAGAGCTTCAGTACCTCGTGTTCCATCTCCGGGAAGTTCAGGCCGCTTTTCACTTCTTTGAACATGCGAAACCTCCACAGTCGGGTTGAGGGTTATGGGTCACAGGGTTCCTCGCAACCCATAACCCACAACCCATAACCCCAAGAACAGAAAGCCTCTCATCCCCACAACAGGGACGAGAGGCCTTACAAACCTTTCGTGGTACCACCCCGATTTGCGCGCACCTCGCGGCGCGCGCCTCAACAAGCACTGGCAATTGCGGATTTCGGATCTCGGATTGCGGATCGTCCGAGAAAGACAGATCCGAAATCCCAAATCCGCGTTCCGAAATGCGGCATGCTCCGGCTCTGTAACGGGAGCCGCCCGGGGGTGACTACTCAGTGATCGGTGATCGGTGATCGGTGACCGGTGATCAGTGATCACCGCCTTTCGCCGCCCCGGCTCGGAGGTGATCTTCCCAGTGCGGCGCTCGGTCCCGGTTCTCAGCTTCCCCGGTTCTCTGTAGCCGCTTCCGCACAGGTACTTGTCCTCGTCATCGCCTCTGTATATGGTGATGATCTTGGCAAACTTGATGCGTCATTATACAGCCAACGACCCGGAATTGTCAATCGCTGAGCCCGATTCCCGCGTCCGACATCCGGCATCCGAAACGGTGGATTTGGGATGCGCCTTTCGGTTATCATACAGGTTCGGGCACGATGGCTTCCGAGGAGGGGGCAGCCGCCTGCACGGAGTCAGGGCAACCGCAGGAAGGCGGCTCCGGCGCGTGGAAACCTATCGTGACCGAAAAACTCTTCCTGAACGGGATGCCGAACCTGAGCCATGCGGAGATTTCTGCCTATAATCCTAGTGGTAGTTCTACTGGGCCTGCTGGTCCGGTTGATCACGCTCAGCCCCGTCTCCAGGCACGCGAGCGTAGAACCGAGGCTCTGCGTTCACTTCATCGACGTGGGGCCGGGCGGCAGCACGCTGATCCGCACGCCGGATAATCGCACGATCCTCGTCGACGCCGGCAGCGCGGACAGAGCCGACCACTTGGTGTCCTATCTCGCCTCGCAGGGGGTGCGGCGCATCGACCTGCTGGTGATCGCTCACGGCGATGAAAGCCACATCGGCGGGATGCCGAAGGTGCTCGATCGTTTCGGCGTGTCCGGAGTCGTGGACGCCGCCGGCATATCCGACAGCCCGGCATACGAGCAAGTCCTGTCGGAGATCAAGGACCGCAGAATAGACTACCGAACCGTGGACGAAGCGCGCAGACCGAATCTGTCCACCTCCGTCGACATCGAGATCGTCTGGCCGATGTCGGGCCGGAAGACGGATATCGGCGAGCCGATAGTCATGCGTGTCGGCTACAAGGACATCAGCTTCCTGCTGACGGGCGATCTGACGCCGGCCTCGGAGGGGTTCCTCCTGGCCGAGTATCACGACCTGCGCAGCACCGTATTGAAGGTGCCAAACCACGGCAATCCCGGCACCACGTCGAACGAGTTCCTGCAGATCGTCAAGCCGGAGTACGCGGTGATCTCTGCGGACTGTGAGTCGGAGTCTGCTCAGCCCGGCGAAGAGACGTTGGACAGACTGTCCGCCGCCGGCGCCAAGGTCTTTCGGACTGACAGGAACGGCGACATAGTCATCTCTACCGACGGCCTGCGGGTCTGGACGGAGTGTTCCGAGTGAGTTCGAAGAGAGTGCGCGCGCTTCTCGACCGGTTCGAGGGCGATAAGGCAGTTCTGCTGCTCGGTGAAAAGGAATCTCAGACCGTGGTGTGGCCTAGAGCGTTCCTTCCACCTGATGCCGTCCAGGGAATGGTGCTCGAGGTGATCGTCGAGACCGACCCGGAGGCGGCCGCCGACATGACCGACGAGATCCGCCGCCTACTGGACGATCTCAGCGGTCCAGTGTAGTTCACATCGACCACCAATCCCAGCCGGTGTTGCCTTCGAGGCGGAAACGGGTTCTCCGATGGAAGAGTATTACAAGAAACCACTGGGTGACATCCTCGTCACCCGCGGTATCATAACCGAACAGCAGCTTCGCGTGGCTCTCGATGAGCAGAAGCAGACGCACAGGCGGCTCGGCGAAGTGCTGACCACGCTCGGCTATGCCAGCGAGGAACAGATCACCGAGGCGCGCGCGCTTCAGTTCGATGTCGGCTACGTTAACCTCCAGGAGCAGGAGTGCGAGCCTGAGGCAGTCGCCGTCGTATCCGAGTCCACCGCCAGGACCTACACCCTCATCCCGTTCAAGATGGCAGGCAACCGCCTGATCGTCGCGATGGCCAACCCGCTCGATGTCGAGGCGATCGACCTCGTCCAGTTCGAGTCCAAGTGCCGCGTCGAGCCGATGCTCGCAACGGAATGGAGGATAACCGAGGTCCTCAACAAACAGTATGGCTGCAACACCTCAGACGACCTCCAGTGCATGGCGCAGCAGGCGGCGTCCTCTGCCGAGCTCTCCCGAGGCGACACCGATCACCACAGCGAGGACATCGACGAGGTCAAGCGTCAGAGCGACCGCGCGCCGATCGTCCGGATGGTGAACGTCCTGCTGACCCAGGGTGTCCGTAGGAAGGCCAGCGACATCCATATCGAGCCGCGCAGGGACGGGGTGGATGTCCGGTTCCGCATCGACGGCGAACTCCATCTGGCGAAAAGCCTTCCTAAGGCGCTCCATGCCGCCATCACGTCGCGAATCAAGATCATGTCCGAGCTCGACATCTCCGAGCGCCGGCTCCCGCAGGACGGGCGCATCACCGTGCGGCTCGACAACAAGATGGTGGATCTGCGCGTCTCGACCACTCCTATCCTCTACGGGGAGAGAGTGGTGCTCCGGATTCTCGACAGGGCGTCAGGCATGATCCCGCTCGAGGAGTTGGGCTTCTCAACGCACGAACTTGCGATTTTCAAGAAGCTCGTCACCCGGCCCCACGGCATCATACTGGTCACCGGCCCTACCGGGAGCGGCAAGACTACGACGCTCTACGCCGTGCTGAACATGCTCAAGTCCGAGACGACGAACATCATGACCGTCGAGGACCCCGTCGAGTATGAGCTTGAGGGCATCAATCAGACCAACGTACACAGCCGGATCGGTCTCACCTTTGCCAACCAGCTCAGGGCAATCCTGCGGCAGGACCCGGATATCGTGCTGGTCGGAGAGATCCGAGACACCGAGACCGCCGACGTCGCCTTCCGAGCGGCGTTGACCGGTCACCTCGTCCTCAGCACTCTTCACTGCAACGATGCGCCGAGCGCGGTTACGCGCCTGATCGATCAGGGCGTCGAGCCGTTCCTCGTCGGATCGGCCATCAACGGTGTCGTGGCTCAGAGGCTGGTCCGTGTGCTCTGTCCGGACTGCAAGGAGCCCTACTCGCCGGATGACAAGACCAAGTTCCTTCTCGGGCTTCCGTCCAACACCGCCGTGACGCTCTACAAAGCGGTAGGCTGCCCGAGCTGCGACAACACCGGCTACAAGGGCAGGATAGGCATTCACGAGGTCATGGTGATGACTGAGCAGTTGAGGAAACTTGCGCTGTCGAAAGCGTCGTCATCCGAACTGCGGGAGGTCGCGGTGGCTTCGGGGATGAGGACAATGGCTCAGGACGGCACGGAGAAGGTGCTCCAGGGCATCACCACCATCGAGGAAGTCCAGCGCAAGGTCATCGTGGAGACCGAAGAGATCACCATGGCTCTCAAAGCAGCGTAGGGACTGCAGTCCGCAGCACGGAGAAGCTTCTACCACACGGCGATCGGCACCCGGCGTCCCTCTGAGCGCGTGTACGCCAGCGATTCCATGTACCGGCGCATCTTCGCCGGGTTGGCGCGCTCGAACTCCTGCGCCAGTCGGAGGTACTCCCGCGCGGCTTCCTCGTCGCCGGCCGCACTACGCTCCAGCCGCCTGAGGTAGTTCAGACGCGCCTCGGCTTCGGGCGTATCCGCTGATTCCTCCGCCGGGAGGATCTTCGCGTATGCCTCCTGCGCATCGTCCCGTCCAAGCCGCTCGCGCGCCTTTCCGACGTAGAATGCCTGCTCCGCGCCTCTGACCGGCGCGTCGTCCGCCGCCAAGGTCCATGCACCGCGCGCGCCGTCCACGTCGTCCATGCTGCTGAGCGCCTCTCCCAGGAGGTAGAATGCCTGCGCGTCGCTCGAATCGTGGAAGCGGCTTGCGCCCAGGTTCGGCGGGTATTCCGTGGCCGCCCGGAAGTCGGATGCCGCATCGGCGTACTGCTTTTCGGCCATCCGCCGCATCCCGCGTCTGATCATCGCCCACACGTAGAGTATGCGCGTCTGGTAGGCCAGTTCCGCCACGAAGAAGGTCCTGGTCTGCAGGAGTTCGACCGCCTCGTCGAGCTTGTCGGCGGCGAGATACGCGCGGACCGCTCGTTCGAGGCATCCGCTGTCGTTCGGCGCGTACTCCATGATCCGACAAGCGATGTCCAGCCGATCCTGCTCGGCGCCGCTCAACTCCGCCAGGATATCGAGGTCGCGCAGGACCACCGGATTGTCCGGGCACAGACCGTTCGCCTCGCTCATGTATCCGTATGCCGTCTGCAGGTCGTCTTTCTTGTGCCAGAACGCTATGCCGAGGTTCCTATGAGGGAGATATCCGCCGCCGTTCCTGCACGCCGCCTGCCACTTCTCGATCGCCTCATCGACCCGGCCCCGGGCGTAGAGCATGTTGCCCAGATCCGTCAGAGACTCCGCGTCGTTCCGTCCGTCGAGCAGGCGCATGAGGACGTCTCGATGCGCGAAGCAGTTCACGACTCCCCATTCGTCGGCGTGGTATTCCGACGGCGGTTCCATCCCCAGTTCCTCGATGAGCACGCGCAGGAGCGGGTCGCTTGGCGGGCCTGCGAGTATCCATGCCTTGACAATCGCCTTCGTCTCATCGCGCAGTCCGAGGCCGAAGTACATTCCGGCGGCGTCCATGTCTTCCTGGAAGCACTCGCTCGACAGTTCGGGCGCACCGGTCTTCCTTCCTGAGAGGAAGTAGCTCTCCCACCGCGCATGTCTCCAGAGCGGATCGGTCTCCACGAGCGCGGAAAGCCGGTCTTGGGCCCAGGTGGAGTAGCCCTGTTTTCTGGCGGCGATGATCCCCATTAGCGTGAGCATAGGATCGGTGGAGTCCGAGGCGAATCCTGCGACCGCCTCGAGCTCACCTCGGCGGATGAAGTGCTCGGCCAGCCTGCGCCTTGCAAGTGTGCCGAGGTCCGGATCTCCGGCGAGCGCGCGCCAGATGTCCTGCGCGTCGTCCCCCTGGCCTTCGAGCGCGAGTGCGAGCAGGGAGTTCGCCTCACGGTCGCCCTGAGACGCGAGCACCGTCTGAGCCTGATCGATCGCATCCCGGTACCGTCCGGCGGCGAGTGCGAATCGCGCCAGTCCCTTCCGAGCCTCCGCTTCATGCTCGGTGCCGATCAGCTTCTCGTACGCCCGGATCGCATTCTCCGCGCAGTCATGGCGTTCCCTCGACCTAGCGGCCTGCAGGATGTCCCCGGGCGTTTCCTGCTGCTTGGGAGCCACGCTTGTACGAGGAACGATGTCCCTCACGCGCGATTTCCGCTGGGGGTCGTATGCCAGCACGATGTTCCCGCCGGCATCCAGCACCTCGACCGACGTCCTCTCCGGGTCGGCGGACACGTCGAACGATCTGACCTCGCCCGCGTCCAGATCGAGCTTCGTCTCAGAGACGGCGCTGCCGCCGTCGATGATGCGGACCGTTCCACCGGGCGCCGGCCGGGTCATCTGGAGAGCGACCGATCCGTTCGAACGGACGTTGACGATCCCCTCGCGGTGTGCCTTCACGAAGCCGCCGGTGGGGCCGACGGGGAGCCAGAACTCGGTCATCTCTACCAGTTCGTGCGGCCGGAGGAGGTCGAAATCGCTTTGAGTGGCGAACCGGCCGGACTGGATCTCCAGGTAGTCTCCGGCGTTCTCCGTGAGCATGCTCTGCCAGAGCTTGCCCATCTCGTCCTGTCCCCAGCAGAAGACCTTCCGGCCCGGCATCTCGTCCTGCCTCGACCAGTGGGCCACTCCGTGGTCGGCATCGTCGTAGTAGACGCCGAAGAACTCGTCGTAGGTCTCGGCGCCGAAGATGTCGCCTGTGAACGCGTGGTTCCCGATCCGGCTGAGATCGATGCCTTCGCATACCGGCCAGGTCGTGTTCTCGCCGTATGCGCCGGAGATGCCCCTGGTCATCGCGTAGATCAGCCGGGCATCCGGGGTCGAGTAGACCGCCGTGTTCGTCCACCAGTAATGCCGGTGGGGCAGGGGGGTGCCGTTGTAAAGCCGGATCGTGTCTGAGAAGCGGTATTCGCCAGGGACGAGTCGGACCTCCACCGTGAACCGCATCTCGGTCATGCGCTCCGTCAGCCCGAAGATCATCGACGCCGAGCCGTCCGCGTTGCGCCTGGTGGTAAACGGGATGCGCGAGTGAGTGTAGACGGAGTGGCTCACCGGGAAGTTGAACTCGATCCCGCCGGAGATCCATGCGCCGCGCGTGGCGATCAGGGTCGGCTTGATGCAGTCGTTGCGGTGGAATACCTCGCGCCCGAGCAGCTTGTCGTGGACCGAGAAGAGCCTGCACCCGAAGTCGGGCAGGAAGGTCAGCCGCAGGAGTTCGTTCTCCAGGACGACTGATTCATAGGTGCGGATCACGCGTTTCTTCGTCAGGCTGTCCTGGAGGCGGTAGGGATAGATATGCGCGCCGAGGCGCTTGGTGAAGCATGGGTCCGGTTTCTCCGGAAGCGTTTCGTAGGTCGGCAACTCGATCGGTTCCAGGCGCACTTCAACGGCGGACATGGCGGTTCTCCTCTGTAGAGCATTGGAGTAATGGGGCGGTGGAGTGGTGGAGCAATGGGAAACCCAGTATTCCACCACTCCATTACTCCATCACTCCAGTACTCCAATGCTCCAGCATTCCAGCACTCCGTAGTCCTACGGCTTGAAACTTGCTTTCCCCGCGAGATCGACCGCATCCTTCTTGAGGGTTGCCGCGGTGAGCGTGACCGGGAACTTCATCTTGCCCAGATCGAGCACTGGGTTAACTCGATCGAGCAGCTTGTTCACTATCGACGCGGGTACAGGCAGGACGCTGAGGGACGCGCTGTCCGCCACGAAGTTCACCTTGCATCCGCCCTCGATCTGCGGCTTGCCGGTGACCTTGACCTCGACGCCGATGCCATGGAAGCTCGGCCGGGCGACGGCGGTGAGCTTGCCGGACTCGAGCTCGATGCGCATCTCCTTGCCGTCCGGTCTGGTGGCGTTCACGTAATCGTTGACCGCCTTCTCGGTGATCAGCGCCTGGAAGGTGGTTGATCCGACCTTCTTCAGCTTGCGGGTCGATGTATCGACGTCTACGTCCGTCATGTCGACTGTCAGGCGGCTGACGACGAGGTTGTCGTCGATGCGGACTTCCTTGCCGGTGATGTGCAGCGAGTCGATCTTGCCCCGGAGCAGTTCAACATCGGAGCCCTTGGCTGTGACGGAGTATTCCTTCGCCGGGCCGATGTATCCGGGTAGCGCCTTTGCGATGCCTTTTTCGACCTTCGGGCGAACGAGTCCGGTGGAGCATCCGGCCAGCAGTACGGCTGCCAGTGTGATCGGTATCAGTCTTCGCAATTCCTAATCTCCCGGGAGTAGAATGACAGAGAGGCAGGTCGCTGTACGGCCTGCCTCTGACATTATACACTCCCACGCGCGGCTGATACCAGCCCCGCACCGATCACTGATCACCGCTAACCGGCCACCCCGATCTACGCCGGGTGCACTCCTTCCGGCTCTTCCACGCCGATCTCCACGTATTCGCCGGCCTGGACGATATCAGGCGGAGCCTGCGACATGGCGGCTGCCGTGCGAAGTTGCTCTAGCAGACCCTCCCTGCGGGCGTCCTCGATCATGCTGTAGGTGATGATCTCGCCCTCTTTGACGATCAATCGGCCGTCATCGGTTTCGATGCTCAGGCCCGACGGTGTACCGACCATATCATCGTAGTCAGACATTCTCGGCCTCCTTCATTGCTCACGAACTCGGATGTGCGCTATGCAGCTTGCTCCAACCCGGCGGCTCCCACCGCGAGCACCAGGTTCTGGATCGCATTCGCTTCACACGCCTGGTTGATCACGTCGTCGTTGACCGTGTCGCCCTTGCGTGCAATGACGTTGCCCGCGAAGTCCGTTACGTCCCGGTTGACGGTCTTACCGCGGATGTAGTTGATCTCGTGCTCTATCGAGACGTCGCCGAACTCCTCCAGCCGACGGCGCGCGGCGCTTCCGCCCTCGCCGACAACCGTCGCTACGGCGGCGAGCATCAGGTAATGAAGCTGGTTGGCATCGCGGGCTTTCCGGATCAGGTCATCCGTGATGACATCGCCCTGGTGGACGATGATATTGCCTTTGTTGTCCATCACGGGATGACCGGCGACCTTTCCTCGCATGTACTCGATCTCTTTCTCTTCCACTCGATCTTGCATATCTCAACACTCCTCTGTTCGGTTTGATCCCGACGATTCTGATTCGCTCTTACCCCGTGCGCCGAACGCGGTAAACGGAGTTGCAGAGGGAGGGGGGTGCGGCAGGTGGCCCACCGAGCGTGCATGCGCCGCTCTGTTTCGTATCATGCACGGCATCGGCTTGCGAACGGGGAACCTTTGTGCTATACTGACCAAAACTTCCGGGCACACGAAGGATACGCTCGATGCACGGGACTCTGGTCGGGATAGTCGGGCCCACCGCAACGGGAAAAACGGCCGCAGGTATCCGCCTCGCCGAGATGCTCGGGGGCGAGATCATCTCGGCCGATTCGATGGCGGTGTACAAAGGGATGGATATCGGCACCGCCAAACCGACGCCCGAAGAGCGGAGCGCCGTGCCATTCCACCTCATAGACGTCGTGCGTCCCGACGAGGATTTCAGCGTCGCGGAATTCCGGCGCCTGGCCGAGGAAGCCATAGAGCAGATCATGGCCAGGGGGAAGGTCCCGATCCTCGTCGGCGGAACCGGTTTGTACGTGAAAGCGCTCACCGGCGGCCTCAACATCCCCGAAGTAGCCCCCGACAGAGGACTGCGGGAACGGTTGAGACAGGAGGCCGAGCGATTGGGCGGCGCGCACCTGCTGGAACGGCTTCGTGCGATAGATCCGATCACGGCAGCGCGCCTGCATCCCAGGGATCTGAAGCGGATGATCCGAGCGCTGGAGGTGTATCAGGCCACCGGCAAGCCAATCTCCTATTTCCACGAGACCGCGGGGACTGCCGAGGTGACCTATCACGCAGAGTTGTTCGGTCTCACCATGAGCAGGCCTGCGCTGTACAGTCGTATCGAGCGCAGAGTCGACGAGATGATAGAGGCCGGATTGGTGGAAGAAGTTCGGCGGCTGCTGGATGAGGGCTATGATCCAGGGCTGCCGGCTATGAGAGGCCTTGGGTACAAACAGATTGCAGGCTATCTACTCGGCGAGTATGATCTCCCCACGGCGGTCGAACTCCTGAAGCGTGATACCCGGCGTTTTGCGAAAAGGCAGTTGACATGGTTCCGGGCTGATCCGAATATCCGATGGCTGGATGTCGAGGGATGCTCGGCGGCGGAGACTGCCGAGACCATCGCCGCCCTGCTGAAGCTAAGGCCTGATCCGAGAACCTGATCCGAAAACCCACTAGAGGTAGGTGGACGATTCTGCGTCCGCCGGACGGAGGAGTAGCCAATGAACAAGGGACAGATGAACCTGCAGGACGTATTCTTGAACCAGGTGCGCAAGGAGAACATCCCGGTCACGATCTACCTGGTCGGCGGTGTTCAGTTGAAGGGACACGTGAGAGGCTTCGATGCCTTCACCGTTCTGCTCGACAGTCCTGGCAAGCCGACGCAGATGGTGTACAAGCATGCGATCGCATCGGTAGTCCCTGCAAGGCAAGTCTCGACGAATATCCAGGACATGCCCAAGGAGGGCGGAGACAAGGCCGAGGAGTAACGGCCATGCTCACGCCGACCATGAGGTAGCATGATGTCCGAAGTACAGTTTGTGAAGATGCATGGAGCCGGCAACGACTTCATCCTGGTGGACTGCCTGCAGGGCATGGGTCCGCTGGAAGGAGTCGATCCGGCGGAGTTCTCGAAGCGGGTCTGCGACCGTCATTTCGGTATCGGCGCGGACGGCCTGGTCCTGGTGCTTCCGTCGGATGCAGCCGGCTTTCGCATGAGGATTTTCAACTCCGACGGCAGCGAGGCCGAGATGTGCGGCAACGCGACGAGGTGCTTCGGCAAGTACCTGTTCGACCGCGGACTCGCCGGCGATTCGGTATCGCTTGAGACGCTCGGCGGCATCAAGCATATCGAGGTGCAGTCGCAGAACGGCAAGGCCGTCTCGGCGACCGTCAACATGGGTCAGCCCGGCCTCGATGCAGCCGACATCCCGATCACGGGTTTCGGCGGCCGGGTCATCCTCCAGCCGCTCGATGTGGACGGTCAGCGGATGGAGATCACGTGTGTGAGCATGGGAATACCACATTGCGTGATCTTCGTTCACTCGGCCGCCGATGTGCCTCTGGAGGAGATCGGCCCCAGGGTTGAGACGCATCCGGCGTTTCCGGAGAAGACGAACGTCGATTTCGCGGAGATAGTCTCACCTGAGGAAGTGATCATGCGCGTCTGGGAGCGGGGAGCGGGTGTTACCCTCGCCTGCGGCACAGGCGCCTGCGCGACCGTGGTCGCGGGCGCGCTCACCGGCAAGACCGGCCGACGCGCGACCGTTCACCTGCCCGGAGGAGACCTGCTGGTCGATTGGCGTGAGGACGGCAACGTCTACATGACCGGCCCGGCGGTCGAGACGTTCAGGGGAAGAATCGATATCTAGACCGCAGACGGCAGACTGCAACCGCAGGTTCCGGATGGTTCTTGCTGCAGACTGCAGTCTGCCGTCCGCAATCTCAGACGCCATCCGCATTACAGACGGTAGACCATAGGCCGATGGGCCTGTGGTCTACTGTCTATTGTCATATTTGGGAGGGTTCACAGCCTTGGTGCAGTTTGCAGACAGACTAGCGAAGATTCCGCCGTATCCGTTCGGCGAGATAGCCAAGATGAAGGCGAAGGCGATCGCAGAGGGGCGCGATCTGATTGCGTTCGGCATCGGCGATCCCGACCAGCCGACCCCGAAGCCGATTATCGACAAGCTCTACGAGGCCGCGCAGGACCCGGAGACTCATCGGTACGACGAGACTCCCTACGGCTGGCCCGAGTTCATCGATTCCGTCGCGCGCTGGTATGGCAGGCGCTTCGGCGTCCAACTCGATACGTCGAAGGGTGAGGTGATTCAGGTCATCGGCTCGAAGGAAGGCCTGGCGCACCTGGCGTGGGCGTTCATCGATCAGGGCGACGTCTCGCTTGTCCCGGACCCCGGCTATCCGGTCTACAAGGTAAACACGCTGATGGCCGGTGGTGAGGCGTACTCCATGCCTCTGCTCGCGGAAAACGACTTCCTGCCCGACCTTTCGGCGATCCCGACCGAGATCGCCCGCAAGGCGAAGCTTATGTACCTGAACTACCCGAACAATCCGATCGGCGCGTGTGCGACCCCCGAGTTCTTCGCCGATGTAGTCGCCTTCGCTCGGGATAACGACATCGCCGTCTGCCACGACGCCGCCTACACCGAGGTCTCGTACAACGGTTACAAGGCCCCGAGCTTCCTGGCGACCCCCGGCGCGAAGGACGTCGGCATCGAGATCCACTCGCTCTCGAAGAGCTACAACATGACCGGCTGGCGTATTGGAGCGGCGGTCGGCAACCCGGATATCATCGCGGGTCTGAACAAGATGAAGTCGAACGTCGACTCGAAGCAGTTTCCTGCTGTTGCGGTTGCGGCGGCATATGCGCTGGAGAATATCGACAGCATCCCCGAGACGCTGGCGCTCTATGCGAAGCGCCGTGACATCCTGATCGACGGCTTGAACAGCCTGGGATGGAAGCTGCCGAAGACGAAGGCGACGCTCTACGTATGGGTGCCCGTTCCTGCGGGGTATACCTCGGTCGAGTTCACGATGGCGCTGATCGAGAAGGCGGGCATTCTCGTGGTCCCGGGTACGAGCTACGGCGAGTACGGCGAGGGCTACGTCCGGTTCTCGCTCACGATCCCCGGCGACAAGGACGCCGAGCGCGTCGTTGAGGCGATCGACCGGCTGAAGAAGCACGATATCCACGCGTAGGCGGAGAACGCAGAGGAACACGGGAGTGATGGAGTAGTGGAGTACTGGAGTATTGGGTTCCCGGTACTCCACCGCTCCATTACTCCAATATCTCCGCCTGTGTCTGAGGTTTTATGCACACTGTAGACGTTGTAGATCGCGCGATCCTGGTCAGCCTCGGGTCCGGTGACGAGGAGCACGATCGGGCGTCGCTCGATGAACTGAAGGAGTTGGCGTTCACCGCGGGAGCCGAAGTGCTGGACGAGTTCGTCCAGAATCGGCAGAGACCCGACAACGCCTTCTACCTGGGGCAGGGCAAAGCGGAGGAGCTGTTCGCCGAGGTCAAGGATCTCGACGCGAACCTGGTGATCGTGAACGGCGACCTCACGCCGACCCAGATCAGAAACCTCGAAGCGGTGGTCAAGACTCGCATCGTGGACCGCACACAGCTCATCCTCGACATCTTCGCCCAGCGCGCGCACACCCGGGAAGGCCAATTGCAGGTCGAGCTGGCGCAGTTGACCTACCTGCTGCCACGGATCACAAGCGTCTACACCCAATTCGAGCGCCAGCAGGGCGGTATCGGCATGAGAGGCCCCGGCGAGACCAAGCTTGAGGCCGACCGACGGCGGATCCGCAACCGGATCGCCGACCTCGAAAGGGAGATCGAGGAGGTCCGCCGGCATCGCAAGGTCCAGCGTCAGGCTCGGCGGAAGCTCCCGTTCCCCTCGGCGGCGCTCGTCGGCTACACCAGCGCGGGCAAGTCGACGCTCCTCAACACGCTCTCCGGCTCGGAAGTGCTTGTTGACCGCAAGCTCTTCGCCACGCTCGACCCGACGACCCGGCGCGTCGTGCTCCCCGACGGGTGGGCGGTGCTCATGACCGACACCGTCGGCTTCATACAGAACCTCCCGCACGATCTGGTCGCCGCATTCCGAGCGACCCTGGAGGAGGTCACCGAGTCAGACTTCCTGGTCCATGTGGTCGATGTCAGCCATCCCAACAGGGAGGAGCAGATGGCCGCCGTGCACCAGGTCCTCCGCGACCTCGGCGCCGACGACAAGCCGACAGTCACCGTCTTCAACAAGAGCGACCTGATCCAGGACCAGTACAAACTGCGCAAGCTGGTGGCCGATACGCCGAACAGCGTCTACATCTCGGCGAAGAACCACGACGGCATCCCGCAGTTGATGACGGTACTCATCAAGACGATCCAGGATCTGCTCGTCCACGTCTCGCTCGAGATCCCCTACGAACGGAGCGACCTGCTCTCGCTCTGTTACGACAGCGGCCGCGTCATCAGCGTCGAGTACACGCCGGAGCGCATCTTCGTCGAGGCTGAGGTCGCCCGCGACGTCGCCGGCAAGCTGGAGAAGTACAGGCGACGTGAGCCCGAACCTGAGATTGAAACCTCAGGCTAGTGGCATCGAAGCAGGCTGAAGCAAGCTGGGTTTCCTGAGCTTCCTTTATGCTACTCTTTGCTATCGCCATCCCCATCCTTCGGGTTGGGGAACTTGTTCCCAGCGCCCTTCCTCGCGCCGAAGGGTCAATCAGACATCTCAAGTCTGAGACTTGAAATCCCAGGAGGTCCATCCAATGAAAGTCCTGATCATATCCGGCAGCCGGAATCCCGAGGGCCAGACCGCCCGCGCCGCCAACGCATTCCTCGAAGGCGTCCGCGAGGCCGGCGGCGAGTGCGACCTGATCTTCCTTCCGCCGATGAACATCGAGCGATGCCGCCAGTGCGACGACGACGGATGGGGCATCTGCCGCACCGAGGGCCGATGCGTCATCGAAGACGACCTCGAACCGCTGTCCGATGAGATACGCGGGGCGGACGCCGTCGTCTTCGCCACGCCCGTCTACTGGTCCGACCTCAGCGAGAGCCTGCAGGCGTTTCTGAACCGTCTGCGCCGGACTTGCATCGCCGACTCGGCGAGGGCGGGGATCGAGGGCAAGCCCGCGGTCGGCATCTGCGTTGCGGGGGGCGGGGGCGGAGGCGCGCCCGAGTGCACGACTCGCATGGAATGGATCCTGCGCACGACCGGCTTCGATGTCGTCGATCTCATCCCGATCCGCCGCCAGAACCTCGAGGCCAAGCTTGAGACGCTGAAGAGCACCGGCAGGTCACTTGTTGCCGACCGCTAGTGCGGGCATTCCTCGCCGATGATCGACGACAGAGTCGTCGATCATCGGCCGTGTCGCTCCCAAGAGACCTCGCACCGTCAGCGTTGAGTAGTCCCGACCGTCCTTCGATACGCTTCGCTACTCAGGACTAGCGGGTTCTACGTTCCGGGAGACAACCACCGCCAGCCCCGAGTAGTCCTGCACTTCGAGCTCACGGAGTAGTGGATTACTATGTCCCGGGAAACCCACCCCGTCAGCCCTGAGTAGTCCTGAACTCCGACTGCACTTCGATACGCGCTGCTACTCAGTGTGGTCGGAGTTCAGGACGTATCGAAGGGCGGCCTAGTTCCACGAGACCTCCGGCCAGCCCCGGACGTCCTTCGATACGCTTCGCTACTCAGGACTCGCGGGTTTTTGTGCCATGGGAAACCTGTCGCGTTTGGATGCTTCGGAAGCAGAGTTCGCGGTTTGTGCGAACGGCGCTACCGAATCCCCTCGGATATCCACGTAGGGAACGCCCGCCGTCGCGTTCCGCTCTGGTGGATATCTACACCCAACGGAACGGGACAGCGTCCGTTCCCTACACCAGACCTTCGGCCAGCCCCGGACGTCCTTCGATACGCTTCACTACTCAGGAGTAGCGGGTTCCTGTGTCCCCGGAGACAAGTGTGCTTGCTGTGCAGTAACATGCTCGGGAGACACCACGGCACAATCACCTCAGATTCCCGCAGTGGCAACGTCAGGCCGGGCGAGACCGGGGTTCCGGTCAACATGGAGGTGGAATCGGGTGGGGGGCGATGACTTCGCCTGTGACTCCTGGGAGGAGCATTGGCTCAGGCTGACCGCTGAGGCCGCAAGGCCTCAGCGCTCGTCTCCGGAGTGACCGTGGATTCCCGTCTCCTCGCCGGCGAGATCCTCTGCCGGGCCGTGATATCCTCCCTTGCGGCCGATATCCTCTCGGAACGGCGGCCTCTGCATCCCGCGGTCCACGCCGTGTACGTGAGTGTGCGGCGTCGATCCCTCGTGGCCGTGGTCAGGGTGATCCGTCATCCCCATGCCTCCTCTCCCTGAACTCTCCAAGAGCGAATACCCGCGCCTCCGCTCCCGGAAACACGCACGGGGCCATGACTCATGCGAGGAACGAGCCTGAATGGCAGGCGGGACATATTGGCCTACTACAGATATCGGGTAAAACTGCCGACAATATTCCAATGACGGAGGAACAGCCTAGCATCAAGGAGGATGATTAGGACAAATGAGAAGGAACTCAGTAGTACTGTTGTCAGTGACTTTGCTCTTGGTGGGATTGTTCTCGACCGCCGTCCACGGCGCGGACAGCGATACCCAGACGGTCACGTACGAAGTGCAGGCGATCAATGAGATCGCGGTGAGTGGCGATCCCGGCGCGTTGATAGTGAGCACTGCAACGGCCGGCTCGGAGCCCGATGAGGTTACCGATGCCACCACCACCTACGACATCACCACCAACGGTACGGGCAAGAAGATCACCGGAGCCATCGACACCGCCATGCCGGCGAACACGACTCTGAAGATCAACCTTGCCGCGCCGACGGGTGGAACGAGTGCCGGCGACGTAGCGCTTACGGTTGTTGCGGCCGACCTCGTGACGGGCATTACCACATTGGCGGAGACTGCGAAGACGATCACTTACAAGTTCAGCGCCACCGTCGCTGCCGGTGTGGTTGCTTCAGCAAGTAAGACGGTCACTCTGACCATTGCTGATGGCTCATAGAGTTCTACGTCAGGGGTGGCGACGTCTTCGCCACCCCTGACAGCCTGATCCGGAGTTAGCTTTGCGGAGAGCACTGAACGCCAACCAGTCCTACATCAGGATCGCTTTGCTGATGGCTGCGGTGCTCTGCTCAGCCGGATGCCAGGCGGTCGATGTCACCGTGACAGGCAGTTGGTCGATCGTTGACGATGCCGGCCATCTGGCCTCCGGTGCGGGCAGCGATCTGATCAGCGACCGTGAGAGCGGACCTGACCAGGTCGCTCTCACCGTCGCCAATGCTCTCGGCGATTCAGACAACTGGCGGGTTGATGTCCGAAGATCCGATACCAACTGGCCCGCGGGTCTCTCTATCTACGTGAAGAGGACATCGGACGGCGCCGGCACGGGGATCATCACTGGGGGACACGGCTATCAGGAGATCACCGTCAGCGACACCGCCTTCTTCTCCGGAAGCGGCAACAGGAACGGCATCGGCCTGCAGTTGAGGCTGAGCGGAGCATCCGTCAGGATCGCTCCGGATACTTACTCGACGTCCATCATCTACACGGTGGTTGATACGACATGACTACTATCGGCAGAGCAATCGCGATATGCTGCCTTTTGTCAGCCGTCTGTGCGGTCTCTCGCGCCGCCGACATCGACGTTGTCGGCGGCCCGCATGAGGTCGTCATGCAGCCCGGCGGCAAGAAAGAGGGCAAGATCATCCTGCGGAACTCGTCCGATGCCGTGCAAGAGGTCAGGGTGTTCCAGACGGACTACATGTTCCGCTGCGATGGAACTACTCTGTATGACAAGCCGGGGACCTGCCACCGGTCTAACTGTTCCTGGATAACCTTCTCGCCCCAGCAGTTCTCCATTCCGCCGGAGGAGACGCTCACCGTCTACTATACCATCCAGACGCCCAGGGATGACAAGCTCACGGGCACTTACTGGAGCATGTTGATGGTTGAGCCGAAGCCTCCGCCCGAACCGCCTGCGCCGGCGTCCGAGGATGGCAAGGTCACCCTCGGCGTCCGGACGGTGCTTCGCTACGGCATCCAGATGGTCGTTCACATCGGAAACACTGGGAAGCGCGACCTGAAGATCCTGGACAAGCGGCTGTCGTTGGTCGGTGGCAAGCGTCTCCTGCAGTTGGACATCGAGAACACCGGGGAAAGGTGGCTTCGGCCCGGTATCTGGGCCGAAGTCTACGACGAGAAGGGCGCGCACGTCGGGAGATTCCAGTGCAATCGCACACGGATATATCCTGCCTGCTCGACCAGGAACTGCATAGACCTGAGCAGCCTCAAAGCCGGCAAGTACCAGGCTCTGGTCGTCGTTGACAACGGCGACGAGTCGGTCTGGGGTGCCCAGTATGCTCTGGATATCCAATAGCTGCAAGATCGCCGGATTCCTGTGCATATGCGTCGCCCTGCTGTTCGCTGCTATCTCGGCATGTGCACAAGGGGGAGGTCAGGGAGTCGAAGTGCTGACTCTCTCGCCCGCTGTCGTCGAGACGGAGCCGGGACAGATCATCAGCGCCAGCTTCTCCGTGCGCAGCGCCACCGACCAGTCCGAGGAGTTCGTCGAAAGCCTCGCGCTGCCCGATGACTGGCAGGCGGTCATCCAGCCCACGAGTTTCGTGCTCGATCCTCAGGAGACTGTCGTGCGCCTTGCGGCCTTCCTGGTGCCCGGCAACGCGTCATCCGGGAGCTACCAGATCACTTACTCCGTCAGGAGCCGTCGAGACTACGCCATCCAGGACTCCGGCGCGATCACCGCAGTGGTGCTCCCGGTCACGAAGCTCGAACTCCTCGTCGAGGAGAAGCCGGATGCCGTGATTGCGGGCGATTCCTACCAGGTCAGCTTCCGGGCCGTCAACCGGAGCAATTCTCCGCTGCGGGCGAGCCTTCAGGCCTCCAGTTCACTGAACAACCCTGTGAGTCTGGATACCGGCAGCCTCGATCTGCCCGTCGGCGGCACGCAGCTTGTCACGGCCACGGTCCGAACCAACGAGAAGCTGAGACGGCGCACGTCCGATGTCCTCTCCATCCGTGTCATCGGGGCGGGCGGCGGGGACGAGGTCATTTCCTCCGGACTGACGGTCACGGTGGAACTCATACCGAAGTTCGGCGAGGACGTCGATATCTACCACCGTGTCCCGTCCGAGATACGGTTGATGTCCGCCGGAGGTGGCGATGATTCCGGTCTTCAGGTCGAGTTCGCCGCTCACGGCAGCTTGGACGAGGCCGGAGTCCGCACGGTCGATCTCCTGTTCCGCGGCCCTGATATCGACGACACCAGCTTCTTCGGTCTGAGGGACGAATACCGGCTGAGCTACTTCACGCCGGATATGGACCTGCAGCTCGGCGATCAGTCCTACGGCCTCTCGCCGCTCACCGACTACTATCGGTACGGGCGCGGCGCAGGGCTCAGCTATCGGAGTGGGAGCCTGAGCTCGGGCGCCTTCTTCGTCGAGGATCGCTGGGGATCGGTCAACCGCCAGGAGATGGGCCTCTACATCGGCAGGGATCTCGGCAATGGACTGGGGCTTAGGCTCAATCTCCTTGCGAAGAGCCAGGACACTCCGTCGGGCTTCGATGATACGCTCCTCAGCCTCCAGGGATTCGCAAAGCCGTTCCGAGGCGCCAACCTCGAGGCCGAGTTGGGGATCTGCAGCACCGACAGGTCCGTCGGAACCGACGGTCAGGCCTACAGAATCAGGCTCGACGGCAGCAGCGGCGGCGTCAGTTACTCGGTCGGCTCCATCCACGCGTCCCCGGACTACTTCGGCTACTACAACGACGCCGACTACTCGAACGCATCGGTGACCTTCCCTATCGCCGGCCGACTGCGAGGAAACGTCTCCGGACAGAGGTGGCGCAGGAATCTCGATCTCGATGTCTCGCAACCCGACGCGCCGCTCGAGAAGAGTTGGCAGATCGGCCTCGACTACTATCTCTCCGAGAGCACGAGACTGTCGCTGGACCGCGTCTTCTTCAGCCGCGAGGATCTGCTTCAGCCGGCGGAGTACGATTACGAGGAGAGGGCGCTGCGTCTCGGCATCAACAAGGCGTTTGGCACGTCGAGCCTGCAGGTCTACTGGGACATCGGACGCCAGCACGATATGCTGATCGGCGACTCACACAGCGTGAACCGGTACGCGGTCTACTACTACCAGCGAGCGGGACGGAACCAGTACATCAGCTTCTACTCGCTGTTCGGGGATGACGGGGATGAGGAGAGCCGGCTCCTGGGATCGGACAATACGATCGGCGGGTCCGTCCTCTGGAAGCCTTCGGACAGGATCTCCCTCTCGATGAGCTACACGACGAACAGGTTCAGGCTGGATGAGGATCGAGACAACCGCCAGTTCTATGCCACCGCCGTCTACAACGCGCCGAACGATCGGGCATGGACTCTGCGCTTCAGGAACAGCAATCACACGCTCAGCTCCGAGACGTCCTATATGCTCACCCACACGATTCCGTTCGGCATTCCCGTCGCTCGCAAGAAGAGCCTCGGGGGCATATCCGGACGAGTCTACGACGCGGAGCATCCGGACAGGCCCGGCATACCACGTGTGGTCGTCAACGCCAATGGGGCGACGACGGTCACCAATGACAAGGGTGAGTTTTCATTCCGCACGCTTCCTTCCGGGCCGTGCCGCGTGTCGGTTGAGCAGCGCTCCATCGGCCTCGAGCGGGTGACCGAGACCAGGCTGCCGACAACGGTGGATGTGCAGCAGGGCAAGACCGTCTCGATGCAGATCGGAGTCCTCCGGTCAGCGTGCCTGCGGGGCAAGGTTTCGTTGATGAGATACCAGTCCGGCAAGTCCGATCAGCCCGACCGGCCGGACGTCTTCGTGAGCGCGCCCGACCATACCGGCGGGGTGATCTCTGCCGACGGGCAGTTGGCGGAAGTGGGCGGCCTCCGTGACGTGCTCCTGGAGCTTACGAACGGCGGCGAGACGTTGAGGAGAGTCACTGACAGCGATGGTGAGTTTTCGCTGACGGATCTCAGGCCGGGCCTGTGGACGCTGAAGGTGTACGACCACAACCTCCCTGCTCTCCACTATCTCGAGCAGCCGGAGTTCAGCATCGAATTGGCGCCTGGTGGAGAGGTCACCCTTCCCATAAAGGTGCTCCCGCGCCTGCGTCAGATCAACATCATCGAGCAGGATAGCATCCGCTAGCAGTGACCTCACGCCAGCCGTTCGATCAGCGGTGACACCAGCAGCAGCACCGTCAGAACGATCATGCCGGCGACCGTCAGACCCGCCACGACATTGAACAGCGGCGAGTTCGTGTACTTGCCCATGAACTCCCGATCGTTGGTGATCTTCAGGACGAATATCAGCACTACCGGCAGAAGCACCCCGTTGAGCACCTGCGGCAGGAACATCAGCAGCAGCAGTGGCAGTCCCGGCACCAGGACTATCAGGCCCGCGATGAAGATGAAGAACGCCAGGATGCCGTAGAAGATCGGCGCCTCGCGCAGGCGCTTGTCGATCCCGGCCTCCCAGCCGAACGTCTCGCTGGTGGCGTACGCGGTCGTCAGCGGAAGGATCGCGGCCCCAAGCAGCGATGCATTGAGCAGCCCGAACGCGAACAGCCCCGACGCGAACCGTCCGGCGAGCGGCTCAAGGGCCGCCGCGAGTTGTCCCGGCGGCGCAGAGGGGTCTATCGGTACCCTGGAGACCCATAGGGTTGCGGCGCACGCCACGATGATGAAGAATGCGACAAAGTTCGTGAAGAACGCGCCGAGATAGACGTCCGCCCGCGCGTACCCGAGGTCTTCCTCATCGAGCCGCTTGTCCACGATGTAGGATTGGATGAAGAATTGCCCCCACGGGGTGATCGTCGTGCCGACCGTTGCGACGAACATGAGCAGATACGCCGTGTTGGCCCAGGGAACGCTCGGCTGCACGACGCTCCTTATGGCGAGCGACCAGTCAGGCCGGGCGAGGAATCCGGAGACCACGTAGGAGAGATAGAGCACGCCGCTCAGCAGAAAGACCTGCTGGACCCGGCGGAAGTTGAACCGCACCATCAGGAGGTATACCGCGATCGCCGCGACCGGTACGCTGACGTACGTGGGCACACCGAATATGCGGAGGCTCGACGCGATGCCGGCGAACTCCGCCACGGTGGTGAACAGGTTGGCGACCAGCATCACCAGGATCGCCAGCGCCGCCCATCTCGCTCCGAACCGCTCCCGGATCAGGCCTCCGAATCCCTTGCCGGTCACTACTCCCATGCGAGCGCCCATCTCCTGGGTCACCGCCAGGCTGAGCGTGACCAGGAGGAGCACCCACAGCAACTCGTAGCCGAACCGAGCGCCCGCCAGGCTGTAGGTTGCGATCCCGCCCGCATCGTTATCCGCCGCCGCCGCTATCAGTCCCGGACCGATCACGGCCAGCAGCGGCATGAGTCTCTGTCTGCCGAACCTGCTCCGCATGATCCATATCCTCAACGTAGGAGCCGCTTCCGTCTGCGATCAAACCATGTAGGAGCAGCTTCCAACTGCGATCAAGCCATGTAGGAGCAGCTTCTAGCTGCGATCGCGGCTGGAAGCCGCTCCTACAATACGCCGGTTCATCGCGGCTGGAAGCCGCTCCTGCAAGGCTTCCCACAGGAACGCTATGCCACTGCTTCGTGGTCCAACATCTGCTCGGGAGCGGTCTGACGCCTTCCTGGTCGACCGCGCCATGCGTGTGTCGGGATATGCTTGAAGACGTCGTCTACCGTAATGATGCCCTTCAGCTCGTTCCCGACGTCCACGACCGGCAGCGCGAGCAGGTTGTACTTCTGGAAGAGCTCGGCCACTTCGCGCACACTTGCATCCGGATGGACGTGGATCACCCTGGTCGCCATGAATGTCTTGACCGGCGTGTCCGGCTGGGCGACGACGAGATCGCGCAGGGATATGACGCCCACGAGCCGCTCGTCCTCCTCGGTCACGACGTAGAGGTAGTAGATCGTCTCGGCGTCCGGCGAGAGTTCGCGCACGCGGTCGATAACCTGCTGGGCAGTGAACTGATCGGAGATCGCCACGTAGTCGGTGGTCATCAGTCCGCCCGCGGTCTCGTCCTCGTACTCCAGCAGTTCGCGGACGTCGGTCGCCTCCTCTGGCTCCATCTCGTTCAGGATCTCCTGTGTGCGCTCCTCCGGCAGGTCGCCGAGGATGTCCGCCGCCTCATCCGGGTCCATCTCTTCGAGAATATCCGCCGCATCGTCGGTATCCAGGTCTTCGATGATCTCGGCCTGGATCTCGGGGCTCGTCTCCGGCAGAACGTCGGCCGCCGTCTGGACATCGAGGCTCTCGATGATGTCGGTCCTCTGCATCGGGTTCATCTGCTCGATGATGTCCGCGATGTCAGCGGGGTGGAGCTTCGACAGCTTCTGGAGCGGTATCTTGAGCTTGATCGGTCCGGCTGCCTGCTCCAGGGTCTCTACGTCGTCCCACGCGATGATCTTCTCCGGCAGGGGCCTTCTCAGGATCGCGCGGAGTATCTGCGATACCCACTCGACGCCGAGTTCTCTCAGTAGGCCGGCGGTCGAGGCATCGACCCCGAGCAGGCGTATCTGCCCCGGTGTTTCGACGAACCGGACGTCGTTCACCCGGACGACCTTGTAGTCATGGACATCGACTATCTGGCGGTCGAGTACGCTCCTCTTGAGCCAGATGTCGTCGGGCTGAGGGGTGTAGAACCTGATGCGGTCTCTGCGGACGGGCAGGCTGAAGCGGTCCACTTCCTCGCGCACCTGTCTCCAGGGGACCAGTAGCGGACCGTGCCCGTTCTGCACCACGATGGCGGAGACTACGGGCAGCGGTTCGGCAGGCGTGACGATGACGTCGCGCACCTTTCCGATCTGTTCGCCGATGCTGTCGATGACAGGTCGGCCAAGCGCCTGAGTCAGGAACTGCATGATGATCCCTCCCGTCCGGCCGTGACACAGGTGTACCCCTTGGACAGACGCGGCAAAGCACGCGCGGCGCTGCAGTCGGTCTACGAGTGCCTACGGCATTTCGAAGTCTGTTGGTGATCTCGGCGATGCGAACATGACCGACCAATCGTGGGCGCGCGACAAGGACACGCATCGAAGGACGATCGGATCCGCAAGATCACTGGTCAAATGGGTATCTGGCCGGGTCGGGCTGATGCTGACGAACATGGGGTGGGGTAGAGGAGGGGAATAGAGGCGAATCAGACGGATAAGTCCCTAGGCATCCCTCCTGGTTCCACTGCCCTCGGATCGGCAGCACAGCTTTGTACTATTGGCCGGGTCGGTATCCACCAACCATCACCTCAGTGAATAGTCATTAGCCGCCGCCGGCGGCCACACTAGAGTATACCCATCCGGGCGCTGCATGTCAAGCAATCCGGCAAGTAGAACGGCCTGGAAGATCTGCCGGTTTTTCCTGCCTCTGCTCATGTTGCTTCTGCCTTTGCCCTTTCACGGCACGGACAGAAGGAGGTTGTGCCGCCGACAGGTAACATATCCGCAACTCAGCAGTAAGGCGCTGCTCAGTTGGTCCGATCGCTCTTAGGTGATTGACTCGAGGCAGGAGGTCTTAAGAATGCAGGGAAGGCTACCAGGTATCGCTGAATCGCTCTCCGCCGCATGGGCGGCATTTCTCAAGTATCCGGGCGTGCTGATCGGGATCTTTCTGGTTTATATCGTCATCACGGCCGGACTCGGCGCCATTCCGGGTATCGGAACTATCGCCAACTTCTTCGTCATGCCGCCGTTGATGGGCGGGGCGATCGTCGCAGGCATGAAAGCCGTCCGCGGTCAGACTCCGGAGTTCAACGACTTGTTCGTCGGATTCCGCCAGTACTGGCGCTGGGTGGGAGTGTACTGGCTGTTCGTAGCCATCCTTGATTGCGACCATGATTCCGCTGGGCATCGGCGCCGCCATAGCAGGCGTAATGGGCGGGCTTACCAACAGCTCGAATACGGTCGGTACGCCAACCGACATGACTCCGGCCGGGTTCGTGGCCCTGATCGTAACAGGACTGATATCGCTGGTTCTCTATGCCACTTTCGCCATCCGGTATATGTTCGCGTACTTTGAGGCAGCGGACGGCGCGGAGATCATCGGTTCGTTCAAGAAGAGCGAGCCGTT
>Ga0208826_1000241_pt1 | contig 61380 bp, 53 predicted proteins | sample AD_UKC115_MetaG_FD_184451 | JGI IMG/M metagenome (GOLD analysis project Ga0208826, IMG submission 184451) | Active sludge microbial communities of municipal wastewater-treating anaerobic digesters from Hong Kong - AD_UKC115_MetaG (SPAdes)... | ecosystem: Engineered > Bioreactor > Anaerobic >... | reverse complement strand
GGCGCTGGGGCTCATCGCCCTGGGGCGCGTCATCTTCGCTTTCCCCGGCCGCGACCAGCACGCACTGAGCGTGTACGCCGCCCTGCACCTGGGCGCCTTCGGTCTGGCCAGCTACCTGCTGCATGCTCTCGGCGGCCCGCCCGCCCTGGCGCGCGTGGCGATCACGCTGGGACTGTTCGGCCTGCTGCTGCCGGTCTACTTCAGCGTGTGTCACCGCATGATCCCGTTCTTCTCCGCCAATGTACTGCGCGGATACCGCGTCGTGCGCCCGGCCTGGAGCCTGAAGGTGTTGTGGGGCCTGCTCGCCTTGCGCATGGCCCTGGTCACGCTGGAGACGGCGCGCTGGCTGTGGCCGGTGGACCTGGCGCTGGCGGCCTTCTTTGCCGGTCACTGGATCGCCTGGCAGCCGTGGAAGGCGCGGCGTCCGGCCCTGCTGACCGTGCTGTATGCAGCCTTTGCCTGGCTGCCGCTGGCCTTTGTCCTGTTCGCCGTGCAGGACATGGCGCTGTGGTGGAACGGCAGCACGGTGCTGGGCCGCGCGCCGCAGCACGCGCTCACCGTCGGCTACTTCGGTTCGATGCTGGTGGCCATGGTGACGCGGGTGACGCAGGGCCACTCGGGCCGTCCGCTGGTGCTGGGCCGCGTGCCCGCGCTGTGCTTCCTCGCCGTGCAGTTCGTGGCGGTGATGCGCATCGCCAGCGAGTTCACGCGCGACCAGGCCTTCTGGCTGGCACTCACCGCCTGCGCCTGGCTGCTGGCCTTCCTGCCCTGGGTGCTGCGTTCGCTGTGGATCTACGCCACGCCGCGCGCCGACGGCGCGCCCGGCTAGGTCGGCGCAATGATCGAGTTCTACCCGCAGATCCGCTTCGTGCACATCGCCTGCGTGATCGCCTCGGGCCTGCTGTTCGCCCTGCGCGGCACGCTGATGCTGGGCGGCGTGCGCGGCTACAACCACATCGCCCTGCGCGCGCTGTCCTGGAGCATTGATACCGCCCTGCTCACCGCGGCGCTGATGCTGGCGACCATCCTGCACCAGTACCCCTTCGTGCACGCCTGGCTCACGGTCAAGGTGCTGCTGCTGGTGGGCTACATCGGTCTCGGCACGCTGGCGCTGAAGCGCGGCCGCACGCGCGGACAGCGCGCGCTGTGGTTCGTCGCGGCGCTCGCCGTGTATCTCGCCATCGTCTCGGTCGCCCGCGCGCACCATCCGCTGGGCTTCCTGCACACCCTCCTGGCCGGCTGAACACCCATGGACCTGCCCGCCGCTCCCGCGCACGACGCCCTGCTCGACGCCTGTTTCCTCGGCCCCTACGGCGAGAACGACGCCCTGCTGGAAAAGCTCGTGGTGGAATTCCTGCGCGACCACGTCTACTGGCGGCGCAATTTCCATCCGGAGGATCCGCCGGCGATCTCCACGCGCGCGGCGCAGCAGCCCGAATACCAGGCCTTCGAGGCGCGCCTGCGACGCGAGTTGCACCAGCTCTCGGCGGCGCTGAAGAAGTCCGTGCCCTTCCACAGCCCGCGCTACCTCGGCCACATGGTGTCCGACCTGCTCCTGCCGGGGCTGGCGGCGCAGATGCTGACCTTGCCCTACAACCCGAACAACGTCAGCGAGGAGGCCGCACCGGTCACGGTCGACCTGGAGGTCGACGTGGGCCTGCAGCTGGCGCGCATGCTGGGCTTTCCCAGCGATCCCGCCCAGCCGGACTGCGCCGCGGGGCACCTCACCTCGGGCGGCACCGTGGCCAACCTGCAGGCGCTGCGCCTGGCGTTGGCGCTGAAGGCCTTTCCGCTGGCGCTGCGCGCGGCCCGGGTGCCCGATCTGGCCCTGCCCGAGGACGACTGGAGTGCCTTCAATCTGGCGCCCGCCGCTGGCATCGCCCTGGCCGAGGCCTGGCAGGCCTGGCTCGCCGCGCAGCCGCCGGCGCAGCGCGCGCACTGGCGCGCGCGCGTGCAGGCCGAGCGCATCGAGCAACGCGGTGTCGCCGCTTTCTTCGCCGCGCATGCGCCGCTGCGTGCGCCGCAGGTGCTGGCGTCGATCACGGCGCACTACTCCTGGAGCAAGGGCGTGAAGCTCCTCGGCCTGGGCCGCGACAGCCTGCAGCTCCTGCCCGAGCACGGCATGCGCCTGGACCTGGACGCGCTCGACGCCACCCTGACCCGCTGTGCGCGCGAGCGCCAGCCGGTGCTGCTCGCCGTGGGAGTGCTCGGCACCACCGAGTTCGGCACCATCGATCCCATCGACGGCCTCGTGGCTGCGCGCGGACGCGCCGCGGAGCAGGGCCTGGGCTTCGCCGTGCACGTGGATGCCGCCTGGGGCGGCTACCTCGCCACCCTGTTCCGCAACGAGGACGGCAGCCTGCGCCGGCACGAGGCCGTGCGCACCGGCTTCGCCCACTTCCCCTCGCGCGAGGTGCACGCGGCCTTCGCCGCCCTCGGCCAGACCGACTCGGTCACAGTCGACCCGCACAAGCTCGGCTACCTGCCCTACGGCGCGGGCGCCTTCGTCTGCCGCGACCACCGCGCCCTGGCCCTGCTGGCCGAAGAGGCCGACTACGTCTTCCACGGCCACGGTGCGGACGACTACCGCGCTCGATGCCGGCGCCTGGGCCAGTACATCGTGGAGGGCTCCAAGCCGGGAGCCATGGCGGCGGCGGTGTACGTCACGCACAAGGTGCTGCCGCTGGACCACGCCCACTTCGGTCGCCTGCCGCGCCAGACCCTGCTCGCGGCCGAGGCCTTCGCCGCCGCCGCGCAGCGCTTCGCCGCTGACATCGCCGACGTGGCCACCGCGCTGGTGCCCTTCGCGCCGGACAGCAACCTCGTCTGCCTCGCGCTCAATCCGCGCGGCAATCGCGACGTGGCGCGCATGAACGCCTTCGTGCGCCGCCTCAACGAGGAGCTGCGCTGCGATCCGCAGCAGCCGCTGCAGCTCAAGGAATTCTTTGGTTCGCTCACCACCCTGAAGCCGGCGGTGATCGGGCCGGCCGACACCGCGCGCGTGCTGGCGGGTCTGGGGCTCGATGCCACCAGCCTCGGCGCGGACGCGGACAGCGATCGCCTCGCCATCCTGCGCCACACGCTGATGAACCCCTTCCTCATCGACCACGAGAACGGCATCAGCTACATCGAGCGCTACTTCGCCTTCCTCGCGCGCCGCGTGCGCGCCCTGCTGGCCACCGCGGCCCCCGCCTGAGGGCGGTCCACGGTGGGACGGCGCTCAGTGCGGCAGCGGTGCGAAGCCCGGATCGTCGAAGTACTGCGGGTAGGCGTTCAGGGCCGCCAGCAGGCGCGGCCGGCCGGCGGCGGCCTGCGCGTCGGCGCGCAGCGCCTGCGCTGCAGCGGCGAACTCGCCCAGCAGGACGTGCAGGACGGCATCGGCCTCGGGCGCGAGGCGGCACTGCGCCACGAGGTCGGCAATGGCGCGATCCACCGCGTCGGCCAGCCGCGCGGCGGCGGCTGCGTCCATGCCGGCCGGCGCCTGCTCTACCGCCGTGCGCAGCCGCGCCATGTTCTGGCGCAGGGCGGCGTCGGTGGCCCAGCGGTGGCCCTGGGCGTCGCGGTGCAGGGCGGCGAGGCCCGCCGTGGCGTGTCCCGGCGCGGCATGGCCGTCATGCGCCTGCGTCGCCGCCTCGGCCGCTGGCTCCGCGTGCGCGCCGTGGTCGTGCGGCTGCGCACCGACGGGCAGGGTGAGGGCCAGGGCAAGGGCGGCCAGCACGAGGCGGGAGGCGTGGGGGCGGGCGGGGTGCATGCGTTGTTGCTCCGTGCTGAGGTATTGCATCCATCCTGCCGCGCACGACCGCAGCGCGCCTTGACCGCCGTCAGTCGGCGCTGCGGCGGGGCGCGCGATCAGCTCAGCCGCGCAAACACCAGGCTGGCATTCGTACCGCCGAAGCCGAAGCTGTTGGACATGACCGTGTTCAGTCGCGCCTCGCGGCTCTGGCGCAGGATGGGAAAGCCTTCGGCGCGCGCATCGAGGCGTTCGATGTTGGCCGAGCCGGCCATGAAGCCATCGCGCAGCATGAGCAGGCTGTAGATCGCCTCGTGCACGCTGGCGGCGCCGAGCGCGTGGCCGGTCAGCGCCTTGGTCGAGGACAGCGGCGGCACTTCAGTGCCGAATGCCGCACGCACGGCCTCCAGTTCGACGAGGTCGCCCAGCGGCGTGGCCGTGCCGTGCGTATTGAGATAGTCGATCGGACCGCGCACTTGCTGCAGTGCCATGCGCATGCAGCGCACAGCGCCCTCGCCAGACGGCGCCACCATGTCGGCGCCGTCGGAGGTGACGCCGTAGCCGACCAGCTCGGCGTGGATGCGTGCGCCGCGGGCGCGGGCGTGGTCGTAGTCTTCCAGCACCAGGATGCCGCCGCCGCCGCCGATGACGAAGCCGTCGCGGTCGGCATCGTAGGGGCGCGAGGCCGCCTGCGGCGTCGCATTGAAGGCCGACGACAGCGCGCCCATGGCGTCGAACTGGGCGGTCATGCCCCAGTGCAGCTCCTCGCCGCCGCCGGCGAAGATGATGTCCTGCGCGCCGTGGCGGATCAGATCCGCCGCGGCGCCGATGCAGTGTGCCGAGGTGGCACAGGCGGCGGCGATGGAGTAGCTGAGGCCGAGGATGCCGAAGGCCGTGGCCAGCGCCGCCGACACCGTCGAGCACATGGTGCGCGGCACCATGTAGGGTCCGACGCGGCGCACGCCTTTCTCGCGCAGCAGGTCGCCGGTCTCGATCTGCCACTGCGCCGAGCCGCCGCCGGAACCGGCGATCACGCCGATGCGAGGGTGACGGATGCGCTCGAGCGCGAGGCCGGCGTCGGCGATGGCCTCGCGCATGGCGACGCAGGCGTAGCCGGCGGCGTCGCCCATGAAGCGTTTCAGCTTACGGTCGATCTCCGCCGCAAGGTCGATCTGCGGCACGCCGGCCACCTGGCTGCGCAGGCCGCGCGCGGCGTAGTCCGGCATGGCGCACAGGCCGCCGATACCGTCGCGCAGGGCGCGCGAGACTTTGTCGGCCGCGTTGCCCAGGCAGGAGACGATGCCCATGCCGGTCACCACGACGCGGCGCATCAGAAGCCCTCCGTGGACTGGAACAGGCCCACGCGCAGATCCTTGGCGCTGTAGATCGGTCGCTCGTCGACGAGGGTGCGGCCATCGGCCACCACCATCTTCAGGCGACCGCGGATGACACGACTGACGTCGATTTCATAGCGCAGGACGCGCGCCGACGGCAGCACCTGGCCGGTGAACTTCACTTCTCCCACGCCGAGCGCGCGGCCGCGTCCCGGTTCGCCCAGCCACGGCAGGAAGAAGCCGGCGAGCTGCCACATGGCGTCCAGGCCCAGGCAGCCGGGCATCACCGGATCGCCGGCGAAGTGGCAATCGAAGAACCACAGGTCGGGGCGGATGTCGAGTTCGGCGTGGAGCAGGCCCTTGCCGTAGGCGCCGCCGCGCTCCTCGATGCGCGTGATGCGGTCGAACATCAACATCGGCGGCAGCGGCAGGCGGGCGTTGCCGGGACCGAACATCTGGCCGCGACCGCAGGCAAGGAGGTCGTCGCGTTGCAGTGGCGCAGTAGGCTGGAGGTAGGCAGGAACAGCGGACATGGCGGGCACTTCTTCAGGGAACCGGAGGGGGAGGGCGGCGCGCGACGCACGCGCGTGGCGCGCCAGCCTGCCTGCACCGTTTGCCCTGCTCCCTGACCGACGTCAATCGCGCCGGCCGTACGGCTGCGTAGTGTGCGCGGCTGCGCTGCTATGCTGCGCGGCGTGTTTCCGGCGTGGCGGCGGCGCATGATCGCAGTGGGTGCGGAACAGTTGTTCGGCCTGGTGGCCGCGCTCGGCGGCGGTCTGCTGGTGGGCGTGGGGCGCGAGCGGCAGAAGGCGCAGGAACCGCAGCACGAGCCCGCCGGGGTGCGCAGCTTCACCGTGGTCGCGCTGATCGGCGCCATGGCGGCCCTGCTCGGCCCGGTGGCCATCGCCGTGGGCGGTATCGCCGTCGCCGCCATGGCGGTGGCCTCGTACTGGCACAGTGTGGAACACGATCCGGGCGTGACCACCGAACTGGCCCTGCTCGCCACGTTCCTGCTCGGCGCCTTGGCGCAGGCCCACCCGCAGCTCGGTGCGGGGCTGTTTGTGGCCCTCGCCCTGCTGCTGCAGAGCAAGGCCTGGCTGCACCGCTTCACCCGCCAGGTGCTGAGCGAAGAGGAACTGCGCGACGCCCTGCTGCTGGCCGCATCGGCGTTGATCGTGCTGCCCCTGCTGCCCGATCGCGCCTTCGATCCCTGGGCCGTGCTCAATCCGCGCAAGCTGTGGCTGTACGCCGTGCTGGTGATGGCCATCAATGCGCTGGGCTACATCGCCCTGCGCGCCTTCGGTGCCGGACGCGGCCTGGTGTTGGCCGGCCTGCTCGGCGGTTTCGTCTCCAGCGCCGCCACCATCGCCGGCATGGGCCAGCGCGCTGCGGCGCAGCCGCGCCTGGTCGCCGGCTGCGTGGCGGCGGCCCTGCTGTCCTGCGTGGCGACGGTGGTGCAGCTGTCGGCCATCCTGTTCGCCGTGGCGCCGGCGCTGCTGCGCCACTGGCTGCCGCCGCTGGGCGCGGCGGGCAGCGCCGCGGTGCTGGTTGCGGCCTGGTTCGTCTGGCGCGGGCGCGGCGCCCACAACGGCGACGGCGAGGTGGTGCACGGCCGACCCTTCGCCCTGCGCCAGGCGCTGCTGTTCGCGGCGATCGTCGCCGCCGGCCTGCTGCTGTCGAGCTGGCTGCGCGGCGCCTGGGGCGACAATGGCGTGTTGGCGGCCGCCGCGGCCACCGGCTTCGCCGACGTCCACGCCGCGGCCGTGACCCTGGGCCAGCTCGTCCGCGGGGGCGGCGTGCCCGCGCCCGAGGCCTCCTGGGCGTTGGCCGCCGCGTTCACGGCGAACTCGCTGGTGAAGTGCATCGCCGCCGCCGTCGGCGGATGGCGCTACTTCGTGCCGGTGTCGGTCGGTGTCGTACTGATCAACGCCGCCCTGGTGCTGGCCGTCTGGTCAGGCTGAGCCGGTGTCCGCGACCACGACGAATTCCACCCGCGCCGCGGCCAGGCGTTCCAGCGCGCGGCGCTCGTCGGCGGCTTCCCAGTGTTCGTACAGCAGCACTTCCACCGGGCGCCACAGCGCCACCCAGCCGAGGATGAGCAGGCCTTCGCCGAGCCAGCCCAGGCCCGGCGCGGCGGGCAGCAGGCCGCGCAGCACGCTGCACAGCGCCAGCACCAGCAGGCCGCGCCACAGCGCACGGCGCCCGGCGCGCATGCGCGCGCGCAGCTCGCGCGCGGCCTGCTCGGTTTCCAGGCGGAAATGATGGCGGATGGCCTCGGTGATGGCGGCGCTGTCCTGCTGCAATTCGCGCGGCGCGTGCACCAGGATGCGCAGCACGCCGCCGGGCTGCTCGCGCGCGCAGGCCACCAGGTAGCGATGCGCCACCGGGTCCAGCGCCTTCTCGCGGAAGGGCGAGGGATCGAGCGAATCGAACAACTGCCCCAGCCGGCGCAGGCCGAGATCGATGGTGGCGACCGGATGGCCGGGCTTGGGCGACATGGGGCAAGATCGACGCGGCACGGGAGCCGTTGACCCAAATCATGGCCGCCGGCGCGGTACCTGACTAGTGTGTCGAGCAAGACCCCATCACCATCCCAGCCTCCTGGAGTGTCCCCATGAAACGTCTGCTGCTCGCCCTCACTGTCGCCGCCGCGCTCGTCGCGGCCGGCTGTACCCGCACTACCGGCACGGCCGACGCCGCGGCCGCGGCCACAGCGGCGGAGACCGGCGGTTCGGCCAAGGGCGATTTCGGCCCGCCGCAGGGCGAGCCGATCCACGCCGTGCTCACCAGCCCGCCGCACGTGCCGCCGCCGGTGAACCGCAGCTTCCCCGCCAAGGTCATCGTCGAGCTGGAGGTGGTGGAGAAGGAACTGCAGATGTCCGAGGGTGTGAGTTACACCTTCTGGACTTTCGGCGGCACGGTGCCCGGCAGCTTCATCCGCGTGCGCCAGGGCGACACGGTGGAGTTCCACCTGAAGAACAACCCCAACAGCAAGATGCCGCACAACATCGACCTGCACGGCGTGACCGGGCCGGGCGGCGGCGCCGCGTCGAGCTTCACCGCGCCGGGCCACGAGTCGCAGTTCACCTTCAAGGCGCTGAATCAGGGCATCTACGTCTATCACTGCGCCACCGCGCCGGTCGGCATGCACGTGGCCAACGGCATGTACGGCCTGATCCTGGTCGAGCCGCCGGAGGGCCTGCCGAAGGTGGATCACGAGTACTACGTGATGCAGGGCGACTTCTACACCGCGGGCAAGTACCGCGAGAAGGGCCACCAGGCCTTCGACATGGAGAAGGCCATCGACGAGCGGCCGACCTATGTGCTGTTCAACGGCGCCGAGGGCGCGCTGACCGGCGACAAGGCGCTCATCGCCAAGACCAACGAGACCGTGCGCCTGTTCGTCGGCAACGGCGGTCCCAACCTCGTGTCGAGCTTCCACGTGATCGGCGAGATCTTCGACCGCGTGCAGCCCGAGGGCGGCACCCATCCGCAGGAGAACGTGCAGACCACGCTGATCCCCGCCGGCGGCGCCGCCATCGTCGAGTTCCACACCGAGGTGCCCGGCAGCTACGTCCTCGTCGACCACTCGATCTTCCGCGCCTTCAACAAGGGCGCGCTGGCCATCCTCAAGGTGGACGGCCCGGAGAACAAGGCGATCTATTCGGGCAAGGAGGTGGATTCGGTCTATCTCGGTGACCGTGCCGAACCCAACCTCGCCGCGGTGACCACGGCCAGCAAGGCCGCCGCCGCTGGCACGCTCACCAAGGACGAGCAGATCAAGGCCGGCCAGCAGCTCTTCACCGGCACCTGCTCGGTCTGCCATCAGGCCAACGGCGAAGGCATCCCCGGCGTGTTCCCGCCGCTGGCCAAGTCGGACTTCCTCGCCGCCGATCCCAAGCGCGCCGTCGGCATCGTGCTGCACGGCCTGAACGGCAAGGTCACGGTCAACGGCAAGGAATACAACTCGGTGATGCCGCCGATGACCCAGTTGAACGACGATGAGGTGGCCAACATCCTTACCTACGTGCTCAACAGCTGGGGCAATCCCGGTGGCCAGATCTCGCACGACGATGTGGCCAAGGCGCGCGCGGACGCGGGTGCCAAACCGGCGGCGGGTGCGGAGCACTGAGACCCCGATGCGTGCCGGCCTGACCGCCGCCTTCCTGCTGCTGGCCGCCTTCGCTGCGGCCAGCGGCGCGGCGGCGGAATACCGCGCAATCCCCGGCGCCACTCTGCGCACCGTGCTGCCGCCCGACGGCAAGCAGGCCGATGCCAGGGTCGGCGCCTTCCGCCTGCGCAGCACCCCGGTGACGAATGCCGAGTTCCTGGTCTTCGTGCAGAAGAATCCGCAATGGCAGAGGGGTCGCGTGCCTAGCCTGTTCGCCGAGGCGCGCTACCTGGCGCACTGGGCCGGTCCGACCGAACTCGGTGCCGAGGCCGCCGCGGACCAGCCGGTGACCCAGGTGAGCTGGTTTGCCGCGCGCGCCTACTGCGCCAGCGAAAGCGCGCGCCTGCCGCGCTGGCACGAGTGGGAGCTGGCCGCCGCCGCCGACGCCACGCGCCGCGACGCGCGCGACGATCCGGCCTGGCGCGAACGCATCCTGGGCTGGTACGCGCGCCCCTCGAGCGGGCCGCTGCCCGTGGTGGGGCAGGGCGAGGCCAACCTGTGGGGCGTGCGCGATCTGCACGGCCTGGTGTGGGAGTGGGTGGACGACTACGCCTCGCTCATGGTCAGCGCCGACAACCGCGAGCAGGGCGATCCCGACCTGCTCAAGTTCTGCGGATCGGGCGCGCTCAGCGTGAACGACCGCGAGAACTACGCCGTGCTGATGCGCGTGGCCATGCTCTCGGCGCTGAAGGCGCGCGACACCACCCGCAACCTCGGCTTCCGCTGCGCCCGCGACGGCGCCGGCCCGTAAGGAGAACGACCATGCACGCCAATCCGTTGCGCTGGGCCCTGCTGGGCGTGGCCGCGGCCCTGCTGCTGCTGTACTCCGTTGCGGCCGCAGCGCAGGAGGCCAGCTCCGCCGCGCTGCCGGGCGATTCGCTGTACCAGATCGAGCTGCCGCTCACCGACCAGACCGGCCGGCAATTCGCCTTCGCCAGTCTGCGCGGCCGCACCCAGCTGGTGTCGATGTTCTACACCTCCTGCCGCTACGTGTGCCCGCTCATCATTGACACGCTCAAGCACACCGAGGCGGCGCTGGACGAGGTGCAGCGTGCGCGTCTGGGCGTGGTGGTGGTGAGCTTCGATCCGGCGCGCGACGACGTCGAGGCCCTGGCCTCGGTGGCGGCCAAGCGGCGCCTGGACGCCGCGCGCTGGCACCTGGCGCGCACCGACGAGGACCACGTGCGCACCCTCGCGGCGGCCCTGGACATCCAGTACCGCCGCCTCGACGACGGCGAGTTCAACCACGCCAGCCGTGTGATCCTGCTCGACCGCGACGGCCGCGTGCTGGCCAGCACCGGCAAGCTCGGCGAGGCCGATCCCGCCTTCGTGGAGGCGGTGCGCAAGGCGCTGGCGGCACCCTGAGGCGTTCCGCGGCGGCACCGGCCGCCCGCTGTGGCAGGATGCGCGGCCACGGAGGTCGCCCATGCTCGCCCAACTGCGCAGTGCCCTCGCCGCCCTGCCCGATGCCCTGACCGCCCTGGTGTTCCTTGCGGCCTGGATCGCGCCGTTGCACTGGGGGCGGGAACTGGTGGGCAACCTGATGCTGGTGATGCTGCTGGAGTTCCTCGTCGTCCATTCCGGCGGCTTCATTGGACAGGTGGTGCTGAGTCCGGCCGTCTCGCGCGCGGCCAAGACGGGGGCGGTCGTCGGCTTCGGCGCGTTCTACCTGATCTTCGTGCTGGCCTTCGCCCTGGCCTTCCATCGGCCCTGGGCCATCGCGGCCTTCTCCTGGCAGCTGTGCGGCAAGCTGGTCACGGTGTGGCTCTCGCCCGTGCCGGTCGAACGCGAGGCGCAGCGCCAGAAGCTGCTTTGGGGTGTCTCCGTGGCCCTCTACCTCGGCGGCGTGTTCGCGACCTCGCTGCTGCCGCTGCCGCGCCTCGGACTGCAGCCCGACGTGGTGGCCCAGCTCGGCCTGCCCGGCAAGGGGCTGTGGGTCGAGCGTCCGCACACCGTGATCGCATTCGGGGCGCTGTATTTCGGCGCGCTGGCCGCGCTCAAGTGGCGCAGCGCCCTCGGTATGGAGGCGCAGGCCTGAATCCTGCTGCCGCGCCTCAGGCGATGTAGTCGTCGAAGTCGCCGGCGTCGCCGTCCCAGGGTTCGAAGTAGCGGCGGCCGCGCCGCGTGGCGCTGTCGTCGGGTCCGCGCGGCGTCATGCGCAGGGCCTTCTTGCCCTCCAGGAACAGCGACACCGTGTTGATGATGCGGCTGTCGCGGCAGACGCGGCCGTGGTCGGCGGCGCCGGCATAGGCGGCCAGGGTCACGCCGGGGACGGCGCTGCTGGCCAGGTGCACGCGGCCGTCACCCTGCAGGTCGCTGCTCACCCCGGCGAAGTCGCACCAGTTCGGATTGCGCGCATTGCGCACCTGCACCGGCAGCTGGCGCGGCGTGGCCACGCCGGCGCTCTGCAGCACCAGCACGCGTTCGGCGTTGGCGGCCAGGGCCGTATCGGGCAGCAGCGGGGCCGGGCTGCTGCCGCCGTGACGGGCGCGCCGTCCGCGCAGCAGTGCTTCAGCGCCGGCGAGGAACTCGGCACGGAATTCGCCGCCGTCGCGCACGTTGGCCTGCCAGTTGCGCGCATCGAACAGGTCGACCTCTGCGCCCTGTTCGTCCACCGCGGCGCCGGCATAGCCGGGCGTGAGCGCGTACACCGAGGGAAAGCTGCGGGCGATGCGCCGGTAGTCCTCGTCGGTGCCGAACCAGCCGTCCTTCTCGCCCGCCACCAGCATCTTCACTGCGCCGACCGAGCCGCGGAAGGGCGGCGCGATGAACACCACGCGGCCGACGCCGGCGAAGGGGTCGCGCGCGTTGCGCAGCCCCAGGGCGGAGCGCAGCACCAGGCCGCCCATGCTGTGGCTGATGAAGTGCAGCGGCTGGCTGCGGCCGAGCGACTTCAGACGGCCCTCGATTTCCGCGCAGAACTCCACCAGCTTCGCCGCCGCCTGTTCGATCGGGCGGCGCCAGTCGTAGGTGAAGACGTACAGCGACTCCGGCGCGCGCCAGGCGCGCAGCTTGCCCACCATCTCGCCGTAGGCGTAGCGCAGTGGGCGCGAAGCCTGCAGGCGGTGGGCGTCGTGGGCGTCGTAGCGGCCGTCGAGCAGGGCAAGGTCGAGCGGGTTTTCGCCGATGTCGCCGATGACCATGTCCTCCAGGCTCCAGCGCGTCGGCCAGGCCAAGGGGTAGGTGTCCACCAGCTCGCTGCCCTTGATGCCGGGAATCAGCACGATCGCCATGCGCACCTCCGTTGCTTTGGCCGCATTGTATGCTCGCCGCGCGCAGGCGCCGCGACCTGCCGGAACAAGCCCATGCCCGAGACCGCCCCTGCGCCCCTGCCCGTGATCGAAAGCGCGCGCCTGCGTCTGCGCGAACTGCGTGTGGAAGACGCCGACGCCTTGTTCGCACTGTTCTCCGACCCCGAGGTCATGCGCTACTGGAGCCGCGGACCCTGGACCGAGCGCGCCGAGGCGCTGGAGCACATCGAGCGCATGAACCACGGCCGCGCCGAGGTGGAGTTCTACCCCTGGGCCATCGCGCGCCTGGAGGACGACGGCCTGGTCGGCACCGCCAGCCTGTTCGAGATCGCGCGCGAACACGGCCGCGGCATGATCGGCTACGCCGTGGCGCCGGCCTGGCAGGGCCGCGGCTACGCCCTGGAGGCGGTGCGCTCGATGCTGCGCTTCGCCTTCGAAGTGCTGGGGATGCAGCGCATCGAGATCGACACCGATCCGGCCAACACGCCCTCGCGCCGCCTGGCCGAGCGCTGTGGTGCGCGCCTGGAGGGCCTGCTGCGACGGCGCTGGTTCGTGCACGGCGCCTACGCCGACGCCTGCCTGTACGGACTGCTGCGCGAGGAATTCGACGCCGGCTGACGAGTCGCCGCGCCGCTGCAGCTTCAGAACAGGAACATGCCGATCGCCGCAGCGAACATGAGCAGCGTGGTGAGCGCCACCACGCCGCGCGTCAGGCGCGAACTCGGCTGACCGCGCATCAGCACGCGGTCACCGCAGATCGCCAGCAGGGCCAGCAGCAGGAAGGGCGCCAGCAGGCCGTTGACGATGGCCGACCAGTACAGCGCGCGGATCGGATCGACATCGAGCAGATCCAGCACGGCGCCGGCCACCGTGGCGAAGACGAACACCGCGTAGAAGGACACGGCATTGCGGAACTTTTCATCCAGGCCGTAGGCCCAGTCGAAGGTCTCGGCGAAGGCATAGGCGGCCGAGCCGGCGAGCGTGGGAATGGCGAGCAGGCCCGTGCCGACAATGCCCAGGGTGTAGAGCAGGTAGGCCCCTTCGCCCGCCAGCGGACGCAGGGCAGCGGCCGCGTCGCGCGTGGTCTGGATGGTCACGCCGTGCGCATGCAGGGTCAGCGCCGTGGTCAGCATGATGAAGAACATCACCACATTGGAGAAGAACGTGCCCACGCCGACGTCAAGCCGCCGGTCGGCGATGGCGCGGCGGCTGACGCCGTCGCGGTGCACGGTGAGGCGGCGTCCCTTGGCCTTGCCTTCTTCTACCTCCTGGCCGGCCTGCCAGAAGAACAGGTAGGGGCTGATCGTGGTGCCGAGGATCGCCACCAGCGCGCCCCAGGCGCCAGGGCCTGCCGGCACGCGCGGCAGCAGCGTGTCGCGCAGCACATCGGGCCAGTGCGGCTGCGCCAGCAGCGCCGTGCCCACGTAGGCGAAGAGCACCAGGGCCAGCCACTTCAGCACGCTGGCGATCTGGTGGTAGCGCAGGCGGATGGTGAGCGCGCAGATGCCCAGACCGAACAGCCAGACGTAGAGGTCGGAGGGTCCGGCGCCCAGCAGTTCCATGGCATCGGCCATGCCGGCCAGGTCGGCGGCGATGTTGACGGTATTGGCCACGAGCAGGGCCAGGGCGATCAGTCCCACCAGCCAGCGCGGGAAGCGCTGGCGCAGAGCACCGGCGAGGCCCATGCCGGTGACCATGCCGATGCGCGCGCACAGCATCTGCACCGCGCCCATCAGCGGCCAGGTGAACAGCGCGGACCAAAGCAGGGTGGTGCCGTACTGCGCGCCGACGACGGAGTAGGTGGCGATGCCGGACGGATCGTCGTCGGCGGCACCCGTGGTGACACCGGGGCCCAGGGCGCCGAGCCAGCGCCGCCAGCGGCGCTGCGCGGGCGCCGGCGTCACGCCGACCACGGCGGGCCGGACCAGCCGGCACAGCGCGCGGCGGCAAGGGTCGGCGGACGCCCGGGCAGGATCCTGCGGCTGCGGCCGCGGGGACGGGCATGGGCGGTGGTGGCACAGGCGGCGTGCATGGCCCGGCCCGCCCCCCGGCGGCTTACTTCGCTGCCATCAGGGCGATGGTGGTGTCGAGCATGCGGTTGGAGAAGCCCCATTCGTTGTCGTACCACGAGCAGACCTTCACCAGGGTGCCGCCCATGACCTGGGTCAGGGTGCTGTCGTAGACCGAGCTGTGCGGGTCGTGGTTGAAGTCCACCGACACCAGCGGCTTGGTGTTGAAGCCGAGGATGCCCTTGAGCTCGCCTTCGCTGGCGGCCTTGAGCACCGCGTCGATCTCGTCCTTCGTGGTGGCGCGCGCCGCCACGAAGCTGAGGTCCACCACGGAGACATTGATGGTCGGCACGCGCATGGAGAAGCCGGTCAGCTTGCCGTTGAGTTCGGGCAGCACCAGACCCACGGCCGCGGCGGCGCCGGTCTTGGTCGGGATCTGCGACATGGTCGCAGAGCGGGCGCGGCGCAGATCCTTGTGGAAGACGTCGGTGAGCACCTGGTCGTTGGTGTAGGCGTGGATGGTGGTCATCAGGCCGTGCACCATGCCGATCTTCTCGTGCAGCACCTTGGCCAGCGGCGCCAGGCAGTTGGTGGTGCACGAGGCATTCGAGATCACCGTGTCCGTGGCCTTGAGCGTGCCGTGGTTCACGCCGAACACGACGGTGTTGTCCACGTCCTTCTCACCCGGGGCCGAGATGATGACCTTCTTCGCGCCGGCGGTGAGGTGCGCCGAGGCCTTGGCCTTGGAGGTGAACAGGCCGGTGCATTCCATCACCACGTCTACGCCCAGGGCGCCCCAGGGCAGCTTGGCCGGGTCGCGCTCGGCGCAGACCTTGATGCGGTCGCCGTTGACGATCAGGTCGCCATTGTCCACCGCCACCGTGCCGGGGAACCTGCCGTGCGCGGTGTCGTACTGGGTCAGGTGGGCATTGGTCTCCGCGTCGCCCAGGTCGTTCACGGCGACGATGTGGATCTCGTGCGTGCGCTTGGCTTCGTACAGCGCACGCAGCACGTTGCGACCGATGCGGCCGTAGCCGTTGATGGCGACCTTGATGGCCATGGAGGCGACTCCTGGGAGCGGCGGAAAGGGGCGCGCATTCTAGCAGGCCGGCGCGGCCGGACCGGCCGCCGCGGCACCGCGCGAGGGTCGGCCCCGTGGGTGCCCGGCGGACCGGCGGCGCCCCCGGCGGCGCGGGCGGCAGGGCAGCGTGGCCGAGTAGGCAGAATGCCGCCGCGCCGAAGGGCTAGAATGCGCCTGTCCGTCGTTACCGGACCTCCCGACCGAGAGTCTTGAACGCCATGGCCACTCCGCAGCGCTCCATGTGGGATACCGGCTGGTCGGCCACCGACGAGCTGAAGGCCACGCCTGCCGCACCCGCACCTGCACCCGCATCGGCGCGGACGCCGCCAGCGCCAGCGGCCACGTCGACCGCGCGTCCGCCCGCGGCGCCCGCCGCCACGCCCAGCCTGCCCGCGCCGAACCAGAGCAACGCGGCCGTGATCGCCGACCTGGCGCGCCAGGCGCGCGCCGCGCGCAACGATCTGCAGGTCGCCAATGAGCAGTTCGCCCGCCGCGCGCTGGCCATGTTCGAGGCCCTGCGCGTGGTCGATGCCGCCCTGGTCGACCTCGCCGTGCGCGTGCTCGGCAACGAGGTGGTCGCGGCGACCTGGTTCGCCTCGCGCAACCTGCACTTCGTGCAGCGCGCGCCGCTGGAGATGCTCACCCTGGGCGATCGCCAGACCGTCGTGAACGAGCTGCTGCGCCTGGAGCACGGCGTCTACTGAGCGGTGCCGCGGCAATACGCCGCAGGGCAGGCGTGCCGCCTGGCTGCGGCACAATGGCCGCCGACCGCCGGAGCTGCCATGCACATCGCGCCGTTCTTCCACGCCGATACCTCGACCTGGAGCTATCTCGTCGCCGACTCCGCCACGCGGCGCGCGGCGCTGATCGATCCCGTGCTCGATTTCGACGCCGCGTCCGGTCGCGTGCACCATGCCGCCGCGCGCGATCTGTTGCAGCACGTGCAGGCCGGTAGTTTTGCCGTCGACTGGATCCTGGAGACGCACGCGCACGCCGACCACCTGTCGGCGGCCGATTGGCTCAGGCAGCAGCTCCTTGCCCTGGGGCAGGCGCCGTGCGTGGCCATAGGCGCCGGCATCGTCGCCGTGCAGCGCCGGTTCTGCGACGTCTTCGGTCTCGGCGCGGAGTTCCGCAGCGACGGCTCGCAGTTCGATCGCCTGCTGCAGGACGGCGAGCGCCTGACGCTGGGAAGCCGCGCGATCGAGGTGCTGGCCACGCCGGGCCACACCGGCGACAGCGTCAGCTACTGCGTGGGTGACGCCGTGTTCGTCGGCGACACCCTGTTCTCGCCCATGGCGGGCACCGCGCGCTGCGACTTCCCTGGCGGCGATGCCGCCACCCTCTACCGCTCGATCCGGCGTCTGTATGCGCTGCCGCCGGGCACGCGCCTGTTCCTGTGCCACGACTATCCGCCTGCCGGCGCTGCTCCGCGCTGCGAGGTGCCGCTGACGGAAATGCGTCAGGGCAACATCCACCTGCGCGACGACACTGGCGAGGCCGAGTACGTGGCGCTGCGCACTCGCCGCGACGCCACCCTGCCTGTGCCGCGGCTGCTGTACCCGGCGCTGCAGGTGAACATCCGCGCCGGCCGCCTGCCCGAGGCGGACGCGCAGGGGCGGCGATTCCTGCGTCTGCCGCTGCAGCTCGCCGCGGAGTGAGGACCGTGCCCCCACGCCGGGGCGGTGGGGGCCCGGCTCAGCGCCTCCGCGGCGGGGTGGCGCACAGCGGCGCGGACGGTCCACAGTAGATGTCGTGCAAGGTGGCGATGACCTGGCCTGCAGGACCCGGCGCCAGGGCGTAGTAGACGGACTGTGCCTCGCGACGCGTCACCACCAGGCCCTCCTCGCGCAGCTTGGCCAGGTGCTGGCTCAGCGCCGACTGGCTGAGCTCGACGCGTTCGTTGAGCTGGCCCACCGACTGTTCCCCTTCGGCCAGCAGGCACAGCACGCGCAGGCGCTGCTCGTTGGCCAGGGCCTTGAGCAGGCGCGCCGCCTCGCCGGCACGGGCGCGCATGCTGTCGAAATCGAGGTGGCGGGTGTCGCGTGCCATGGTCAGTCTCCGCTGGGCGTCGGCGTGCTGTGCCACTGCTTCAAGCCGCCGGCCAGCGACACCACGCGGGCGCAGCCGTGATCGAGCAGGGCGCAGGCCGCCACGGCGGAGCGGCCGCCGCTGAGGCAATAGATCACGAGGTCGCTGTCGCGCGACAGCAGGTCGGCCAGGCTGGGGTCCTCGGCGAGCAGCAGCGGCAGCCGGCTCAGCGGCAAGTTGATCGCACCGTGCAGATGGCCCTGGGAGAACTCGTGCGGCTCGCGCACGTCGATGAGACGGGCGCCGGCAGCCACGCGGCGACGCAATTCGGCGGAATCGATCTCGGCGACGCGCTGGCGCGCCGCGGCGAGCGGGTGGGTGGAAAGCATGACACGCGTCCTCGCGGGGTAAGGGAGCTTGATTTTTAGTTTAGCATAATCTAAATTAGGCATGTCGAATTAAAGCGGAACTTGACCGGTGTCAGCCGAGCCCGGCGCCAGGCGGCGCCAGGCGGCGCAAGGTGCGGGTGGTGCAACTAACCGAGGGCGAGCGATATGGCACACATCGTGATTGTGGGAGCGGGCATCGGCGGCATGAGTGCGGCCTACGAGCTGCGCGAAACCCTGGGCAAGGGCCACGAGATCACTCTCATCGGCAAGGGCGAGCTCTTCAGCTTCACGCCCTCCAACCCCTGGCTGGCGGTGGGCTGGCGCAAACCCGACGAGATCACCCTCAAGGTGGCCGATCACGTCGGCCGCCACGACATCGCCTACCGGGGTGATGGCGTCGGTGCGATCGACGCTGCAGGCCAGGCCGTGGTCACCACGAGCGGCGAGCGCATCGCCTACGACTATCTGGTCATCAGTACCGGCCCGCGACTGGCCTTCGAGGAGGTGCCGGGCACCGGCCCCGACGGTGGTCACACGCAGTCAGTGTGCACCACGCCCCATGCCGAGCAGGCCTGGCAGGCCTACCAGGAATTCCTCAAGGCGCCGGGACCCATCGTCGTCGGCGCCGTGCAGGGGGCGAGTTGCTTTGGCCCTGCCTACGAGTTCGCCATGATCCTGGATGCCGATCTGCGCCGCCGCAAGTTGCGCGACAAGGTGCCGATGACCTTCGTCACCAGCGAGCCCTACATCGGCCACATGGGCCTGGGCGGCGTGGGCGACTCCAAGGGATTGATGGAATCGGAGATGCGCCAGCGCCACATCAAGTGGATCGAAAACGCCAAGGTGGCGGAGGTCGGCGCGGGCGAGATGCGCGTGGTGCCGCACGATGGCAAGGGCCAGCCCGGCGAGGCGCAGTCCGTGCCGTTCAAGTTCGCCATGCTGCTGCCGGCCTTCAAGGGCGTGGACGCCGTGGCCGCGGTGGACGGCCTGTGCAACCCGCGCGGCTTCGTCATCGTCGACAAACACCAGCGCAGCCCGAAATTCCCGCGGATCTTCGCCGCCGGCGTGTGCGTGGCGATCCCGCCGGTGGAGCCTACCCCGGTGCCGACCGGCGCGCCCAAGACGGGCTTCATGATCGAGTCGATGGTCACCACCATCGTGCGCAATATCCAGGCCGAGCTGAAGGGCGAGACGCCCGACTACGAGGGCACCTGGAACGCCGTGTGCCTGGCCGACATGGGCGATACCGGCGCGGCCTTCGTGGCCCTGCCGCAGATTCCGCCGCGCAATGTCACCTGGACCAAGATCGGCAAGTGGGTGCACCTGGCCAAGATCGGCTTCGAGAAGTACTTCCTCTACAAGATGCGCCACGGCACCTCCGAGCCCATCTACGAGAAGTACATCCTCGGCGCGCTCGGCATCGAGCGCCTGAAGGACGTCAAGCGCAGCTCGCCCCAGTGACGATCGCGGCCGCCGGCCGCGCCCGCATCCCCCCCAAGCCATGAGGAACCGAACCATGAATCTCGACCGTGCCGTGATGGCCTTTGCCGGCGTGATGGTGCTCGTCAGCGCGCTGCTGGCGCACTTCGTTTCGCCGTGGTGGCTGCTGCTCACCGCCTTCGTTGGACTGAACCTGCTTCAGGCGAGCTTCACCGGCTTCTGTCCGGCCGCCATCGTGTTCAAGAAGCTCGGCGTGCGCGGAGGCGGCTGTGCGTTCAGGTAAGTTCCTGTCGCCGGCCCTGCTGGCGCTGGGCCTGGCGGCCTGTGGCGCCGGCACGTCGCCGCGCCTGCCGCCGCTGCCTGATCTGCCCAGCTTCGAGGTGACGGCGCCCACCGCGCTGTCCGGTCGCGGCTGGGATGGCGTGGTCGAGGCGGTGCGGCGCGCCGACCTCAGTGCGCAGACGGCGGGCCGCGTCGCGGCCATGGCCGTGGACGTCAATGACCGCGTGGCGGCCGGCGAGCTGCTGCTGCGCATCACGGCGGTCGAACAGGATGCAGCTGCCAACACGGCGCGGGCGCAGCTGCGTGCTGCTGACGCGGCGGCCGCGGAGGCCGAATTGAACCTGCGTCGCTATGCCGCGCTGGCGGAGAAGCAGTTCGTGTCGCCGGCACAGATCGACCAGGCCCGCGCGGCGCGCGACACCGCCGTGGCCGCGCGCGACGCCGCGCGTGCGCAGCTCGCCCAGGCCGAGCAGCAGGCCGGCTACACCCTGGTGAAGGCGCCCTTCGACGGCATCGTCTCGGCACGCGCCGTCGAGCCCGGCGAGACGGTCGCTCCGGGCCAGTCGCTGCTCAGCGTCTATGCACCTGGCGACTTGCGCATCGAGGTGGCCGTGCCGCAAAGCCGCGCCGAGGCCATCCGCCGCGATCCGCGCGCGCAGGTGCTCCTGCCCGGCGGCCGCCGCGTCGAGCCGGCGCAGGTGGTCGTCTTTCCGGCGGCCGATCCAATCAGCCACAGCGTCAACGTGCGCCTGCGGCTGCCCGACCTGGAGGGCGCGCCCGCGCCCGGTACCACGGCCAAGGTGGTGTTCGCCGCCGATGCCGCCGCGGGCGAGCAGGGCGCGGCGCCGCCGCTGCGCATTCCTGCCACGGCCGTGGCGCAGCGCGGCGAACTCAGCGGCGTCTACGTGAAGCAGGGCGAGCGTCTGGTGCTGCGGCAGCTTCGGCTGGGTGCGCGCATCGGCGACGAGGTCGAGGTGATCAGCGGTCTGCTGGCCGGCGATCGCGTGGTGCGTGATCCGGTCGCGGCCGTGCAGGCGCTGGCGGCGCAGCGCAAGGCAGCGGAAGGCAAGCCATGACCGGTGATCCGTCTCCGTCCGCGCGACTCGGCGTCTCCGGGCGCTTGGCCGCGGCCTTCCAGGCCAATCCACTCACGCCGATCCTGGCCCTGATGGGCCTGCTGCTGGGTCTGCTGGCCGTGGCGATCACGCCGCGCGAGGAGGAGCCGCAGATCGACGTGACCATGGCCAACGTGATCGTGCCCTTCGACGGTGCTGGCGCGCGCGACGTGGAGCAGCTGGTGGCGACGCCGCTGGAGCAGAAGCTCTCCGAGATCGAAGGCGTCAAGCACGTCTATTCGATAAGCCGGCCCGGTGCGGCGGTGCTCACGGTGGAGTTCGAAGTCGGCGTGCAGCGCCAGCCCGCTCTGGTGCGGCTGTACAACCAAGTGTTTTCCAACCAGGACTGGCTGCCGCCGGGTGTCGGCGTGGGCACGCCCCTGGTCAAGCCCAAGGGCATCGACGACGTGCCGGTGATGGCCGTGACCCTGTGGAGCGACGAGGCGGCCACCGATGCCACGCGCCTGGCCGAGGTGGCGCACACGCTCGAGGCCGAGCTCAAGCGCATCCCGGGTACGCGCGACATCTACACGATCGGCGCGCCCGACCGCGCCGTGCTGGTGACCCTGGACGCAGCCAAGCTTGCCGCCTACCAGCTGGCGCCGGGCGACCTGCTGCAGGCCTTGCGTGCGGCCAACGTGGTGCACCAGGCCGGGGAGCGCGTGACGGCCGACGGCGCGGTGCCGGTCACCGCCGGCCGCTTCCTCGCCTCGGCCGACGAGGTGGCCGCGCTGGTCATCGGCAGTCGCGAGGGCAAGCCGCTGCTGCTGTCCGACGTGGCCACGGTGGAGCCCCGCGGCGACCTGGCCACGCGCTACGCCTGGTACGGTGCACCGCCCGGGCGCGCCGGACCCAAGGCCGGTGTGGCCCCCGCGGTGACCCTGGCCATCGCCAAGAAGCCGGGCAGCAACGCCTCGGACATCACTGCCGCCGTGACGCAGCGCCTGGCGCAGCTGCGCGGCGAGCTGATTCCAGAAGGCGTTCAGGCCACGGTCACGCGCGACTACGGCCAGACCGCCGCGGACAAGGCGCAGAAGCTGATCCAGAAGCTGATCTTCGCCACCGGCTCGGTGGTGCTGCTGGTGCTCTTCGCGCTCGGCTGGCGTGAGGCCATCGTGGTCGGCAGCGCGGTGGTGTTGACGCTGTCAGTGACCCTGTTCGCCTCGCACGTGATGGGCTTCACTCTCAATCGCGTGTCCCTGTTCGCGCTGATCTTCTCCATCGGCATCTTGGTCGACGACGCCATCGTGGTGGTCGAGAACATCCACCGCCACATGAGCCTGGGCGGCAAGTCGCTGCGCGAGGCGATCCCGCCGGCGGTGGACGAGGTCGGCGGTCCGACCATCCTCGCCACCTTCACGGTCATCGCCGCGCTGATGCCGATGGCCTTCGTCTCGGGCCTGATGGGGCCGTACATGCGCCCCATTCCGATCAATGCCTCGGTCGGCATGCTGCTCTCGCTGCTGATCGCGCTGATCGTCACGCCCTGGCTGTCGCTGAAGCTGCTGCGCCGGCACGGTGATCTCCCCGCTGCGGCGGGGCGGGCGGACGGGGGTGGGGGTGCGGCGGACCATGCCGCGTCCATGCATTCCGAAGCCGCACCCCAAGCCCTCTCCCGGGAGGAGAGGGGCTCAAGCTGGCTGCACCGCCTGTTTGCGCGCGTGATGACGCCCTTTCTGGCCGGCGATCGCGCCGGCCGCCGGCGCGGTCTGCTGTTTGCCGCCATGGCCGGTCTGGTACTGCTGGCCGCCTCGCTGGCGGTGTTCAAGCTCGTGGTGCTGAAGATGCTGCCCTTCGACAACAAGTCGGAGCTGCAGGTAGTGGTCGACACGCCCGAGGGCAGCACGCTGGAGCAGACCAACGCGCTGCTGACCGAGCTGGCTGCCGCCGTGGACAACGTGCCCGAAGTGCTGGACTACCAGGGCTATGCCGGTACCGCCGCGCCGATCAATTTCAACGGGCTGGTGCGCCAGTACTTTCTGCGCAGCGGCAGCAACGTCGGCGATCTGCAGGTGAACCTGGTGGACAAGCACCAGCGCAAGCGTCAGAGCCACGACATCGCCCGCGCCCTGCGGCCCGCGCTGGCAGCGATCGGCCAGCGTCACGGCGCGTCCGTGAAGGTGGTGGAAGTGCCGCCCGGACCGCCGGTGCTGGCGCCGCTGGTGGCCGAGGTCTACGGCCCCGACTACGCCGGCCAGCGGCGCATCGCGCGCGCGCTGGCGAGCGATCAGTTTGCCGCCACTGCGGGCATCGTCGACATCGACACCAGTGTCGAGTCCGACGCCCCGCGGGAGATCGTGGTGCTGGACCGCGAGCGTGCCGCGCGCCTGGGCGTGGCGCAGGCCGCGGTGGCAGACGCCATCGCGCTGGCTGTGTCGGGCAGCGACGCCACCTTCGTGCAGGACGGCGCCTCGCGCTATCCGCGCCCCGTCCGCCTGCGCCTGCCGGCGCAGGACCAGGCCGCGCCCGGCGCGCTGCTGGCGCTGAAGGTGCGCGGTGCACAGGGGCAACTGGTGCCGTTGTCCGAACTGGTGCACGTGCAGCGTGCCGACTGGGACGGCGCCATCCAGCACAAGGATGGTCTGCCCGTGGCCTATGTCACCGGCGACGAGGCGGGCAAGCTCGACAGTCCGCTCTACGGCATGTTCGCCGTGGTCGGCAAGCTGCGCCAGGCCAAGGTCGCCGGGCAGTCTCTGGCGCAGACCTTCATCAGCCAGCCAGCCGATACCAGCGCCTACGCGGTGAAATGGGACGGCGAGTGGCAGATCACCTACGAAACCTTCCGCGACATGGGCATCGCCTATGCCGCCGGCATGGTGCTGATCTACCTCTTGGTGGTGGCGCAGTTTCGCAGCTACCTGGTGCCGCTGGTGATCATGGCGCCGATTCCGCTGACCGTGATCGGTGTGATGCCGGGTCACGCCCTGCTGGGCAAGCAGTTCACCGCCACCAGCATGATCGGCATGATCGCCCTGGCCGGCATCATCGTGCGCAACTCCATCCTGCTGGTGGACTTCATCAATCAGGAGGTCCGACGCGGCGTGCCGCTGGTGGATGCGGTGATCGACGCCTGCGCGGTGCGCGCAAAGCCCATCGTGCTGACCGGAGTGGCGGCGATGCTGGGTGCGTTCTTCATCCTCGACGATCCGATCTTCAACGGCCTGGCGATCGCGCTCATCTTCGGCATCTTCGTCAGCACCGTGCTGACCCTGGTCGTGATCCCGTTGCTGTATTACGTGCTGCGCCGCCGCGCCGCGGACGCCACAGAGGAGGTCCCCGCATGAAACCCGAATGGATGTTCGTGTGGTCCGGGCTGCTGCTCGGTACAGCGGCAGCCGCGCCGCCGCCCACCGCGTCGCCGGAAGCCGGGGCGCCCACGCCGCAGCAGCGCGCCCAGGCCGCGGCGCAGGATTTCGGCGCCTCGCTCAAGGCGGCCCTGACCGCGCAGCTCGCCCAGAGCGACACCACGGCCGCCATCGCCTTCTGCCGCGACGAGGCGCCGAAGATCGCGGCGCGGATTGTCGCCACGCACGGCGTGCGCCTCGGTCGCGTCCCTGTCGCGGGACGTCAGCGCAGTCCGGCCAATTCGCCCGAGCCCTGGCAGACGCAGGGGCTGGCACGATTCCAGGCCCGCGCCGCGGCCGGCACGCCGCCCGGCGAGTTGGTGGAGGTCACCGACAGTGGGCTTCCCGCCGGTGTGTCCTTGCGTTGGATGCGCGGTATTGCGGTGGAGCCGATGTGCCTGGCCTGCCACGGCAAGGCACTGGAACCGGCCACGCGCGCCGCCTTGCAGCGCCTGTATCCGACCGACAGCGCCACCGGATTCGCGGCCGGCGATCTGCGCGGTGCCTTGTGGGTGGAGGTGCCCGCAGGCCGCGGACCGGGGACGGCGCCATGACCGATCACGTCCACCTGCGCCTGGTGCTGCAGCAGGAGGGGCCCTACGCCTTCCGCATCGACTTCGCCGGGACCGACCTCGCCGCCCTGCACAGCGACGAGCCGCCGCCGTTGGGCGAGGGGCGTGGCCCGAATCCATCGGCGCTGCTGCTGGCGAGCATCGCCAACTGCTTGAGCGCCAGCCTGCTGTTCGCCCTGCGCAAGTACCGCAACGAGCCGGGGCCCCTGCGCACCGAGATTGTGGCCACGCCAACGCGCAACAGCGATGGGCGCCTGCGCATTCTCCGCGCCTACGTCACCCTGCAGCTGGCCGAGGGCAACGAGCACTACACCCAGCTCGAGCGCATCCTCACCCAGTTCGAGAACTACTGCACGGTAACGCAGAGCGTGCGCGACGGCATCGAGGTGGAGGTGACGGTCAAGGACGCCCACGGCCGCACCCTGCTGGGCGACAAGAGCTACGAAGCCGGCGCCTGAGGCGCGCAGCGACCGCCGCCTGCGCACATCCGACGCCCGAGGCGGTGGCCCGTTCGCGCGGCCGCGCCCGCTGCAGCGCGCGCGCGTTCGCCGCCCGCATGCCGACGGCGCGGCCCCCTTTCCCCGACCTGCGGAGTACCGCATGAGCACTTCCTTCCCCGACCTGCTCGACGACCTCAACGCAGCCATCGCCACGCTGCGCGCCGGGGCTCCCCAACCAATGCGCGCCTTCTCCGCCCTGGCACGCGAGGCGCTTCAGCCCGGTGCGCTGGACGTCAAGACCAAGGAGCTCATTGCCACGGCCATTGCCGTGGCAACGCGCTGCGATGGCTGCATCGGCTTCCATGCCAAGGCCGCGATCCGTGCCGGCGCGAGTCGCGAGGAAATCCTGGAAACGCTGTCCATGGCGATCTACATGGGTGCGGGGCCGTCGATGATCTACGCCGCCGAGGCGCTGCGCGCCTTCGACGAGCTCTCGCCCCGGTCCGATCCGGCCCGCTGAGCCGCTCGGCGCCTCGCGGCCGCCGCCGGTCGTCGACCCGGCGTGGACGAGGTCCGTGCGACACTCCTGGCGTCGTTCCTTGAGGTGTCGCATGCGTCCACGGCGGCTGGCGTCCCTGCTCGTGCTGTTGTTCTTCCCGGCGCTCGCCCTGGCCTGGGGCGATCTTGGCCACCGCCTCGTCGGCGCGCTGGCCGAGGACGCCCTGCGTCCGGCCACGCGCGAGCGCGCCCTGGCCCTGCTTGCGGCCGATCCCATCGACGCCGGCGGGCACTTCGCCGACGTGGCCAACTGGGCCGATGCCGTGCGCGGCGCGCGCGATCCGCGCTACCCCGAGGGCTGGCGCTGGCACTGGACGCGCTTTGCCGACGCATCCTGCCGCTACGACGCGCTGCGCCAGTGCCCCGGCGGCCAGTGCATCGTCGGCGCCATCGCGCGCTTCCGCGAGCGCCTGGCCGACGCGTCACTGCCGCCGCCGCAGCGCGCGGAGGCGCTGCGCTTCCTCGTGCACTTCCTCGGCGACGTGCACCAGCCGCTGCACGCGGGCTACCGCCAGGACCGCAACGGCTTCGACGTCTCGCTGACCTGGCAGGGCAAGCCCTGGAGCCTGCACGGGGTGTGGGACTACGCCCTGCTCGCCTCGCGCGGCCTGGACGAGCCGGCCTATGCGCGCGCGCTGGCGGCGCAGCCGTTGCCCGCCGCGGGACCGCTCGATGCCGCGCACTGGGCCGAGTCGAGTTGCCGCGCCACGCGCGACGGGGGCGTGTATCCGCCGGGCCACGCCCTCGAGCGCCGCTGGGTCAACGCCCGCCGTGCCCTGGCCGAGCGCCGCGTGCGCCTGGCGGCCGCGCGCCTCGCGGCCGTGGTGGAGGCAGCTCTGGGCGACCCGCCGCCGTCGTGACACGGTGCGCCCGCAGCGCGCGGGGCCTGTGCTAGCTTTCACCGATCCCGTCCGCGTCGGCGCCCGCCGTCGCCCGCACACGGCGTGCGGGCCGCCCGGCCTTCCTCGTCCCATGCCAGCGATCCATGAGCACACACACCCGCCGCACCAAGATCATCGCCACCCTCGGCCCCGCCACCGACGCCCCGGGCATGCTGCAGCGCATCCTCGAAGAGGGGGTGGATGTGGTGCGCCTGAACCTCTCCCACGGCAAGGCCGACGATCACCGCGAGCGGGCGCGCCTGGTGCGCGAAGCCGCGGCCGCCCTGGGCCGTGAAGTGGCCATCCTGGCCGACCTGCAGGGGCCGAAGATCCGCATCGAGAAGTTCGCCGCCGGCCGCGTACAGCTCGCGCCGGGCGAGGCCTTCGTGCTGGACTGCCGTGCCGACGCCCCGCCGGGCGACGCCGGCCGCGTGGGCGTGAGCTACCTCGGTCTGCCCGGCGACGTGAAGCCCGGCGACACCCTCCTGCTCGACGACGGGCTGATTGCGCTGGCGGTGACCGACGTGGTCGGCACCGAGGTCCGCACCGAGGTGCTGGCCGGCGGCACGCTGTCCGACCGCAAGGGCCTCAACCGCCTCGGCGGCGGCCTCACCGTGGCGGCGCTATCCGACAAGGACCGTGCCGACATCCGTCTCGCCGCGGAGATCGGCGCCGACTTCCTCGCCGTGTCCTTCGCCAAGAGCGCCGCCGACATGGACGACGCGCGCCGCCTGCTGCGCGCCGCGGCCGGGCAGGGCGCCCTGGTGGCCAAGATCGAGCGCGCCGAGGCCATCGAGGTGCTGGGCGAGATCATCGACGCCAGCGACGCGGTCATGGTGGCGCGCGGCGACCTCGGCGTGGAGATCGGCGACGCCGAGCTGCCCGGCCTGCAGAAGAAGATCATCCGCGAAGCCCTGGCGCGCAACCGCATCGTCATCACCGCCACACAGATGCTGCAGTCGATGGTCGAGTCGCCTATCCCGACGCGCGCAGAAGTCCTGGACGTGGCCAACGCCGTGATCGACGGCACCGACGCGGTGATGCTGAGCCAGGAGACCGCAGCGGGAAAGCACCCGGACAAGGCCGTGGCCGCCATGCGCCGCGTCTGCCAGGGCGCCGAGCGCCAGTTCGAACCGAACGAGCGCTACCAGCCCGGCGCGCACCGCGTGGACCGCACCGACCAGGCCATCGCCCTGTCGGCGATGTTCCTTGCCGCGCAGGTGAATCCCCGCGCCATCGTCGCCCTCACCGAATCGGGTGCCACCGCGCAGTGGCTGTCGCGCTACCGCTCGGCCGTGCCGATCTACGCGCTCTCGCGCAGCGCGCCGGCGCGCCGCCGCATGCAGCTCTACCGCGACGTCTATCCGGTGGAGTTCGACGCCCGCGGCGTCGATCCCACCCACGCCGCGCGCGCCGCCGTGCAGCACCTCTTCAACCTCGGCCGCCTGGCCGAGAACGACCGCGTCATCCTCACCACCGGTGACCACACCGGTCGGCTGGGTGGCACCAATACGCTCAAGCTGCTGCGCGTCGGCGCGGGTGGCGTGGCGGAGGGACTGGGAGACCTGTGATGCCTACGATGATTCGCTGCAAGTCACGCACGCAAACCTCCATCCGCCGCTGGCGCACGGGCTGCCTTGTTGTCGCCCTGCTGAGCGCCGGCCTGGCGGCTGCCCAGGTTCCCACCCCGGGCGAGACCTATCCGCCGGGCGCGCTGCGCGTGCCGCCCGCGGAGTTGGCCAAGTACTGGCTGGTGGCCAATACCTCGCTGGAGGCCGACGCGCCCGTCGGCGGTCGCAACCTCGACGTGCCCGCCTGCGCCTCGGTCACCTACCTGATCGGCAGCGACGGCAAGACCAGCCACCTGCACCTGGACAAGGTCGTGCCCGCGGGGGATCTCGGCCAGGTGGCGCTGTCCACCGTGAAGAACATCCGCTACGCGCCCGGTCCGCAGAATGCCGCGCGCTCGCCGGTGCTGACGCGCGTCGTGCTGCCCTTCAACATGCCGCAGGCCAAGCCCGGCGACGCCGCCGACGCGGCGCGCGTGGAGGAACACAAGCAGCGCCTGCTCGCCGCGTGCGAGCCCGAGCCGGCCAAGCCGGCCAAGAAGCCCTGATCGTTCGCGGCAATCCGTGGCAGGAATGACGGGCCCGACCCCGGCGGATGCGCCCGCCGCTGCGGATGCCTGGCATTGGGTCGCCCTGTCGCTGGCCCTGCTTGCCGCCTACTGGCCCGCGTTCGGTGCGGGCTATCTGCAGGACGACTACGTGCTGCTTGCGGCCGCGCGTCTGCTCGAGGACCCGGGCAGGCTGTTCCTGCAGGACAGCATGCCGGGCGGGGGCGGCTTCTATTTCCGCCCGCTGACCCTGGGCGTGTGGTGGCTGCTGGCGCGCCTGTCCGGGGCGTCGCCGCTGCCACAGTACCTCTGCAACCTGGCCCTGCACGCCACCGTGTGCGCGTTGCTGTACCTGATACTGCGCGGCTGGCGACTGCGCGCGGTGGCCTGCGCGGCCGCGGTGGCACTGTATGCCCTGCATCCGATCGGCCTCGGCACGGCGCTGTGGCTGTCCGACCGATTCGATCTGCTTGCCGCGACGCTCGGGCTGGCCACCCTGCTCGCCGTGCAGCGGCACATTGCCGGCGGCGGCTGGCGCGCCCTTGCCCTGGCGCTGCCCCTGCTTCTCGGGGCGCTGCTGGCCAAGGAGATCGGCCTGGTGTTCGCGCCTCTGGCCATGCTGATGTGCACCGGAGCCGCCGGCACCGATGGCCGCCGGCGCGCCGTCGGCGTGGTCGCCCTGGCAGGCGTGGTCCTGCTGTGGTGGCTGTGGCGCGCCGAAGTCCTGCCACCCGATCGCGTGCACACGCTGTACACGCCGGCTGCCCTGCCGCGCCTCATCGGGCAGGGCCTGGGCAAGTATGCGCAGGGCCTGCTGCTGCAGGCGGGCTACGGCGCGCGCCTGCCCACCGCTGTGCGTCTCGTCTGCGGTGTGCTCGCCCTGGCCGCCCTGCTTGGCCCGCTGGCGTCGCCGCGTCGTCTGGCCGACCGCCTGTCGCGGCAGCGCATCGCCATCACGGTGGCCCTGGGCCTGGTGATCCTGCCGGCACTGGTGCAGGCCCCGGGGCTCGATGCCATGCGCTTCGGCCTGGCACGCCGCATGGATGCCTTCGAGGTGGTCTACCAGATGCGCTTCTTCTACGTTGGTGCGCTCGGCCTGGCGGCCCTGCTCGCCCTGCTGTGGGATGCCGCGCCGGACGGCTCGCTGCGCGCCGGTGCCGGTGCCGCGGCCTGCGCCGCGTTGGTCCTGGTCTATGCAGCGCAGTCTCGCCATCTGGCGACGCAATTCCGCGATCTTGCCGACGGCCCGACGCGGCAGCTTGCCGTGGCGGCGGCGGCAGCCACGGCACGCATCGAGCCGGACTCCGGCCAGCCCTGCCACATCTTCCTGCTCGACGTGGATGATCCCTACCGCGCCTTTCCCGGATTCACCGACAGCGTGGTGAAGGCCCTGCTGCCCGATCCGCATCGCTGGTTCGCGTGCACCTTCCAGACCGAGGCTGCACCTTGGTTCCACAATCTTCCAGCGGCACTGCCGGCGGCGCGCACCGCACCGCTGCAGCCGCTGCGCGAGGACGGGCGTGCGGTCCGCCCCTTGCGCATCGGCGACTTGGAGTTCCGCTATTTCAATCTGAGCCCTGGGCTGGACGCCGCTACGCTGCCTGGCGCCCACTACCTGGCCTGGGACGGCCAGACGTTTCACGACGTTACCGCGGCGGTGCGCGAGGGCAGGCGTCGCGTGGTGTTCCGCTGCGTGCGCCCGGCGGCGCAGTGCGCGGCCGCGGAAGCGCACTGAGGCGCGCTGGCGGCGCCGCCTGCGGCGGACCGCGGTCCGCAGGCGGCACAAGCTACAATGGCACCTTGTTGCCGGCCCCGCCGGCGCGCGGGCTGTCGGCCGGGAAGGCCGGCCGCAGGGACCGCCGCCGGGCCGTCGCGCCGTGTGTCTTGCTTCAGGGAGTCAGTGATGAACCGGAATTCGCACAGTGCGCCGGCGGCAGCCGTGGCGCCGTCGCCCCGACGCCGGGGCGGGGCCGTGCAGCGCCTCGGCGCTGTCCTCCTCGCGGGCCTGGGCCTGCTCGCCCTGCTGTGCGGGCCGCGCGCGCGTGCCGCGGATGACTACGCCGCGCTCAAGCCGGGCGAGGGTCTGGTGCTGCTGGTCATCGACAACGGCATCGGCGCGTCGTCGATCCGCCTCGATGGCCCCGGCATCTTCGGCGACGGTCTTGCCAGGGAACTGGGCGGGGGCATCAACGTCCGCCTCATGCGCCTTCCGGCCGGGGAGTACTTCTGGTCACGCGCCAACGCGCCGACGTTCTGGGGCGGCTACTCGTTCTATGCGCTGTCGCACAGCGATGCCTACCGCTTTCGCGTCGAAGCGGGGGTGATCAACTACCCCGGCGATTTCCTCATGCATTCGCTGTACGGCAACTACAGCCTGTTCCGCCGCGTGAATCGCGCCGCCCTGGCCATGACGCGGCTGGATCGCAAGCTGCCCGGCGTGCGCGCGCGGTTTCCGTGGCGCATGGATGTGGCCGCGGCTGACCCCTTCCCGGCATTCTTCGCCGAGCAGGTGCCGGCCGACCGCGTCGCCGCACTGGCCGACAGCGCCGATGCAGCGGCCAAGCGGCAGAGGCAGCTGGAGGTTCCCGAGGACCTGGCGGCGCTCTACAGGGACCTCTTCGTCCCCGCAGCGGTCCAGGCAATGCGCCTGAGCCCCGCGGGCGGCCTGATCGCCTATGCCGTGGCGCGCAAGGACCGCAGCGAGGTGATGCTGTTCGACGCCGCCTCTGGTGCCAGCCGCTCGCTCGGCGAGTTCGCTGGCACGGTCGCCGACCTGGAATGGGGTGGCGATCGGACCCTGCTGATCGACTACAGCGGCGAACCCGTCGTCGCGGCTTCGACGCGCGCCAGGCTCCACCTCGACGGCAGCCTGGCTGATGGCGTGCAGATCCTCCGGCTCGGATCGGCCGACGCCGCGGCGTCGGGCGACGACGTGGCTTTCCTTCCCCACGTCGGCCTGCTCGATGCCCTGCCGGACGATCCGCGCCGCGCCCTCGTGACCTACGCCGACAGCTTCGGCGGCACCCACGTCTACGCTGTCGACAAGGCCATGCGGCGCTTCAGTCTCAGCGACGTCGAAAGCAAGCGTCGTCTCGACAAGGGGCTCGAGCGCCCGCTCTCGGTATTCGTGGACACGCAGGGGCGGATCGCCGCCGCCGTGGCGGTGCGCGGCAGCGGCGACAGCGCGATGCGCATGCTGGTGGCGTACCGCGACGGCAGCTGGCGCGACGTGCGCCGGCTGCCGGACGACGAGCGCCTCTCGCCCGTCATGCTCACTGCCGACGGCACCGGTCTGCTGGCTTTGACCGACATCGGCCGGGCGCAGGTCGAACTGGTGCGCCTGGACCTGACCAGTGGCGAGATCGGCGACACGGTGGTCACCCTGCCCGGCACGGACATCGTCGCGCCGCTGGTGCGGCGACACGACCGCAGCGTCATCGGCGCGACGTATTTCGAGGCTGGCATGCTGCGCGCCCGATACGTCGACGCTACCCGGGCGGACCTGACGCAGAGGCTGGCTGCCCAGCTGCCGGGCGCCGAAGTGCAGCTGTGGGACCTCAGTCGTGACGGCATGCACGCCATCGTGTTCGCCTACTCGGAGACGGACCCCGGCGTCTATTACTACTACGACGTCGCCCGCCAGCATCTGCACAAGCTGGTGGGCAGCCGCGCCGACTTTGCCGTGGCCCGACCCGTCGCTTCGAAGGTCTTCACCGTGCGCAGTGCTGACGGCCTGGACATCGAGTCCTACCTCACGCTGCCGTCCACCGGCGAGGCGCCGCATCCCCTCGTGGTGATGCCCCATGGGGGTCCGATCGGCATGGCCGACCGGCGCAGCTTCAGTCCCGACGTGCAACTGCTCGCCCACCGCGGATTCGCCGTGCTGCGCGTGAACTACCGCGGCTCGTCCAATGCCGGCAAGGCGTTCCGCACGGCGGGCGAGGGCCAGTGGGGGCGGCAGATCGAGGAGGACGTGGAGCAGGCCCTGGACCATGCCCTGGCGCACTTCCCGCTCGACCGCGGGCGCGTCGCCCTGCTCGGCGCGAGCTACGGCGGCTACTCCACGCTGATGGAGCTGATCCGTCGTCCCGAGCGCTTTCGCTGCGGCGTGGCGGTGTCGGCGCCCACCGACTTGCCGCTCCTCTTCAGCTCCAGCGACTGGAACCACAGCGCCGTCTCCGTGCAGCGCATGAAGCACGTTGTCGGCGATCCCGCGACGTCGATGGAAGCCCTGCGCCAGTATTCACCCGACTACCAGTACGCGCGGCTCACGCGTCCGGTCCTGCTGATCCACGGCACCGCGGACGCGCGCGTGTCGCTGGAGCACGCCTGGCGCCTGTACAACCTGCTGGCCAACGCCGGACGAGAGCCGGCCTGGTTGCCCCTGCCCGGGGGTGACCACGCCCTGGCGCGCCCCAATGACAATCTCGCCGTGCAGGTCGTGAGCGACCGCTTCCTGCATGCGTGCCTGGCCAAGGGCGAGGGCGCTGCCGGCGGCGATCGGGGCGCACCGTCCGGTTCCGGTCTATAATCCGCGCCCCCAGCGGCCGCCCGGCGGCCGCGCGCGGAGCCGCAGGCCAGCAGGGCAGGGCGCTCCGTCGCCCCCGCCTTCACCTGACGGAGTGATCCATGAGCATCGACCAGCTGGAAAGCATCGCCCAGGCCATGGTGGCCGCCGGCAAGGGCATCATCGCCATCGATGAATCCAACGCCACCATCAAGAAGCGTTTCGACGGCGTCGGCGTGGAGAACAGCGAAGAACACCGCCGCGCCTACCGCGAGATGCTCCTGACCACGCCGCGCCTGGGCGAGCACATCTCCGGCGCCATCCTCTACGACGAAACCCTGCGCCAGAGCACCAAGGCCGGCGTGCCCTTCACCAAGGTCATGCTCGACAACGGCATCCTGCCGGGCATCAAGGTCGACAAGGGGCCGCAGCCGCTGGCCGGTTTTCCCGGCGAGCTGGTCACCGAGGGCCTCGATGGCCTGCGCGAGCGCCTGAAGGAATACGCGGCGCTCGGCGCCAAGTTCGCCAAGTGGCGCGCCGTCATCACCATCGGCGAGGACATGCCCAGCTCCACCTGCATCGACGCCAACTGCCACGCGCTGGCGCGCTATGCCGCGCTGTGCCAGGAAGCCGGCATCGTGCCGATGGTGGAGCCGGAAGTGCTCATGGACGGCAGTCACGACATCGAGGTGTGCTACGACGTCACCGAGGTGACCCTGCGCTCGCTGTTCGCTTCGCTGTACGAGCACAACGTCATGTTGGAGGGCACGATCCTCAAGGCCAGCATGGTCATCGCCGGCAAGGACTGCCCGGAGCAGGCCGCGGTGGAAGAAGTGGCCGAGGCGACGGTGCGCTGCCTCAAGGCCAGCGTGCCGGCGTCGCTGCCGGGCATCGTGTTCCTCTCCGGCGGCCAGAGCGACGAGCAGGCCACCGCCCATCTCAATGCCATGAACCAGATGGGTCCGCACCCCTGGCCCCTCTCGTTCAGCTACGGCCGCGCCATGCAGAGCGCTGCGCTCAAGCTGTGGGCCAAGGACATGAAGGCCAATTTCGCCGAGGCGCAGAAAACCGTGGCCGCGCGCGCGCGCGACAACGGCCTGGCGGCGCTGGGACAGTGGAAGAAGAGCGCCTGAGCCGCTGTCCACGGCAGGGATCTCCGGAACGGGCGCTGCGGCGCCCGTTCTGCGTTGCGGCGCCGCGATTCAGGTCGGGCCGTCCTGAGCATCCTTGCCGCGGCGCGTGAGGCTCGATTCCCAGGCGGCACCGAGCACATCGGCGCCTGTCTTGAGCAGGCCGAACAGCAGCACCGCACCGCCACTCTCGTGCAGGTAGCCGATCAGGCCGATGCTGAGAGCGATCGGCAGCACGCGCACATAGGGCAGGAACAGCATGGCGCCCAGGTTGGGCACGGCGGCCGCGTCCGCCGCCAGCCGCGCGCGCTGCGTCAGCGCCTGGCTTGCGCCGAAGCCGAGCGCGCCCAGGCCGATCCACTTCCAGTCCGCCGCCGCCGGCCAGGCCAACGCGGCAAGGAACAGCAGGAACATGAAGTGGAAGAAGCCGTAGTGCAGGGCGAAGAACAGCGCCGTCTCGCGCTTGGCCTGTTCCGTCACCGGCACCGGCTTGCCGTTGCTGGTGAAGCCTTCGGTGCTGAAGCGCTGCAGGGCCAGGATGCGGCGATGATGAAACAGGCCGATCACCGCACTCTGGCACCAGTAGGGCCAGACCAGGCACGCCGCCGGCAGGCCCTGCCACAGGGTCAGGCCGAGCACGGCCAGGTTGGCCAGCACGATGCCCAGGGCATCGCCACGGCCGAATCCGGCCGTCGCGCGCGGGGACCCGCCTGGCTGGCCAAGAGCGAGCTCGCGCTCCCAGCGCGTCTTCATGCCGCGTCTCCTGCCTGCAGGGCCGTGCGATAGGCGCGCACCGCAGCCGCACCGAAGCAGCAGAACAGCACGCGCTGCGGCAGCGCCGCGCCGGCGAGCGCGGCCCGCACCTCGCGCACGGCGACGGCGCAGGCGGCGTCGAGCGGATAGCCGAACACGCCGCAACTGATGGCGGGAAAGGCAAGGCTTCCGATGCCGTGGGCCCGCGCCAGTGCCAGGACGTTGCGGTAGCAGGCGGCCAGCAGGTCGGGTTCACCGGCATGGCCCCCCTGCCAGACCGGACCCACGGTGTGAATCACCCAGCGCGCGGGCAGGCCGTGGCCGGCCGTCAGACGGGCCTCGCCGGTGGGGCAGCGCACGTGCGCACGCAGTTCCGGCAGGGCGCGGCATTCGGCCAGCAGGCCGGGGCCGGCGGCGCGGTGAATGGCACCGTCCACGCCACCGCCGCCCAGCAGTGCTTCATTCGCGGCATTGACGATGGCGTCCACGCGCAGTGTGGTGATGTCGGCTTCGACGATCTCGATGCGTGGGGGCATGGCCATGGGCGGAGCGGGGGCTGGCGCCTAGGGTCTTGCGGCTACGGCGTCGACGCAAGCGCTTGCTCCAGCCGCCCGAGCCGGTCCCCAGCGGGCCGCTGCGACCAACGTCGAATATTGCGCAAACAATTGATCCAAAAGTTCTTTCGTGGCGATGTCGGGCGGCCGCAGGCGTTTCGTGCACCGGCGGGTATTGAAATATACCTGCCTAGGCAATAATGTTCGCGGCCATAATGAACCAGGCCGACAACCGCTCCTTCGCCTACCTGCTGCTCGACGTGACGCGCCTGCTGCGCAAGCACTTCGACCGCCGCGCGGCGCCGCTGGGTCTGACCCGTTCGCAGTGGCGCGCCCTGAAGGCGATCCACCGCCACCCCGGGGTCAGCCAGGCGGAGCTGGCGGACCTGCTGGAACTGGAACCCATCCCGGTGGGCCGCGTCATCGACCGCCTGCAGCAGGCCGGCTTCGTCGAGCGGCGCGCCGACCCCAAGGACCGGCGCCGCTGGTGCCTGCACCACACCGACAAGGCCAATGCGGTGATCGACGAGATGGAAACCATCGCTTCGGTCCTGCGCGACGACGCCCTCAAGGGCGTGGCCGCGGCCGACTACGAGCGCTTCGTGCGTACCCTCGAACACCTCAAGGGCAACCTGCTTGCCCTGGAAATGCCGCATTCCGTGGAGAAGACCCATGACCGATAGGACCTATGGCGCCCCGACCGCCGCTGCGGCCGCGTCGCCCGCGCCCGCGCGACGCCGCTCCAACCGCCTGCTGTGGATCGCCGGCCCGGCCCTGGTGCTGGGCGTGGGCGGATTCCTGTGGCTGACCAGCGGGCGCTACGTGTCCACCGACAACGCCTACGTGCAGGCCGACCGCGTCACCATCGCGCCGCAGGTGGCTGGCCGTGTGGCGGAAGTCGACGTGCGCGAGAACCAGGCCGTGCACGCCGGCGACGTGCTGTTCCGCATCGACGACGAGCCGCTGAAGATCGCGCAGGCGCGCATGGAGGCGCAGCTGGCCTCGGTGCAGAGCCTGCTCGACGGCGCGCGCAACGGTTACCGCGGCGCCCAGGCCGACCTGCGCAAGGCCGAAGCCGACCTGCGGCACGCCCAGCAGCAGTACGACCGCATCGCGGACATGCGCCAGCGCGGCCTGGTGGCGCAGCAGGCGCTCGACGATGCCGCCAACGCACTCGCCGCCGCGCGCGGCACGCGCGACTCCAACGCTGCTGCCGTCGCCAAGGCGCAGGCCACCCTGGGCGGTCTGCCCGAGACGCCGAACGAGGATCTGCCCGGCTACAAGCTGGCGCAGGCGCAGTGGGCGCAGGCCAAGCTCGATCTAGAGCACAGCGTGGTGCGTGCGCCGGTCGACGGCGTCATCGGCAAGGAAGACCTGCAGGTGGGCGAGTTCCTCGGCGTCGGCCAGGCGGCCATGCCGCTGGTGGCGAACAAGACGCTGTGGGTCGAGGCCAATTTCAAGGAGACCGATCTCACCCACGTCGCCGTCGGCCAGCCCGCGCAGATCGAAGTGGACACCTACCCCGGACGCCGGTGGAAGGCGCGCGTCGCCTCGATCAGTCCGGCGTCGGGTGCCGAGTTCTCCGTGCTGCCGGCGCAGAACGCCACCGGCAACTGGGTGAAGATCGTGCAGCGCATTGCCGTGCGCCTGGCCATCGATCCGGTCGAGGGTGCGCCGGTGCTGCGCCCCGGCATGAGTGCCGAAGTGGAGATCGATACCGGCCGCGAGAACGCCCGCTATGTGCGTCTGTTCGGCGGCAAGAACGCAGCGCCGCGCGAGGTCGCCGCGCGCGGCCAGTGACGCCATCGTGAGCACGTCCGTCGCCACCCACCGCGAGGTCGCCAACCGGCCGCTGCTGGTCGTGTCCATCATGCTGGCCACCGTGATGCAGGTGATCGACACCACCATCGCCAACGTCGCCCTGCCGGACATGCAGGGCTCGCTGTCGGCCACGCAGGACCAGGTGTCCTGGGTGCTGACCTCCTACATCGTCGCCGCCGCCATCGCCACGCCGGCCACCGGTTGGCTGGCGGGCAAGTTCGGCCGCAAGCATCTGCTCGGCATCGCCATCGCCGGCTTCACCCTCGCTTCGGTGCTGTGCGGCGTGGCGCAGGACATCGGCCAGATGGTGCTTTTCCGCGTGCTGCAGGGCATTTTCGGTGCGGCCCTGGTGCCGATTTCCCAGTCGACCCTGCTCGACGTCTTCCCGCGCGAGAAGCACGGCGCGGCCATGGCCATGTGGGGCATGGGCGTGATGGTGGGTCCGATCCTCGGACCGCCGCTGGGCGGCTGGCTTACCGACCACTACAGCTGGCACTGGGTGTTCCTGATCAACGTGCCGGTAGGCGCCGTGGCCCTGTTCGGCGTGCTCGCCAGCCTACCGGCCGACGATACGCGCGACGTGCGCTTCGACCTGCGCGGCTTCGCCTTTCTTGCCGCCGGCATCGGCGCGCTGCAGCTGCTGCTCGACCGCGGCGAGCAGCAGGACTGGTTCGGCTCGCTGGAGATCCAGATCGAGCTGGCCGTGGCCCTGCTCGGCTTCTACCTCTACTGGGTGCACTGGCGCACGGCGCAGCGCCCCTTCCTCGACCTCGGACTGCTGCGCGACCGCAGCTTCTTCGCCGGCAACCTGTTCATCTTCGTCATCGGCATCGTGCTCTTCGCCACCATGGCCCTGCTGCCGCCCTACCTGCAGAACCTGATGGGCTATCCGGTCGTCACCACCGGCCTGCTCATGGCCCCGCGCGGCGTCGGCACCCTGGTGGCCATGATGACCGTAGGCCGCCTGCTTGCACGCGGCGTCGACGCGCGCGCGCTCATCCTTGCCGGCCTGCTGCTCACCATCGTCTCGCTGTGGCAGATGGCGCATTTCAACGCGGACATGCCGGCCGCGCCGGTGGTCTGGGCGGGCGTCATCCAAGGTCTCGGCCTTGGCCTGGTGTTCGTGCCGGTGTCCACCGTGGCCTATTCCACCCTGGCACCGTCGGTGCGCACCGAGGCGGCCGGCATGTTCAGCCTCGTGCGCAACATCGGCTCGTCCATCGGCATCTCGATGGTGACGACGCTGCTGTCGCGCAACACGCAGGTGAATCACGCCGAGCTGGCCAGCCGCCTGACGCCCTACGCTGGCGTGCCCATGCCGCCGGGCTGGAACCTGGCCGATCCGCACAGCCTTGCCGCCATCAACGGCGAGGTGACGCGACAGGCTTCGGCCATCGCCTTCCTCAATGACTTCTGGCTGATGATGCTGCTGACGGCTGCCGCGATACCCTTGCTGTTCCTGTTTCGCCGCGCGCGTGTCGTCGCCGCGCCCGCCCTGCCTGCGGCCGAGCATTGATCGCCGCCGCGCCCCGCCGCTTGCCTCGTTTCCGGGTTTCCGCATGACGCCACGCCACGCCATCGCCGTCCTTCTCTCCACCCTCGCCCTGTCCGCCTGCGGCGGGGGCGGCGAAGCTGCGAAGAAAACCGCGGCCTCCGCGGTCCCGGTGACCGCCGTGGTGCTGGCGCCCAAGCCCTGGGCCGACCGCGTCGAGGCGCTGGGCACGGCCAAGGCCAACGAATCCATCACCCTCACGGCGAAGATCACCGAGACCGTGCGCAAGGTCGATTTCAGCGACGGCGCCAGTGTCGACGCCGGCGATGTGCTGGTGGAGCTCACCTCGAGCCAGCAGGTGGCGCAGCTTGCCGACGCGCAGGCGCAGGCCAAGGATGCCCAGGCGCAGTTCGACCGGCAGCAGGACCTGGTGCGCCAGGGCACGGTGTCCAAGGCGCTGTTCGACACCACCACCGCCGCGCGCGATTCGGCGCGCGCCAAGGTGGAGGCCATCCGCGCCCAGCTCGCCGACCGCGTCATCACCGCCCCCTTCGCCGGCGTGCTCGGCCTGCGCCAGGTGAGTCCAGGGACCTTGGTCACGCCGGGCACGCCCATCACGACGCTGGATGACATCCACGTCATCAAGCTCGACTTCGCCGTGCCCGAGGCACAGCTCGCGCTGCTGCAGCCGGGACTGCCCCTGCGCGCGCGCACGCCGGCCTGGCCGGGGCGGGAATTCACCGGCGAGGTTGCCTCGATCGATTCGCGCGTGGATCCCGCCACGCGCGCGCTCACGGTGCGCGCCCTGCTGCCCAATGCCGATCATGCCCTCAAGCCCGGCATGCTGCTGCAGCTCGAACTGCTGGCCAATACGCGCGACGCCTTGACGGTGCCGGAGCTTGCCCTGGTGCCGATCGGCACGCGCCAGTACGTCTATCGCATCGGCACCGACGCCACGGTCAAACAGGTGGAAGTGCGCCTGGGCGCGCGCCGCGACGGCGAAGTGGAAGTGCTGGACGGACTGGCCGCCGGCGACCGTATCGTGGTCGAAGGCACGGTCAGTCTGCGCGACGGCGCGCGCGTGGCGCTGGCTTCCGGCGGCGACGCCGCCGGGACGCAGGCGGCGAAGTAGGCCATGCTGCTCTCTGATCTTTCGGTCAAGCGGCCGGTCTTTGCCACCGTCATCAGCCTGCTGCTGGTGGTGCTTGGCCTGGTGGCCTTCCGCAACCTGTCGCTGCGCGAACTGCCGGACATCGACACACCCATCGTCTCGGTCAACACCAGCTACCGCGGCGCCGACGCCGCCGTGGTCGAGTCGCGCATCACCAAGCCGCTGGAGGACGCCGTCAGCGGCATCGAGGGCATCCGCACCATCCAGTCGCAGAGTCAGACCGGGCAGTCCTCCATCGCGATCGAGTTCACCCTGGCGCGCGACATCGAGAGCGCCGCCAACGACGTGCGTGACGCCGTCAGCCGCGTGGTCGGCCGCCTGCCCGAGGAGGCCGATCCGCCGCAGATCTTCAAGGTGGATTCCAGCGGCGACGTCATCGTCTGGTTCAACCTTGCCTCCTCGCGCATGAGCGCGGGCGAGCTCACCGACTACGCCGAGCGCTACGTGGTCGACCGCCTCTCGGCGGTGGACGGCGTGGCCAACGTCATCGTCGGCGGCGAGCAGCGCTACGCCATGCGCATCGACATCGACCGCAACGCGCTCGCCGCGCGCGGCCTCACCGTGGACGACGTGGAGCAGGCGTTGAACCGTGAGAACGTCGAGCTGCCGGCGGGCGCGGTCAACTCCAGTACGCGCGACTTCACCGTGCGCGTGCTGCGCGGCTACGTCAAGCCGGATCATTTCGCTGCCCTGGTGGTGGCCAAGGGCGAGGACGGGCACCTGGTCCGCCTCGGCGAAGTGGCGCAGGTCAGCCTCGGCTCGGAGGAGCCACGCAACGACTACCGCGGCAACGGCCAGCCGCAGCTCGGCCTGGGCGTGGTCAAGACATCCACCGCCAACGAGCTGGAAGTGGTGCAGGCCGCCAAGGCGGCGGCCGAGCGCATTCAGGCGGCGCTGCCCGAGGGCACGCGCATCTTCGTCGCCTACGACGCCACCGTGTTCGTCGACACCGCCCTGCACGAGGTCTACAAGACGCTGGCCGAGGCAATCGCCCTGGTGCTGGTGGTGATCTTCCTGTTCCTCGGCAGCGTGCGCGCGGCGCTCATTCCCGCCGTGACGGTGCCGGTGTGCGTGGTGACGGCCTTCGCCGCGCTGTACCTATTCGGATTCTCCATCAATCTGCTCACCCTGCTGGCCCTGGTGCTGGCGATCGGCCTCGTGGTCGACGACGCCATCGTGGTGCTGGAGAACTGCCAGCGCCGCGTCGACCTCGGCGAGCCGCGCCTAGTGGCGGCCTATCGCGGCGCGCGCCAGGTCGGCTTCGCCGTGATCGCGACCACGGCGGTGCTCGTGGCCGTGTTCCTGCCGATCGGCTTCATGGGCGGCTACCTCGGACGCCTGTTCCGCGAGCTCGGCGTGGCCATCGCCTCGGCCGTGGCCATCTCCGGTCTGGTGGCGCTGAGCCTCACGCCGATGATGTGCTCCAAGCTGCTCACGCCGCACGCGCCGCGCGGCCTCACCCACGTCGTGGACGCCCTGTTCCAGCGCGTGCAGCGCCTGTACGCGCGCGGCCTGGAACGCGCCCTGCGCCACCCCTGGCTGGTGGTGCTGGTGATGCTGCTGGCCATGGGCGCCAGCGCGCTGCTGGTGCGCGGCCTGCCCAAGGAGCTGGCGCCCCTGGAGGACCGCGGTGCCTTCGTCGTCAGCATCACCGGGCCGGAAGGTGCCGGCTTCGACTGGACCGTGAGCAAGACGCGCGAAGTCGAGCGCCGCCTGATGAAACTGGTGGACGAGGGGATCGTCAGCCGCGTCAACACGCGCGTGCCGCAGGGGCGCGGCGGCACCGTCACGCAGAATTTCAACGTCGGCCAGGCCATCGTGCTGATGGCGCCCTGGGACCGGCGCGACATCAGCTCGCAGCAGTTGATCGAGCGCCTGCGGCGCGAGCTGGCCGACATCCCCGGCGTGCGCATCAGCCCGAACATGCGCCAGGGCCTGTCGCGCAATTACGGCCAGCCACTGCAGTTCGTGCTGCAGGGGCCGGACTACGCCCAGCTTGCGCAGTGGCGCGATGCCCTCCTCAAGCGCCTGGAAGGCAACCCGAACCTGTTCGCGCTCGACAGCGACTACAAGGAAACCCAGCCGCAGCTGCGCGTGGACATCGACAAGTCGCGCGCCGGCGACCTCGGCGTGTCCGCCGAGGAGATCGGCCACACGCTGGAGACCTATTTTGGCGGCCGTCGCGTCACCACCTTCAGTGTGGATGGGGAGGAGTACGACGTGATCGTGCAGGCCGGTGCGGCCAATCGGCGCGAGCCGGCCGACCTGAGCAATCTCTACGTGCGCTCCACCACGACCAAGCAGCTCATCCCCCTGTCGAACCTGGTCACGCTCGGTGACATGGCCGCGCCCGGCCAGCTGAATCGCTTCAACCGCCTGCGCGCGATCACCGTTTCCGCGGGGCTCGCTCCCGGCTATTCGCTCGGCGCGGCGCTGGCGTACACCGAGCAGGCCGCGCGCGAGGTGCTGCCACCCACCGCACAGACCGACCTCAAGGCCGACTCGCGCGACCTGCGCGAGACCGGCGGCAGCGTGGCCTTCACCTTCGGCATGGCCCTGCTGGTCGTGTTCCTCGTGCTGGCGGCGCAGTTCGAGAGCTTCGTGCACCCCTTCGTCATCATGCTCACCGTGCCGCTGGCGGTGCTGGGCGCCCTGCTCGGGCTGGGCCTGTTCGGCTCCACCCTGAACCTGTACAGCCAGATCGGCATCATCATGCTGGTCGGACTGGCGGCGAAGAACGGCATCCTCATCGTCGAGTTCGCCAACCAGCTGCGCGACCAGGGCCGCACCATCGATGCCGCCATCCGCGAGGCCGCCGCGGTGCGCCTGCGCCCCATCGTCATGACGTCCATCGCCACCGTGGTGGGGGCCCTGCCGCTGATGTTCGCCTACGGCGCGGGCTCGGCCAGCCGCCGCACCATCGGCGTGGTCATCGTCTTCGGCGTCATGGTGTCCACCCTTCTCTCCCTGTTCGTGGTGCCGGCGATCTACCGCGCCCTGGCCCGCTACACGCGCTCGCCCGAGGCGGTGGCGCACGAACTGGCGGCGCAGGGCGCGCAGCATCCGGACGCGGACGCCGAAGAACAGGCCTGAAGCGTCGAACGTGTAGCATGCGCGCATGACGCGCCGTGCCTTGCCCCCGGATTCCCCCTATCGCGGCCCCGCGCCGCGGCGAACCGCCGACTCCGTTCCGGCCGCGTCGCCGCGGTCCGCGGGCGGCCCAGCCGTGCGCCCGCCGCGGGCCGAGCGACCGCGGCCGACAGGAGCGCCGCGGTCCGGGCACGGCGAACCCGTCGCGCCGCCGCCGTCCCGGCGCGACGAGGAGCAGCGCCTGTTCGGGCTCAACGCCTGTCTTGCCGCCTTCGCGCATCGGCCGCAGGATCTGCGCAAGCTGTGGCTCGACGCGTCGCGCGTGCCCCGGCTCAAGCCCCTGCTGGCCTGGTGCGTGCAGCACCGCCTGGGCTATCGCGTGGTGGAGACCGCCGACCTCGACAGGTTGGCCGGCACGCAGCACCACGAGGGCGTGTGCATGGATCTGCGCCGCCCGGCGCCGCTGTCGCTGGCCGCGCTGCTGGCGCAGGTGCCGGCGCCGCCGGCGCCGAGCCTGCTCATCCTGCTCGACGGCGTGGGCAATCCGCACAACGTCGGCGCCGTGCTGCGCAGCGCGGCGAACTTCGGCGCGCACGGCCTGATCGTCGCTGCCGACGCTCCCGCCGTCCTGTCCGGGGCCGCCGTGCGCGTGGCCGAGGGCGGTGCCGAAGCGGTGGCCTATGCCCAGCTCGCGCACGGCGAAGACGCCCTCGCGGCGCTGCGCGGCGCCGGCTACGCCGTCGCTGCCACGGTGCCGCGCGATGGCGAGGACCTGCATGCGCGACCGCTGCCGCGACGTCTGACCCTGGTATTCGGCGCGGAGGGCGAGGGCATGAGCGCCGCGCTGATCCGCGCCACGGACTTGCGCCTGACCATTCCCGGCAGCGGCGCGGTGGAGAGCCTCAACATCGCCGCGAGCGCCGCCGTCCTGTGCGCGGAATGGTGGCGCGCTGCCCGCGCGCGCTGAAAGCTTGCGTCACGGCGTCGCGCCGCCGTGCGGGGAGTCAAGCTGCAACGGCGAACTCACGGCGGCCGTTGCCGCCTCTGTCGGGGGAGGGCAGGGAGTCGCGGGCGCGCGGGGTCAATCCACCTCGAAGGACTGCAGCTGCACCGGCGTGGTGACCGACTGCTCGTAGGCGCCGAGGTCGCAGTTGGCGTCGCCGTAGGGGCGCAGGGTCGGCACGCCGGTGGCGTCGAAGTTCAGTACCGGTCCGCTGCTGCAGATGCCGTTGTCGCCGGCATCGAGGGCCGCGGAATGATTGCTGTCCGGCTTCATCACGAACACCAGCGCGTTCAACGCGGGCACGCCGTTGGCGGCCACCCCGGCCGGTGCCGCGGCGCCGAGCTTGGGATCGCCGCTGGGCACCGTGGCCGCGGCCTGCGGCGCGGCCGCGCCGGCGATCAGGGCGGGAGCGCCGGAGTCCACGCAACTGCTGTCGCCGAACTGCAGGTTCGGGCCGCGGGCGACGAAGGGCTGTCCGGCGCAATTGGCGGCGGTGTTGGAGGCGATGAGGGTGTTGGCCACGAAGCTGCGGGCGAAGTTCGGTCCGCCGTTGTAGCCGTTGGCATTGTAGAAGCCGCCACCGCCCACGATGGCATTGCCGGCGGCGGTATTGTCGGCGCTGCTGTTGCCGGCGATGGTGCTGTTGCGGATGTCCACCGCGCCGTTCGTGTCGCGGTTGATCAAGGCGCCGCCCGCCTGGTCGGCGCTGTTGCCGTTGAAGGTGCTGTTCACCACCCACAGCTTGGTCGCGTTGCCACCGTCGATGTTGTTGAAGTAGATGCCGCCGCCGGTGCCATGCGTGCTGCTGTTGCCGATGAAACTCGACTGCACCACGCTGAGGATGCCGCCGTTGACGTAGATGGCGCCGCCCGAGCCGCCCTTGCCGTTGCTGTCCGCGTCGCCGCCGGCGCTGTTGCTCTGGAAATGGCTCGCCACCACGCCGCCGCCGAGCGGCACGGTCGGATCGACGAAGGCCAGGCGCCCGCCGGACAGCGCGATGGCACCGCCCACGCCGCGCGGCGCGCTGTTGCCGAGTAGGCTGCTGGGGCCGCCGAACAGCGAGCCGGTGATCTGGAACACGTTGACCGCGTCGGTGCCGAGCTGCGCCCAGATGGCGCCGCCGCCGGCGTCGGTGGCGTTGCCGTTGGCGACGTTGCGGGTGAAGGTGCCGTTATTGATGGTGATGGAGTAGGCGACGATGCCGTCGACGATGTGGATCGCGCCGCCGCTGCCGCCGGCCTTGTTGTTGTCGAACACCACGTTGGTCAGGTTCACCAGCGGGGCGCTGACGATGGCCAGCGCGGCGCCGTTGCCGCTGCCGTCGTTGGGGCTGGCGTCGTTCTGCGCGATGTTGTTCTTGAACGTCACGTTGTTGGCGTTGAGCGATCCGCCGTTGTGGTAGACCGCCGCCCCCAGCCCGCCGTCGTTGTTGTGCAGATTGTCGAACGTCACCGTGTTGAGGGTCAGGTCGCCGCCGTCATTCATCACGCCCAGGCCGAAGCCGCCGGTAGTGCAGTTGGCGACGGTGAGCGCGGTCAGGGTGAGCTTCGCGGCGGACACGGCCTCGTGGAAGATGCGCTGGCCGTTGGGCGCGGCGTCGCAGCTCAGCACCACGTTGCGACCGCTGCCGTCGACGATGACCTGGTTGTGGATGTCCGGCATGATGCCGTTGCGCACCTGCGCCGGCATGCCGCCGCCGGGCCGGGGCACGAGGCCGTTGACGATGATCGTGCCGGACAGGTCGAAGACGATGGTGTTGGGGCCGCCCGGGGTGGGCGCGTCGCAGTCGCTGCGGTCCACGCCGTCGAAGGCCGACTTCAGCGCCTCGCGCAGCGAGCAGCCCGTACTCGGATTGGTGCCCGCGGTATTGGCGTTGTCCTCGTCGGCGAGGATGGTCACGTGGATCGTGTTGGCCGCGGAGCCCCCCGCCAGCAGCCACAGGGTCGCCAGGGCGAGCCCGGCCTGAGTGCGCGACAGCATGTCCGATCTCCTTGCATGCGGCGCCCTGCGGCGCAGCTGAATTGTGGGCGCGCTCCCTCGTGGAGCCCCTCCCGCCGGGTTGGAGAAACGACGCGGCGCGGAACGACCGAACAGTCCGGGCCGGGTCGGTCAGTCGAAGCCGTCGCGGAAGAGGGCGTCGGACTCGAAGGCGCCCACGTCGACGGCGGCACCCAGCACGCGGCTGGCCCCGTCGGCGTCGTAGCTGCCGCTGCCGCCCTCGGGATTGGCCACGCCGCTGTCGCGCAGGATGGAGTCGTAGCGCAGGCGCGGATTGCCCGGCGCGACGAAGCCGGGGTCGCCGCTGCCGGGGGCGATGTTCGCCGCGGGCGCGGAACCGCCGAGGCTGCCATAGTGGACGCGCGTGAGGCTGGTGCCGCCGGTGCCGAGGGTGATGTCCTTGGTCGCCGCGTCGGAATCGTTGCCCCAGACAACGCTGTTGCTGACGTAGGTCGTGCCGTTGCTGAAGTTGCCGATGTACAGGCCGCTGACCGTGGACGCCGGATCGGTGGCTGCGCTGGTGGTGATGCTGAGCTGTGCCAGGCGGGTGACACCGTTGCTGGAGGTGTTGGCGCCGATGCCGCTGTTGCCGCTGCCGAGATTGTCGGCCAGCACCAGGTCGCGCGCGGTCAGCGCACCGCCGGTGTTGTCCAGCCACACGGATTGCGGCGGGCTGGTGGCGTAGCACTGGGTGACCCGCAGGCGCTCCAGCAGCATCTGGTTGCCGGCGATCAGGCTGGCCTGCAGGCACGAGCCCAGGCCGATGCCGCTGTAGGTCGGATTGCGCAGGGTGAAGTCGCGTGCCTCGATGCTGCTGCCCACCACGCTGGCGCCGGTGCGCAGATACAGGGCCGGCGTGTCGCCGGCACCGGTCAGCACGGTGTCGCCGCTGCCGCGGTTCTGGATGGTGCAGTTGCCGAACAGGTTGTACCAGCCGCCGGAGATCGTGATGGTCTGCGCCGACCGCGTCTGCGTCAGGGCGAAGCGACCCGCACCGCTGCCGGCATAGGTGCCGGCGCGGATCTTGATTTGCACGTCGTCGGCGACGGCGGAGGCTGCCTGCAGCGCGTCGTGCAGCTCCTGCGAGGTGCCCACGCAGTAGGTGGTCAGTGCCTGGGCCGGACCGGCCACCAGAGCAGCCAGGAGCAGCAGGAAGAGGGCGAGGCGGCCCAGGGCAGGTGTACGCGGCCTGGTCCGGGTGGATCGGGAAACCATCGGGGGAACTCCTGCAGGGCAGGCGCGCCGGTCAACCCCGTGTTGCCGTTCCGCCTGCCGTCCCGCAGCAGAACGAGGCGGCGCGCGCAAGCGAACAGCGCCGCGTCGCAGCGCCGGCGCGGCCATCGCGCGGCGGAAGAGGGGGGCGGATTCGCCCGGGGAATCGACCCGCAGCTGCGGAGCGTGTGCGGGTCTGCGGGCTTCGGCGACGGTCCTGCCGGCCGCAAGGGGGCGGCCCGCCGGGGCGGGCCGCCGTGCGGCGTCAGTCGACCGAGAACTGCTGCAGGCTCACCGGCGTGGTGCCGGCAGTGATCTGCGTATTGGGCGTGTTCTCGTAGCAGTAGCTGTTCAGCGTCGCCGGAAAGCCGTTGGGTCCGGTGGTCGTCAGGCTGATCCAGCCGTAGTACGTGTTGCCGCCTTCGGTGAAGCGGAACCCGAGGTAATTGGCGTTCGTCACCCCGGCGCGGTAGCTGGCCATGGCCGTGGCCGAGGACTGGATGCCGGTGAGAAAGGTGCTGGAGGCGTCGATCGGCGTGCCGGCGCTGAGCGGGGTGATCAAGAGACCCGACGCCACGTAGCCGGCCCCCGTCGCGGCGTTGAACGACAGCAGGGTGGAGCTCGAACTGGCGTAGGGATTGAAGTCCCAGCCGGCCGTGGTTCCTCCGGTGGTGCCGGTGGCCCCGGTCACTAGGTTGATGTAGACGCCGTCGATATTCTGCGGCACGGCGATGGACGGCGTGGCGCAGACCACGGCGGCGTAGGCCGACGACGCGCCGAGGCTGAAAGCGCCGGCGGCGATCGCCCCGGCCAGGGTGATGCGGTTGAACCGATTCTTGCGCATGGACTTCCCCGAAGTTGACGCAATGCTGCGCGCCGGCCCCCTGTGCGCCGGCGCCCCCGTGAACCCTGCCTTTCGACAGGTAGAACCCGACCGAAGCGAAAGCGCAGGATGCTACCTTGGGAAAAGCGCGTCAAATGGTCCCCGGCCGTCCCGCCGCGATCCGCGGCGCCAGTCCCGGGCGGCGACGCTACTCGCCGCCCTCGCCGGCGAAGGCCCCCGGTGCCGAGCCGAAGTCGCCCTGTGCCTGCGCGGCGAGGTAGACCCAGGCGGCGTAGACGGCCACGTTCTGGCGCAGGGCGGCCGGGTCGACTTTGTCCAGGGTGTCGTTGGCGGTGTGGTGCCAGTCGAAATAGCGAGTGCCGTCCTGGGTCAGGCCCAGCGCGGCCATGCCGAGGGCGTGCATGGCGCCGAGGTCCGGGCCGCCCTCGCCGGGGCCGGCGCCGCGCTCCACGCCCAGCGGCGCCAGCACCTGCATGATCTGGTCGATGGCGCCGCGTGCCTCGGGCTTGACGCTGGCCTCCAGGCGCCAGATGCGCCCGGCGCCGAAGTCCGACTCCGCGCCCAGCACGTGGCGCGCCACCTCGTCCCGGTGCGCCTCGGCGTAGGCGCGGCCGCCGAACAGGCCCATTTCCTCGTTGGCGAAGGCGATCACGCGGATACTGCGCTGTGGCCGTGGTGCGGCCTCGCGGATCAGGTGTCCCGCGGCCATGGCGATGGCCACGCCGGCGCCATCGTCGATGGCGCCGCTGCCGGCATCCCAGGAATCCAGGTGGCCGCCGAGCACGACCACCTCGTCCGGCCGTCCGCTGCCGGTGATCTCGCCGATCACGTTGGCGCCGGTGTAGCTACCCTCGATGCCGCAGTCCAGGGCGAGTTTGAGGCGCACCGGCTGGCCGCGGCGCAACGCGGCTTCGAGCAGGTCGGCGTCGGGGTTGGCCAGCGCGGCGGCGGGGATGCGCCGACCGCCCTCGTCCCAGCGCGTCACGCCGGTGTGGGCCAGGCGGTCGCTGTCGGTGCCGGCCGAGCGCAGCAGGAAGCCTGCCGCGCCCTTCGCCGCGGCCACCGCCGGGCCGCGCGTGCGCACGGCCGAACCCTTGCCGTAGTCGTGCCCGTCGCGGTGCGCCTGCATGCGCACGCCGACATAGACCAGGCGGTCCTTCACCGCGGCCGCATCGACCGCCTTGAGCGCGTCCAGGCTGTCGAAGGCGACCACGGTCGCAGTCAAGCCGCCGCGCGGCGTGCCGGGCGAGAAGCCCAGCGCCGCCGCCACCAGACGGTGCGGATAGGGCGAGACCAGCTCGGCGCTCTCCGCGCGACGCACCCAGCGCGGATAGGTCACGGGCTCGGTCCACACCTTGTCGTAGCCCAGGGCACGCAAGCGTGCCTGCGCCCAGGCCACCGCGCGGGCGTCGTTGGCGCTGCCGGCCAGGCGCGGGCCGATTTCCGTAGTCAGGGCCTCCAGCACGGTCCAGGCCGTGTCGTCCTTGAGCGCGCGCTCGCGCAGGGTGGCCGCAGCGGCCATGGCCTCGGGGGGAATCACCGTGGGCTCGGTGGCTGCGGCGCCGCCGCAGAGAAGGGCGCTGAGGGCCAGGATGGCAGTGCGGCGCATGGTCGGCTCCGGGGGAAAGCGCCTAGCGTGCCAGAAGCCGGGCCGCGCCCGGCTGTGTCGAAGGTCCCAGTGGCGGCAGTCTAGTGCCAACCGCGTCACGGCGCCGCCGTGTCGCGCTCGTCGCCGGCCGGCGCAAGCGCTTCACGGCAGTTGATGCGTTTTGGCGCAGAATTGCGCAACTGGTAGAGCAGAGGCGGCGCAACTCCGCGCCGCGCGGATCCGGTGGGGAGAATTCAGATGAAAGCTTGGTTGCTCGGCGGCGCGGTCGCGGCCGCGCTGTGCAGTGGTGCCGCCCTGGCCGGGGCGGGCGTGTGGACCTCCGAAGGGCCCTACGGCGGCGCGGTCTACCGGCTGTACGTCAATCCGGCCCTGCCCAGCGTGCTGTACGCGGCCACGCGCGGCGGCATCTTCCGCAGCGGCGACGGTGGCGTGAGCTGGACGCGCAAGGAGGCCGGGCTGACCGGCTCGGTGAGTTACACCTATGCCCTGGGCATGGACAACGAGGCCCCCGCGACGCTATGGGTGGTGGACAACTATGGCCACTTCAACCGCAGCACCGACGGCGGCGACAACTGGGCGCAGACCGGCTATTTCCTGGCCAGCGGCGACGTCGTGAACCACATCGCCGACGCGCCCGGCGGCACCGGCAAGCTCTACCTCGCCACGACCCTCAGCGGCGTGCTGGTGAGCAACAACAGCGGCGCGAGCTTCCTGCCGGCAGGTAGCGGCCTGCCGAGCGGCGTGCCGATCAACTACCTGGCGGTGGACCCGACCAACCCCCTGCGCCTGATCGCCGGTGTCGCCTACTGGGATACGGTCGATCCCGTGCACACCGCCTCGCTCTACCTCAGCACCGACGGCGGCGCCACCTGGACCGATACGCTTGTCCTGGGCGGCCCCACGCCCTACTACGGCCAGGTCAGCGACATCAGCTTCGGCGCAGGCAGCAAGGTGTACGCGGCGGTCGACAGCTCGCTGTACCGCAGCGACGACGACGGCGCGACCTGGAACGGCCCCATGCCGCTCGCGGAGATCGTGCAGTCGGTGCAGGCCGACCCGTCCGTGGGCAATACCGTGCTCATCGGCAGCTACCAGGGCCTGACCCGTTCCAGCGACGGCGGCGCCAGCAGCACGCCGCTGAACAGCGGTCTGGTGGTCACCGCCGGCGTGCCCGCCACGGTGCAGCGCATCGTGCTGCATCCCAACTACCCGACGACCCCGCAACTGTGGCTGGGCACGACCGAGGCGGGCATTTATTTCAGCGCCAACAGCGGCGCCACGTGGACCTCGCAGAACGACGGCCTGGCTGCGGTCAACATCCGCGCCCTGGCCATGTTCCACGACGCCAGCACGCACCGCCTGTTCGCCGGCTACGGCGATGCCTTCCGTCCCTCGCCGGCGCTCTATCGCGGCAACAACAGCGGTCCGGGCACGCCATTCGCGTCCTGGGCGCCGTCCAACACCAACCTCGGCGCCTACCAGATCCGCTCGATCACCATCGATCCGACCACCAAGGCGTCGGGCATCGGCAGCACTCGCCTGTACGCCACGGGACGCAGCGGTCAGTACCCGGGAGTGGATGCGCGCAATGGCGGCATCTACCGCAGCCTGGACGGCGGCAACACCTGGACCACCATCGACAGCGGCCTGCCCACCGTCGGCAACCCCCCGGCGGCCAACATCGGCACGGTGCGCAGCCTGGTGCTCGATCCGCGCTCCTGCGCCGTGCCGCCGCCGTCCGGTCCTTGCACCTCAGGTCCGCTGCAGACCGTCTACGCGACCGCCAACGGGCGCAATATCGCGGGTACCTACAGGTTCCGCATCCTCAAGAGCAGCAACGGCGGCGACAGCTGGGTGAGCAGCGATAGCGGCATTCCTCAGACCTTCCCCGGCACGCCTCCCGGGTATGCGGACTCGCAATCCGTTCTGGTCGTGCCCATCGTCATCAATCCGAGCAATCCGCAGGAACTCTTCGTCGGAACCACGCTCACCTACAATGCCGCCGCGGTGCCGGTACCCACCGTGCCCGCCGGCGTGTTCCGCAGCACCGACGGCGGCGCCACCTGGACCCAGCGCAGCAACGGTCTGCCGCGCCACGCCGGTTCCACCGACACCGCCTTCGATGTGCTGAGCCTGGCCATGAATCCGGCCAATCCGCTCGAACTGTGGTGCTCGGTGGTCGACCTGAGCGGCAGCACCGCGGCCTCCGGCGGCATCTACCACACGCTCGACGGCGGCGCGAACTGGAGCAATTCCAGCAGCGGCCTCACCTCGGTCGACATCCGCGCCATCTACGTCGACCCGGCCAACCCGAGCGTGATCTATGCGGCCGGCGGCGGTACCGCGGGCAATCCCGGCGGCGTCTACCGCAGCAGCAACAGCGGCGCTTCCTGGAGCTCGATCAGCGTGGGCCTGCCGGCCGATGCCGCGCTCGCCCTGCAGGTCGATCCGGTGGACTCCAGCGTGCTGTATGCCGGCACCAACAGCGGCGTGTGGAGCCTCACGCAGCTCCCCGACGCCGATGCCGACGGCGTGCCCGACGTGGTGGAAAACGCCGCGCCCAACGGCGGTGACGGCAACAACGACGGCATACCCGATGCGCAGGAGCCCAAGGTCGGTTCGCTGCAGAGCGACGCGACCTCGGCGCCGCAGGGTGGCGGAGCGCCCCAGGTGCCGCTCTATTTCACGGTCGCCATCACGCCCCTCAGTGGCGCCTGCGCCCAGGCCGTGGATGTGCAGTCGGTGTATGCCGCCTACCACGGCAACGACGTGTCGGCCTACGGCGACGACTACACCTACCCGCGCCAGTTGGCGCGCTTCGAGGTCTTGAACTGCCAGAAGGCCACGGTGACGCTGAAGTTCCATGGTGCCAGCTTCGGTGCCGGTTCCAGCCTGCGCTTCTATGGGCCGTCCACGCCAGGCGATCCGGCGACGCTGGGCTGGTACGACTTCAGCAGCCGCGCCACGCGCATCGCGCCGGACACCTGGCAGCTCACCCTCGACAATGGCCAGTTCGGCAGCTACCGGCCGGCCAGCGCCAACGCCCTCCTGTTCGAGGGCGGTCCGGCCTACCACGAGGGCATCTTCCGCAACGGCTTCAACTGAGTCGCCGGACCTTGCGCAGGCACGACATCGGGGCGCGGCGGCGCCCCGATGTCCCATGCGCAATCCGTGCCACGCTTTTCCGCGGCATAACTTCAAGATAATTCAGCGGGATATACATCCCACTTTTCGGCGCAATGTGTACTTGCTAGGCTTGGCGCATTCGTCGCCAGGAGGCGCCGCCCGCAGCGCGTTCCGCGCCGCGAGAGTCCACCCCCATCCCGATCACGCCGCCGCAAGGGCGGGGTGACAGCCATTCGACGAGCGCGGGGCGGCCCAGTCGCCGGCGCCGCGTCCGTCGGAGCAGGCGCCGCACGCGGGGCTGCTGCTGCCGCGCGCGGTTTCCGTTCCCCCTGTGGGAGGGAGGACCGATGTTGCGACAACCCCTGAGCATGCTTCGCACTGCGCTGGTGACGGCCCTGATCGCCGCCCTGGCGCCCCCGGCCGCGGCCACCGAGCGGGTTGATGATGCACCCGCCACGCGTGAGGCCGCGGCGCCGCACCCCGGCGCCGCCGAGCGCGATTTCAAGCCGCGCACACCGCCGTCGCTCTCCGCCGCGACTGCGCGTGAATTCGTCGACTTCGCCGCCGCCTCGCGCGTGGACGAACAGGAGGCCGTGCGTGCCGCGCTGATGCGCAGCGCCAGGGAGGCGCAAAGCGTGGTGCCTGCCCTGTGTGAGGAAGCCAAGGCGTCCTCGCGCGAGGACCCGCAGCGCAGCCTCATCGCGCTGGCCCTCGTCGGCGAGCTGCGCAGCCCCGCCGGCGCGGCGTGCCTGCGCGAGGTGCTGCAGCGCCCGCTGCCAACGGAAGGCACCCGGATCGACGGCGAACTCGTCGAATCGGTGACGCTGGAGATGCAGCAGGCCAAGGCCGTGGACGGGCTGGCCTATCTGCGCGGCCGGGACACCGACGAGGAAGTGCTGCGCATCGCCGGCAGCCATCCCTCGCGCATCGTGCGCGCCGAGGCCATCGCTGCCTTTCTGTGGAACCAGCGCGACGCCCGCGCGGCGCGCGAGCGCCTGGCGCGCGTCGTGCGGCCGGAGGAGCGCCTCTTCCTCGATCGCCCCACCCGCGTCGCCGGCGAGAAGGCCGCGGCCTTCAACGCGCGCCTGCAGGCCTACCTGCGCCTGCACCCCGAAGTCGTGGCGCCGGCGCCGCAAAAGCGCAAGGAGCCACGGCCCAAGGATGCGGAGCAGCACAGCGAGCCGCCCGCCTTCTGACGTCCCCGCGGACGCCGATGCGATACCCGGGCCGCTGCCCGCGCAGCGCGGTGCCCCGCGCACCGACCGACCCCGCACCACATCGGCTCCCCCACGCACTTCGAGGAGATCGACCATGAAATTCGCACGACGCTTCCTGGCGATGCTGCCGGTGCTGCTGCTGAGCTGCCTCGCGCCCGACGCGCGCGCAGTGTGCAACCAGAGCAGCGCGAGCACCGCCGACATCGACCTGTGGAACCAGCACGGCTGCTGGCAGGATTTCTTCCTGTGGCAGTACAAGGCCTATGACATGCGCAGCTCGGACTGGAACAGCCGCGGCTGGAACGACGCCTGCAACCGCAACCTGGAGTACCCCAAGCACTGGAACGCCGCCTACCTGCTCACTTACGGCCTGGCCGACAACAACAGCTACTCCTGGCACGGCACGGCCGATTACCGCGCCACGGCCGAGGCGGCCGGCAGCAAGTTCCACACCAGCCTGTACCACACCGCCAGCGACGACAGCTGCTGCTTCGGCCGCTTCATCTGGCATCTGTTCGGCCCCAACGAGGTGCAGACCATGTGCTCGCTGTACAACGCCAGTTCCTCGCGCGGCAATCCGGCCTCGCGCGCTGCCGACTTCATGCACGAGGGCTGGCACGCCTGGCTGGACAAGTACGACTGGGACAACGGCTCCTGCGGCGGCCACCGTTGCGGCACCCCCGGCAACTGCACCGCCACCGACGCCTGCGACTACTTCTACTTCCACGGCGTGGGCGCCTACGCCTTCGGCGCGATGTACCAGACCGACGGCACCGCCAACCGCTTCCACTCGCCCAACCAGGTGCAGGTGGAGTTCCTGTGCGATGTGGCCGACTACCCCAAGGCCTGGGTACCGGCCAGCGTGCGCCAGGCGGCGCGCGCCGACGCCAATGCGCGCGCGGTGACGCGCTTCATCAACGGCCCAGGCTACCAGTGCGGCAACCCGCGGCCCTGGTGAAACCGCGGTAGCGCAGGGCGCGGAAGGGGGCGAGCCCTGCGCAGCACGTGGGTAACGACGGGGCGCGTGGCGCCCCGTCGTCGTTGTGGCGCCCTACTTGCCGGCGGCCTGCTGCTTCAGCAGGTCGCGGATCTCCGTCAGCAGCACCACGTCGGCCGGCGGCGCCGCGGGCGCGGCCTCTTCCTTCTTGATCAGGCGGTTCATCAGCTTCACCACCAGGAAGATGGCCAGCGCGATGATGGCGAACTGGATCACCGTGTTGAAGAACGCGCCGAACTGCACCGCCACCTCACCCTTGCCGTCGGCCGCGGCCGGCTGCAGCACCCACTTGTAGGCCGAGAAATCCACGCCGCCGATCAGCTTGCCGATGGGCGGCATGAGGATCTGGTCCACCAGCGAAGTGACGATCTTGCCGAAGGCCCCGCCGATGACCACGCCGACCGCCAGGTCGACCACGTTGCCGCGCATGGCAAAGGCTTTGAACTCGCTGAAAAAGCTCATGCTGATCCCTCCGGGAAGCGTGTGGGTGAGATGCGCCGCGCGGCCCCGCGGGCCCGCAGCGCTGCGCCGGCGTTGTAGCACGATTGGCCGGTCAGGATGGCGATAGCGCGCTCGGGCAGCGGCCGGACGACGCGGGAGCGCTGCAGGATCGCCGGCGGCTTGGTCGCATCACGCGATGCGAAGTGCCAGTCCCGACGTCCGCGCCTGTCCGTTCCGGAGCCACGAGGTCGCCCTAGGCGCCCGCCACACCGCAGCCACTCGGCGCCGATCCTTTAACGCCCCCAGCGGCTGCCCTGTCGGAATTGCCGGCGCGCCGCTGGCGTGCAAAGATGCCTTAGTGAACTTCCTGCATCCTATCCCGACAGGTTAGGCTGCACCCGACCACAGCGCCTCCATGCAAGTCCGCAGGGTGCGTAAGAAATCTCCTGCCGCCGCCCGCCGGCGCGCCAGATTAGGCGGCGGGGATAGGCGGCGTTTTGAAACCTATTTTGAGTTAGGCCTCATGGGCAAGTTTCTCGCGCTTTGCTTTGTTGCCGCTCTGCTTCTAGCAGGTGGTTGCGCCCAATCGCCAGCCGCCGAGCCTCAACGCCCTACTCTCACGTTGGAGCAGGCAAAGCAGCTGATGCTCACTGGTCAGGTTGCGGAGGCGTTCCAGACACACTCGGGGTGCGTCGTCCTAACCCTGCGGAACGGAGAGCTCGAGAGCTTTATGGAACCCGAGTTGGATTGGGTCATGCATTTCGCCCGTGACAACGGGTTAAACGAAATGCGGCTGCCTACGGAGTAAGCTGAGGCCTAACAATTCGTGTATGGACTCCTCACGCAAGTGACCGAGTGATCCGTCGTTTGGGGAACGGTGCGGTTGCAGTCGTGTATACGGCCTTTAGGTGAGCGCTCGGCGCTCTGGCCAGGATGGAATGCGCCGGAACGAAGCCACACGTTCAATCGGCCACGGGGGCCAGAAGAGTTATCGGCTTGCTCGTTCCGGGGACCGACACGTTTGCCATCGACGTTTCACTCGGGCAACGCAAGAAGGGGCGGAAGGGATCAGTGCGCGGTGGCCGGCATGGCGCTGACGTGATCGGGGTCGAAACTGGTGCGGTGATGCTCGGCGGCCCAAAGGCGCCGTGCCGTCTTGTTGGCGAGCGCGACGGCGGCCTTGTTGTGGCCGATCCGTGCGGCGAGAGCCAGCGCCCACGTCTGCGTCCGATCGAGGGGTCGGGATTTTCCGTGCGCGACCTTCGCGCTGCGCAGCACCGCTCGGGCGCCGTGGATCAGCAGCGTGCGCAAGTAGACATCGCCGCGCTTGGTGACGCGGCCGAGCCCGCGGCGCGTGCCGCTGGAGTGTTCGCGCGGCGTGAGGCCCAGGCAACTGGCGAAGTGGCGAGCGGAGGGAAATCGTTCGAACTCGCCCACCGAGGCACTGAGGGCCGTTGCGGTGAGCAGGCCCACGCCACCGGCGCGCTGCAGGCGCTGGCTGCGCAGGTCGCGCCGTGAGAGCTCCGCCAGCTGTGTCTCGATGTTAGCGCCATGTCACTGGCCTCCGCGCTGCGCCGTGGAGACATTGCTGAAGCGGCCGCCGGCCGGCAAGATTCGTTGGGTCTTCTTCTGCAGCCTCGTTGGGCGCCATGTCCGTTCCGTCGGTCCAGTTCTACGATGAGACCGAATGCCTCGAGGTCGAGGCGTTCCTCGTCGAGCGCATCTACGAGTTCAACGCTCGTGCAACCGGCTTCTACGACGGCAGACTCCTTGGCGGCGCCATCCGGGACGAATCGGGCCATTTGATTGCAGCCTTCAATGGTCACACGTGGGGCAACTGCTGCGTCATTGCCCACCTATGGGTGCACGAGTCCCATCGGGGCCGGGGATTCGGCAGGGCGCTTCTGCAAGCCGCTGAGACCGAGGCCGTGCGCAGAGGTTGCGAGCAGATTGTTCTTTCGACGCACACCTTCCAGGCCCCGGCGTTCTACGAGCGCCTTGGCTATGAGCCGCGGGCGGTCGTTCCTGGTCATCCCAAGGGTTACGCCAACATCACCCTGGTCAAGCGCATCGGGGCCCAAGAGGGCGCCTGACCCGTCCTGGATGTCGTCCGTTTCGACCGTCGGATTTTCCCAAGGAGCGCGCGTGCGTGCATCGCTGCGGTTTGAGCTCAACGAAGCCTGGATCGTCTTCCGTCTGAACGAGCAGCCGATCCCGACCGAGCAGGACGGGGATCTCGACTTCCTCGCGCTCATGGATGCGGCCAGTCGCTTCATCCTGGGTGTGACGCCCGTGGCGGTCGGGCCGTCGGGGCCGACGCCACTGGAAGCGAAGCGCCTGTTGAGGGACGGCAAGACGTGCGCCGCGTGCTCGCCACGCACGCTCATGGTGCCGACGGACCTGGTCGCGCCCTGCGTGATCGACGAAGCCGAGCGCCTGGGCATCGAACTGAGGCGTGTCGAGGCGGAGCAGCTTGTGGCGTTCATCGGCGAAGCCCAGCAGGGTTTCCGCGAACGCTTCGGCGGCCGTGACGCCGGCCAGGTCTGAACGTCGGGTCGGCGCTGCGCGCGCCGGCCGGTGAGCGGGCCAAGGAACGCACATTGACGCCGGAGGGGGCGCCTGCCGTGTCCTCAGGTTCGCGCCGGCATCCTGCGGCTGTTCCGATGCGTTTCGGGGATGCATCGCGCGCGGGCAGCATCCTCCGGCTCGTCACGCCTGCACCGCCACTCTGGGCGGCCGTGGCGTTCGGTGCGTCGAACAGGGTGAAGGTGCTGCGCGCCAGCCAAGCCTTCCCGGGCGCCGCCGGCGGCGACCATGCGCTGGACGCGCCTGCGCTCGGTGAGGGCTACTCAAGGTATCGGCTCGCGCTCCTGGTCCTGCCGGGGCTGGGCGGTCTCGTCCCGGGCGGCCTTGCGCTGATCATGGCCACGGCCCTGGGGCACTGCGGTGCGCGAGCGGCAGGCAGCCGCGGCGTGGGAGCGCCGCCGCGGCGTCCCGCCGGTGCGAGTGCCCCGCGCTGCGCGTATGCTCGCCGCGATGCGCCCGACGACGCTGCCACGCCTGCGGATGACCGCCACGCCATGACCGGGGAACTCGCTGCGGACGTGCTGGTGGTGGGCGGCGGACTGGCCGGCCTGGTCACCGCGCTGGAGTGCCTGCGCGCGGGGCAGCGCGTGATCGTGGTGGACCGCGACACGCCGGCGCGTTTCGGGGGGCTGGCGCGCTGGGCCTTTGGCGGCATGGCCCTCGTCGGCACGCCGCTGCAGGCGCGCATGGGCATCCCCGATACGCCCGAGGTGGCGCTGCGCGACTGGCTGCGCTTCGGCGAGCTCGACCCGCACGACGCCTGGTCGCTGGCCTGGGCGCGGCACTACGTGGAGCGCTCGCGGCCGGAGGTGTACGACTGGCTGCGCGGCGAGGGCCTGCGCTTCCTGCCGGCGGTGAACTGGGTGGAGCGCGGGCGCTACGGCGAGGGCAATTCGCTGCCGCGTTATCACATCGTCTGGGGCACGGCGCGGGAACTGGTGCTGTGCCTCGGTGCGGCGCTGCAGCGTGCCGGCGCGGACGGTCGCCTGCATCTGCTGCATCGCCACCGCGTGCTGCAGCTCGATACCGCAGCGGGTCGCCTGTGCGGCGCGCTGGCGCGCGACGAGGCCCGTGGCGCCGAGGTGCGGCTGCGCGCGCCGGTGGTGGTGCTGGCCATGGGCGGCCTCAACGGCGACCACGCCGAGTGCCGCGCCAACTGGCCGGCCGATCGTCCGATGCCGGCAACGATGCTCAACGGCGCGCACCCCTACGCCGACGGCGCCCTGCATCACCACGCGGCCGACGCCTTCGGCGCGCAGATCGTCAACGCCGGCGAGATGTGGAACTACGCCGCGGGGTTTCCACACCCGTTTGCGCATTTCCCCGGACACGGCCTGTCGATCATCCCCTGCAAGTCGGCGCTGTGGCTGGACCACCGTGGCGAGCGCATCGGTCCCGAGCCGCTGGTCACCGGCTTCGACACCCACTGGCTGTGCCAGCGCGTGGCGGAGCAGGCCAGGCCCTGGACCTGGCACCTGCTCAATTGGCGCATCGCGGCGAAGGAGTTCGCCATCTCCGGCGCCGAACACAACCCGCGCATCCGCGACAAACAGTTCCTGCGCTTTCTCGCCGAGACGCTGTTCGGCAACCATCGCCTGGTGCGGCAGATGCAGCGCGAGAGCGAGGATTTCCTGGTCGATGCGACGCTGTCCGGCCTGGCCGCGCGCATGAACGCGCTCACCGCCTCGCACGACATCGATGCCGTGCGCCTGCAGGCCACGGTGGCTGCTTACGACGCGCAGTTCGCCCGCGGCGCCGCCCTGCACAACGACGACCAGCTGCGCCGCATTCTGCACGCGCGCCAGTGGCGGCCGGATCGCCTGCGCACGGCCAAGCCGGCGCCGCTGCAGCAGCGCGGCGCGGGGCCCTTCATCGCCATCCGCGTGCAGCTGGTGACGCGCAAGAGCCTGGGCGGCCTGCGCACCGACCTGCACAGTCGCGTGCTGGGCGGCGATGGTGCGGCCGTGCCGGGCCTGTACAGCGTGGGCGAGGCGGCCGGCTTCGGCGGCGGCGGCGCCAACGGCAAGCGCTCGCTGGAAGGCACCTTCCTGCCCGGCTGCATCCTCACCGCGCGCGCCGCGGCGCGCGCCATCGGCGGCGGAGGCTAGCGTGGCCGGCATTCCCGTCAGCGTCGACGACTACCGTGCGCTCGCCCGCCGCCGCCTGCCGCGCTTCCTCTTCGACTACCTCGACGGCGGCGCGGGCGCGGAGCAGACGCTCGCGGCCAACGCCGCCGCCTGGGCGCGCCTGGCCCTGCGCCAGCGTGTGCTGGTGGACGTGGCCCAGGTGGACAGCGCCTGCACCCTGTTCGGCGAACCCTGCGCGCAGCCGCTGGTGCTGGCGCCGGTGGGCCTGGCCGGCCTCATGGCGCGGCGCGGCGAAGTGCAGGCCGTGCGCGCGGCGCACGCGGCCGGCGTGCCCTTCACCCTGTCCACGGTCGGCCTGTGCGGCCTGGACGAAGTGGCCGCGGCGGCGCGCGCGCCATTCTGGTTCCAGCTGTACTGGCTGCGCGACCGCGGCCTGGTGCAGGCGCTGCTGGCGCAGGCGCAGGCCGCGGGCTGCCGCACGCTGGTGTTCACCGTCGACCTGCCCGTGCCCGGCCTGCGCCACCGCGACACGCGCAATGGCCTCGGCGTGCCGGGCCGCGGCGCGCGCCTGCGCAAGGCCGCGCAGGTGCTGGCGCGCCCCGGCTGGCTCTGGAACGTGGCCCTGCGCGGCGGCCCGCTGCGCCTGGGCAGCCTGGAACGGCACGTGCCGGCGGCGCGCGATCTGGACGCCTTCCGCGAGTTCATCGAGACCCAGTTCGATCCGGCCGTGACCTGGGCCGACCTCGCCTGGCTGCGCGCGCGCTGGCCGGGCCGCATCGTACTCAAGGGCATCCTCGATGCCGAGGACGCGCGCGCCGCGGTCGCGGCCGGTGCCGACGGCATCGTCGTGTCCAACCACGGCGGCCGCCAGCTCGACGGCGCGTCCGCCACTGCCGCGTCCCTGCCGCGCATCGTCGACGCCGTGGGCGCGGACACCACCGTGCTGGTCGACGGCGGTATCCGCAGCGGCGTGGACGTGGCCCGCGCCCTGGCCCTCGGCG